>Ga0181537_10004076_pt1 | contig 12224 bp, 12 predicted proteins | sample PEATcosm2014_Bin_39_FD_119765 | JGI IMG/M metagenome (GOLD analysis project Ga0181537, IMG submission 119765) | Peatland microbial communities from MTU Mesocosm Facility, Houghton, MI, USA - PEATcosm2014_Bin23_10_metaG | ecosystem: Environmental > Terrestrial > Soil > Wetlands > Peat | place...
AGCTTGAGCGCATCGCGAAGCGCATTCAATCGTCTTCTGAATGGCGGAGTTCATTTGTGGGGCATCGCCCATAGTGAGCCTTCCAATGATCGAATAGTCTAGCATCTGTAGTGGCCCGTCTCCAGTTCTCGAAAAGACACCGGCAGCAGAATGGAGCGAGAGAAACCGGCCTTCGACGATCCATTCGAGATTAGAATCTGTCGAGCCACCTCAATGCACACCGCCCGCATCGCCACTCTCCTCGAACCTTTCCTCCAGCACCCTCTATCCGAATCCCAGCTAAATCAAATATCGATATACATCGATCTATTGCTTCACTGGAACGCGCGCATCAACCTGACCGCCATCCGTGAAGAAGAAGAGATGGTAACCCGCCACTTCGGCGAGTCCCTGTTCATGGCAAGTCATCTCTTCCCGCTATCTTTAGATTCAGAAACTGAAAAAAACCGTCAGCCTGGCGTCTCCGCGCCGAGCGCGTCACCGCGAGTCATAGACATTGGCTCCGGAGCCGGATTTCCCGGCCTTCCCCTGAAGCTCTGGTGTCCGCAGATCCAGCTGGTCCTGATTGAATCGAACCAGAAAAAAGTCGCATTTCTCAGAGAAGTAGCCCGCGCACTGGCATTTACAAACATCGATGTAATTCCTGGCCGGGCCGAACTCCTGGTCCGAACTCCAGACTTCCCGAAAGCTGATGTCGTAACCCTACGAGCCGTCGAACACTTCGAACTCATCCTGGCGCAAGCCGTGAAGTTCCTGGCCGACCAGGGGCGTATGGCCGTGCTGATCGGTAGCGCTCAACTTCCGAACCTCCCAAACGATCTGCAGTGGCGTCTCCCCATACCGGTACCAAATTCGGAAACAAGGGTGCTTTCTCTGGGCGTTATTGGATGAAAGTGGGAAAGGTCGACTGATTGAGACGACAGGCAGGCGAAACGAGGCGTTGTTTTTTGGATAAAGTGGAAAACATTCCGTAAGTCTCATACTGAGACGACCAGCGGAATGGGCGCAAACAGCCAATTACAAATATGTTTCACGTGAAACATATCAGCGGTCCGGATTCTTACCTTAAGGGGCAGCGCAGGAAACGGAATGTTTCACGTGAAACACTGCACCAAACTCTGGCGTTGATTTCACAAGTATCCTTCGAATATGCTGACGCGCAACATTCGAAATACAAAATCATGGGACGAGTAATCGCGGTTGCCAACCAGAAGGGTGGCGTCGGCAAGACTACGACTGCCATCAACCTGGCCGCTTCGCTCGCTGCGGCCGAAGTCAACACCTTATTAGTGGATTGCGATCCCCAGTCAAATTCGACGAGCGGCCTTGGTTTGATCAAGAATCCTGAGCGCATCAGTATCTACGACGTCATGATGGGCGCGGCCTCGGCGGAGGAGGCGCTGCAGCTTACGGAGCTTGAACAGCTCTGGCTCATCCCATCGCACAAGAATCTTATCGGCGCAAACCTTGAGCTCGTCTCTGCGGACCGGCGCGAATATCGGCTTCGGGATGCTCTTGCCGGGTTGCTCGAACGCTTTCAGTTCATTGTCCTGGATTGCCCCCCCGCGCTCGATCTGCTTACCCTGAACGCGCTCGTCGCCGCGGACGGGGTGCTCATCCCGATGCAGGCGGAATATTTTGCGCTTGAGGGCGTGTCCGAGTTACTGGACACGATCGAGCGGATACGAGTGGAGCTGAATCCTGCGCTCGCGATCGAGGGCGTGGTTCTTACCATGTTCGACGAACGCACCAACCTGGCGCAACAAGTCGCGGAAGAGCTGAAGAAATATTTTGGAGAGAGACTCTGCGCCACCACAATCCCCCGGAATATACGATTGGCGGAGGCTCCCAGCCATGGGCAGCCGGCGCTTTTGTATGACGTGCGGTCTCGGGGCGCGGAAAGCTATATACGCCTGGCGAAAGAGATCCTTGATCGGCAGGCCGGGGTGAGCAGCGGGTCCGGAGAAGCGGCTTAGATTCATATACGTAAATATTTACATCTATCGATATTTGCAGGTAGCCATTCTGTCGGGAGGAACTCTGATGACTGCATCGAACGCTACCGCGGCTGGTACGGCTTCGAAGAACGAGAAGGGTCATGAAAAGCTCGCCGAGAAGCGGCGGGCTTTGGGACGGGGGTTGGAGTCTTTGTTGCCAGGACCGCGATCGGTGCCGGCGGTTCCTGCGCCTCGAGCTACAGAGCGGACCGATTCGGCACGGGATTCCTCGGCTGCTCCGTCGCCGTCTCCTCTGTCTTCATCTTCGCCTGTACTTCTTTCTTCTCCTTCTTCTACTGATCCTTCATCTACCGATACCGCTGCTGGACGGGCGAGTCTGCCCGTCGCTCCATCGCAGGGTACCGCGGTGCCTTCTGCCTTGGCCGAGTTGCAAGCTGTCGGGCAGGGCGCTGACGGCGAGACGGTCGATCTCCTCGCCATTTCCCAGATCGATCTGAATCCTTACCAGACGCGAAAGGATTTTGCGGGGGAGCCGCTCGGGGAATTGGCGGACTCCATTGCCGTGCAGGGGGTGCTGCAGCCGATTGTCGTGCGTCCGGCGAAACAAGAGGGACGGTTCATTCTGATTCTGGGCGAGCGGCGACTGCGCGCCTCAGAATTGCTCGGGAAAATCACAGTCCCGGCCATTGTGAAGCAGGTTTCGGAGCAGCAGGCGGCGGAAATGACGCTGGTGGAGAACCTGCAGCGTCAGGATCTGAACTGCATGGAGCAGGCATCGGCATTTGCCAACATGAGCAGAACCTTCCAGATGACGCAGGAGGAGATTGGAAGACGCGTCGGGTGGTCGCGCGAGCAGGTATCAAATTACATGCGCCTGCTGCAACTGCCCTACGACGTGTATGACGCTTTGGAGAAGAAGCATCTGACCTACAGCCACGCGCGTCTGCTGCTCTCGCTGCATGACGATAGCCAGATCTCGAAAGTGGCCCAGATCGCGATCAAGCAGAAGATGTCGGTGGCGCGGCTCGAGGATTTTATCCGGGATCTGAATTCCCCTTCGGGGAAAGCCGACGAGCGGGACAACAGCGGGGCTCGCTGGGTAGATCCGAACGTGCGGGCGGCCGAACGATCGCTCGAGACAGTGCTTGGAATGCGGGTACGGATTCAGGATCGCAAGGGAAAAGGGAAGATCACGATTGAGTATGGGACGCTCGAGGATTTTGACCGCGTGGTGGGGATGTTGAAGGGCAAGTGAGACGATTCACGAGACATTTGCCATGCGAGCAACCCCGGAGTGGGACATTGATTTGGTTTTCCGAGCGTCTGAAGCCTTGAACGGTGGGGAATCACGGAAGTAATAAGTGGAATCCGGCAACCGTCCGGAAGTGGGTTGCCAAAGCACAAGTGGGAAACGGCGTCTGGATCCTTGCCTGATCGTGCGCGCGATCGGCGCTGCCAGGCGAATCGAGGAGGTGAGTATCCAGAGAGTAAAAAGTGGAAGACAAGGTGACTTATACCTTTCAATAGCTCTGACTCTCCGTTGGCCCCCGTTCGGAAGCCGGGCTCGTCGTGCCCGGCCTGACGGGCCAGCCGCCCGCAGCTCCATCGGAGATTGAGAAGCCGACAACGAAATCAGCTCGCTCTTCGCATCGGCTTGCCGGACTTGGCGAAGTCCGCGCTGGCTTCGCCAGTGGAAGCGATATCTTCGGCACCGGTTCCCTCTGGATCTAGACTTTTCTTTGCGCGTTTGGTCCGCTCCGAGTTATCGGAATGCACCGAAAGAAGGATGCCGCCATTTTTCACGCGTCCTTCGTAACGCTTGGCCTCGTACTCCGGGATACCCATGACGATCAGAGCTCCCGTGATACCACCCGATTGCGCCTCCCGCACCGACTCCCGCCAAGGCTGCAACGAGCGGGCCGGCTGCGATGAATGGACCTACGCCCGGGATCGCCAGAGCGCCGATTCCGGCTAACCAGCCGAGTCCGCCGCCGATGACCGCGCCCGTCGTTGCGCCAGCCGCCGTTCCCTCGGGCGCCTTGGTTCCCTTTTGGACGGCGAAATCCCTGGTTCCTTCATTTTCTGGAAAGAGAACCGAGATGTCCGTGTCACGGAAGCCCCCCTGCAGCAAACTGTCCACCGCATTTTCAACCGTCGCGTAATCCGAATAAATTCCAAGTACCGCCGTATTTTTTTCCCGCCATAATAAATTCTCCTTTTTCCGATTCACCGATTTTCTTTTCCTCGATTTCATCGAAGACGATGATCGATCCATACATACGGTTGACTATGTATTTTCGGGAATCAAGCACGGAATCGGCGCAAGCATGTTTATATCCAGCCGGGACGGGCGAGGACGCGTGTCGCTCGAATAACTTGTTTCGCTTGATCGCCTGGGTTTTGGTATCGTCGCTGGGGGCGTGACTGACATGGGAATTGTTAACGTTTTGTTTGGGCGGCCGTTGGCTTCTTCCGAGGATGAGGGAGAGCGGATCACTCCTACGCAGGGAATTCCTACGTTTGGGCTCGATGCCTTGAGTTCGGCGGCTTACGGGCCGGAGGCAGCGTTGACCATTTTGCTGCCTTTGGGGTTATTGGGCGTGCGCTACATTGTGCCGCTCACGATGGCCATCATTGGTCTGCTGGTGATTGTTTATTTCAGTTATCGGCAGACGATCGCGGCTTATCCGAACGGCGGAGGATCTTTCACCGTCGCCAAGGAAAACCTCGGGAGCGGGGCGGGTTTGCTCGCGGGCGCGGCTTTGATGATTGATTACCTGCTGAATGTGGCGGTGGGAATTTCGGCCGGGATCGGAGCGCTCGTTTCGGCGGTGCCCTCCCTCGAGCCTCACACGCTCGCGCTCTGCCTGCTGGTGCTCGCTCTATTGACGATCGTCAACCTTCGCGGAATGAAGGAGGCTGGGACGGCGTTCATCGCTCCTACCTATTTATTTGTCGGAACCTTGGCGATTGTGATCTTCGTTGGACTTTACAAGATACTGGTTTCGGGCGGGCATCCAGTGGCGGTGACGGTTTTGGGACAGGCGGCGGCGAGCTCCCCTTCAGTGCAGTTGGTGGGGGCGTGGATTCTCGTCAAGGCATTTGCTTCGGGATGCACGGCTTTGACCGGGGTCGAGGCGGTTAGCAACGGCGTGCAGGCTTTCCGAGAACCGGTGGTGCCCGCAGCTCGAGCCACTTTGACGGCGATCATCGCGATTCTGGTTCTGCTGCTCGCGGGGGTTGCGGTCCTCGTGAAGTACTACGGAATTATGGCCACCGATCCCGGGCAGCCTGGCTATCAGAGCGTGCTGTCCATGGTAACGGCCGCGGTTGCGGGTAAGGGAATTTTTTACGATTTCACGATGTTTTCGGTTTTGCTGGTGCTTTGTCTTTCGGCGAATACTTCATTTGCGGATTTTCCGCGGCTGTGCCGGATGGTGGCTCGGGATGATTATCTTCCCCATTCGTTGACGACGCGAGGGAGACGGCTGGTTTTCTCGCAGGGGATTTGGGCGCTGGCGATTCTGGCAGCGCTGTTGCTGATCTTGTTTCAGGGAGTGACGGACCGTTTGATTCCTTTGTTTGCGATTGGGGCGTTTATGGCTTTCACCTTGTCGCAGGCGGGGATGGTCGGACACTGGCGCAAGAACGCAAAGGGATTTGGCGCGGCCTACGCGATCTTGGTGAATGGCATTGGAGCTCTGGCCACGGGACTCACCTTGATGGTGATTGTGGTGGCTAAGTTTGTCGAAGGCGCCTGGGTGGTGGTCGTCCTGTTGCCACTGCTCCTGCTGTTTATGGGGCGGATCAAGCACCATTATGAACTGACGAATAAAGAAGTGGAACTGAAGGGGAAGCTGGATTTGACCGCGGAGAATACCTCGCCGCCGATCGTGCTGGTTCCGGTGGATCGCTGGAATGCGGCTACGGAGAAGGCGCTGCAATTCGCTCTGACTTTGTCTCCGGATGTGCAGGCCGTGCACGTTACTTGCGATGAGGATGAGAATAAGGCGCCCTGGGAGGAGAATCCGCCGCCGGGGACGCGAGTGCCGAAGCTCGTGACGTTGCCCTCACCTTACCGGCTGGTGGTGCACCCGATTCTGGATTATGTGCTCAAAGTGGAGAAGGAAAATCCGGAGCGATTGATTGCGGTGGTGATTGCTTCGATGGTGGAACGGCACTGGTATCACTATTTTATGCACAATCAGCGGGGGCAGATGCTGACCGCGCTTTTGCTGCTTCGTGGGGAGGAGCGGATCAACATTGTGAATGTGCCTTGGTATTTAAAAGCGTAGCGGTCTGGCAGGCTGTGGTCTGACGGGCATCGGTCTGGGCCCATTTGTTTTCCGGCCACGGGCCACTTCTTACCGTCCGCCGGTTACATCCAAAATTGCGCCGGTGACGTAGCTCGCCTCTTCGGACAGGAGCCAGAGGATGGCGCTCGCCACTTCCTCCGGTTGGCCTCCACGTTGCATGGGGACCTGGACTTTGACGCGCTCGACGCGATTGGGTTCGCCTCCGAGGGCGTGAATCTCGGTGTGAATGAACCCGGGCCGGACGGCGTTGACTCGGATTTTTTCTTCGGCCACTTCTTTGGCCAGACCGAGGGTCAGAGTGTCGATTGCACCTTTGCTGGCGGCGTAGTCGATGTATTCATTCGGCGAGCCGAAGCGGGCGGCTCCCGAGGAAACATTCACAATGCTCCCGCCTTGACCTCCGTATCTGGTGGACATGCGGAGAACAGCCTCGCGAGAGCATAAAAAGCTGGCGAAGACGTTCGCGGCGAAGATGCGCTGGAGACGCGCGGCGTCGATCGCATCCAGACGGGTTTGGCGTTCCACGATGCCGACATTGTTGACCAAAGCGGTGATCGAACCGAGCCGGGTGGTTGCCGAATCGAACAGGCGCGCTACTTCGCTTTCGCTGCTCACGTCCGCTTGAATGGCCACGGCCTTGCCGCCTCTTTGCTCGATCGCTGCGACCAGATCTTCGGCGGCTTTCTGCTGGCGCAGATAGTTGATGCCGACCTGGAATCCGCGGGCGGCGGCCAGTTTCGCGGTCGCCGCTCCGATGCCTCGGCTGGCGCCGGTTACGATGAGGACCTGGTCGGACGGCATGCGTGGTTGATTTTAAACTGCAGTGAGGCTGCGTGGCGTTTCTTCGATGACAAAAGACGCTCGGAGCGGGCGCCCCATGTGACTTGCCCATCGCGGATTTTTCGCTGCTTCATACCCTCCAATCGTCGGGACGCCAGCCCTGGATTGCCCTTTTGATTTCCTTCGATGGAAGCTTTTCGTTCAAGGCTTTAACGGCCAACGCCGGGAGCTCAGCATCGGAGGCAAAGCGCAGCGCGATCAGTTGCGATTCGGTGAATTCGGAAATGCGGGGATGAAAGGATGGATCGAGTAACGCCGCCAGACGCAATCTTTCTTCAAGGCGGATGACTCGGTCCTGCACCTTGTTGGCGTACATCCGGATCCTGAGCACGGCGACCGAGAGGGCGATGATGAAGACGACGAGCCAGGCGGAGTGCAGTGCCGGCCTTCGGATGAGCTGGACGATGGTGGCAATCAGCGTGATCGCGAAAACCGGCAGGACGAAGAAGTGGAATGGAGGATCATAACGACTGTGATTCGAAAAATTCTGCACGGCTGAGGCGGACATGGTTAAACTCCTTTCGCTCGGGTCTATCATCCCACAGTTGCGTTGCCGACGAATTTGGCGTATTCCATTCTTCAGGCAACCGCATCGAAAGCAGACGGAGGTTTCGAAGATGATGAGCACATTCAAGGTGGTTCGCAATGTTTTGGGAACAGTCGGCATTCTCTACTTCGGAATGATCCTGCTCGAGGGCATGATTGATTCCAAGCGTTACGCCAGGATCAGTGCAATGTAATTTTGGCTTTGTGGAACATTGCTTGGGATAGATAGATAGATAGATAGACAGATAGACAGACAGATAGATAGTTCGATAGACAGTTAGATGGTTAGACCATGGGATAGTGTGTGAACTAGCCAGGGTGCGGGGTGTGTCTCAGCCAATCCGGTCTCAACCCTGAATCTCCGTCCACTGGTTTCGAAATTGCTCTGCCGTCCGATTGCGGATTCGGTACAATGCAGAAAATGTCCACGGCTCGGCGTGGCTGATACGCAGATCCGGTGTATCGGAGCAGACATCCAGTGGCTGCCACTACGATTGTTCGGGAAGCCGGGCCGCCAGGTTCCGAAGCCATCTCCGAAATTTCGGTGCTCTGGATCACCGCGGGCCTGGGGTGCGACGGTGACACGATCGCCATGACTGCGGCCACGCAGCCAAGCGTTGAAGACATCGTGCTTGGAGCTCTTCCCTGGATTCCCCAGGTACATTTTCACAATCCATTTCTTGCGCTCGAGAACGGCGACGATTTTCTTCGGCCCTTCCGTCTTGCCGCGGAAGGCAAGCTGGCTCCTTTCATTCTGGTGGTTGAGGGATCGATCCCCAATGAAAACAATAAGGGCGAGGGTTATTGGGCTTCGCTCGGAACGGATCCGACGACTGGTCAGCCGATCACCACCTGCGAGTGGATCGACCGGCTGGCGCCTCGAGCCTGGGCGGTCGTAGCGGCGGGAACCTGTTCTACCTATGGCGGGATCCACGCCATGGAAGGGAATCCGACCGGGTGTATGGGGCTTCCCGACTACCTCGGATGGGACTGGAAATCGGGCGCGAACATCCCGATTGTTTGCGTTCCGGGGTGTCCGGTGCAGCCTGATAATTTCATGGAGACGCTGCTTTATCTCCTGTATATGGCGGCGGGACGCGCTCCCATGATTCCACTGGATGAGGCTTTGCGTCCGAAGTGGCTCTTCGGCGCTACGGTTCACGAAGGCTGCGATCGCGGCGGCTATTACGAGCAAGGTCAATTTGCGGACGAGTACGGATCGCCTCTCTGCATCGTCAAACTCGGGTGCTGGGGGCCGGTGGTGCAGTGCAATGTCGGCAAACGCGGGTGGATGGGCGGCATCGGTGGGTGCCCTAACGTGGGCGGAATTTGCATCGGGTGCACGATGCCCGGGTTTGCGGATAAATTCATGCCGTTTATGGACCAGCCACCGGGATCTTTGTTGTCATCGAACGCGGTGATGACGTATGGCAGGGCGATTCATGCGTTGCGCCGGTTTACGCAGGCTTCGTTGAACAAAGAGCCCAGTTGGCGGCGGAAGAGCCAGGTTTCCCGGTTTCCTGGTCGGAAGGTTCCAACTTCATTCGGATCCGGCGCCTGAGATTTTTCTGAGGTACTTCGATGACCTTCGCGGCGGACGGCGGAACGATGGTGCGCGACTCCTCCGAAAAGTCCACCCCTTCGGCGGAAGTGAGACCGCCCGTCAACGGCCCGGTCATCGGCCCGATGGTCAGCCCGACGATCACCCCGCCGGATGCTGAAGCGCTGCTCCTTGATCTTGCCTCCATGTTTCTCAACAACTCGAACTGCGCCTCTGAGGATGCCATTGACGGAGAACCTGTCGAAGAACAACTGCCACAGGCGAACGAGATTTATCGGACCCTGGTGGAGCAGATTCCGGCAGTGATTTTTACGGCGCATCTGGAGCGCGGTATCGGGGAAGCTTACGTCAGTCCCCAGATTGAGGCGACTCTCGGATTTTCGCAGGAAGAGTGGCTGGAAGATCCGATCCGCTGGTATCAGCAGATCCATCCTGACGACAAACAGCGCTGGAGCGTCGAAGCGGCGCAGATGTTTCTCGCCGGAACCGCGCTGCGATCCGCTTATCGCGTTATGGCGCGCGATGGCAGAGTGGTGTGGTTTCATTGCGAAGCCAAGATGATCCGGCGGAAGGATGGGCGGCCGTGGTTTATCCATGGCATAGCCTTTGACATTACCGAACTCAAGCGGACTGAAGAAGCCCTGCAGGAAGAGCGCAACGTGGTTTCGGCAATTCTGCACACGGTCGGGGCGTTGGTGGTGGTGCTTGATCCGCAGGGGAAAGTCGTGCGCTTCAATCGCGCCTGCGAGGAAGTGTCTGGTTACTCCTTTGAAGAGGTCAAAGAAAAACACTTCTGGGATCTTTGCCTGGATCGGGAGGAAGCGGAACGTTTCAGGATGATTGTCGAACAATGGGGAATGGGGGGAATGGGGCAACCGGGAGCGGAGGGCGGCGGCAAAGAGTACGAGACCTCGTGGGCGGCGCGGGATGGCTCGCGACGGCTGATTGCATGGTCGAGCACGGTACTTCCCGGAGAAACCGGCGGTCCGGCTTACATTATCGTCACGGGAACCGACATCACGGAGCGCAAGCGGTTGGAGAAGGCGATTCTTGAGATCAGCGCAGAAGAGCAACGTCGAATCGGACAGGATCTGCACGATGGGTTGGGGCAGCACCTGACCGGAATTGCGTTCATGAGCAAGGTGCAGGAACAGAGGCTGGCCGAGAAGGGCCTGGCCGAAGCTGCCGATGCGGCGCGGATTGTGACCCTGGTGAACGAGGCGATTACGAAGACGAGAGAACTGGCGCATGGCCTGCTGCCCGTAATTTCGGATGCCCGCGGTCTCATCTCCGCCTTGAAGCGCTGGTCTCTCGAAGTGGAAGACCTGTTCGATATTTCCTGCTCTTTCTGGATCGACGAACCGGTTCTGATTCATGATGCCAGCGTGTCGACCCATCTTTACCGCATTGCCCAGGAAGCTGTGAATAATGCGATCCGGCACGGCGAAGCCAAGAACATCCTGATCAGTCTTATTCCCGGCAACGGCTACGGGACTTTGCGAATCGAAAATGACGGCACGAGGCTGCCGGAACAGTCGACAGGTGATTCCGGCCTGGGAATGCAAATCATGAAATATCGAGCGGGGATGATTGGCGGATCCTTGAAGGTGGAGAGCGGCGTTAGTCGAGGAGTAACGATCACATGCCGGTTTCCGCTCGGACAAGGCGGCTATGAACACTAGGGTCATCGGGAATTTCGCACCGCGGAAAAAGACGGTGTTCGTGGTTGACGATCATCCGATTGTTCGGCAGGGGCTGGCACTGCTGATCAACCAGGAGCCCGATCTGGCTGTCTGCGGCGAGGCGGAAGAGATGCACTCCGCACTGACGGCGATTGAAGCCTGCCGGCCGGACATACTCATCGTCGACATATCGCTCAATGGCCCCGACGGGTTGGAGTTGCTGAAAAACATACGAATCACGTCCCCGCGTCTGCCGGTTTTGATGCTCTCGATGCATGACGAATCCATCTATGCGGAACGGGCCTTGCGGGCGGGTGCCCACGGTTACATCATGAAGCAGGAGGCGACGGAGCGAGTGCTCGTGGCGTTGCGCCGAATTCTGAGCGGCGAAATCTATGTCAGCGAACGCATCGCCAACAGCATGTTGCGACACTACGTGCGTGGAGGCCATCCCGAGCAGTCGTCGATTGCCGATCTCACTGATCGCGAGCTGGAAGTTTTCCGGCTGATCGGGGAAGGTCAGGGAACGCGACAGATCGCGGAGGCTCTGCACCTCAGCGTCAAGACCGTGGAATCCTACCAGGCGCACATCAAAGACAAGCTGTCTCTGCGCAGCGCGCGGGAACTGGTACAACATGCAGTGGAATGGACCATGCGGGAGAAAACGGCCTGAGGCTCGGCCTCTCAAGCGCTGCATCCACGGTGCGGTTTTGCGCGGTCGCTAAGGGGTCCGTTTCAGAACGAGACTGAGGTTTTCTCCGCCTAGCTTCAATGTACCGTTCAGGGATGACTTGTCATCGCTCATGGTGCCGTCATAGATGCTCAGGTTCGAAGTACATTCAAAATGGAGAACACGCTGCTTGTAGGTGATGGCGGTAATCTGCATGCCAGAGGTGTCCTGATCCGGGTAGTCGATGGTACCGCTTAAAGTTCCGTCCTGCGCGGCACCGATGTGGACGACAATCCGCTGCTTCGGTTTGGCGCCGGGATCGAGAGTGCCCTCCCAATCTCCCACGATGGAGGGTTGTTGCGCCTCGAGAAGGGGTGCGGCGGTCAATGCGAGCACGAATCCCAAACCCCAGCACAATATCGACGACGAAGCGCGCGGCATTTTCATTGTGGAACCCCCAGTCATGCGATTAGCTCCGGAAAGTTTCCGTAGCCAAAGTCGCTTCGTCAAAACTTCTCATATTCAAATCTTTACCACAACTAGGACTAGGGGAATCCCCGATGCTTCTTAGGGGAAATCCTTGGGGAAATAAACAGGGCGGCTGCTCTTGTAAGGATATAAGAATGAGTCGATTCTGGCGTGGATTCGAAT
>Ga0181537_10004077_pt1 | contig 12222 bp, 8 predicted proteins | sample PEATcosm2014_Bin_39_FD_119765 | JGI IMG/M metagenome (GOLD analysis project Ga0181537, IMG submission 119765) | Peatland microbial communities from MTU Mesocosm Facility, Houghton, MI, USA - PEATcosm2014_Bin23_10_metaG | ecosystem: Environmental > Terrestrial > Soil > Wetlands > Peat | place...
CCGGCCAGCACTACGACCGCATCATGTCCGACGTTTTCTTCCAGGAGCTGGAAATGCCGCAGCCGGATTGCAATCTGGAAGTCGGCTCCGGCAGTCACGCCCAGCAGACCGCAGCCGTCCTCCGCGCGTTTGAGCCGGTCATAATCGAGCGCCAGCCCGATCTTGTGCTGGTCTATGGGGACGTCAATTCCACCGTCGCCGCTGCGCTGGTCTGTTCCAAGCTCGGATTTGCGGTCGGCCATGTCGAAGCCGGCCTGCGCTCCCGCGACCGCGCCATGCCGGAAGAAATCAATCGTCTGCTCACCGACCAACTCTCCGACCTGCTGTTTACGCCCTCAGCCGACGCCGACGAGAATCTGCTTCACGAAGGCGTCGACCGCTCCCGCATTCACCTTGTGGGCAACGTCATGATCGACACGCTGGTCCGCCTGCTTCCGCGATCGGAGCAGCACCGCCGCGCCAATCTTGCAGCGCCTTACATCCTGGTCACGCTGCACCGCCCATCGAACGTGGACGATCTCCCCTGGCTTCGCGAACTACTGGCCGCGCTGGCCGAGCTAAGCCAACACCTGACCGTGGTCTTTCCAGTCCACCCGCGCACGCGTGAACGCCTTAGTAATCTCACCACGGATGCGGGCTCACACCCTCGCCTGCAATTGCTCGATCCTCAGCCCTATCTCGATTTCCTCGCCTTGCAGCGCGGCGCCGCTCTCGTGATCACCGATTCCGGAGGAATACAGGAGGAAACCACATTTCTGGGCGTCCCCTGCCTTACCGTGCGGGAGAACACCGAGCGCCCAGTCACCATCACGATGGGAACAAATCAGTTAGTCGGAAGGGATCTTCAGAAGCTGCGAAAAGCCGCGACAGGAATCCTCAGGGAAGAATTGGAAGGCGGAACAAACCAGGCAGGAACAGAAAGCGGCGGAACAGAAAGTCGCAGTGGAACAGAAACGCGACACCATACATGTCACATCCCTCTTTGGGACGGACATGCAGCGGAGCGCATCGCAGAAATCATATTGCGACGCGAAACTCTCTGATGTAGGAACTTCTCAGCGGCGGCCCAGAGGCCGAGGCGAGCTAAAGCTTCGCGCTGGCGTAAGAGTTGATTTCGCAGTTCAGGCAAACTTCTTCAAAAGCAGGTGCTGTCCATTGCATGATGTTTCCCCCATTTTCGTTTCGAGCATCGCTGCCTCGAAACGTTTCTCAAGCTTAACCCACCTGAGAACCAAAATCAATACGCCAATATGCGCCATACATGCGCCACATACGCCAAATGCTACACACGCCAAAAGCTAAGTGCTGTCTTGTCTGGAAGATGCTTATGTGGGGACAGGCGCCCTCGGCTGTCCAGTCGAGCGAAGCTCGAATCTTTTCCTCGCTACCCTAGAGGTGCTGCCCAACGAACACACCCAAACCCCGCAATTCGCGGCTGATAACCCCATTAACCCGGAAACGAAGCGAAAAAGCGCCTGAAAAATAGCAGTTGACAAAATGACGACTGGCAAAATTTCTCTCGTCCGGAACGATTTCCACAGCCCGGAACCACTCCCGTCACTTTCGCCTATCGCGCCACATATTTACCGTGGCATCTCCGATAAACACCCTGCAATGAACAAGCTGAGATGTATAAGCTGAATAAGCCAGCAAGGAGTCAGGCGATCATGTTTGGCAAGACCATTTATGGCACAACCTTCAAGGACGTCAATTTTGTCCCTTTGCAATCGGCCACTTTCTGCATCCAGTGTGAACTGATTAGCGCCAACCACCGTCCCCACTGCCTCGCCTGCGGCAGCCAAGCCCTGGTTAGCCTATCGCGCGTGCTTGGCGGATCGCTGCTTGCGCAGCAAACCGCCCATCTCATCACCGATTCTGAGCTCGATAGCCTGGTCCGCGACCTCCTCCGCACCGTTCCCGATCCCCAGGCCGTGAGCACTGCTGATGATTTTGCCGACCGTTCCCGCGTCCCGGCCCTTGCCCACCGCAGCCAGCTTCGCTTGTCGAACGTAGCGCATCCCGCTTCCGGGTTTCGTGCCGTGTCGATCAATGGAGAGCTCGTCGAAGAGATGGAAATCCGTCCTTCCGAGCTGGAACTGGAGCCCGCCATCAGCGCGATAACCGAACGGGCTCAACACCTTACTGGCGCAACCGGAGCCGCGATCGCCCTCCGCGCCGGGGAGGAAATCGTTTGCCGCGCCCGCACCGGCCGCACCGCCCCTGACCTCGGAGTTCGCCTCCAAACCGATGCCGGAATCTCCGCCGAAGCGGTTCGCACCGGCGAAGTCATGCTCTGCAACGATGCCGAACGCAATCCCCGCGTCGACCTGGCCAGTTGCCGTCGCTTGGGCGTCCGCAGCATCCTGGTTTCCCCGCTTCGCCACTATCGCCGCACTCTGGGTGTGTTTGAAGTTCTTTCCTCGTCCCCCAGCGCTTTCGACCATCGCGACGTGGCCACCATGCAACTGCTTTCAAGTCTTATGGTTGCCGCAATCTCCCGCATCTCCAGCCTGCACCACGCGGAAATCCTGCGTCGCGCCAGCTGAAAACGTTAGCAACGGATCAGACGAATCTTTACGGATCACGCGGTTTGCTTTTTAGGTTTACGTTTATCCGTGAAAATCCGTGGCCAAATAGAGCTTTCTTTATGATATTTTTCGACAGTCTCAGAGTAATATGTACCAGCGCAATCTCGGCCCTTACGACCCTAAATGGCTGCTCCATCCACGCCTCCGCAAGCCCCGCCAGTTAACCGTCGCCGCCGTTTCCGGCACAAGGTTCGCACTCCTGCCTATGCCAGTTTCATCGGCGAGTCGAAGGGCATCGCGCTCGATCTGAATGCCATTTCCGACATCAGCGAAGACGGGATTGCAATCGAGGTAAATTCCGTTCATGAAACGGGACGTCGTTTTGATCTGCACCTGGATCTCGCTGAATCCTCCGGTCCCGTCTACACGAGCGGCGAAGTAATCTGGTCCACTTCGGGACGCTGCGGCCTGCGTTTCGCAGATCTTCCCGCGCCCAGCCTGTTTCGCCTCCGCAGTTGGCTTTTTCTGAATGCGATGACGGCTGTCGCCGATTCCCAGGCCGCCTCAGACCGCGCCCAGCTCGTGTCTCTGGAAGAATCGTCCCCGCGCCCGAACTACAGCGACACGCTCGCGGCCCTGGCTGCCGTGCAGCGCGAAGTTGAAGCGCTCGGCCCGGACTTGGTTGCGGCATTGCAATTGATCGTCTCCCGCGCCCAGACGCTGGTTCGCGCTTCCGGCGCGGCGATCGCCCTCAGCTCAGAGAATCCCGCGGTGATGGTTTGTCGCGCCAGTTCCGGAGAAGACGCTCCTCCGGTCGGCGCCGAATTGCAAATCGGTTCAGGCTTTTCAGGAGAATGTGTTCGCGCGGGAAAGCCTCTGCGCTGCGATGATGCCGAGACCGACACGCGCGTAGACCACGCCAGTTGCCGCGCCCTCGGAATCAGATCCATCCTGGCAGCGCCGGTGCGCGTCGTGGGCAGGGTCATCGGACTAATCGAAGTATTCTCGCCCCAACCGGACGCTTTTTCCGAGCACGACGCCATCGTGCTGCAGCGTCTGGCGGACGCCGTGTTAGTCGCCGTCAACCGCGCAGCTCGAGCCGAAGATTTCGAAATTCAAGTTCACACTCCCGCAGAGGTGATTCCCACGCAAGGCAGCGTGCTGTTCGCTTCCGACGACACGCTGAATGAGAATGCAAAAGACGAGAGCAACGCTGCGACCGTGAAGCTGGACGCGGAACGCCCCGCCGGAATCCATCTTCCTCAATTTCACTTGATGGTCCTGCTCTGCGCTGCCGGCCTGATCGCCGGCGTCATCGCAGGCGCGCTGGGATTCATCCTGGCTCCGTGGATCCAGTCAATCGTCGCTCCGTGGATCAGCGCGAAAATGCAGGCTCACCAACCCGGCCCACTGCCAACTGTGCTGGCCTCAGCACCAACCTCGAGTCTTGCCGCGGGTTCAGCCGCGGGTCCAAGATCGAGCGCAGCGAACAACTCTTCGCGGTCGGTCGATACCTCCACGCTGGCGCAACTTCGGCAACTCGCCGAACAAGGCGACCCCCTAGCGCAGAATGCGCTGGGCCTCCGCTACGCTCAGGGCGACGGCGTCAAACTGAACGAAGAAGAAGCCGCGCGCTGGTTCGCCAAAGCAGCTGAACAAGGCGACGTCGCCGCCCAATCCAAGCTGGGCTCGCTTTACTGGGTTGGGCGCGGTGTGCCCGCTAGTCTGCACGACGCATATTTCTGGACTGTGCTGGCTCGCGCCGGCGGAGACAAAGGCAGCAAGGAACTCGCCAAGCTTATCGGCGACCACATGTCCCGCGCCCAATCCGAGCAAATCGAACAAGACGCCAACACCTGGCTCCAGCAACATCAGGCCTCAGCCAACCCCGCCCCCGGCCGCTAAGTCCTCGACAGGCAAAGTCAATATCGAAGCCCGAAGCCCAAAGACCGCGTTAGAATGTATCAGAGGCCGTCGGTGCCGACCCTTCGCAGCATTCTCGATCAGCGAGTCCGCGAAGCCGATCCTCTCCTTTACGAGCGGCTCGACAAAAATCGCGTTCGCTGTTTTTCCTGCGGACACTGTTGCCCGATCCCCGACGGTCAGCCCGGCGTTTGCAAGGTTCGCTATAACCAGGGCGGAACACTCTACGTGCCCTGGGGATACGTCGCCGGAACGCAGTGCGATCCCATCGAGAAGAAGCCTTTCTTCCATGCTCATCCCGGCGCGCTTGCCTACAGTTTCGGCATGCTGGGTTGCGACCTGCACTGCGCCTACTGCCAGAACTGGGTAACGTCGCAGGCCCTGCGTGACCCGAATGCGATCTCGCCTCCGCTCGAAACTTCGCCGGAGTCGCTGGTTCGCGACGCGATCGCACAGGGCGCGAAGGCCCTGGTCAGCACCTACAACGAGCCGCTGATCACCAGCGAATGGGCGGTGGCCGTTTTCAAAGAGGCGAAAGCCGCCGGACTTCTCACCGCTTTCGTTTCCAACGGCAACGGAACGCCGCAGGTTCTCGACTACGTTCGCCCCTGGCTCGATCTCTACAAAGTCGATCTCAAGAGTTTCGACGATCGCCACTACCACGAACTCGGTGGCCGCATTGCGCCGATTCTCGACAGCATCCGCCGCATCCACCAGATGGGATTGTGGCTCGAGATCGTCACGCTGCTCATCCCCGGCTTCAACGATTCCGCGGATGAACTGCACCGGCTCACCGAATTTATCGCCGGCATCTCACCCGACATTCCCTGGCACGTCACCGCATTTCATGGCGACTACAAAATGCAAAATGATGTCGCGCGCGATACGACTGCAGAAGACTTGCTGTGCGCGGTCGACATCGGCCAGCAGTCCGGCCTGCGCTACATCTACGCCGGCAATCTTCCCGGCATGGTCGGCGATTGGGAAGACACGCGTTGTCCACAATGCAGCGAAACTCTAATCAAGCGCCACGGCTACGTGATCGAAGATTACCGGTTGACCGCAGACGGTCGTTGTCCGAACTGCGCCACGCAAATTCCCGGTCGCTGGTCGACACATTTCGACGGGCAGATCGCATCGCGCCCTTTCTTGCCGCGCAGAGCTTCGCGTTTCGTTACAATCACAAGTCGCTAGAGAGCATTCAGCCATCACGGTCCGTTGCGGCAAATGCCAACTCTAATTGCCAAGTGCTGAATGCCGAGTGCTCGCTTGTATCACTCATGCGGAAACGACTTATCTTCGCGCTGTGTCTCGTCGTCGCAGGATCGCTCACAGCTTGTTCTCCGCGCGACCTGCTCTCGCGGCGTCTGGCCGCTGATCTCATCGAGGGCTCCGACGCGTTCAAGACTCCGCAGGCGCTCTTTGTGCGCACGGGCATCGTCTCTAACAAAGACTATCTCTCACCCGAATCGCTGGTCTTGCAGCATCATGGCTGGATCTCCGCCATTAGCGCGCCTTGCCCGCCCACGCTCGTGCCACCGCCTTGCTGGGACGTTGTGTTGACTCCCTCGGGCGTAGAAACCGTTCGGCCCTTGCTTGCGCCAGCCGACGAAGGCAAGCTGTCGTTCAGTCTTCCGGCGGCGAGAAGGGAACTGGTCGCCATCACCGGCATCAGCAAGCAGGGCAACGTTGCCGACGTCGATTTCATCTGGAGATGGCAGCCCGCAAACGAAGTGGGCTCCGCACTCTATTCCAGCGATCTGCGTTACCACTCGATCGCGGGATTTCGAGACTATGATGACGGCTGGCGCGTCGTGCAGTCTGCGTCTCGCTCCGGTCAAACGCTGGATGATGCGCTCAAAAACGCCGAGCCCGCACCGTGAGCGACACCAACGGGAAGGCCACGAGTTTTACTCGTGCCGCTAACTAAGCCCTTGAGAATATGCTAGCCCTTCAGCGTGCCCCAGGTGCGCCGCGGAGGATTTACGAGACGGCGTCCGATCAAACCGCGGGTCACAATTTGCCTCCACCGATTGCTCCGTTGTATAAACCTAGTTCCCGCCGGGAACCCTTATGCGAATCCAAAAAGTTGTGGGAGTGGCCGTACTGGTAGTGAGCTGTGCGCTGTTTGTCTTCGTTCCAATTGTCCTAGCCCAAAGCAAACCGAAACTAACCCTCGACGAATTTTTCAATTCCGTCAGCTTTCCCACGATCGCGCTCTCGCCCGATGGCAACTGGGTGGTGATCGGCACAGAACGCGCCGACTGGGACCAGCAAATTTTCCGCAACGATCTCTGGCTCTACCATGACGACGGCGGAAAAAGCTCGCTCATTCAGTTGACCCAGTCCGGCCACGACACCGAGCCGAAATGGTCGCCCGACAGCCACTGGATCGCTTTCCTGTCCGAGCGCAAGACGTCTTCGGAGAAATCCGATGGCTCCGATTCCGACGGCGACGCTAAGAGCAAACGCCGGGCGAAAGACAAAGACGGTGACACCAGCCAGATCTATCTGATTTCACCCACCGGTGGCGAGGCTTTTCCCATAACCACGGGGGATGAGGACGTGCACGATTTTTCCTGGTCCGCCGATTCGCGCACGATCTATTTCGCTACGCGCAATCCCTGGACCAAGGCACAAAAAGACGAATACAAGAAAGCATGGAAAGACGTGGTGCAGTATCGCAGTGCCGAGCGCGGCGACACCATCTACGCCCTAGACTTGGCAGGCGCAATCGAACGCCACACCGCGGCCCCGGCGAAGGTTGACAGCGATGCTGACAAAGACTCGACCGGAACACCGGGAGCGCGCGCCATCGCGGCTTCGCCGCTGCGAGTCGACGATCTTGTTACTTCTCCCGACGGCAGCAAACTGGCTTTTGCGAGCAACGCCATCAACCAGCGTCAGGAAAAAGTAGAAGATGTCGAAATCTACGTAATCGACCTGGCGAATGCTTCATCTGCCACTGCTCCGCGCTCTCTCACTCACAACCAGGCGGTCGAAGGCCGATTGCATTGGGCTAATGACAGCCGCCACATATTTTTCAGCGTAGAAGTCGGCGACGTAACCGGACCTTACCGCGATCTCCAGCCGCATCTCTATTGGGTCGACAGCGATGGCGGCGCCGTGCAGCAGTGGAGCAAAGACTTCATCGGTCCTGTCGAACACTACGCAGTCGCTGGCGAGAACGTGCTCGCTGCTGCGCGTGAGGGAACCGAAGTCCAAATTTATTCCGTCGGCAAGCCTGCGGAATCGTTGCATCATGTCAGCGGATGGTCCGGCACTTACGAGGGAATTTCCACGTCACAGCGTTCCTCTCGCGTTGCCTTCGTCTACACATCACTGGGCAAGCCGGCGGAAGTCTATCTCGCCGAGAGCGCATCCACGCTCGATCAGGCCAAGCCCATCACCTCATTCAACAAGCTTTTCACCGAGCGCGATCTTCCGCAGGGCAAACCCTACCAATGGAAAGCCGACGACGGCACCACCGTCGAAGGCATGTTGATTTATCCTCCGGGCAAATTCGAGGCGAAGCGTCTGCCGATGTTAACCTTCATTCACGGCGGCCCTGCCGACGCCGACGGCAACCATTTCGAAGCCGATTGGTATCAGTGGGCCGCGCTCGCCGCCACCAACGGATGGCTCGTCTTTGAGCCCAACTATCGCGGTTCCACTGGATACGGCGACAAGTTTCTCTTGCAGATCGTTCCGGTCATCGTCTCGCGTCCCGGCAAAGATATTCTCGAAGGCGTCGACGCGCTGGTGAAAGACGGCATCGCCGATCCCGACCACCTCACCGTCGGCGGTTACAGCTACGGCGGCTACATGACCAACTGGCTCATCACCCAGACCACGCGCTTCAAGGCCGCAGTCACCGGCGCAGGCGCGGTCGAGCACATTGGCAACTGGGGCAACGACGACACCACCATGGACGACGCCTACTTCCTCGGCGGACGTCCCTGGGAAGCCCAGCAGCGCTATCACGACGAGGCTGCAATTTTCCAGATCGACAAAGTTCGCACGCCCACGCACATGGTTGCCGGTGCCGACGACATCCGGGTCGCCGTGATGGAGGATTATTTGCTGGAGCACGCGTTGTACTCGTTAGGTATTCCGAACGCGTTGCTGGTCTTCCCCGGTGAAGGCCACGGCCTGGGCAAGAATCCCTGGCACGGCAAAATAAAAGTGCGGGAAGAACTAAAGTGGCTGCAAAAATACGGAGGCGTGCCAGCGGGGAACTGAGGTAGGTCATGTGGGGACAGCCGCCTCGGCTGTCCAGCCTGGGCGAAGCCCGGCTGGCCTTGTCGACCCGGCCGGAGTTCATGTATGCCTAACGATCACACAGCGCGCCGCGACTTCCTGCGCATCTCCGGCGCAAGCCTCGCCGGAGCCGCGTTGCCTTCACGCCCCGCCGAAGCGCAAACGCCCCCTCCCGCTCCCAACTCCGCCATCTTCGACGTAAGATTTTTCGGCGCTACCGGCGACGGCAAGACCATCGACACTCCCGCCATCAACCGCGCCATCGAAGCCGCCGCCGCGGCCGGAGGCGGCACTGTCCGCTTCCCAGCTGGCAACTATCTCTGCTATTCCATTCGCCTCAAAAACGATGTAGCTCTCAGTCTCGATCAAAACGCAGTCATCATTGCGGCTCAACCAAGCGGCGAACCAACCACTCAACTCGCTGACTCAACCTCCGGCTCCGGTATCTACGACCTCGCCGAGCCCAACACTGCCTGGGACGCCTACCAGGATTACGGCCACAACCACTGGCACAACAGCCTGCTGTGGGGCGAGGGCCTCGAAAATATTTCCATCACCGGCCCCGGTCTGCTCTGGGGTCGCGGACTCAGCCGCGGCTGGGGTCCCGGCCCCGTCGCCGAGCACGCCGGAGTCGCAAACAAAACCATCAGTCTGAAGAATTGCCGCAACGTCACGCTGCGCGATTTCTCCATCCTCAAGGGCGGACACTTCGGCGTCCTCGCCACCGGCGTCGACAACCTCACCATCGACAATTTGAAAATCGACACCGACCGCGACGGCATCGATATCGATTGCTGCCGCAACGTCCGGGTCTCCAACTGCTCCGTGAATTCGCCCTGGGATGATGCCATTTGCCCCAAGAGTTCCTTCGCCCTCGGCTACGCGCGCGCCACCGAAAATGTGACCATCACGAACTGCTATGTCACCGGCATCTACAAACTCGGCACGCTGCTCGACGGCACCTTCCAGCGTTTCGACGCCGCCGACAAGCCCAATGCGAACGGCCGCATCAAGTTCGGCACCGAATCGAACGGAGGCTTCAAGAACATCACAGTTTCCAACTGCGTCTTCGAAGGCTGCCAGGGCCTCGCGCTCGAAACCGTCGACGGAGCTCTCCTCGAAGACATCGCCATCACCAACATCACCATGCGCGACATCGTTTCCGCGCCCATCTTCCTGCGCCTGGGCAGCCGCATGCGCGGTCCCGCCGGAGTCCCAGTCGGCGCGCTGCGCCGCGTCCTGATCAGCAACGTGGTGTGCTCGAATTCCGAATCGAGTCTAGGCTCCATCCTCAGTGGCATTCCCGGACACCCCATCGAAGACGTCCAGCTCAACGACATCTACATCCAGCACCGCGGCGGCGGAACACCCGAAGGCGCAGCGATTCATCCGCCGGAACTCGAAAACAAATATCCCGAGCCGAACATGTTCGGCCCCATGCCCTCGCACGGATTCTTCCTGCGTCACGTGAAAAATATCTCGGTGAACAACGTGGAGATCAGCTCGCTGAAAGAAGATGCCCGCCCCGCCTTCGTCCTCGAAGACGTCCAGTCCGCCGACTTCTTCCGCGTCCGCACCCCGCGAGTAGCGAACGCCCCAACCTTCGCGCTAACCAACGTCACCGACTTCACCGTCTCCCGCAGTAAGCCCGTCGCCGACACCGAACTCGATCATGCCGACCAGAAGAAACTGTAGGCCTTTGAATATCGCGCGCGCGGAATTGCCAAAGTGTTCCTTTAGAAACGTTTTGTGTACGCCGAAGTGTTACGTACATTTACCTACCGATGAGTAAATGTAACTGCGAACTGGAGTTAGGACGGTGTTGACACATAATATGTGCGCACGTATACTGTGCAAATGAACGTAACCCTCTCCATCGACGAGCAGCTTGTCGCTCGCGCCCGTCAAAAGGCGGAGGCCCTCGGGAAGAGTCTGAACCAGCTGATCCGCGACTACCTGGAAACGCTTGCTGGCGGTGACGCGGAGCGCAGTATTGAAGAGTTCAAGCAGCTCTCGGGTCAAGGTCACTCCCAAGGCTGGCGCTTCAACCGCGACGAGATTCATTCCCGGCGAGACAATGCCGGCTCGTAGCTTCTTCGATACCAACGTCCTGATTTACGCGGATGACAGAGCGGATCCGGCGAAACTCCAGCGGGCCCTCGATCTTGTAGCGGAGCACAGGCTGGGGAGGACCGGAGTAGTGTCGCTGCAGGTGCTTCAGGAATATTTTGTGACCGTGACGCGGAAGTTGCAAGTGGACGCGCGCGTTGCCCGCCGCAAAGTCGAGCTGCTCGCCGAGTTCAACGTCGCCACTCCCGAAGTCGCAGACATTCTCGCTGCGATCGACCTGCACCGCCTTCACGGGTTTTCGTTCTGGGATGCCCTGATCGTCCGAGCCGCCAAACAGACCGGGTGCAGCGTGCTTTTCTCGGAGGACATGCAGGATCGCGAGATCGACGGGCTTCAAATCGTGAATCCGTTCCGGTAGATTCTAAAAGCGACAACTTCCTTCGCACCGCACCCACCGCTGGGAGTCGACGATCGTGTTGGCCCAAAGGTCAAAGCTCGCGACGCGGGACTCGGTTCTTACTTGCCTACGCTGGCCACCCTCACGCTATGCGAGCTGGCTGCATAGCGCGCGATGCCTTTGTAGAGGGCTTCGGCGATTTGTTCGCGATAGCCGTCGCTGCGGAGTTTTTGTTCGTCGGTGGGACTGCTGACGAAGGAAACTTCTGCCAGGATTCCTGGCATGGACGTCTCGGTGAGCACGACGAAGCTGGCTTCCTTCACCCCGCGGTCGCGCAGTCCGGGATTCCTGGCCGCCAGGGTTCCGTAGAGTGAGCGCTGCACGCTGTCGGCAAGGCGGCGCGACTGTTCGATTTTTTCGTGGAGTTCCGCCGGGGTGAGCGTCGCTGCGGCGGCGGGTTTGCCGTTGCCGCGAGCTCGCGTATCTACATCTTTCGCATTCGGCGCGGAAAAGGAATTCGTATAATACGTTTCCACGCCGCGCGCCGAAGGCAGATCACTGTAGTTGGCGTGGACGGAGACAAACAAATCCGCCTGCGCCTGATTAGCGATGCCCGCGCGTTCGTCCAGCGGAATGTAGTTGTCATCCTGGCGCGTGTAGATGATCTCCGCGCCCAGCCGGCTCTCGAGCAGCTTGCCGAGCCGCTCGGCCACTTCTAGCACCAGATCTTTTTCGAGCAGACCGCGGCGGCCGACGGTGCCGAGGTCCCATCCGCCGTGGCCGGCATCGACGGCGATACGCAACTTGGGGACGTGCGCGCGCATCTGCAAATCTTCTTTGGTCGGCGGAGGCACGACGATCGCCATCAGGCTCTTGTCCGCTCCTGCATTCGGAAACAGATCGACCGAAGTGTTGGGAGTTGCTCCGACTTTATTCACCATCAACACCAGCCGGTAAGGATTCGGCTCGAGCCTCACGGAAACTTTCGCGTCGCCTTTGGTTTCGAGAACGATGCGGGTCATGCCGGTCACGGGCTGCGCTACG
>Ga0181537_10004078_pt1 | contig 12221 bp, 11 predicted proteins | sample PEATcosm2014_Bin_39_FD_119765 | JGI IMG/M metagenome (GOLD analysis project Ga0181537, IMG submission 119765) | Peatland microbial communities from MTU Mesocosm Facility, Houghton, MI, USA - PEATcosm2014_Bin23_10_metaG | ecosystem: Environmental > Terrestrial > Soil > Wetlands > Peat | place...
AAAAGCTGAATGTGCCGCCGTGATTGCTGCCTTGGTCCGGATGAGGGAGATCCCGTTCCGCACTGCTGGCAAAGAAGGACAAGCCCTTTCGGTGTCCCCGGCATTCGCGCCGGCAAGTAGACCCAAAAAAGCCCTTCCGTCGTTGCTTTAAGCCGCGTCGCCAGTGGAGAGCTGGCATCGCCGGTTCGCCTCCGGCTGCCGGTCGCGGGAGCAAGGAAGTAGAGTCTCTTCCTTAGGCGGCTGTCCGGCCTCTTGTCCGGATGCCCACCGACCGACACACGGCCACAGGCACGTGCGAAATTGGGCATTCCCGAAATAATCCATTCAGCCGCGCTGTCAAGCGATTTAGTTTTAACGAGAGGTAAAAGGTGAGCACGGCGGCGAACGTCGCGCCGCAACGGCGGCGTCAGTCGGCGACGAAAGGCTCGACGCGGTTCGCAGCGCGCACGAACTGCACCATCACCGCGATGCCGCAAAGAATAAAGAGACCGTCGAGCACGCGGGCGCCGAGCGTGCCGAGCTCAAGCAGGTTGGCAATCGCCCAACTGCCGGCAAAGGCCGCACCGAACACTTCGGCGCTGATCAGGATGGCGGCGCTGACGACCGTGAGCACGTTGGCCCAGAGGATTCGCCGGGGGCGCCGCGGACTGGTCTGCGCCATGACGCTCACGCGGCGCTCCGCGCGGCCTTTTGCGGCAACAGGCCCGCCTCGACGAGCGCCGCGCGGATGCGCTCGATCTCGGCGCGCGAAATCTTGACCAGCGGCGGCCGCACCACGGCGCGCGGCAACCGGCCGAGCAGCACCAGGGCTTCCTTCATGCGGTTATGCATGTCAACCCAGGGATCGGCGTAGAACACGCGCGCCAGCGGATAGATGCGGTCGTTGACCCGGCGGGCCTCGGCGAGGTCGTTGGCTTTGACCGCGCGGAACAGGGCCGATTGCAGGTCGGCGATGACGCTGCCCGATCCGGAGAGGAGCCCATTGCAGCCCAGCACCAGCGAGCTCAGCAGCCAGGCGCTATGGGTGGTCAGCACGTTGACCAGTCGTTTGAGGCTTTGAAGTTCGCGGATCTGCATCTCGTGCTGCGGCACGTTGCCGGCCCAGTCCTTGATGGCGCGGATGGTCGGCACCTCCTCGATCATCTTCAGAAGTGTGTCGCGCGGATAGCCCTGCCCCGTCGCCAGCGGATACTGGAAGACGATCAACGGCAGGCTCGTGGCGCCGGCGATGCGCTTGAAGTGCTCGACCGCCATGGCCGGCGAGTGACCAAGGGTGAAAGGCGCCGGCGGGAACACCAGCAGCGCGGAAGCGCCACCCTCGTCCGCCATGCGGGCAATGCGCGCCGCTTCCAGGCTGCCGTCGGCCCACACCCCGTTGACGATCGGGAGCCGGCCGCCGATCTCGTCCTGGGCGATGTCGAGGACGCGGCGTTGTTCATCGAAGCTGCAGGACGCAACCTCGGTGGAATGGGCGTTGATGGTGATGGCCGAGAGGCCCTCGACCGCGGCGACGTCGGAGAGGTGCTTGCGGAAGCTCTTTTCGTCGATCGAGAGGTCGTCGGCAAACGGCAGCAGAACGGCCGGAATGACACCGTGGGGTACGTAATGGGCGTGACGGGGCATTTTCGGCTCTCCAGCGGCTTTGGCTGCGTTGTCCCCAAGACATATATCACGGCCGCGCCTGCATTTGCTAAGACCCTGCCATGAGCCAGCCGGAAACGCCGCAAAACCCGCTTCTTGCGCCATGGGCGACCCCCGACGAGGTTCCGCCCTTTGCGGCCGTAACGCCCGAGCATTTCCGCCCGGCCTATGCGCACGCGCTCGCCATCCATGCGGCGGAGGTCGAAGCCATTGCCGCCGGTCCGTCGCCGCCAAGCTTCGCCAATACGATCGTGGCGCTCGAAGTCGCCGGCGAGGCGCTCGACCGCGTCGAGAACGTGTTCCACATTCTCGCCGGCGCCCACACCAACGACGCCCTCCTCGAAATCGAGCGCGAAATGTCGCCGCAGCTGGCGCGCCACTGGAACACCATCAACACCAATGCGGCGCTGTTCCGCCGCATCGACACGTTGATACACGACGCCGACAAGCTCGGGTTCAATACCGAGCAGAAGCGCGTCATCGAGCGCTACCACACCGGCATGCGCCGCGCCGGCGCCGCGCTCGAAGGCGCCGCCAAAGCGCGCCACGCCGAAATCATCGAGCGGCTTGCCGCGCTCGGCACCGCGTTCAGCCAGAATATTCTCGCCGACGAGCAAAGCTTCCTGCTGCGCCTCGAAGGCGAAGCCGAACTCGCCGGCCTGCCCGATTTCATGCGCGAGGCGATGGCCGCCGATGCCCGCGACCGCGGGCTCGAAGGCTACGTCGTGACGCTGTCGCGTTCGAGCGTCGAGGCCTTCCTGCAATTCTCCGACCGGCGCGATCTGCGTGAAAAAGCGTTCCGCGGCTTTGTCATGCGGGGCGACAATGGCGGCAAGACCGACAACAAGGCGATCATCGCCGAAATGGTCCGGCTGCGCGCCGAGCGCGCCAAGCTGCTCGGCTATCCCGACTTCACCCACTACCGGCTCGACGACGCCATGGCGCGTACGCCGGCGGCGGTACGCAATCTTCTCGACACGGTCTGGGCGCCGGCGCGCTCGCGCGCGCTCGCCGACCGCGACGCCATGCAGGCGCTGATCGGCGAAAGCGGCGGCAACTTCAAGCTCGAACCATGGGACTGGCGTTACTACGCCGAAAAGCTGCGCCAGCGGCAGTGCGATTTCGACGAGGTCGCAATAAAGCCCTATCTCGATCTCGACCGCATGATCGAGGCCGCGTTCTACACGGCGCAGCGCCTGTTCGGCTTAAGCTTCCGGCCGCGGCCGGACGTGACTGCCTGGCATCCCGACGTGCGGGTCTGGGAGGTGAGCGGCGCCGGCGGCGAGAAGGTCGGGCTGTTCTTCGGCGACTATTACGCACGGCCATCCAAGCACAGCGGCGCCTGGATGACCTCGCTGCGCGACCAGGAAAAGGTCGAAGGTGACATCCGCCCCCTTATCGTCAATGTGTGCAATTTCGCCAAGGGGGCCGAGGGCGAGCCGACGCTTCTGAGTTTCGAGGACGCGCGCACGCTGTTCCACGAATTCGGGCACGCGCTGCATGGCCTGCTGTCCTCCGTCACCTATCCGAAAATCGCCGGCACCAACGTCGCCACCGATTTCGTCGAACTGCCGTCGCAGCTTTTTGAGCACTGGCTGCAACAGCCCGAAGTGCTGCGGCGCTTCGCGCGTCATTATCAGACCGGTGAACCAATGCCCGAAGAACTTCTGCAGCGGCTCATCGCCGCCCGGAATTTCAACAAGGGCTTCGCCACGGTCGAATACATCGCCTCCGCCGTGGTCGATCTCGATTTCCATTCGCTGCCGGCGGCGGAAGGCAGCGCTTCGCAGATCGATTCGACGGCGTTCGAGACCGCCGCGCTGTCGCGCATCCATATGCCGGACGAGATCGCGATGCGGCATCGGCCGCCGCATTTCTCCCATATCTTCTCCGGCGGCGGCTATGCCTCGGCCTATTACAGTTATATGTGGTCGGAAGTGCTCGATGCCGATGCCTTCGCGGCATTCGAGGAGACCGGCGATATTTTCGATCCGGCGACCGCAAAACGGCTGCGTGATTCGATTTACTCCGCCGGCGGCTCGCAGGATCCCGCCGACGCCTACAAGGCGTTTCGCGGCCGGCTGCCAAGCGCGGACGCGCTCTTGCGCAAGCGCGGCTTCGAACCCGCCGCAATGAATTAAACCTCATGGATTTGCACAGCGCCGGCCATCGCCGCGGCACCGTCTGCGCGCCGCATTTCGCCGCCGTCGAGATCGGCCGCCAAATCCTTGCCGAGGGCGGCAATGCGATCGAAGCCATGGTGGCGATGGCGGCGATGATCGCCGTCGTTTATCCGCACATGAATCATCTCGGCGCCGACGGGCTTTGGCTCATCCGCGAGCCGAGAGGGCACGTGCACGCCATCATGGCGCCCGGCCCCGCCGGGCAGCACGCGACGCCCGAGCTTTACCGCGACTACGAAGCGATCCCGACGCGCGGCTCGCTCGCGGCGCTCACCGTGCCCGGCGCCCTCGGCGGCTGGATGCTGGCGCTGGAAGCGGCGGCAGCTCACGGCGGGAAATTGCCACTCGATGTCCTGATCGCGCCCGCTTCCGCGCAGGCGCGCGACGGCTATGTGGTGACGCGCAGTCAGACGGCGCTAACGCAGCAAAATCTTTCCGGCCTCAAGGGCGCGCCGGGCTTTGCCGCGACCTTTCTGCTGGACGGCAAGCCGCCCGAGGTCGGCGCCAAACTCAAACAGCCGGCGCTCGCGGCGACATTGGCGCATCTGGCGCATGCCGGGCTCGACGATTTTTATCGCGGCGACATCGGCCGCGAGATTGCCGCCGATCTCGAACGCATCGGTAGCCCGGTGACGCGCGGCGACCTGGAACGCTACCGCGCGGCGCTTGCCGAGCCGCTGCGCGTCACGCTGCCATCGGGCACGGTATTCAATACCGGCGCACCGACCCAAGGGGTCGTCTCGCTGATGATCATCGCGCTGTTCGCCCGCCTCGGCGTCACGCAACCGGAGGGCTTTGACCATATCCATGGTTTGGTCGAGGCGACCAAGCGCGCGCTGCGCATGCGCGACCGCGTCGTCACCGACCCGCGCTATCTCGCCCAGCCCCTCGAACATGTGCTCGAAGACCGCCATCTGGCCGGTGAGGCAAGCAAGATCGACCACGCCAAAGCCGCGCCCTGGCCGCATGCCGCCGGCGCGGGCGATACGGTCTGGATGGGCGCAGCCGACACCTCCGGCCTCGTCGTATCCTACATCCAGTCGATCTACTGGGAGTTCGGATCCGGCTGTGTGCTGCCGGCGACCGGCGTGCTGATGCAGAACCGCGGCGCGAGCTTTTCATTGCAAAAGGACGCGCTCAATTATCTCACGCCCGGGCGGCTGCCGTTCCACACGCTCAACCCGGCGCTTGCTGTCCTCAACGACGGCCGCATCATGGCTTACGGCTGCATGGGCGGCGACGGCCAGCCGCAGACGCAAAGCGCGGTATTCACGCGTCACGTCAATTTCCGCGAGCCGCTTGAGCAGGCGATCGACCGGCCGCGTTGGGTGCTCGGCCGTACCTGGGGCGCAGCACGCACCTCGCTACGGCTCGAAGCGCGCTTCGACGGTGCGCTGATCGAAGCGCTGGCCGCAGCCGGTCACGACGTCGATGTTCTGGCCGAAGGTTATTCCGACGTCATGGGCCATGCCGGCGCCGCGGTGCTACACCCGGATGGTTCCTGCGAAGCCGCGCACGATCCGCGTTCCGACGGTGGCGCGGCCGGCGTGTAGAGCGATATTTGCCAATCAATCCCGCGCTACGGAAACCTTCCTGGTATCGATCGCTTCCCTCGCGATTCTTATGACCTCGTTTTCCGAGTCCACATGCGGCGTATGGAATGCGTCGACCTTCGCCCCGTCGACCAGCATGTGCTTGCCGTCCTGGCGGCGAATCTTGGCCTGCCACTGGCCCTTTGCATTCACGAATTCGCTGATGATGTACTCTTTGTATTCCACCGATCTCTCCAGGCGCTCGAGGAATTATCGATCATTGCCTTTTCTTTTTCGCCGCCGCGCGGGCATCGGCGACGATCATTTTGAATACCTTCATTTCCACGACGCCGGGGACGCGTAACGTGCCGACGATGAAGCCCGGCGTTCCCTCGAATCCGAAGGCTTCGGCCTGCGCGTTGTTGCGGGCTAAAACAGCCTCGATCGATTTCCGGTTGGTCTCAAGGTCTGCCTTGGCCCTGGCGACGTCGACGCCCGCCTTGGTCATCAGATCGTCGATCCTCGTTGCGTCGAGTTTGCCGTCCGCCGCAATCAAAGCATCGTGGGCCTGCGCATACTTGTCCTGATATCTGGCGGCGAGCGCAAGTTTGGCGGCAAGCACCGAAGCGTCGCCGAAGATCGGCCAGTCCTTCAGGACAATTCTGATCTGACCGTCGTCCTTGACGACCTGCGCAAGCTCGGGCGCAAGCTTGCGGCAATAAGGACACTGATAGTCGAAGAATTCGACAACGGTCAGATTGCCGTTCGGATTTCCCAGCACGGGAGTGTCGGGATCGCGCCACACACTGTTTTGGCTGAGAATATCGTCGTCCTTCGCGGCGGGAGTGCCGGCCTGCGGTTCGGCCAGCGCGAAGCCCGCGAATACAGTAATGGCGATCGCGCATAGAAAAACGAGCGATCGGCGTGCGGTATATGCTGGCGTCATTCCTGGTACGGGCCTGTGCTTTGCGCGCCGCGTCCTAGACCGAATCCATCGGCGTCATGCCGAGCCTGTCCATCAATTCGCGATCGCGATCGCGGCCGGGATTGGGCGTCGTGAGAAGCTTCGGGCCGTAGAAGATCGAATTGGCGCCGGCGAGAAAGCACAGCGCCTGCGTCTCCTCGCTCATATCCTCACGGCCGGCGGAGAGCCGCACCACCGAGCGCGGCATAGTGATACGCGCCACCGCAATACTTCGCACGAATTCGATCGGATCGAGCGCGGCGTTGCCGGCGAGCGGCGTGCCGCCGACGCGCACCAGCATGTTGATCGGCACCGATTCCGGATGCGCCGGCAGCGACGCCAGCGTGACAATCATGCCGATGCGATCCTCGTGCGTTTCACCCATGCCGACGATGCCGCCGCAGCAGACATGGATGCCGGCGTCGCGGACGTGATCGAGCGTCGTCAAACGATCCTGATAAGTGCGCGTGGTGATGATCTCGCCATAAAATTCCGGCGAGGTATCGAGATTGTGGTTGTAATAGTCGAGGCCGGATTCTTTCAGCCGGCGCGCCTGCGGCGCGGTCAGCATGCCGAGCGTAGCGCAAGTCTGAAGCCCAAGCGCCTTGACGCCCTCGACCATGGCGCAAACCGAATCGAGGTCGCGGTCCTTCGGCTCGCGCCACGCCGCGCCCATGCAGAAGCGGCTCGCGCCAGAGGCTTTCGCCGCCCGCGCCTCGGCCAGCACAGCATCGAGCGCCATCAGCTTTTCGGCGCGGACGCCGGTGTCGTAGCGCGCGCTTTGCGGGCAATAGGCGCAATCCTCGGGGCAGCCGCCGGTCTTGATCGACAGCAGCGTCGAAATCTGCACCTCGGTCGGATCGAAATTCTGCCGGTGGACGCTCTGGGCGCGGAACATCAGCTCCGGGAATGGCAGATCGAACAGCGCGCGCACTTCGCCGCGCGTCCAATCGTGGCGCGGCACGGCAAAACCCGGCAGCGGCGCGGAGTCATCGGCGGCAAGAGACATGAGACAAGTGTAGCCCGCCACGGCCGTGGCGCAAAGCCGTCGCCTTGCCAGCCTGCCGATTGCAAGCCATCGTGCGCCGGACAATGAAGCCGGGCTGGACTATATGAGGCCGATTTGGACGCTCTGCGCCGTTTTTGCCGGCGTAGGCGGGATTGCGCTCGGCCAGACCGCTCCGGCGCAACGATGGCCGGAACATTCCGTCACGGTGGTAAGCCCGTTTGTCAGCGGCACCACCAACGATCTCGTCGCCCGCATCGTGCTCGATCACGTCGGGGACGCGTTAGGCCATCCCTTCAATATCGAGAACCGGCCCGGCGGCGGCGGCATCGTCGGCGTCGCTTCTGTCGTACACGCCAAGCCGGACGGTTACACTTTGCTCCTCAGTTCGTCGCAGATGAGCGCGGTGGCCATATTGCAAAAATCGGTACCCTACGACCCCGTGAAAGATCTCACGCCGGTGGCAATGTTTGGCGGCCAGCCGAGCGTGCTGCTGGCGGCGCCCGCCTATAAGACCGCGGCCGACCTGATCGCGGCGGCCAAAGCGAAGCCCGGCACGCTGAAATTCGCCTCCGTCGGTTTCGCCTCGCCGTCTTATTTTGCCGCAGAGCACTTCGTTATCGCGGCAGCGCTGGACGTCAAACACGTACCCTATGCGTCACCGTTCGACGGACTGACCGATCTGATGGCGGGGCGCATCGATTTCTATTTCGTGCCGATCCCGCCGGCGAAGCCTTTGATCGACCAGGGCAAGGCTGCAGCCCTCGCCGTAACCATGCCGACGCGCGTGGACGCGCGCCCGAATACACCGACGCTAACCGAGTTGGGTTATCCAGGCGCGCCCTATCTGTTCTGGTGCGGCCTGTCGGCGCCGGCGAATATTCCGGGCGATATCGTCGCCACGCTTAACGCGGCCGTCCACAAAGTGCTGATCCTTTCCGCGGTCGACCAACGATACGTAGGCATGGACGTTATTCCCATGCTGATGAGTCCGAAAGAATACGGGCAGTTCTTCGCCACCGACGTCGCGGTCATGACCAAGCTCGGCAAAGACGCGCATATCACGCCGTCGCAGTGAACATCGGAGCGCATATGGCCGACAACCCGCCCGATCGCCTGTCCAATGATCCAAAGAGCCCGTATTTCAACGCCGAGGTGCTCAAGCGCGACATCGGCATCCGTTTCAAGGGCGTCGAAAAGACCAATGTCGAGGAATATTGCGTCAGCGAGGGCTGGGTCCGCGTCCCTGCCGGTAAGACCAAGGATCGCTACGGCAATCCGCTGACGATCAAACTGACCGGCAGCGTCGAGGCCTATTTCAAGGACGTGAACCCGAAATAGCGTTACGCCGCACTGGTCTCCACGAGCCGTGGCGATCTGTGAAGCGGCTTGATTCCGCCAGCGCGAAGGAGCGCGGTGGCGCGCTCGGCATTGACCGGCTCGCTGAAGTAGTAGCCCTGGCCGAGCTCGCAGCCTGCGGACAACAGGAATTGTTCCTGACCCTCCGTCTCCACGCCTTCGGCGATGATTTCGATGCCGAGTTCATGTGCCAGCCGAATGGCGGCGCGCACAACGGTTGCGCTGCGTGAATCGGTATCGACGCCGAACACGAGTTCCTGCGCGATTTTTATGCGGTTGATTGGATAATTCGCGAGGTAATTAAGTGACGAATAGCCGGTGCCGAAATCGTCGATCGCGATCCGCACGCCGCGCCGGCGCAAGCGCTCGAAGCGATCGCTTTGCTGCTGTGTGATCTCCATCAGCACGGATTCGGTCAGTTCGATTTCGATCTTGCCCGGGGCGATACCCCACTTGTCGAGGCTTGCGGCGACATCGTGATCGACGTCGACTGAACCTTTGAATTGAAGGGCCGAGAAATTGACACCGACGATCTCGGGGGCGATCCCCTCGTTTTGCCATAGCTGAAGCTGCCGGCAGGCGGCATCGAACACCCATTGCCCGAGCGGCTGAATCTCCCCGGAGCGTTCGGCAATCGGGATGAACACCGCAGGCGGAATTTGCCCGCGCGTGGGATGATTCCAGCGCAACAGCGCTTCCATGCCGGCGATCCGCCCCGAGCGGATTTCGACTTGGGGCTGGTAGTAAAGCTCGAGTTCGTTGCGCTCAACCGCGCCGCGAAGCTCGTCGGTGATGATTACGCGCTCGGTTACTTCGCGGTCGAGTTCGGCGCTGTGAAAGCGGACGCAGTTACGCCCATCCGCCTTGGCGCGGTAGAGCGCGAGATCGGCCTGGATCATCATGGCGTCGGGCTTGGCGACATCCGGTGTGTAACGCGATATCCCGATACTGGCCGAGATATGAACTTCATTGCCTTCGATGGAATAGGACTCGGCAACGATCTTCCTAATTTTGGCCGCCAGCGTGCCCGCCGCCGCAAGATCGGCGACATCGCTTTGCAAGATGGCAAATTCATCGCCGCCAAAGCGCGCCACGACGTCATTGCCGCGAACGGCACGCAGCACGCGGGCGGCGACCTGCTGCAAAAGTTCGTCGCCGGCGGCATGGCCCAACGTGTCATTGACGTCCTTGAAATGGTCAAGATCGAAATAAAGCACGGCAAACGGCTCGGCGCCGCGACGGCCTGCCGCAAATGCAGCGCCAAGCCGCTCCATAAAAGCCCGGCGGTTGGCCAGCCCGGTCAGCGCGTCCATTTGCGCCAGATCGGATGCTTTTTGATTCACCCGCATCATGCGGAAAGCGTGGCTTCGCGAAGACTGGATATAGGTGACGGCGGCGCCTGTGATGATGAGACCGAAGATCAATACGATCCAAGATCGATCATGCTGGACGACCAGCGGACCATCCGGCATCGGCACCATTTCCATCGTCAGCCAGGATTGCCCGTCGGCCGTGATATGCCGGGAGAGATGCAGGCCGGCCGCAAGCGAACCGCGATTCGCCGGTTGCAGCGCGGTCGATCGCAGGCCCGATCCGTACACGTAGATCGGCAGCACGTCCGAGCCCGCGGTTGGCCTACTCAGATTGGCGGCATTTTAATGTTCATGGGGTGGATGCGGCCCTTCGCAACTTGGCCCGCCATTAGCTCAGTGCAACGTGAGGCGGCTCGCGACCAGGTGAAGGTCGAGCTCGCCGATCAGGGCCGCCCGTCGTGACTCGGCTGCAGCCATTTGGTCCGCCGCCTCTTTTGCGGTGCTGCCGTTCGAGCCCCAGACGACGATGCCGCCGAGCACTGCGACCATGGCGGCGGCCATCCAGGTCAGGTCGGGGCGGATCATGCCGAGTAGGATCGCGACCAGGACGACGCTACCCGCCGCCGTCGCCATCCGTCCGGCCACGATGAATTTGCGGCAATTATTGATCTTCGCCGCCAGCGCCTCGATGTGTGCCTCGAGCCGCTCGATCTCATCGTGCGGGTCACGCTCGTCCATGCCAGGCTTTCTGGCTTGGTTGGCCTACTCCGCCGCGACCCGCGTCGCCGGATCGACGACCGCCTCGACCTTGGCCGCGCAAAATTTGAATTCCGGAATTTTGCCGAACGGGTCGAGCTTCGGGTTGGTGAGCAGGTTTGCCGCCGCCTCGACGAAGGCGAACGGGATGAACACCACGCCGTCGGGAATGCTGTCGTCCTGACGCGAGTGCAGTTCGACAGTGCCGCGCCGGGTGGCGACCCGGATCATATCGCCGGGCTGGATGCCGAGCTTCGCGATGGTGCCGCGCGACACCGCCGCGATGGCGCCCGGTTCGAGCGCGTCGAGCACGGTGGCACGGCGCGTCATCGCGCCGGTGTGCCAATGTTCGAGTTCGCGCCCGGTTGTGAGAATGAACGGAAACTCCTCGTCGGGAACTTCGTCCGGCGGCTGCAGCTTGGTCGCGACGAGCTTGGCGAACCCGCCCGGACGCGGAAAGCCTTTGTCGAACACCACGTCGCGGCCGGGCTTATCCGGCGCGTCGGACGGATAGGTGACGGCGTGCTCGCGCTCGATGCGCTCCCAGGAAATATTGTCGAGCGCCGGCATCATCGAGGCCATCTCGGTATAGACCTCGCTGACGTGTTTGTAGTTCCAGCCGCAGCCCATGCGGTTGGCGATTTCCTGGATGATCCAGAGATCGTGGCGCGTGTTGCCTGGCAGCGGCAGAGCCTGACGGCCCATCTGCACCTGGCGATTGGTGTTGGTGACGGTGCCGTCCTTTTCCGGCCAGCCGGAGGCCGGCAGCACCACGTCGGCATAGACCGCCGTCTCGGTGAGGAAGAGGTCCTGCACCACGAGATGCTCCAGATGCGCCAGCGCCTGGCGCGCGTGGTTGAGATCGGGATCCGACATCGCGGGATTTTCACCCTCGATATACATGCCCTTGATCTCGTCGTGATGGACCGCGTCCATGATCTCGACCACGGTCTTGCCGCGCTTGGGATCGAGCTTGACGCCCCAGGCCTTCTCGTACTGATCGCGAATTTTCGGATCCTCAACCGATCTATAGTCGGGGAAGAACATCGGGATCAGGCCGGCGTCGGAGGCGCCCTGCACATTGTTCTGGCCGCGCAGCGGATGCAGCCCGGTGCCAGGCCGGCCGATCTGGCCGGTGATCAGCGACAGCGCGATCAGGCAGCGCGCATTGTCGGTGCCGTGGGTGTGTTGCGACACGCCCATGCCCCAGAAGATGATGGCGCTTTCCGCGCGTGCATAGGTGCGCGCGACCTCGCGCAGCGTGTCGGCCGGAACGCCGCAGATTGGCGCCATCTCCTCCGGCGTGAAGTCCTTGACGTTTTCCTTCCACGCCTCAAAACCTTCGACATAGGTCTGGATATATTGCTGGTCGTAAAGCTTCTCGGCGACGATGACGTTGAGGATGGCGTTGAGCATCGCCACGTCGGCGCCGTTCTTGAACTGCATCATCCGCCAGGCATGGCGCTT
>Ga0181537_10004079_pt1 | contig 12221 bp, 13 predicted proteins | sample PEATcosm2014_Bin_39_FD_119765 | JGI IMG/M metagenome (GOLD analysis project Ga0181537, IMG submission 119765) | Peatland microbial communities from MTU Mesocosm Facility, Houghton, MI, USA - PEATcosm2014_Bin23_10_metaG | ecosystem: Environmental > Terrestrial > Soil > Wetlands > Peat | place...
AAAGGCCGGACCCATCGGCGGGCTGATCGTGCCTGGCTACTACCTACCTCTCCAGCATGCGCACCCATCAGTAGCCAATTTCATGAGCCGAATGGAGGAATCGGAAAGTGGGTTCACCTTTGACGCTGGACCGCAGCGGGACTGGGCCGACCGTGCGCTCACGACGGCTCACAACTGTCTGCTGACCGTGCTGGATGTGGAGATAGCACATTTGAACATAATCGAAGCCAACGAATTGCTTCTCGAATGCGTGCAAGATTTCAAGGATATCCACGCCTCTCGGCCTGGATCGGATTCAGTAGGGGTGTAGCTGCAAGGATGCAGCGCAAGACATAGCCGCACTGCAGCGCGAGATCCTTCGGCGTATAACGCGGAGGTTTCCGCGTTCTGCGCGCTAGATGGCAAAACAGAGAGTGCGCGGCTCTCCCGGCGGCTAAAGGCGGGTTGTTGAGCGGGTCTTGACGCGGGCCTGAAGGCCCGCTGTACCGGGTGTGGACTAAACAATCCCGCTCCCCTCGAACGCGTTATCATCCAAAAACCATGCCGAAGATCGATCTCACCTGCACCATCCGCAAAGCCGAACCTCGCGACGAACCGCGCTGGCGCGAGCTTTGGGACGCTTACACTCGCTTCTACGAGCGCGAGCCGCGCGAAGATCTCACCCGACACACCTGGTCGCGGATCATGGATGCCGCGTCTTCGGTTCATGCGTTAGTGGCGGAAAATGCGTCCGGCGAAATCCTGGGGATCGCGAATTACATCATCCACGAAAATACCTCGCAGCTTACGCCGTGCTGTTATCTGCAGGATTTGATCGTCGATTCCGAGACGCGCGGCTACGGCGTGGGTGCGAAGCTGATCGATTGGCTGATTGCAGAAATGAAGGCGCAACAATGGTCGCGGCTGTACTGGATGACGAAAGAAAATAACTATCGCGCGCGTGCGCTCTACGACAAATACACCCCGCACAGCGGTTTCGTACGCTACGTGATCCCGAATCCAGAGGGGTAAGGCGCTTTTCGATGCGCATGGTGGTAGATTCGCGAGGCTGATCGCCTCGCGAACAAGGCCCCACCGCCCATCCGGGCTGGGACGTCAACGGGGACACGTTCACGACGCTAGCGCGTCGCGCTGAGCAGCCTGGTCGGCCTCTGGCCTTGTGTTGCTTGCGGGAATGGCCTTCGATTGGAGCAGTCGCGGGAAAACGGGGAACATCACTCACGAACTTGCTGGCGGTTAGCTGTCTTTAAAAGGGTCTACCGCAGCTGCAGCGCCCCATCCAACTCCGCGAGAATCTCCCGCGCCGCGGTTGCCGGGTTTGCTGCTTCGGTAATCGGACGCCCCACCACGATGTGGCTGGCTCCTGCGCGCAGCGCATCCGCCGGCGTTAGCACCCGTGCCTGATCACCTTTTTCGGTTCCTGTCGGACGAACGCCCGGCGTGACGACGGCGAAATCTTCGCCCAGCTCGCGCCGCAGCTCGCGCGCCTCATGCGCCGAAGCCACCAGTCCCCGGATACCGCTCGCCCGGGCCAGCGCTCCCAACCTAAGGACCTGCGCTTGCACGTTGCCGGCGATCCCAATCTCCGACAAATCCTCATCCGAGAGGCTGGTCAGGACCGTTACCGCGAGCACGAGGGTTTTGTCGCCCGCTGCCTCGGCTGCAGCCTTCAGCATCTTCGATCCGCCGGAGGCGTGTACGGTAAGCATCGCGACGCGCAGTTCGACGGCCTGCCGCACCGCGGACGAAACCGTGTTTGGGATGTCGTGGAACTTCAGGTCGAGGAAGACCTTCTTGCCGGCCGCGACGAGATCGCGGACGATCTGGGGCCCTTCGGCAGTAAACAGCTGCTTGCCGACCTTGAAGGTCGAGGCAGAATCCCCGACCGACTGCACAATTTGTTGGGCTTGAAGGGAAGAGTTGACGTCGAGAGCGATGATGAGGCGGTCGCGATTCTCAGTCATGCCCCTAGTTTAATGCAGCAATTCGGGAAAACGAAGAATTAACGGAGGCGCGCGCTGACCGCAGTGGTGTCGGGCGGAATGATGTCCAAACGGACCTTTTGGACGCCTTTATCCGTGAATCCCAGCTCTTTTGCCGCGCCGTAGGAGAGGTCGATAATGCGTCCCGGAACCAGCGGTCCACGGTCGTTCACGCGGACGATGACCGTCTTGTCGTTATGCAGGTTGGTGACCTGAAGCCGCGTCCCGAGCGGTAGATCGGGGTGAGCGGCGGTCATTTCGTACATATTGTAGGTTTCGCCAGAGGCGGTCTGCTTGCCGTGGAAGAACTTTCCGTACCAGGAGGCCGGACCGACTTGGTACGGCTTTTTGACGGCTTTTGCCGGCTTGACCACGGCCGCCTGAACCGGTGGATTCTGCTGAACGCTGGCCTGCGATGACTTCTCGACCGGCCCGTGTGCCGCCCCCATGGTGGTCAGCACTGCAATCGTCGCCACCACTTGAGTCAGTACTCGATGCATTCAAACGCTCCGTGAAACTGGAATTCCCCCGGGGTCGTAAGCAGTTCGGTGATTCTATGGATTCGCGGGAATTGGGGTCAACCAATTAAGGGTTACAGATCATTACGACAGGTTGACCCTAGGTAATAGCCTTAGGCTTGCCAATCCATTCATTGTAGTCGATGCAGGGCGGTTTTGGCTTCCCGGAAGGGGTTAAACGCCGTAAGCCGTTCCATCCTTGCATGGAAAATTGGATGGGAACTGGGGCGTGAAATGTTGTGATTTTTGTTGAAAAATCGAGAGTAGCTAACGCATGTAACTCATTGTAGAATCTACACATACGTAGGAAATTCTTGCGCGATTCTTCGGGTTAGATGTAGTGTAGGGCCAGCCATGCCACTGCCCGTAGTCCTGTCGATTGCCGGGTTCGATCCGTCGTCGGGCGCGGGGATAACTGCCGACATCAAAACGGCTTCCGCGCATGGCTGCTTCGCCACGACCTGCATTACCGCTCTGACCGTCCAGACCACCGAGCGGGTGTTTGCCGTCGAGGCGGTGGATGCGGGGCTGATTCGCGACACCTTATTTGAGCTGGTGCGCGACCTGCCTCCGGCCGCAGTGCGGATCGGAATGCTCGGTAACGGACTGATTGCAGAGGTAGTTGCTGACTTTTTAGAGACGGTTCGTCCACCTAATGTGGTACTGGACCCGGTGCTGCGATCGACCTCGGGAGCCGCGCTCCTGGATGCTCGGGGTGAGTCGGTCTTAAAGCATCGGCTATTGAAATTCGTGGATGTTATTACCCCAAATATTGAAGAAGCAGCGGTGCTGTGCGGGCATTTGCCGGGGCAAATTGGGTCAAGCCCTGAAGATGAGATCGTCGAGCTCGCGACACGTTTGCACCACTTGGGGTGCAAGTCAGTGGTCGTCACCGGCGGACATCTCGACCAAGCGGACGATCTCTTAAGCGTTGGCCCGGCTGCCAGTCCGCGTATCGAATGGTTCCGGGCGCCAAAGATCCAGAGCCGCGCCACCCACGGAACGGGCTGCGCGTTCGCCATGGCTACCGCCTGCAACTTAGCGAATGGCCTCGACCTCTCCCAATCGGTAAGAGACGCAAAATCGTATGTTAGGCGAGCAATCGAGACGGCTGAACCCCTTGGACATGGTCACGGACCGCTGAACCACCTCTGCAAATAGCCGCCTCGGCAATAACCCGCATCTCACCCTGAGCAGTCAACCTCGTCCCATAAGTTGAGAAAGATGCGTTCCTATTTTGCAAAGGTGTTTTCCGCTGCACTAATCCTCTTGTCTCCCGTTTTCGCTCTTGCTCAATCCGCTGCCGACCGCGGTGAACTCACCGTTGCGCCGGCAAAGGCTCCTTACAAACCAATGACTTTCCGGGACCGTATGGACTGGACGGTGCGGAGCACGGTGGGGACCGAAAGTTTGCTGGCCGGGACGCTTAGCGCCGGGTTCGGAACCGCTCTCGATCGCCCGAAGGAATACGGCCCGCACTGGGAAGGTTTCGCCGAGCGCTACGGAATGCGCCTGACCGGAGTGGCGACCAGCAACGTCATGGAGTCCACCCTGGGCGCGGTTTGGGGCGAGGACCCGCGATATTTTCGGCTCGGCGGGGGAAGCACGTTTGGTGCACGAATGAAGAACGTGGTGCGAACGACGTTCGTGGCTCGCAATCGCGACGGCGGTTATCAGCCGGCTTATGCGCGGCTAATTGCGGTCCCGGCAAGCAATTTTCTGTCGAATACCTGGCGTGCTGACAGTGAAGCAAACGCGCACGACGCGCTGCTCCGCACATTGTTGGGCTTTGCGGGACACATGACCCGCAATGCGTATGACGAGTTCCGGCCCTCGAAGAAATAAAAATGCTCTCCGGCGCAGGTGGAATCGCACGCCGGAGAGCCGATTGAGGTAAAGCTACTTTGCGGGGGCGTAAACCAGCAGTTTGAAGGTGCCCGGCTTCATGGTTCCGCGGCGCTGCCCTGCCGCAGGTGCATTGAACTCCGCGCCTACCAGAAATACCTTGTGCGAGTTGGTGTCGACGGCCATCGTGCGGGCGCTCTTCATGGTCGGCACGCTTTCCGCAACCGCGTAGGTTCCGCCCGACTTGCCGACAACCGTCAACGTCCCTTCGCCGTTCGAGGCGAATGCGTAGCCGGTGCCGGGGTCGAATCCAGCCGCATCGGTGCCATCGCCAGTTTTAGCGGTGGCAAGGACTTTTCCGGACTTCGCATCGATGACTAACATCTTCGAATTGCCGCAGACGTCGAACAGCACGTTGTTCTTATTGTCGATCACGAGGCCCGACGGTTCTTCGCAGTCGGCGAGCTTCCAGCGATCCGTGTTCTTCCATGTTTTGGTGTCAACGACCGCAACTTCGCCAGTGTCTTCCACGTTCACATAAACTTTGCCCGGGGCAGCCGCGGCAAACTCGAGCTTTCCACCGAGCGGCACCGTCGCGTCCACTTTCTTCGTTGCGGGATCTATCGCCATGATTTCTTTGCTGCGGCCATTCATGACGATGACGTGTTTGGAGTAGGAATCGTAGATGATGGCATCCGGGTTCTCGCCGACCTTGATGTCCTCGATCGGTTTCAGCGTCTTGAGGTCGAAGGCCGTGACCGTGCCGGCTTTCCCGTTAGTGCTGAAACCAAGGTTCTTGTCCGTAACAAAGGCGATTCCGTGCGCTCCGTTAGCGGGAATTTCGCCGAGCTGATTGCCTTCAGGATCAACGACCAGGATCGACGTTCCGTGAGCGATGAAAAGGCGATTGCTGGAAGTGTCGAAGGTGAGATAGTCCCAGCCGGTGTCTCCGGGGAGCGGGTAGGAGCCCACCTGCTTATAAACATTCTGTCCCAGGCAGAGTGCGCTCATGAGAGATGCAGCGACCAAAGTACGTCGAACAAAATTACGCATGACTTTTTCCTCGGATATACATCGTGGCCATCATAAATTCGAGAACATGAAAGAAAACTGAAAAGCGCAAAGAAACATTTTCATGGGATTTTCAGGGGTAGTCTTTGATGATGGTTGGGAGATGATGGTTGGGAGCCGATAAAAAGATGCGGATCCTGGTGGTGGAAGACGAAGCGAGATTGCTGGAGCTGCTGCGTAGCGGGCTGACGGAAGAGGGGCATAGTGTGATCGGCTCCGCCGAGGGCAACGATGCGCTGGAGATCGCGCGCTCGGGCGAGTTCGATGCAATTTTGCTCGACGTCATGCTGCCGGGGATCGACGGCTTCGAAATCGCACGCCGGTTGCGCAGCGAAGGCAATGACACGCCAATCCTGATGCTGACGGCGCGGGACACCGAGCGGGACATCATCCGCGGGCTGGATTTTGGCGCCGACGATTACATTACCAAGCCGTTTTCGTTTTCCGAACTGCTGGCGCGACTGCGAGCGGTAACGCGACGGATGGGCAGCCATCGATCGGCGACGCTCAAATGTGAAGACCTTGTGCTCGACAGCGGGGCGCACGAGGTGACGCGCGGCGAGCGAAGATTGCACCTGACGCGAACCGAATTCCTGCTGCTCCAGAAGCTTATGCAGAATGCCGGGCAAGCGGTGTCGCGGAAATCTTTGATCGAGAACGTTTGGGGCTACGACCGCGACATTGAGAACAACACCCTGGATGCGTTCATCCGACTGTTGCGGCAGAAGGTGGACGTGCCTGGGCAACAACGGTTGATTCACACCGTGCGCGGATTTGGCTACACGGTGCGGCCCGAGCGCAGTGACGAAGCGGAGGCGGAAGAATAGCGATGAAACGCCTGCCGATCCGCCTTCGCCTCACGGTCTGGTACCTGGTGGTGTTTTCGCTCGCCTTAACCGCGTTCGGCGGATCGGTGTGGGTGGTGGTGCGGCAGAGGCTTTATGGCGAGATCTCGGACCAGTTGAAAGAGCGGGCGGGGAGCGTCGAACACTTCATGGCGGCACAGAAACCGAACATCACCGCCGAACACATGCGGCGAGAGTTGAGTGAAGAGTACGACACCGAAGAAGAGGCCTCGTGGCTGCAAATTGTCGATAGCGATGGCCAGTGGATGTACCGATCCCCACAGATGGCGGCGGTGAGCTCCTCGGTTACGCTGCCACAAAGCCTGCCGGAGCGAGGCAAATTCAGTAGCATTCACTCGGAGCGTGTTCACCTGCGCGTGATTGAAAAGCCAATCACGGTAATGGGGAAGCTTTATGCCGTGCAAGCCGCGGTGCCGACGAACGGAGCGCACCACACCCTGGAGAACCTGCAGGCGGTATTTTTTCTGCTGGCCCCGCTATTTATCGTTATCGCGGCAATTGGTAGCTATTACATGAGCCGCCGCGCGCTGGCGCCGGTCGACGAGATCACGGCAATGGCGCGGTCGATTCACGACCACAATCTCGATTCGCGGCTGCCCAAGCTGAATACTAACGACGAGTTACAACGCCTTTCCGATACGCTGAACGAAATGTTTGCGCGTATCGAAGCGTCCTTCAAGCGCACCCGCCAATTTACGGCCGATGCGTCCCATGAACTGCGCACGCCGTTGAGCTTAATTCGAACCGAGGCCGAAATAGCTCTGCGGAAGACGCGGACCGAAGCAGAATATCGTGCAGCGCTGGAACACATCCTGGCGGAATCGGAGCGCACCACGGAGTTGGTCGAAAGCCTGTTAACGTTGGCGAGGACGGACTCCGGCGCAATGGAATTGCAGCTCCGACCATTGCACATTGTGGCGTTCCTGCAACGCGTCGCGGATGATTGGAAGCCACTCTTTGCGGAGGCTCACTTGCGCTTCGAAGCTCTGTTGCCAGCCGGTGATGTGCTGGTGAGTGCCGATGAAGCGACGCTGCGGCGGTTGATGCTCGTGCTCCTGGACAACGCACGCAAATACACTCTGGAAGGGGGCAGAGTCACGCTGAGCGCCGAAGCCGCGTCGGGTGCGGTGACGATCGCGGTGGAAGATACGGGCGTGGGTATTGAACCCGAGCATCTTTCACGCATCTTTGACCGCTTCTACCGCGTGGACAAGGCACGCAGCCGAAGCCAGGGCGGTGCAGGCCTGGGCCTGTCGCTGGCAAAGTGGATCGGAGCGCAGCACGGCACAGAGATTGCAGTTACAAGTACAGTGGGAAAGGGTTCAAGGTTCTGGTTCCGATTGCCCACGGTTCCGCACGAACAGATCGACTCCTTGCCCTTGAGTAGTACGCGGACAGAGGAGGTCCGCTAAAACGACCTATGGGGAGGACTGTATTGCTTAAAGTTAACTGCCGGGGAAAGGTGCATCTCGCATTGATCGCATTCGGCCTTTTTCTTTGCGTAGCCGCCGCGTTCGGACAAGGCGGCCCACCCTATTACACCAACGATCCGGGCACGCCCGGTAATTTCAACTGGGAAATTAATGTCGGTTACATGCCGTTCTTCTATAGCAACCAGACGGTGTCGCACACGCCCGATCTCGATATCAACTTCGGGGTAGGTGATCGCATTCAACTGACCTATGAAAATGCCTGGCTGCGCGTACAGAATCCTGGGTCGGCTACGAAGTTTGGATTTGGGCAGTCCAATCCAGGCGTGAAGTGGCGTTTTTACGACGCGGGCGAAGACAAGCTGCAGATTTCAATCTTTCCGCAGCTCTTTCTTAATAATCCGAATGACGCGGTACGCCGCGGGATTGTGCCGGCAACCGATATCTTCCTGATGCCCGCGGAATTCACACGGAAGGTCGGACCGGTAAATGTTGATTTCGAGGCCGGTTATGAAGTTGTGCGACACGGCCCGAACGGCTGGATCGCGGGGCTCGTTGTCGGCCGCGACCTGACCAAGCGACTGGAATTGGATGCTGAGTTTAATTCCCAGGGAACATTTCGTGCCTCCGAGGACGCGCAACCGCTCATTGACGCAGGACTCCGTTACAAACTACATAATCCAGTGATCTTGCTGCTGATGGCGGGGCGGAGCGTGGAACCCACGCGGTCCAACCAGTCGTACTTCGTTGGGTATTTTGGGGTGCAGTTCCTGCTGCCTTCGCGCGCTTACAAGGCTGCAACTGCTGATCTAGAAGGGGAGTCGAAGTAGCCCGCCGTTTGCCTTGCCGAATTTGTGGCCGCAAGCGCAGGTGAGATCGGGGCGCAGTTTCTCACCACATTCACACATGTAGCCGACGAGGTGAGCGGGGTTGCCGACGACCATGGCATAATCCGGCACGTCGTGGGTAAGCACGGCGCCAGCGCCGGCGAAGGCGTAGCGGCCGATGGTAATTCCGCAGACCACGGTTACGTTTGCACCGAGGGACGCGCCTTCGCGAATCAACGTCGGGAGAAATTGCTGCTTGCTCTTTTTCACGGCGGCTCGCGGATTGCGATCATTCGTGAAGACCACATTAGGCCCGATGAGTACGTTGTTCTCGGCGGTCACGCCGTCCCAGATAGCGACGCCGTTTTTTACCGTGACATTGTCGCCGAGACGAGCGCCCGATTCGACGAAGGCATGGTCGCCAACATTGCAGCGTGAACCTACAGTCGCTCCCTTCATAACGTGCGCGAAAGCCCAGATCCTGGTTTCGCTGCCGATATCGGCAGATTCAACCAACGCGTGGGGATGGGCGTAAAAAATCGACAAGGCGGTTCTCCTAGTGGCCGGTGCCGTGCATCACGACAGGAATAGTTCGCAGCAGAATCCGGATCTCGTTCCACATACTCCATCGCCGGATGTACTCGAGATCGAGTTCGACCATATTCGTAAAGCTGAGTAGGTTGCGCCCGCTGACTTGCGCTAAGCCGGTAAGGCCGGGCGGGACGTTGAGACGCGCGCAGTGCCACGGCTCGTAATTCGCTACCTCGTAACTCATCGCCGGTCGGGGCCCCACCAGGCTCATTTCGCCGCGTAAGACGTTCAGCAATTGCGGAAGCTCGTCGAGGCTGTATTTACGCAGAAAATGGCCCACTCGAGTGATCCGCGCGTCGGCTTCGAGTTTGAAAACGCCGTCCTTTTGACGCGCATCTTCGCCGGCGTGGATCCACCGACGCGTGTATTCGCGATGGGCCTCATCCGTGGCAACGATCATGCTGCGAAACTTAAAGAGTGCGAACGCATGTCCCCCACAGCCGATCCGCGATTGGCGAAAAATTACCGGGCCGGAGGAGGAAATGCGAACGCAAATAGCGACCACGAGGTAGATTGGAACGCACAGCGCGAGCAGAGGGACCGTCACGAACAAGTCCAAGGCGCGTTTCAGAATCAGCTGAGGGCGCGAGAGGGCAAGACACTCCCGCTCACATCCAGCATTGGTTGCGATGGAACTTTCGGCGCTGTGCATGTCTGACTCGCGCTACCGGTCGCGGAAAAAGTCGAGCACTACCTCACAAACCCGCTGGGCCTGCTCATCGGTCATGAATGGGCCGATCGGCAACGAGAGCTCTTCTTTGCCTATCCATTCGGCAACCGGCATGTCCCCACGCTGATGGCCGAACGATGCAAACGCGGGTTGAAGGTGAAGCGGTAGCGGGTAGTGGATGCCGGTCTGGATATCGTGCTCTGCCAGATATCGAGCAAGTTCGTCGCGCCGCGGCGTCGCGACCGGGAAAAGGTGATGGACGGGCACAGTCTCGGGCACGATCTCCGGCACGAAAAGCGTTAGGCCGCGTAGTTGTTCACGATACAACTCAGCGATTTCGCGCCGCCGCGAATTCCACTTTTCGAGATAAGGCAGTTTGAAGTCGAGCACGACGCCTTGTATCTCGTCCATGCGCAGATTTTCCCCAACTTCGGAGTGTTCGTACTTAGTGGTGCGGCCATGGTTACAAAGGCGTCGCATGCGGTTCGCGAGTTCGGAGTCGTTTGTAGTGATGGCGCCGGCGTCTCCGAATGCGCCCAGGTTTTTCGCAGGATAGAAGCTGAAGCATCCAACTTTTCCGAAAGAGCCAACGCGTGTTTCGCGGAAGCAAGCGCCCTGCGCTTGCGCTGCGTCTTCGATAAGGACGAGTCGCCGGGCATCGCAGAGGTCCTGCAGGGCCGCTAGATTCGAAGGCTGGCCGTAGAGATGCACCGCGACGATTGCGCGGGTGTGTGCCGTGATCGCCTTCTCGATGAGCGCGATGTCCATCTGCCAGTGGACGCTGTTTGCATCTACGAATATGGGGCGAGCGCCGCACAGTGTCACGGCCGCCGCGGTTGCAATGAAGGTATGTGCGGGCAAGACCACCTCATCGCCAGGACCAATGCCAAGAGCTTTCATCGCGATTTCGAGCGCGGCGGTGCCGGAGTCCATTGCGACGGCCTCCGCCGTTCCGCAATAGTTCGCCCAGTTCTGCTCAAAGCGCTGCACCGCCGGGCCGTGAATGTACTGGGCGTGGCGCAGTGAGTCGAGGATGGCGCTTTCAATGCCATCTTTCGCCAGAGCTCTGTATTCGGCCTGGAGATCGAGGAACGGGATTGACTGGGTAGAGCTGGGCTGTGCGAAGGGATTCATAGGCCTATCCTTTGGCGGCGAGTTCGAGAATTTGTTGCAAGATAAAAGTTCGAGTAACGCTTGCCCGTGGGTGATCCGCTGTGCGCGGACGCTTGCGCAGCCGGAGATTTGCAATCTCATCGACGCTACGCAGCATGGTGAGCTTACCCAGACGTTCGAGTTCGAGATCGACGGCGCCCGGCCGGCCCGCGAATGTGCTGTAGGCATCGACACCGAGCAAAGCGGCTTCGCGGACCATCGTGCCGCCGCCACTGAATGTCGCGTCGGAGTGGCTGAGAAGGCCCAGACCGTCAACTGCCTCGGAGGTCAAAAGGAATGGCGGCGTATCGAGCACGAAATCGCGCGCGAGCTCGGCGGCTTGTTCTTGAGTGCGCGCTAGCACCACGATCTGCGCGTCGCTAAATGCGCGCAGATGTTCGACCAGGGCGCGGAATAGGGTCGTCGAATCGTCGCTGTGATAGTGCGCCCAAGTGGCCGGTGGTCGCACGCTGACGATCAGGCGATCGGGATCGAGTCCTAGCTTCTGCAAGACCGCCGGATCCGGCCTGAAACCGCTCACGTAGACATCTTCCTTGAAGCCGGGATAGCCGACTCGATCGTCGCCGGGCGCGCGATTCCTCAAAACGATCTCGGGCACCAGCACTCTTCGACAGAAGCGAAACACAGAGGCTGAGACGTGCTCGTAATCGTAAAGCGCCATCGAGGGAATGCTGAGAGCAGCGGCCGCGAGGGTGAGGCTACGCGAGCCGTGGCTGACCGCCGCGATCGGCCGGTGTGCTGCGCCGAATTCTACGAGTCGAGCGGCGCGAGCGAGGGTTTCGCAAACGCGGCCTGCGCGCGACGACTGTGGGACATGCGTGCCGATCACGGTGAAATCCATACCGTAGGATCGTGCCAGACCTTCCGTCTGGCCAAACGCACGAATGCTGATGAGCGGGTGATACCCATGGTCCCGCAGATCGGAAATCAGTGGCGCGAAGAAGTGCGCATGCGGCGCATTGTCGAGATCGATCCAGATAGACGGAGCGGGATTCATGCGGCAGCGCCTTGGAGGTGTAGCCGCAGGCGCGCGAGGGCGCGTGACATCCACGCCTGCGACCAGCGTACATATGGCGTGCGGTCGGTCCAGTAGCGGTGGACCTGGTATCCGAAAGAGCCGTCGGAATTACGCAGATTTGCGATTGTCCAGCGTGCTGTGGCGAGTGCTTTGTTCAGGGCGGACGAGTCGAGCTCGCTGAAGGCGCAGAACGTCAGGATCGCCTGCGAGCACGCGTGGATATCGATCGG
>Ga0181537_10004080_pt1 | contig 12220 bp, 7 predicted proteins | sample PEATcosm2014_Bin_39_FD_119765 | JGI IMG/M metagenome (GOLD analysis project Ga0181537, IMG submission 119765) | Peatland microbial communities from MTU Mesocosm Facility, Houghton, MI, USA - PEATcosm2014_Bin23_10_metaG | ecosystem: Environmental > Terrestrial > Soil > Wetlands > Peat | place...
ATGCCTTCGGTCAGCAGTTTCACCGAGGACTCCACTGTGCCATAGGCCTGGATTTTTCCCCGCGTCACCAGGAAAGTGAGTTCCCAAAGGGTAATGGCGGAAATAGCGAGGCCGCCACGGTGCCGGGACTTTTCAATCTCCCTGCTTGCAGCCCGGGATAAGCGTTTGGAGTCGGCGACGGTCCATACCAAGACGTGAGTATCGACCAAGATCATCGCAGGACTTTCCATGATTCGAGCGGCACAACCGGACTTTCGATGTCACCGACAATGCGCACGATGCCTTCCAATCGGCCGATAAAGTTGCGACTGACCTCATCAGCCGGGACCAGCTTTGCCACCGGCTTTCCTCGCTTCGTGATGACCAGGGGTTCCCGCGTGTTCTGTACATTGTCCATCAGGGCGAGACAGGGTGCCTTGAATTCTCCTGCCGGAATGCTCTTCATGACCATACCGCTTTGATGTCGAAGGGGCGATTGCGTCTAGAATTTCTTCCGCAGGAACTCGAACAGGACATAACCGATCAGCGCGGCGACCATGGCAATTTCAAAATTAGCGGCGGTGAGGACGTCTCCCAGGGCCCAGACCAGGCCGTTCTTTCGGCCCATGCCGGAGCGCTCAAACTCTCCCATCAAGAGGTTCGAATAGAACAGGAAGATGATGAACGCTACTTCCACCACCGCTCGCCAGACATTTTTCACCATAAAGACACTGTCTCCTGAGGAGTGCCGGTCCCCAAAGCCATCACGCGGCCCATTCTGCCGGGGGCGCCTTAATATAACAATGGGGATCAACTTGCCCGGTATTCCCGGTCCGCCCGCGCCTCCTGCGGTATATACTTTATTGACTTTCTGATGCCTTTGCGGGGCATTGGGCGGTTCGATCGGACCCCCTAGCCAGGCGACCCATGCACAACCGGAATTCTGATCCGGAAGATCGAGAGAACGCGGCCGGCTCGCCCGGCGTGAGCGTTTCTGCGAAAGGCGATAGCGCGGCCTCGAACCCTCCGCCAGCGCATGACCCGGACGCGACGCTGGTGGATTTCTCCAACTCTTATCTCGATCCCGAAGCCACCATCGTGGACGCTAAAGCCTCGTTCGTGCGGCCGGGCCCGCCGGTGCGCCGCAGCGGTCCGGGACCAGTGCGGATGGAGACCAGCACGCCCGCGCTGCAACCCGGCGACGTGCTGGGCGGCCGTTACGAAATTCTGCAACTGCTGGGTGAAGGCGGGATGGGCGCGGTCTACAAGGCGATGGACCGGGAGCTGAACCGTCCGGTGGCGCTGAAGTTGATCCGGCCACAGCTGGCGGCCAACCCTTCGATTCTGGCTCGATTCAAGCAAGAGTTGCTGCTGGCCCACCAGGTTACGCATCGCAACGTCATCCGTATCTACGATCTGGGCGACGCCGATGGCGTGAAGTTCATCAGCATGGAGTTTGTCGAGGGCGAAGACCTGCGCGCCCTCATCCAGCAGAGAAAGAAATTTCCTCCCGAAGAAGCGGTGCAGATCACGGAACAGATTTGCCGCGCCCTGGAAGCGACGCACAACGTAGGAGTGATTCACCGCGACCTGAAGCCGCAGAACATTATGCGCGACGCGACCGGCCGAATTCTGCTGATGGACTTTGGGCTGGCGCGCACCGTCGAAGGCGACGGCATGACCCAAACCGGCGCGCTGGTTGGGACCATGGAATATATGTCGCCGGAGCAGGCGCTGGCGAAAGATCTCGACCAGCGCTCCGACCTATTCACACTGGGCTTGATTCTCTACGAACTGCTGACCGGCCGAGCGCCATTTCAAGCGGAAAGCGCCGTTGCTAGCCTGATCAAGCGCACCCAGGAACGAGCGATCCCGGTTTCCGACCACGATGGAACGATTCCGCTGCCGCTGAGCAACATTGTGAGCAAGTGCCTGGAGCGCGACCCGAAATTGCGTTACCAGAATGCCGCCGAGTTGCTGCATGATCTGGACGCTTATTCGGGCAAGGGTGCGGCCGCGAACTTGCGCTTTCAACCCGCGGTCGAGCCCTGGGGACGGACCGTTCATTGGCCGCTGGTGACTGGTGTTGCGACCGTGCTCGTGCTGGCGATTGCGGGCTATGTGTTTCGCGGTCCGCTGTTCGCGCCGTCGGCGAAGAAAGCAGCTGCCGCGCAGCCGCTGTCGCTGGCCGTGATTCCATTTCAGAATACTTCCGGGGACGCGACCTGGGACTGGCTGGGGCCCAGTCTGTCGGACATGCTGAGCACAGATGTGGGGCAATCCACGCACCTGCGGGCCGTTTCTTCCGACCGGGTGCAGCAGGTGTTTCATGATCTGCGGATTGCGCCGAACTCGATTGTCGATTCGTCGACGCTCAGCCGGGTTGCGGAATTTACCAACGCCGACACGCTGGTGTGGGGCCATTACACCAAGCTGGGCGATACGATTCGGATCGATGCGACGCTGCAGGATCGGAAACACAATCGTACGATTCAGGTGAAGGCGGAGGCGGCGAATCAGCAGGACCTGTCGGCGGCTGTTGACCGGCTGGCGGGGATGATCCGTCAGAACCTGGCACTGTCGCCCGATCTGGTGAAGGAACTGCAGGCGCAATCGTTCAAGCCGACTTCAACTTCGGTGGACGCTCTGCGCGACTACAACCAGGGACTGCAATTCCTGCGTCAGGGAAACAATCTGGAAGCCAAGAAGCAACTCGAAAGCGCGACGAAAGAAGACCCGCAGTTCGCGGTTGCCTATTCGCGTCTGGGCGAAGCCTATTCCGCGCTGGGATATGACGCGGAAGCTGAAGAAGCTTCGCGGCATGCGGTGGACTTGAGCCAGAGCCTGCCCTTAGCTCAGAGATATTTTATTGAAGCCAGCCTGGCGCGAGTGACCAAGGACAACCAGAAGGCGCTCGCGGCCTACGAGAATCTGGCCAAGAGTTTCCCGGACAACCTCGACGTGCAGTTCGCGCTGGGAAGCCTTTATGAAGACTCTGGCGATCTCGAAAACGCGCGTGCCTGCTATGCGAATGTGTTGAAAGCCGACGGGAAGAACCTGGATGCTCTGCTGGCCCTGGGCCGCGTGGAGATCAAGGCGGGCAGTCCGGAGAAGGGACTGGATCCGCTCGACCAGGCGCGCCACATTGCCATTGATCTCGACAATCAGGAACAGCAGGCGCTTATCCTGCAGGCTACCGGTATAGCTTATAAGTTAATGAACAAGCCGGCCGAGGCTCTGCGTAATTATGAAGACTCGATGGCGATCAACCAGCACCTCGGCCAGAAGCGTGGAGTCGCGGCGAGTCTGGCTGAAATCGCGCAGGTCCAACTCTCGCTCGGCAAGCCCGACGCCGCGTTGGCCGCTTACAACGACGCTTTGAAGATCCGCCGCGAGATCGGCGCTAAGAAGGAAGCGGGCGATACGCTGATTGATCTGGGCGACGTTTACTTTGATCGTGGCCAGTCTGATCAGGCGCTGCAAATGTTTAAAGAGTCGCTGCAGATTCAGCGCGACGCCGGGGATGAAACTTATCAGGCTCTCTGCCTGAACAATATCGGTAACACCTATCTGCAGAAAGGCGAGGACGAAGACGCGCTCACCTATCTGCAACAGGCGCTGCAGTTGCGCGAGAAGCTAAATAATCCCAGCGACATCGCCGAGACCCTGCACAATCTGGGCGAGGCTTACGCCAACCTCGGACAGTACGATCAGGCCATGACCGCGCTTTTGCGCGGCCTCGATCTTTATCACAAGGGCGGCGACAATCAGGGCGCGGCTGTGGTATCGCACAGTCTGGGGCTGGTTTTCGAACATCAAGGCCGACTCGGGCCGGCCGTGGGAGCCTTGCAGGACGCGGTGAAGGCATTCCGCGATCTCGGCGACCGCAGCAGCCGGATGGCGTTGGCTCTGAACGACCTGGGAGACGCGCTTGCACTGGCAGGACGAGGCGCAGAATCCGGAAAGTTGCTGGACGAAACTCAGGGGCTGGCGCGCGGGCTGAAGAACGATTCGCTGGCTGCGTCCGTGCTGAACCACCAGGGCGACGCCAGTTTCTACCAGGGCGACGTCAAGACGGCTAAGGATCTTTATCAGCAGGCCATGCACCTTGCTTCACATACTTCCGAAAAGGATGTGCTGCTGACTTCGAAGCTGGATCTTGCGAAGGTCGCCATCGCTGAAGGACATTCGCAGGCTGCCGTAAGCGATTTGCGAAATCTGCAGCAGCAGGCCGATGCCATGGGCGCGAAATACGTCTCGGTGGACTGCTCCGTTTCGCTGGCCGAGGCTTTGATCAAGAGCAAGGATTACGCGCACGCCCGCCAGGAACTGCAGCGTACTTTGAGCAAGAGCGAGAAGCTGGGGCTGCGCCTCGAGAACGCCCGCATTCATTATCTGCTGGGAACGGCGCTGCGGCTTTCGGGAAGTGCGTCCGAGGCGAAGGTCCAATACAGCGTGGCGCTCCGCCTGCTGGATGAGATTCGCAAGGAGCCGGGCGCTGAGCATCTCGTCGAGCGGGCAGACCTGAAAGTGGTTTACGCTGAAGCCACGCAGTTTGGGCAGTAGGGCGCCGAGGGTCAGGCCAAGTCGACCGAGCCGGAGCAACCAAGATCCCTCTCTTCGCCTGAACAACGGCTCCGCTCGGGATGACGCCGGATAGAAATTTGGAGAATCACGGCTGTCGCCGCGCTCGGGATGACGCATTCCACTTTCATTAAGCCACAGAAAAAAGGGCGAGATCCGAAGATCTCGCCCTTCGATTTTCTGCCTGTGTCTGCTAGTGAGTCGCTTTGACTCCGGTCCCGGAAATCGGAATCTGCTGCGGACTTCCCGTCCCGTTATCGGTGAGCACCAGAGTCGCATTGTGCACACCCGCTTTGTCGGCAAAGAAGCTCACGAAGATGTCACAGCTCTTGCCGGCCGGCAGGGAGGGTGGGCAAAGGCCCAGGAAGGCGAACTCGACCAGGTCCGATCCCGTTCCAAGTTTGATGGAGATTCCGCTAATCTTCAGCGGGCTCGGGCCGGGGTTGGTGACCGTTTCGGTTAGAACCTCGATGCCACCGAGCGTCACGTTTCCGAAATTCAGGCTGCTGGGCGACAAGCCGATCGTCGGCTGCGTCACTACCTGCGTTACCTGTGCGGATGCCGGGTTGTAGTCCGTGGAATCCGTGGGCGTGAAGGTGACCGAGAGAGTCTGATTACCCGCCGGCAGCACGGTGCCCGCGCCCGGACTGTAGACAAAAGTTCCCGGGACGTTCGCCGTCGCGTCGAGCTGTGTCGCACTCAGCTGCGTGCCGTAGGTAATGGAAGCCGGCGTCGGCCAAGTGATTACCGGCGTTGCCTTGTTTACGAGCAGCGGCACGCTGGCCATCGCGGTCGTGTAGTCCGTCGAGTCGCTCGGCGTGAAGGTCACCGACAGCGTTTTGGCGCCGGCGGTCAATAGCGTGCCCGAGCCCGGATTGTAGGCAAAATTTCCACCCACGTTGGCGGTCGCGTCGAGCTGAGTGCTGCTCAGGGTCGTGCCATAGGTAATGGCGGCTGGCGCGGCCCAGGTGATCGTTGGCGTCGCCTGCCCGACCGTGTAGGTCGTGCTGCTCGGTGTGCTCACGTTGCCCACGGCATCTTGAGCGGTGATCGTGACTGTGTGCGGTCCGGTCGACCCGGGGGCCGTGAAGCTGAGCGTGCCCGTGTTTCCGGTAGCCGGGATGGTAGCTGAACCCGAGGGACCGCAGAGCACTACTCCTGAGCCGCCGTCAGTGCAGCTGTAGGTGGCGGTGACGGTCTGCCCAAAGGTTGGCGAAGAAGGCGAAATCGTCGGGCCGTTAATGACTGGGGGCTTCTTATCCACTTCGAAGGGGCCGAACGGACCCGCGGGAGCGGAGATATTTCCCGCGATGTCCTGCGCTGTGACAGCTGCGATGGTCGCGCTGTTGGTTTCCGTTCCCACTGGAACGTTGGTTGAGACGTTGAACGCAGCCGGACCGACCAGGCCGGAACCGCCGGCGTTGTCGCTGGCGCTGCAGGGCACGCTGACGTCGGTGGCCTGCCACGCGGGTGCGGGCGGAGTGCAGTTCACCGTCGGCGGAATCGTATCGGTCTGAATGGTAAACGTAGGACTGGCGCTGCTCACGGTGCCGGCGTTGTTGGTGGTGATGCTCTCGATGGTGCCCGCGTTATCGGTGGCATAGTAGGTCACCACGGTCGCGCCCTGGGCGGTGTTGGGGATGACGATCGATCCGGTTTGTCCGGTGATGGTTCCCGTGGCCGGGCTCGGCAAGTTCGCTCCCGTGGCGGAGTAGTTGATGCTGGTGACCGTCGGCAATGGCGACGGCGGATTGGTGTTGTTGCTGGGCACAACATCAGTGCTGTTGAGCATGAGCGTGACACTGGAATTCGTCCAACCCTGGTGTAGCGGAGGATTGGTGGTGGGCGAAGTGGTCGGTTGAACCACTCCTAGAATCGGAATCAGGGTGGAATTGAAATTATTGGTGTGTCCGTTGCTGCTGGCCAGATCGCCGGTGATGCTGACGAAGATATTCTGCAGATTCTTGCAGACGTTGTCCTGGTTCTCGCAGGTGAGCGCGTTGTCGGAGCCCATGATGTAGCCCGGCGCGACGATCGGCTTCTGGGTGGGATCAAGATTGTAGGTGTTCGATACGTTGATCAAAGCATTGGTGCCGGTGTTGGGGCAGTTCGCTCCGCTGGGAGTGCTGTTGGTCGAGGTGGTGCACAGGTCGGTGGTGAGCACGCAGCCGTAATTGCCCGAGCCGGTATCCTGCAGCTGGCAAGTGGTTCCCTGGAACGGAGTGTTTTGCACCAGCGTGGTGAATTGCTGCGCGGTGATGGTCTGAACCGTGCCCTGCATGAACACACCATTGAAGGCGCCAGTGCCCAGGCCGCTTTGCGAATAGTCGGCAATCGAGCTTAGCGTGGGCGTGTAGTTAAAGTTAGTCGTCACGGTCTGCAGCGGCTGAGTGATGGTGATGGGCGCGAGCGGCAGGGAACTGAAGGTCCAGCTCAGAATGTTGTTGTTTTCGACCGAACCACCGGTCGCGGCGGTTAATCCGATATACGCGCTTCCGTTGCCGGTCAGGTTCAGCTGCGTGGCCAGGTTCAGGGTGGTCTGCAGAATCAGCGTGCTATCCATGTAAACCTGCAGGTTGTTGCAGGCGCTGGTGCAGTTTCCTGGCGGCAGATAGTTCACGGTGATGGTGTGGGTGTTTCCGTCGGACAACGACAGGCCGGCCGGCAGGCTCTGCAGCGCGAAGTTCGCGGGAGAGCCGTTGGGGCAGATGTAGTCGTGGTCCGCGCTGTTGGGGGTAAGGGTGCTGGCGTTGTTCGGCCCGCAGCTCTGCACGGCGATGTGGTTGCCGTTGGGATCGGCGTAGTTGGTGTTCTGGTAGGTATCGAGTTCGATGGCCAGGCTGTTGGTGATGGCGTTTCCAGGTCCGCTGGCGGTGGAGACATCGTTGTTGCCATAGGATATGTTCTGGCCGTCTCCGGTGTAGCCGAGAGCGCCGGTTCCGGCGGGATCATTCTGTATGACGAGGGCCAGTCCGTCGGCCGGAAAGCTGCAGGACTGGCAGGCATTCGTGTTGGTGATTTGAAACTGGAAGGCTGTGGTGAATCCCGTGGACATCGGCTGCGGGGAAGCGAACCAGGCTGCGCCATGCTGATTCAGGTTGGCATTGTTCAGCTGCAGGACGCCCCCGGTAACGATGGACGGCAGGTTCGGAGAGCCCACGGTCAGGATCTGGCAACTGGGCGGCGGCGTGACCGCGTTGGCGCACACATTGCTGGTAGTGAACCCGGCCACCGGGAAACTGAAGGTCTGGGCGGAAGCCACCCGCGATCCAAGCAGCATAACGACGAGCAGTCCCGCCACAATCATCCCACCACGCAGAGCGGTTTTCATAATCGATGTCTCCACTTTTCTTTTGACCTGTTCTTAACCCTGCGTTCCCGAACGGGCGGAACCGGGGACACACTCCAAGCCCTTCACAAGCCGAACTCCCCACGAATGGATAGGATTTGGGCCAGCCCTGATGCCGGCTCGAGAGGGGGAGGAGCCGGTAAACCGTCGTTAATTCTCCGCCCCGGCTTCCATACTGTCAAGGAAAAACCGCGTCCAGCTTGGGGTTTGGCGGCGTTGGTTTCCCGGTGAGGAATTCACCCGCACAAGCTGGGCGTGAACCGCAACAACAGCGACAATAAACCGAACCGCGGGGGCTCTTTACAGGTCAGTGCCAAAATTTGTCGCTATTGGATACCCAGGCGGATAACCCAATTCCGGGCAGCCGGCGTCTAAAACTTTACAAGTTTGGGACTTGGCGGGTTCCGACCGGGCGTATAATCAGCCGAAGGAGTACCCCTTTATGAAGCTCAGATGGCTGGCAATCGCGACGGCATTGGCGGCGTTCAGCGTGGGACCTTGGACGTTCGCACAAGTTTCAGACCAGGACAAAGATCAGCCGAACTCGGGCGACGTGCAGAACGCGCCCAAGCAAGCGCCGGCCACGCTGCCGACCCAGGACGACAGCCAGATCAAGCATGATGGGGGAAAGACCGATGTGGACGCCGTGGGCAACCGCAACGTAGGGTGCGGACGCGGCGTGGGCAACTGGTATAGCGTCGAAGGCCAGGTCGCTCAGGGGCGGCGTTATGCCCAGATGATCGAATCGCAGATCAAACTGGTGAACGATCCCGTGGTTACTGAGTATGTGAACCGCATCGGCCAGAACCTGGTGCGCAATTCCGACGCGCAGGTTCCGTTCACGATTAAGGTTATTGACTCCGACGTGGTCAACGCCATGGCGCTGCCCGGCGGATTCTTTTATGTGAATTCCGGCCTGATTCTCGCGGCTGACGAAGAAGCGGAAATGGCCGGCGTGATGGCGCATGAGATCGCGCACGTGGCCGCCTGCCACTATGGCCGGGAAATGACCCGCCTTAACCTTCTGCAGATCGCCTCGCTGCCGGCCATTTTCATGGGCGGCGCTATCGGGTACGGCATTTATGAAGGCATGGGCCTGGGCATTCCACTGACGTTCTTACACTTCTCGCGCGGTTTCGAGGCCGAGGCCGATTACCTGGGCATCGAATACATGTACCGTGCGGGGTATGACCCTTCGGCGTTCGTGTCGTTCTTCGAAAAAATTCAGGCGATGGAGAAGAAGAAGCCTGGCACGCTGTCAAAGGCCTTCGATACGCACCCGCAGACGCCGGACCGGATCGAGAAATCGCAGGAGGAAATTCGCAAGATTCTTCCCGCCAAGCAGCAATATGTTGTGACCACTTCGGAGTTTGACGAAGTGAAGGCGCGGCTGGCGTCGATCGAAAACAAGCACAAGGTGCTTGACCAGAAAGACTCGAACAAGCCCAGCTTGCGGCGGACTTCCAACCCCTCCGACAATTCCGGAAGCACTACCCAGAGCGATGATGATCGTCCGACGCTGAAGCGGCGCGACGATTCTTCCTCGAACTAGAATCGTGGAGACAACCCGGTCAGGTTCGGTTACCGGCGGCTGCGGCCGCCGGTTTTGTTTTTCGCGGCCGGGAGCGATTTGGCATAAAATTGTTTTTCGGGCTTCCTCTCACAGGCCTGTGATTTCGATCACAGATTGGGTTGGGTAACGGACTTGGGCTCGACTATGCTTGAACTCATCGCGCGTGGATAAGGCGGATTCTCCCTATGCCAGAGAACACACTCACCATCACCGACAATCGCACCGGCAAGAGCTACTCCGTACCGGTCGAGAACGGCACCATCCGGGCGATGGACTTGCGGCAGATCAAAACCGGTGGCGACGATTTCGGCTTGATGACCTACGATCCGGCATTCATGAACACGGCCTCGTGCAAGAGCAGCATCACCTATATTGATGGCGACAAGGGCATTCTGCGCTATCGCGGATATCCCATTGAAGTTCTCGCCGAGCGCTGCACCTTTCTGGAAGTTGCCTACCTGCTGCTGCAAGGCGAACTACCGACCGAGAAAGAGCTGAAGGCCTGGGTCCACAACATCACGCACCACACCATGCTGCACGAGACCACCAAGAAATTCATGGAGGGTTTCCGCTATTCCTCGCACCCCATGGCGATGTTCGTGAGCACCATTGCGGCGTTGTCGAGCGTGTATCCTGACGCCAAAGACGTCCACGACCCGGCCAACCGCATGCACCAGATCTCACGCCTGATCGGCAAAGTGCCTTCCATCGCGGCTATGTCGTACCGTCACAACGTGGGGTTTCCCTATGTCTATCCGGACAACGATTTGAGCTACGCGGAAAACTTCATGAACATGTTGTGGAAGATGGTCGAGCCCAAGTACGTGGCCAATCCCGCGATTGCGCGCGCGCTCGACATTCTGTTTATTCTGCACGCCGACCACGAGCAGAACTGCAGCACCAACGCCATGCGGTCAGTGAGCAGTTCGCAGGCCGATCCTTATTTGTCGGTCGCGTCGGCGGCCTCGGCGCTGGCCGGACCGCTGCACGGCGGCGCCAATGAAGAAGTGTTGAAGATGCTCGACGAAATCGGCTCGAAAGATCACGTTCCGGCCTACATCAAGCGAGTGAAGGAAGGCGAGATCAAGCTGATGGGTTTCGGTCACCGCATCTACAAGAATTATGATCCGCGCGCGAAGATTATCCGCTGGAGTGCCGAGCAGGTGTTTGAGGTTACCGGACGCAGCCCCAAGCTCGATATCGCGCTGGAACTTGAGCGCATCGCTCTCGAAGACGACTATTTTGTGAAGCGCAAACTGTACCCTAACGTCGATTTCTATTCCGGCATCATGTACCAGGCGATGGGCTTCCGTCCCGAAATGTTCACCGTGCTGTTTGCGATTCCGCGCACGGCAGGATGGCTGGCGCAATGGCAGGAACTCATCACCGATCCGGAGCAGAAGATCGCGCGCCCGCGCCAGGTCTATACGGGATATGGCGAACGGGAGTTCGCGCCGATTGACAAGCGGGTTCCGGTGCCGATCCCGGCGGACTACCCGACTCGCTGAAACTTCTGCAAACCAAGAAACGATGAGCCGCAGGCGGTTTGCCTGCGGCTCCTGGGGGAGGGTGATCTCTCACCCTTGCGCTGTACTGCCGAGATGCCTGCCTGAAGTTCGGCGCTTCGCTTGAGCGCGGAAACCGGCGCGGCCTCTCTTACGCGGCGTGCTTGGCCAGTTCGGCCAAGTGCTCGCGGTGACTCTCGGGAGAAGTAATCACTTTCATCTCCTGCCAGTCATAAGGAAACTCTCTTCCGCAATCCAGACACGCGACATAGGTTCCTGTCAAAGCCGCAGCCTGCGGACGGCGCGCTGCTCCTCGAAGGGTTACAGGAAAACTGTAGCGAGCGTGCCGGCAGCCGAAAAATGCATCCACCAATTTACCGATCATATTTCCTACCTTCCACAGTCGAGCTGGTTGGCTCGAAACTCCAGAACCTAAGAACTACTCGCTTCCCGCACAATGCTCAGTGCGTCATTGAAGAATTAGATTCAGAAATGGAGCAAACGGTTTCGGCTTTTCGCGGCAAATCGTGCTGAAACAGTAAAACGCCCCGAAAGCATTGCACTAGATATAGTTACGGCGGGAAGAAAAACGTTTCACGCGGCTTTGTGCGGTTTCTTATACGCTCTGCGGACCGCGCTTCTTGTGCTGCTGGCACTTGGTCATGATTGCCGAACGCAGCCGGCCGCGAAGATCTTCGGGCAATTCGTAGAGTTGGGAGTCGCGGTAAATCTCGATGGTCTTTTTGGTTGTGTCGCAGACGACGTAGCAGTTGTGGCACCAGGAAAGGTGGTTCTCCAATTCAACTTTGGTTTTCTCGTCGAGGACGCCGTCCAGATAACTGGTCAGCTCGCTTAAAAATTCAGAGCATTTCACTGGTTGCCATCTCCACTGGGAGCATCGCCGGTTTTGAGATCGTCGTTCTTGGCGTCGCTATTCTTGCCATTGCCATTCTCTCTTCTCTGGAAGTATCGTCCCAACCGCTCGCGCAACTGCAGGCGAGCCCGCAGCAGCCGAGACTTCACTGCGGGCACGCTCAACTCCAGCGCCGCCGCAGTTTCTTCGGTCGAAAGCCCTTCCACGTCCCGCAACACAAACACCGTCCGGAAGCCCGGGGGCAGGCCCTGGATGGTCTTACTCAAAATCTCGCGCAATTCAGCTTGCGTGTACTGCTGCTCCGGATTCGGACTCCAGTCCGCAATTTCGCGCGGTACGGAATCGTCTTCCGTCTG
>Ga0181537_10004082_pt1 | contig 12217 bp, 12 predicted proteins | sample PEATcosm2014_Bin_39_FD_119765 | JGI IMG/M metagenome (GOLD analysis project Ga0181537, IMG submission 119765) | Peatland microbial communities from MTU Mesocosm Facility, Houghton, MI, USA - PEATcosm2014_Bin23_10_metaG | ecosystem: Environmental > Terrestrial > Soil > Wetlands > Peat | place...
CGAAGAAACTCATCCCGAGGCTTGCCGAGGCCAGGCCCGAGGACGAGTCAGACCTGGGGCACCTGCTCGTCGTGGCAGGGGAGATGGCGAAGAAGCTGAAGCTCGGGAACGGGTTCAGGATCGTCGTCAACAGCGGGCCGGACGCCTGCGAGTCCGTGCCCCATGTCCACGTCCACCTCCTTGCGGGGCGCCAGATGACATGGCCCCCGGGCTGAGTCGGCCGGCTCAGCCGGCCCCGGTGCCGTAGGAACCGTCCGGCCGCCTGGCCACGAGTCCCCTCGTTTCGAGTGAGGCCAGCGCGGCGCTGACCGACCCCTCGCCGAGGCCCGTCTGCGCCATGAGTTCCGCGGTCGTCCGTGTGGCCTCGCCGCGGAGGTGGTAAAGGAGGCGCGCCTCGTCGGGGCCCAGTTCGCTTGGAACGGCGGATCCGCCCGCGACCGGCGCCGGGCGCAGGCCGCCCAGATATTGGATCTCCTGGAGCAGGTCCTCCACCCTCGTCAGCAGGGTCGCCCCGTCCCGGATCAGCTGGTTCGAGCCGGAGCTCGTCGACTGGTCGATCCGCCCCGGCACGGCGAAGACGAGCCTGCCCTGCTCCCCCGCGAACTTGGCGGTGGTCATCGCGCCACCCCACATGTCGCTCTCGACGACAACGACGGCCTCGCAGATCCCGGATATGACCCGGCTTCGCATCGCGAAGGAGTCGCGGTCGGCGGCCTGCCCGAACGGGAACTCGGAGAGCACCGCCCCGGCCCCTGCGATGCGCCTGTACAGGCCGAGGTTCTCCGGCGGATAGATGACGTCGATCCCGGTTCCCATGACGGCCGCCGTCCTTCCGCCCGCCGATAGGGCCCCCTCGTGCGCGGCTGTGTCGATGCCCCTCGCGAGACCGCTCACGACGCAGAAGCCGCGCCGCGCGAGATCGGCGCCCAGCCGGGCCGCGACGCCCTGCCCGTAGGCCGTGGCCCGCCGGCTCCCCACGATGGCGACGCAGGGCGTGTCGAACGCGTAGTCGCCTTTTCGATACAGGCCGACCGGCGGGTCGTGGATCTCGCGCAGGAGGGGCGGGAAGCCGCCGTCGGCGCCCGCGAGGAACGCGACGCCGCTCTTCTCCATCCGCGCCTCCTCCCTCTCGGCGTCGAAATGCGCCCTCCAGTCCCGGACCATGGGCGCCGCGTCGGCGCGCGGGCCGAGCGCGGCCTCGAGCCTGCGCCTGTCCGCGGAAAGGACGGCCCTGGGATCGCCGCCAAAGGCCTCGAGGAGCCGGTTGAGGCCGATCGGGCCGATGCCCGGCAGCGCGTTCAGGGCGAGGAACGCCTGCCTCTGCGTCAGCTCGCTCGGCATGGCGGCGACTCTCGCAGTGCCGGCGCCAGGAAGTCGAGCCACTGGGTTATCTCCACGGCGGCCTGCCCCCTCGAGCGGGCGAGGAGGTCGGCCGCGCTCCCGTGCCAGACGGCGGCGCGGCAGGCGGCCAGAAGCGGATCGCCCGGCGTCTGCGCCAGGAGGCCTCCCGTGAGGCCCGCAAGGAGGTCGCCGCTCCCTCCCCGGGAAAGCACCGGGCCCCCGTGCATGCTGAGGAATTCGGGGCCGCCGTCGCAGACGCGCGTGACCGCGGCCTTGGCAACGACGACGGCGGGGATCGACCGGCAGAGGGAGCGCAGATCGTCGCCGCCTGCGATGCGCGCGAGCTCTCCCGCATGCGGCGTGAGTATCCTTGGCGCTTTGCCCGCGCGGACGATGTCGGGCTGGAGGGCGTCCGCGTCGATGACGAGCGGGACCTTGGAGGCCTCCGCGAGGGCCATCGCCAGGGCGTGCGTCTCCGGGTCCCTGCCGAAACCGGGGCCCATCGCGAGCGCCGTCGCGCGCTCGGTCCCCTTCAGGACCAGGGGCAGCGCACGGGAGGAGAGGCCGCCGCCGGCCGTGACGGGAAGGCCGACCCACATGGCCTCGGGCGCCCGGGCCGCGTAGTGGGGCGCCAGCCGCTCCGGGACAAAGGCCGTCACGAGCCCGACCCCGCTCCGCAGGGCGGAAAGCGCGGCCATGAGCACCGCGCCGGGGAGGTTGTCGGAGCCGCCCACGAGCGCCAGGTGCCCCTGGCTCCTCTTGTCGGACGAGGCGGGCCGAAGCCCCGCAAGCGGCCCGAGGATGGAGGGAAGAATGACCCGCTCGCCCTCGGCCGGAACCTCCCCCGCCGAGTCGGCAAACAACCCGAGGTCGATGTACCTGGGTCGTCCCGTGTTGGCGCAGCTCAGGATCGGCGACTTGACGATTCCCGTCGCGTAGGTGAAGTCGGCGCGAAAGGCGCCGTTCTCGCCGAGTCCGCTGGGAAGGTCGACGGCGGCCCGAAGGCTCGTCGCGCAGCGGTCGGCCGCGGCTATCGCCGCAACCGCCTCAGCCGGGAGCGGCGGCCTGAACTGGTAGCCGAAGATCCCGTCGAGGCAGAGGTCGTACTGCCGGCCGAGGTCCTTGGCGCCGGCCGAGCGCACGCGGCCGCGGCAGGACTCGACGAGACCCTTCCACGCCTTCGCGGCGAGCGGCCTCAGTTTCCGCGGGCCGAAGGCGAAGAGCACGTCGCAGCCAGCCCCCGGAAAGCGCTCAAGGACCTCGCGCGCGGCAATGAGGGCGTCGCCCGCGTTGTTGCCCTTCCCGGCGAGGACGAGGATACGGGCCGCCGCCGGGAATGCGCCGATCTCGCAGAAGTCAGCGAGCGCCGCGCGGGCGGTGAGGCGCCCGGCGAGCTGCATCGCCCTCCACTCCTTCCGCTCGTCCCCGCCGAACAGCCCGGCCTCGAGGGAGGCGGCCTGCTCCGAGGAGAGGACGGGATGGCTCGGGATGGTGGGGCGCTCCATTGGGGGCTGGGTTATTTCCCGTCGGCGGGCTTGGGGGCGGGCGCTGCGCCGGGGGCGGTCGCGGGGGCCAGCGCGTCACGAGCCCCCTCGGCGAGCGCCTTCCATGTCTCCTTGTTGACGGCTTCCAGCCACTCCTGCCTCTGGCGCGCCGTCTCGGTGAACGCGAGCGGCGAGTTCTCTGGAACGCCGTGCGTGAGGAGGGGCCGCGTGAGGAAGGGGATCGAGCGGACGTAATAGTCGCTGCCGTTGCGGATCACCTCGTAGCACTCGGAGAAGGACTTTGTCGCCGGGTCCCAGAGCGCGACCTCCGTCGTGTCGTTGCTCCAGACCGCGTACTTGTCCCAGGCGCTGAAGACGGCCTCTATGGTCGTCAGCCTCGGCGCCTCGGGGACCCTCTCGGCGGCGGGCCTCGCCTCCTCAACCGCGGCCTGCGGCGTCGGCGGGACCTGCTCACGCTTCGGGAGCGCCAGGACGAACAGGGCGCCGAGCACGAAGCCGAGCGTCACCCAGGACGGGACCTCCGAGGGCTTCTCCGGAACCGGCTTCGATGGCTCTTCCTCGTCCATTGGGCTTGGGTCGCGGGCGTCAGGCCCGCACGAGCGCGGCGACCGCCACCGCAACGGTCTCGGTGTGGGAGAGCGTGAGGATCACATGGGTGGCGCCGGCGTCCGAAAGGAGCGCCCGGCCCTTGTCGTCAAGGCGCACCAGGGGTTGGTTCCTCGGGCCGTGATAGACCGACACGGACCGCCAGCCGAGCTCGGCGCCTATCCCGGTTGTGAACGCCTTGGACACGGCCTCCTTGGCCGCGAAGCGCGCGGCGAGGTGCTTGTGCGGCTGGGCCATCCTGGAGCAGTACTCCCTCTCCTCCTCCGTGAAGACCCGCGCAAGGAATCGCTCCCCCTGGCGCTCGAGCACCCCGCGGATCCTCTGCACCTCGATGACGTCGGCGCCGAGTCCCACAAGGACGCCGCCGGGCGGAAGGTCGAGGTTCACGGGTTCATCCGCTCCTTCATCTCGCGGACGGCCTCCTCGATCCCCGTGAAGAGGGCCCGGCTCAGGATGCTGTGGCCGATGTTGAGCTCGTGCAGGTGCGGGACCGTGCGGACCTCCGCGATGTTCACGTAGTTGATGCCGTGGCCGGCGTTCACCTTGAGCCCCAGGCCGTGAGCCCGGAGGGCGCCCGCCCTCAGCCTCTCGAGCTCGGCGGCCCGGCGGCCTGTGTGGTACGCGTGGGCGTAGGCCCCCGTGTGGAGCTCCACCGCGTCGGCGCCGAGCTCCGCCGAGAGCTCGATCTGGTCCTCGTCCGGGTCGATGAAGAGGCTGGCCTCGATGCCCGCGGCGCCCATCGCCTCGACGCAGGCCCTGACCGCGTCCCGGCCTCCCACGACGTCGAGTCCCCCCTCGGTCGTGACCTCGGTCCTCTTCTCCGGCACGACGCACACGGAGCGGGGCTTCAGCCTGAGGGCTATCCCCACCATCTCGGCCGTGCAGGCCATCTCGAAGTTCAGCCCCGTGGTCACGGATTCCTTCAGGCGCCAGATGTCCCTGTCCTGGATGTGCCTGCGGTCCTCCCTCAAGTGGGCGGTGATCCCGTCCGCCCCGGCGCGCTCCGCCCGGGCGGCCAACGCGACCGGGTCGGGCTCCACGGAGCCCCCTTCCGCGCCCGCGGCGTCCTTGTAGCGCGCCTGGCGCAGCGTGGCGCAGTGGTCGATGTTCACCCCGAGGAGAATCATTCCTCCATCGAAGCAAAGTTAGGGGCGCCGGCCAACCTTCAAAAAGAGCCTATGTGTCCGCGCGCTTGCGGTAGACGACCTGGGTCTTGGAGGGGATGAATCCCAGGGCGGGATAGAAGACACGGCTCTCGACGCGCTTTGCGTTGCTCCGGACGACGACGGTCTCCGCGGAGATCTCGGAGGCCCAGGTCTCGGTCTGCTCGACCAGGCTGCGGCCGACGCCGCGCCTGCGCATCCTGTCCGAAACGATGAGCCCCACGATCTCGACGCGCAGGCCGGATTCGACGGCGATGCTGCTGTGCGCCTGGATCCAGGCACACACCGCGCCGCTCGGCTCCTCGGCCACGATCACCCGCTGGTCGTCGCGGCCGAGTATCCGCCGCAGGCGCTCCCGGAGCGTCTTCAGCTCAACGGGGTATCCCAGCTCCCTCGAGAGATTCGCGATAGCCTCGGCGTCCGCCATCTTCGCGGCGCGGATCCTGAAATCCATCTAGCCGCGCTGCGCCATGGGAACGTATTCCCTCTTCACGGGGCCCACGTAGATCTGGCGGGGGCGGTAGATCCGGCCCTTCGGGTTCGACGCCACCTCGTGCCAGTTCGCGATCCAGCCGGGGGTCCGCCCGATCGCGAAGATGACGGTGAACATGCTGGTCGGGATGCCGAGCGCCCTCATGATGATCCCGCTGTAGAAGTCGACGTTCGGGTAGAGCTTCCTCGACAGGAAATAGTCGTCCCTGAGCGCCGCCTGCTCGAGCTTCTTGGCGATATCAAGCAGGGGGTCCCTGATGCCGAGCTTGTGGAGGACGTCGTCGCAGGCCTTGCCGATGATCTTCGCGCGCGGGTCGAAGTTGCGGTAGACCGGGTGGCCGAAGCCCATGAGGCGGTTGGACTTCGAGCCCGACTTTGCGGCCGCGATGAAGCGGGTGCCGTCGTCGCCCTCGTCGTGGATCGCCTGGAGCATCTGCATCACCGCGACGTTCGCGCCGCCGTGCAGCGGGCCCGACAGGGCGCATATGCCGGCCGACAGCGACGTGAAGAGGTTCGCGGCGCTCGAGCCGACGGTCCTGACGGTCGACGTGGAGCAGTTCTGCTCGTGGTCGGTGTGGAGGAGAAGGAGGAGGTTCAGCGCACGGGCGACCTCCGGCTCCGCGACGTAGTCCTTGTACGGCTCGGAGAACATCATGTGCAGGAAGTTGTCGCAGAAGGGCAGCTCCTGCTTCGGGAACACGTAGGGCAGCCCCTTCTGGTACCGGTAGATCATCGCCCCGATCGTCCGCACCTTCGAGATCGCGATCGCCGCGGCCAGGTCAAAGTTGGCCAGGTCCTTCTCAAAGCTGTTCGTCGCCAGCTGCGGGTAATGGGCCGCGAGCGACGCCACGATCGACGAAAGCATGGCCATCGGCGGCGCGTCCTTGGGGAAGCCCTCGAATATCTTCTGCATCTGGGTCTCCACCGCCGCATGCTGGCGCAGCAGCAGCCCGAACCCCTTTCGCTTGGCCGTGTTCGGCAGCTCCCCGTAGATGACCAGGTAGGCGGTCTCGACAAAGTCGCTGTTGTGGGCGAGCTCCTCGATCGGGATCCCCCGGTGCCTGAGCACGCCGTTTTCCCCGTCGAGGAATGTGATCGAGCTCTCGCAGGAGCCGGTGTTTCCGTACCCCTGGTCGTAGCATATAAAACCCGAATCCGAGCGCAACTTACGCGTGTCAACGGCCTTCTCCCCCTCGGTGCCGACCAGCACCGCCAGCGGGTATTCCTTCTCGTCCAGCTTGATTGACGCGGTGTGAGGCATGACCCAAGCCAGCCAAGCTAGATTTAGGCCGCTTGCAAAGAAAAGTTCGGCCTGCTCCGACGAAATCCGCCCGGCTTATCGATGGATTAGGGGGGCTGCGGCTGATGCCGCAAAATTGCGATAGATGGCGAGCCCCTTCCCCTGGCTTTTCTCAGGGTGGAACTGCGTGGCGAACATGCGCCCCCGGGAAATCGCCGCGACAAAGGGCGCGCCGTAGTCGCATTCGGCGAGGATGAGACTCGGGTCCGAGGGGACGCAGTGGTAGCTGTGGACGAAATAGAACGACTCGCCCTCGCCGGCGAGGCCCTCCTGCAGGGCGCTGCCGGCGCGGACGAAGCGGATGGTGTTCCATCCCATGTGGGGCACTTTGAGGGGGGCCCCGACGTTGAAGCGGATAACGCGGCCCGGGAGGATGCCGAGGCCCTTCACCTCCCCCTCCTCGGAGCTGTCGAAGAGCGCCTGCATGCCGAGGCACACGCCGAGGAACGGCCGGCCCAGGCCGATCCACTCCCTCACCGAGGCGTCGAGCCCCGACGAGCGCAGGGACAGGACGCAGTCGCGCAGCGCCCCGACGCCGGGAAGCACGAGGCCTTCGGCGCCGGACGCGGCGAGCGCGTCGGGCGTGCGCACGACGGTCGGCGACGCTCCCACCGCCTCCAGCGCCTTGGTGACGCTGCGCAGGTTGCATATGCCCGTGTCGATGACGGCGATTTGCGCGCTCATCGGCGACGGACTAAAGGCTGCCCTTGGTGCTCGGAAGGAGGTTCGAGGCCCGCGGCTCGATCTGGGTGGCCGCGTCGAGCGCCCGGCCCAGGGCCTTGAAGACCGCCTCCGCGATGTGGTGCGGCTCCTCGCCGTAGAGCAGCGCGACATGGAGGTTGGCCCCGAGCGCGTTGCTGAGCGCCCGGCAAAACTCCTTCACGAGGACCAGGTTGAAGTCCCTGACGAACATGGACGCGGACTCGACGCGGTACTCCAGGTGCGGGCGGCCGCCGACGTCGACGACGACGCGCGCAAGGGACTCGTCCATGGGAAGGATGAAGAACCCGTACCGGCGGATGCCGACCTTGTCGCCGAGCGCCTTCTTGAAGGCCTGCCCAAGGACGAGGCCGACGTCCTCGACGGTGTGGTGGTAGTCGACGTCGACGTCGCCCTTCGCCTTCACCGCCAGGTCGAACAGGCCGTGCTTGGCCAGCAGCGTCAGCATGTGGTCGAAGAACGCCACCCCCGTGCCGATCTTCGAGACGCCGGTGCCGTCGATCGCCAGCGTGATCGAGATGTCGGTCTCGGCCGTCTTCCGGGAGACGGTCGCTACGCGTTTGGAGGTGCCTTTTGCCATGCGTCGAGGGTTTGGTCGAGGACGAGCATCTCGTCGTCGGAGCCGACGCTGATCCGCAGGAAGGAGGCGGTCAAGGCGTCGCTCGGGAAGTGGCGCACCAACACCTTGCGGGAGAACAGGAAGTCGTAGGCCGCGCGCGCGACCGAGGGCCCGGTCCGCCCCTTTGCGTCCCTCGGCTCGGTGCACACGAAGTTCGCTTCCGAGGGAAACGTGAACCAGCCCCTTGCCGTCCTGCAATTCGCTGCGAAGGAATCCCTTGTGGATCTAATCCTGGCGACGAGTCCCGCGTGGTGGTCCGCGTCCGAAAGCGCGGCAAGCGCCGCCGCCTGGGAGAGCCGGCCGACGTTGTAGCTGTCGCGCACCCGGTCGATGAGGCCGATCACCTCCGGGTCGGCGAGCGCGTAGCCGACGCGGAGGCCCGCAAGGGCATACGCCTTCGAAAGCGTCCTCACGACGACGAGGTTCCTGCGCCCGGCGAGAAGGCAAACCGCGTTCTCGCGGGCGAAGGGAGCGTAGGCCTCGTCGACGACGAGCAGCCCCCCGAAGGCGTCAAGGACGGCGCCTATCTCCGAGTTTGGGAAGCCGACTCCGGTCGGCGCATTCGGAGACGTCAGGAAGAAGATGCGGGCGCCCGAGGCGGCGATCCTCTCGACCGGAAGCCTCATGGCCCGGTCGAGGGGGATCGTCGTGGAGGCGCCGTCCTGGATGCCGACCAGCACCGGGTAGAGCGAGTAGCTGGGGAGCGTGAACCCCGCGGGCGCCGATGGCCCGCAGAAGCAGCGCACGAGCAGGTTCAGGATGTCGTCCGAGCCGTTGCCGATGCAGACATGGGCCTCCCCGAGCCCGTGCATCCGGGCGACGGCCTCGCGAAGGGCCGAGCTCGCCGGGTTGGGGTAAAGCCTGAGCGCGGCCCCGTCGGCCCCCAGCTCCCGGAGGATCGCCTCGGCGACCCTGGGGCTCGGGGGATAGGGGCACTCGTTCGTGTTCAGCTTCACCCACCCCGCCCCGGTCGGCTGCAGGCCGGGCGTGTAGGCGTGCAGCTTCGGCACATGGGAGAGCGCCAGCCCCACCGCGGACGGCCCGGTCATCTCGTGGGCGCCCGACGCAGCCGGATCGAGGCCGAGCGTCCGTGCGCGTCCAGCCTCTCCATGGCCGACAGGGCCGCGACCGTCGGCTCGGCCCGGCGCAGGCTCCGCTCGTCGTAGCGCAGGAGGCTCGTGCGCCTGAGGAAGTCCGCGACCCTGAGTCCGCTCGAGAAGCGGCCGGCGCCGCCGGTCGGCAGGACGTGGCTCGGGCCCGCCGCAAAATCCCCGAGCACGGTGGGCGTCAGGTTGCCGATCATGATCGCGCCCGCCGTGGTCACCCTCCTGGCAAGCGACGCGGCCGCGCCGTCGCGGACAAGGAGCTCCAGGTGCTCGGGCGCCACCCGGTTGGCGACCTGCGCGGCCTCGGCCAGGCCGGGGACCTCGATCGCGAGGAAGCCGCCCTCGAGCACGCGCCTCGTCTTCTCCGAGCGCGAGAGGCCGGCCAGCTGCCTCTCGACCTCGGCCCCGACGGCCGCGATGATCCTCGGGGACGTCGCGACAAGGTAGATCTTCTCCCGGCCGGACCCGTGCTCGGCCTGCGCCAGCAGGTCGGCGGCCGCGAATTCAGGGCTGGCGCTCCCGTCGGCTATGACCATGACCTCGCTCGGGCCGGGCAGCAGGTCGACGCCGACGACCCCGAAGACCTGGCGCTTGGCCTCGCACACGAAGGCGTTCCCGGGCCCAAAGATCTTGTCGACCGCGGGGATGGTCGCGGTCCCGTAGGCCATCGCCCCGACGGCCTGGACCCCGCCTATGCGGTAGACCTCGCCGACGCCGACAAGGGCGAGCGCGGCGAGGAGGTCCGGGGCCACGCTTCCGTCCGGCCCGGGCGGCGTGAAGGCCGCGATCTCCGGGCAGCCCGCCATCTTCGCGAGCGTCGCCGTCATGAGGACCGTGGAGACGAGGGGGACCTGGCCGCCCGGCACGTAGAGGCCGACGCGGCGTATCGGGTCGAACTTCTCGCCGACCCGTGCCCCGTGGCGGTTCCGCGCGGACCAGTCGGCAGGCAGGGTCCTCCGGTTGAAGTCGACGACCGCGGCATGCACGGCCCGGAGGGCCCTGCGTCTCGCGGCCGGCAGCCGCGCCGCGGCCGCGGCGATCTCCCGCGCGCCCACCCTGAAGCGGCGCGGACCCATCCTCGCGCCGTCGAACCTGAGGGAGTAGCGCGAGACCGCGGCGTCGCCGCGGGCCCGGACATCCGAGAGGATCCTGGCGACCGTCCGCGAGACCGAGGCGGAGGTCGCGGATGCGCGGCAGAATTCAGCCAGCTCGGACTCGAATCGCCTCGACGCGAATGAGAGGGTGCGCACGAGCTACTTTCCCGCCGCGCTTGTCGTGGGCTGGGCCGGCTTTGGCGCGGGAACGCTGGGAAGCGCAAACAGGCCCTCGGCCAGCGGCTCGTTGATGGCGATGCGCTCGAACCTGGCCGTCGCGACGAGCTCCCTTCCCGACTCCGTCTTCGTCGTGCTCACGATCGTCTTCGGGAAACGAACGCCGTCGACCATGATCTCCCCGCTCTCGCGGATCGACTCCGGGCCCCTGACGGTGAGGACAAGGCGGCCCGTGTCCCGGTCGAAATAGCGCACGTAGACCGTGCCCAGGTCGTGCGTGAAGTCCACGCGCTCGCACGCCACGCCGTCGATGGTCGCCGGGCCCTTGTCCTCGACCGACCCGCCCTCGGGGCTCCGGTAGTAGTAGAGGTTCTCCCACGTGTTCGCGCGCAGCGTCTTAATGTCGCCGGCTCCGAGCCATGTCAGGCGGTACTTGGAGGCGTCAGCGTTGTCCTGAACCCAGTCCCACGCGTCGTAGCCGTCGAGGACGGTCGTCATGCTGATCTTGGCCCCGCGGACGACGAGCCGCTGGCGGAGGGGCTTCGAGAAGATCATGTCGAGCACGGCCGGCGCCGGCTTGGCCGCAGCCTGGCCCGGGTCGACGCGCTCCAGCGTGCCCACGAAGTGGATCGACGTGATGCCGTCCAGCGTCGACTGTGGCCCCAGGTAGGCCCTTGCGAGCCCGAGAACCGCGGGCTCGGCGGCCGCGGGCCTCGGGGCGACGAGCGCGGCGGCGCAGGCCAGGATGAATACGGGGGTTCTAGGCATGGGCCTGATGACAGCCAAATCCCCCGCAAGGTCGAAGAAATTTCACTCCCACTCGATCGTGGCCGGCGGCTTGGAGCTCACGTCGTAAACGACGCGCGAGACGCCCCTCACCTCGTTCGTGATACGGCCCGAGATTTTCTGCAGGAGCTCGTACGGGAGGCGGGTCCAGTCCGCGGTCATCGCGTCGATGCTCTCGACGATCCTGATGCAGATGACGTAGGCGTAGTTCCGCTCGTCACCGACGACGCCCACGGACTTGACCGGAAGGAAGACGCAGAAGGACTGCCACACCTTCCAGTACCAGCCGCTCCCCATCATCTCCTCCTGGAGGATCGCGTCGGCCGAGCGCAGGATCTCGAGGTTCGCGGGCGCCACAGGGCCGATGACCCTCACGCCGAGGCCCGGCCCCGGGAACGGCTGGCGCCAGACCACCTCCTTGGGCAGCCCGAGCGCCTTGCCGACGCGCCTGACCTCGTCCTTGAAGAGCTCCCTGAGCGGCTCCAGCAGCTTGAGACGCATCCGGGAGGGAAGGCCGCCCACGTTGTGGTGGCTCTTGATGAGGGCGGCCGGGTTGTCGCCGATCGCGACGCTCTCGATCACGTCGGGGTAGAGCGTCCCCTGCGCCAGGAAGTCGGCGTGGCCGATCTTCTTGAGGGACTGCTCGAAGACCTCCACGAACGTGTTCCCGATGATCTTTCGCTTCCTCTCGGGCTCGTCGACTCCCTTCAGGCGCCTGAGGAAGAGCGCCGACGCGTCGACGACCCGCAGGTCGATCCTGAAGTTTCGCTTGTAGAGCGACTCGACCGCCTTGCGCTCGCCCTTCCTGAGGAGCCCGTTGTCGACGAAGACGCAGGTCAGCTGGCGGCCGATGGCCTTGTGGATGAGCGCCGCCGCGACGGAGGAGTCCACGCCGCCCGAAAGTCCGAGGATCACCCGCGACTTGCCCACGGCGGTCCTGATGTCCTGCACGGCGTGCTTGATGAAGTCCCTGGTCGTCCAGTCCTGGCGCGCGCCGCAGACGCCGATCAGGAAGTTTCGGATGATGTCGACGCCGCGCTCGGTGTGGAACACCTCGGGGTGGAACTGTATCGCGTAGAAGTCCCGCTTGAGGTCCTCGAGGACGGCGTACGGGGAGTTCTCGGTCCGCGCGATCGCCAGGAACCCGGGGGGGATCCGGACCAGCTTGTCCCCGTGGGAGTTCCAGACGCGCAGCGTCTTCGGAAGCCCGGCAAAGAGCCGGCCGCTGCGCCTGACCTCGAGGGTGCCGTGCCCGTATTCCCTGCGCGTGCCCTTGACCACCTTGCCGCCCAGCATGTGGCCCATCAG
>Ga0181537_10004083_pt1 | contig 12217 bp, 8 predicted proteins | sample PEATcosm2014_Bin_39_FD_119765 | JGI IMG/M metagenome (GOLD analysis project Ga0181537, IMG submission 119765) | Peatland microbial communities from MTU Mesocosm Facility, Houghton, MI, USA - PEATcosm2014_Bin23_10_metaG | ecosystem: Environmental > Terrestrial > Soil > Wetlands > Peat | place...
GCGCGTGGCCTTGAGTAAGCGACCCACCGGCACGGACGAAAGCAATATCTTCGTAATCGCGAATCAGTGGGTGGGCAATCCACCGGATCTCGCGGCGAAGCTGCAGGGGGACTTGGCGGCACTGCGTGGGCTGCCGGGCGTCGTCGATGTGGCCGCGACCAACTCGTATCCGCTGCACAACGGCGGCTCGACCGAGGGTATCAAGCTCTCCCCCGACCAAAAAAATGAGTCGGCGCTGACCGCGTTGTATTTTTCGGACGAGCACGGGCTGAACGCCTTCGGACTCACGCTGGTGGCGGGTCGTAACTTCAATGCCGACGACGTGACGGTCAAGATGGGGTACACGGATTTTGGACCGCCGTCCTCCATCATCATCACGAAGTCATTGGCCGACAAGCTGTTTCCCGGCAAGTCCCCGCTGGGACAATCCGTCTACTTCGAAGGTCTGCCAAATGGAGTGCCTATTGTCGGCGTCGTCGACAGGCTGCAAGTGCCCTGGACCCAGGCGGGCGGCTGGGGCAGCAAATTCAGCGACAATTCGACCATCATGCCGTTTCGCTTCGTCGATTCGTACACTGATTACATCGTGCGTGCGCAGTCCGGCCAGATCGCCGCGGTGCTCAAGGCTGCGGAAAAGAAGCTCGTAGAGCTGGACCGCGCGCGGGTCATCAAGACCGAGACGCTGACCGAGGCGCGCAGCGATGCCTATCAGGACGACCGGGGCCTGGTAGTCATTCTCGCCGTGGTGTGTGCGGCATTGGTGGCCGTCACCGCGTTCGGCATCGTGGGGCTGACCAGTTACTGGGTGGCTCAGCGGCGCAGGCAGATCGGTATCCGGCGCGCGCTCGGCGCGACTCGGGGAGCCATCATCCGCTATTTCCAAACGGAGAATTTCCTGATCGCCGCAGCCGGCGCGGCGCTCGGAGTCGCGATCGCGCTGGCATTGAATCTGTGGATGGTGACGACGTTTGAAATGGAACGGCTTCACGCTAGCTTTGCCGTCATCGGCGCCATCGTCGTGCTCGTGCTCGGCCAGTTCGCGGTGCTCTGGCCGGCGATCAGGGCGGCGTCGATTCCCCCGGCACTGGCGACGCGGGCGAGCTAACATTCGCTGATGCGCACCGTGCTGGTCATCGATGACAATCCCGCCGTAGCCCAGGCGCTGTCGCTGCTGTTCGGGCTGCATGACATTCGCACCCTCGCTGCCGCATCTCCGGAGCAAGGTCTCGCCCTGCTCGCGCGCGAGCGCGCCGATCTCGTCATCGCCGACATGAATTTCCGCGCCGACACGACTTCAGGCGAGGAGGGCGCGGCGCTGTTTCGCGCGCTACGGGCCAATCAACCCGACTTGCCGGTGATCCTACTGACGGCATGGACCCATCTGGAGTCCGCGGTGTCGCTGGTCAAGGCCGGTGCCGCGGACTACATCGGCAAGCCCTGGGACAACGACAAGCTGCTCGCGTCGGTCGAGAATCTACTCGAGCTCGCCGAGGCCACGCGGGAGCGGCAGCGGCTGCAGACAGAACAGCGCCGTCGGCGCGAGCGTTTGGCGGAACACTATGATCTCTGCGGCATCGTGTTCGCGGCCGATGAGATGGAACGGGTGGTTGAACTCGCCTGCCGAGTCGCGCGCGCCGACGCGCGGGTGTTGATCACCGGCCCGAACGGCGCCGGAAAGGAGCGCGTCGCGCAGATCGTGCACGCGAATTCCGCCATTCGAGGCGGACCCTTCGTCGCGGTCAACTGCGGCGCCATTCCCTCGGAGCTGATCGAAGCCGAGCTGTTCGGCGCCGAAGCCGGCGCCTTCACGGGAGCCGGCCGTGCCCGTGCGGGCCGCTTCGAGACGGCGAACGGCGGCACGTTGTTCCTCGATGAAATCGGCGACCTGCCGCTCTCCGGCCAGGTGAAGCTGCTGCGTGTGCTCGAGACCGGACAATTCGAGATGCTCGGCTCGAGCCGCACCCGAAGCGCGCAAGTCAGAGTCCTTTCCGCCACCAATGCCGATCTGCCCGCGCTGATTCGCGACGGTCGGTTTCGCGAGGACCTCTACTACCGGCTCAATGTGATCGAGATCGCCGTGCCCGCCTTGGTGGAGCGGCCTGCCGACATATTGCCGCTGGCGCGGCATTTTCTGGGCACTGAATTGCAGTTGAGCGACGATGCCGCGGCGGCACTGCTGGCGCACGAGTGGCCAGGCAACGTGCGCGAGCTGCGCAACTCGATCGAACGCGTCAAGCTTCTGGCGCGGGGCAAGATCATCTCTGCACGCGACTTGAACTTGCCGGTATCGCCCCTTGTAGCGGCGGAAGGCGAGGGGACGCGGCGCGACGCCGATCAACCCAGCCGCGATGTGATCGAGGCGGCCTTGCGCGAAGCCGGCAACAACATCAGCCAGGCCGCTCAAAGCCTGGGCCTGTCGCGCCAGGCGCTCTACCGCCGCATGGAGCGCTTCAATTTGCGGCCGCCCGGCGGTGGTTGAGGCAGGCTCGCGAGAGTGAACTGGCGGCCGAAGTTCAGCCTCAGGGCCAAACTGGCGGCGCTGCTCCTGTGTGTCGTCGCATTGACCGCGGCATCGAGCGTGTGGGCCGAGCATGCGCTCGGCGATGTGGTACTGGCGTGGTCGCTGATCGTCGGCGCCGCGGTTCTGCCGGTTCTGTGGCTGGCCGCGCGCGTCATGCGGCCGGTGGCGCAGATGCTGCGCGCGTTGTCGGGGACCGTGGCAAGCTACCGGGAGGGCGATTTCACGTTGTCGCTGGTGATCCACCGCGACGACGAATTGGGCGACTTGATGCACGCCCACAACGAATTGGCGGCGGCCCTGCGCACGCAGCGCGCGCATCTCGTGCAGCGCGAATTACTGCTCGACACGGTCATGCAGAACTCCCCGGTGGCGCTGGTGTTGGTGGACGCGCACGAGCGCATCGCCTATGCCAACCTCGCGGCGCGGCACCTTTTGAGCGAAGGCCGCAGCCTCACCGGGGTACGGTTCGGCGACATGTTGGGGCGTGCGCCGCCGGCCTTGCGCAATGCCGCCGCGGTGCGGGGCGACAGCCTGTTTTCGACCGAGATCGAGGGAGTAGAAGAGACATTCCATCTGTCGCAGCGCGCCTTCATCCTGCAAGGCAGTCCGTTTCGGCTGTATCTGCTCAAGCGCTTGACACGCGAGCTCTCGCGCCAGGAAGTATCGACGTGGAAAAAATTGATCCGGGTGTTGAGTCACGAGCTCAATAATTCTCTGGGACCGCTGGCGTCGCTCGCGCACTCAGGCGCGGAAATCGCGCGGCGCGGGGATCACCTGGCGCTGCCGGCGGTATTTGCGGCGATCGGCGAGCGCGCGGAACACCTGCATCGCTTCGTGAGCGGCTATGCGACATTCGCCCGCCTGCCCGCGCCCTGTCCGGAACACATCGAATGGGCCGGGTTCCTGGCCGATCTCGCCCGCCAGCAGCCTTTCAACGGGCCGGAGGTTCTGCCTCGAGTGCCAGGATGGTTCGATCGGGCGCAGGTCGAGCAGGCGCTGATCAATTTGCTCAAGAACGCGCATGAGGCGGGCGGCGCTGAATCCGAGGTCGAAATTCTGATCCTGTGCGCGGGTACCGACCAGCAGATAGAAGTCCGTGATCGGGGTTCGGGAATGAGCCCGACGGTGCTCGCGCAAGCGCTGCTGCCGTTCTATTCGACCAAGCGCAGCGGCACCGGTTTGGGGCTGGCGCTCGCGCGCGAGATCGCCGAAGCCCACGGCGGACGCATTCAGATCGCCAATCGGGAGGGCGGAGGTCTGTGCGTGCTGCTGGATTTGCCGCCGGCGCCGCCATGATCAGTCATCGTCGGACTGATAGCGCCGACTCGAGTTCGGCGAGACGAGCCGGCAACTGGGTTGCAACGGTATCGAGATGCTCATCGTCGAGGCCCAACCAACGCATCGCCGGCAAATGGCGCCCGGTGGGCACCGGTTCCAGCGTGGTGGTGGGGCCGAGGGCGAGCGCCAGATTTGCGCCCAGATTGACCAGTGAGGTCAAGTCGCGGTGAGGCTCCGGAGCATGCATCGGCGCATGATGATGGCCCGCGACCGCGACCAGCGAAGCCGGCAATTTCCAAGCCTCAAACACCACAGCGAGGCATTCCTCGTGTCCCACGCTGGCGTGGTTGGATTCCAAGACCCGGATGGCGCACGCGGCCCCGTTGCGATTCGCGTCAATCATCGCGTCGACACCGCGCGGGTCAAGCTGAACCTGCACGGCGATGCCGAGATTGTGCAGCAACCCGCCAATGAATGCCTCGGATGGGATCTGCCGGCGCGAAATTGCCGCAAGCGCTTCGGCCGCCACGGCCGTTGCAAGACAATGATGAGCCACGCGCTGCATGTCGATGGCCGTTCCCCTCATGCTGCGAGCCATCGTGCGATCGAAACAGGTCGCCGCCGCAATGCTGCGCACAGCATCGCGACCCAGGAGCAACAAGGCGCGATCGACCGTCTTGATCGAACGAGGGTATCCGTAATAGGCCGAATTCGCGACTCGCAATACACGTGCGTACATCGACGGCTGGCTCGCGACGAGCGATGCGATCTCCGATTCGTCGGAATCCGGATCACACAGCAGCGCCAGCACTCGCGGCGCGGAGTCGGCGGATGAACCCATAATGCCCAGGTTCGCAGCAGCATTCAGGATTTGGGCGCGGTCGATTGCGGGACGGATGACCGGAATTTCACCCGCCGTGGTGTCGATCGACATGGATGATTGTCCGACCAGGAACCTGGCCGATGATGTGAACGCCGTCCCAGACTGCACGGTGAAACGACCCCGTAGGCACAGAAGGAGCGAGGATGTGCCGATACTCCTTGCGCGGGCCGGAACAGGAAGCTCGATTCGCAGATCGTTGGCCATATGAACGAAGAACCATCGCCGCACTCAACGGCACAGAATGCCTTCGGAAAGGGGAGTAATCGCCGCAGAGCGACGTGGGAGGCGCTGGCGGGTTCTGCTGTTGCGCTGGTGGTCGTCGCCGCCGGCATCTTTGGCCTGTGGGTTGCATCCATCGGTACCATCCGCGACAACTATCATCAGTATCTCATCGGCCTGGCGCAGACGGCCGCCTCGATGATCGACCCAGTGTTGCAGACGACGATTCGCCGCCCCGATCAGCTCAATGGGCCCGATTACCAACGCGCCGTCGCACCGCTTCGCCGGATGCACGCTTCCGTCGCCGATGTGCATTACATTTACACGGTCGTGCAGGATGGGTCCAAGGTGCGTTTCGTCCTTGACGCTTCGGTTCCGGGTGTCGGCGAGAGCGGCATCGAGGACCAATCCGGCGTCTGGGAGATCTACGAAGAGCGCGACCCTGCAATGCTGCTGGCACTTGGCAATGGCGTCCATGCGGGGAGCGCGGCGGCGACCGATGTGCCCTTTAGCGACAAGTGGGGCACCTTCATGACCGGTTGGGCGCCCATATTTGACGCGGCGGGTGGTCAAATCGGCGCCGTGGGCGTCGATGTGGATGCGCGCGTCTATGCCGCGAGGGTTGCCGCGGCACCGAAGTGGGCGTTATTGGGACTCTTGCCGGCTTGCATCCTCATCGCAGTTCTCGGTGTGACCTACTATCGGGTGCGCCTGCGCGGTCTGGACGATGTCCGGGCGGCAGCCGTCGCCGAAGCGCGGCGCAAGGCTATGGAGGCGGAGCTGGCCCTGGCTGCGCGACAGGACAAGCTGACCGGTCTGCCGAACCGTGCGCTGTTCATGGAGCACCTGCAGAAGGCCGTCGACCGGGTACGCGCCGACGAGCAGGCTGTGTTTGCCGTGCTATTCCTCGACTTTGATCGATTCAAATTCACCAACGACAGCCTGGGGCACGCGGCGGGGGACGAATTGTTGCGGCAGATCGCCGCGCGTCTGCGCAAGAGCCTGCGCGCGACGGATTGGATGGGCGGCGATCCGCATTCCAACCTGGCAGGCCGCTTTGGGGGAGACGAATTTCTGCTGCTCATCAACGACCTGAACTCGCCGGCCGATGCGGCCATCGTCGCCGACCGCTTGCTCAAGTCGCTGAACGCGGCCTACAGCATTTTCGACCGCGAGGTGCAGTCCACGGCCAGCATCGGCATCGTGACCAGCGAGCAAAGTGCGCTCAGTGCCGAGGAAATCGTGCGCAATGCCGATGTGGCGATGTACGTCGCCAAGCGCTCCGGCGGAGGTTGCGCGGTGCTCTTTGATGAAGCGATGCATACGCGGGCGGCGCGCCACCTGGCGATCGAAACCAGCCTTGGTAGGGCAATCGACGGCGCCGAGCTGTATCTGGTCTTTCAGCCGATCGTCGACCTCGAATCCGGACACATGGTTTCCGTCGAAGCGCTGGTGCGTTGGAACCATCCCGTCATGGGCCCGATTTCGCCGTGCGAATTCATCCCGATTGCCGAGGAATCCAATTTGATCATCGCCGTCGGTCGGTGGGTCTTGAGGGAGGCGTGCCTGGCCATGGCCGAATGGCGCCGCACGGATCCAGCGCGCGCGCCGAAGACCATCGGGGTCAATGTGTCGCGGGCCGAGCTGGCGCTGGGATCGGTGTTCCTCGAGCAGACACGGGACACTCTCGCGAGCACCGGCTTACCGCCCGAATGTCTGCAGCTCGAAGTCACTGAACGGGAGGTGATGCGCAATCCTGAGGCCTGTCTGGAACTGAGCGCGAGCTGCGCCGCCTCGGAGTTCGGTTGGCCATGGACGACTTTGGCACCGGGACTTCCTCGCTGGGACTTCTGCGGGACTATCCGTTTGACACGATCAAGATCGATCGCTCCTTCGTGCAGGATATGATTGCCAGCCGGGACGTTCTCGCGGTCACGCACGCAACAATCGCCTTGATCGCCAATCTCGGCATGGCAAGCCTCGCCGAAGGGGTGGAGGAGCCCTCGCAGGTGGCGGTCTTGCAGTCCCTCGGTTGCCGCTACGCTCAAGGCCATTTTTTCAGCCGTCCCGTGCGCGCCGATCGGCTCCTCGATGGGCTCGAAGGAAACGTCGCCGCTGCGCGTTCCCGGGATCATGTCGAACAGGATCTTGCGAAGGACTATGATGCAGCGTGAAGGATAGGATCGCGCTACAGAGGATCTCATGAGCTCGTATAGATTGGCCGACGTGTCGCCCACCGTGGCGGACACTGTGTACATCGCTCCCACTGCCAGCGTCATCGGCAATGTGGTGCTGGCGGAGAACAGCAGCGTGTGGTTCGGTGCGATCCTGCGCGGGGACAACGAGGTCATCAGCATCGGCGTCAACAGCAATGTGCAGGACGGCGCGGTGCTGCACACGGATCCCGGATTCCCGTTGATGGTGTCGGCCCATGTGTCCATCGGACATCAAGCAATGCTGCATGGCTGCACGGTGGGTGAAGGGTCCTTGATCGGAATCCAGGCCATCGTGCTGAATGCGGCCGTCATCGGCAAGGGGTGTCTCGTCGGCGCCGGCGCCGTGATCACCGAGCGTAAGGTGTTCCCCGACGGTACTCTCATTCTTGGAGCGCCCGCAAAGGCGGTGCGCGAACTCACCGACGAAGAGCGCGAGAACATCTTGAAAGGCGCGGCCCATTACGTTGCGCGCGGCGCCCAGTATCGCGGGCAATTGAAAATACTGGCGTAGTAGGTGCCGGCGTCGAGCAATCGAGCCTCGCGCGGATGTCTGCGCGCATGTCTGATTGGTTTGGCTGCCGCCGTCTCCGGGGTTCCCTGGTGCATCGGTGTGACGGCGGCCGTCGGCGCACCTGCCGCCGGCGATGCGCCGTTCTATGCGAACACGTTTGAAAAATTGCCGGCGGTTGCGGACCTGACCGTCATCGGACGCGAGCTGTTCTTCGACGCGGGCCTCTCCGCCTCCGGCACGACCGCGTGCGCGACCTGCCACGTGCCCCCGCGAGCGTTCGGACCGCCGGATGACGCTGCGGTGCAGCGCGGCGGCAGCGATGGGCGGCAGGCCGGCGTACGCGCGGTGCCATCGCTCATGTACGCGCAGAACCTGCCGCCGTTCACCGAACATTATCTCGACGACGAGGGCGATGACAGCATCGATCAAGGTCCCGCGGGAGGCCGCACCTGGGACGGCCGGTCTCAATCCACCCACGACCAGGCGCGCCTGCCGTTGTTCTCGCCATTCGAGATGGCCAACGACACCGTCGGCACGCTGATCCGCAAAGTAGAGCACGCGGCCTATGCCGCGCAAATTCGCAGAGTCTTCGGCGACGGCGTGTTCGACGACGAGGCGCGGGCCTTCAAAGCCGTGCTCATGGCCTTGGAGACGTTTCAGCAAAGCCCGGCGGAGTTCTATCCCTACACCAGCAAGTACGATGCATGGCTGCGCCGTCAGACCGCGCTCAGCACGGAGGAACTGAGAGGGATGGCGGCCTTCAACGATCCGGCGAAGGGCAATTGCGCCCGCTGTCATCCGAGCTCCCTGCGAGAGGGTGCCTTCCCGCAGTTCACCGATTTCGGCTACTCGGCCATCGGCGTGCCACGCAACCCGGCGATTCCCGCGAATGCCGATCCGCGTTACTACGATCTTGGATTGTGCGGACCGCTGCGCACCGACTTGGCCGGCAAGACCGAATATTGCGGGTTGTTCCGCACTCCCACGTTGCGCAATGTGGCGACGCGGCGGGTGTTTTTCCACAATGGAGTGCTTCACCGGTTGGAGGATGTCGTGCGCTTTTACGCCGAGCGCGACACGCAGCCCGGCAAATGGTATTCGCACGCGGCCGACGGGCAGGTGCGAAAATTCGATGATCTGCCGGCGGCCTATCGGGCCAACGTCGATCGGACGGCGCCTTTCGATCGACAGGCCGGCGAGACGCCCACCTTGAGCGATACGGATATCCGCGACATTGTCGCGTTTCTGCAGACGCTGACGGATGGATATGACCCGCACGCAATGAGCCAAGCAGGCATCACTCGGACCCGCGGGTCTCGTTGAAAACATCCGCGTACTTCGTCCGCAGCACCGACTTCTGCACCTTGCCGGTTCCTCCGACGGGGAGCGACTCGAGGAAAACGACTTCGTCCGGCACGCATAGGCGGGCCAGCTGGTTCGACAGAAATTTGAGGATTTCATCGCGTTCGAGGGAGTGTCCCTGCTTGCGCACGACGAACAGCAGCGGCCGCTCCTGCCATTTCGGATGCCTCACCCCGACGACGGCCGCCGCGGCCACCGCGGGGTGGGCGATGGCGGCATTCTCCACGTCGATCGAACTGATCCACTCGCCGCCGGTCTTGATCAGATCCTTGGATCGGTCCCGGATTTGCATGACGCCCTGGGCATCGATCGTGGCAATGTCGCCGGTGGGGAACCAGCCGCCCTTGAGCGCCGGTGCATCGCTGTGGTAATAGCCGCTGATGACCCATTGTCCGCGTATCAGGATCTCGCCCTGCGAGGCGCCGTCGCGCGGCAATGTGGCGCCGTGCTCATCGACGATCTTGATCTCCACACCGAACACCGATTTTCCCTGCTTGGCGATCTGGGCATGCCGCTCGGCGGCCGGCCATTGCGACTGCCGCGAATCGAGCGCCGAGATCGTCGCCACCGCGAGAGTTTCGGTCATGCCCCAGCCCTGCCTGACATCGATGCCGTAGACGTCGGCGAATTTCGCAATCAGCGCGCCCGGCATCGCCGATCCGCCGACGACGGTACGCCGCATGCTGGAAAATCGCACCTTGTTCTGCTCGAGGTACTGTACCAACCCGAGCCAAATGGTGGGCACGCCGGCGCTGACCGTGACCTGTTCGAGCTCCATCAATTCGTACAGGCCCGCACCGTCCAATCGCGATCCCGGAAACACCAGCTTGGTTCCTGACATCAACGCGGCGTAGGTGGTGTTCCAGGCATTGATGTGGAACATGGGCACGGCCGGCAGCAGCGTGTCCTGCGAGGAGAGGCCCACGACTCCCGGCGTGCAGATCGCCATGGCGTTCAGCACGATCGACCGGTGGGAATACAAAGCACCCTTGGGGTTTCCGGTCGTGCCGGAGGTATAGCAGAGTGCGGCGCCGGTGCGTTCGTCGAATTCGGGCCACTCGAGCCGGTCGTCGTGCGATGCGATGAATTCCTCGTAGCCGCAAACCCCCGGCACGCCGTCGACCGCGGGCAGGTTGTTCGCGTCGCTCAAGGCGACCCATCGCTCGATCTTCGGACAATGCGGAGCAATCGCCTTGATCAACGGTGCGAACGTCGCATCGAACAACACCAATCGATCTTCGGCGTGATTGATGATGTAAATCAATTGTTCGGGGTGCAGGCGCGGGTTGCAGGTGTGCATCACCAGTCCCAAGCCCGACACGGCGTAATACGCTTCCAGGTGACGGTGATTGTTCCACGCGATGGAGCCGACCGCGTTGCCGGCTTCGAATCCCGCCGCCTTCAGTGCGTTTGCCAGGCGGCGAGCGCGTGCGGCGCATTCTGCGTACGTATAGCGAAAGATCGGGCCATGGGTTTCGCGCGAGACGATTTCCGTGTCGCCGAACTGCGCGGCGGCGTGTTCGAGGATGCCGGAAATCAGCAGCGGTCGATCCATCATCAGTCCGGGCTGGAGCATGTTCTCGGTCTCTCTGTTGTCGGATGCGGTGAGCCGGCTACCTGGGCGCCGCCGCGCCCTCTTGTTCTCGATACGCGAGCCAGCTCTGGTCGATGAGATAGGCGTGGATGTTGTCCACGTCTTTCTCGCTCAGGATGTCGTCGAAGCGTTCCATGCCGGCCTGCGCCAGCACCCCCTTCAACACGATGTCCTTGAACGCGGCATGCAAACCGTCGTTGAGTTTGCGCAAGTCGGGCGTGCTGCTCGGCCCCAGCACGTGGCAGCGCGAACACTCCTCGATGAACTTGAGCTCGCCCGCATCGATCTCGGCCTTGGACGCGGTCGCGGTGGGCGGCCTCTCGAACGGAGCTTCCACGCGCGGCGGCGGCGTGGGGACCGCCCCGCCGCCCAGCTTGAACGCGATGACGCGGTTGGTGTTTTCATATTTGAGCGCGGCGCTGCTCGGTGGAATCGGGCCGACCGTGATCGCGGCGCCGCCGTAACCGGCTTGAACCGCGACAAACTGCTCGCCATTGATCGAATACGTCATGGGCGCCGCCATGATGTGGCTGCCCGTCTTGATGATCTTAAGCACTTTGCCTGAATCGGCGGCATACACCCACAATTCGCCGCTGCCACGGCCCTGGAATACCAGGTTGCCGGCCGTCGACATCACGCCGCCGTCATAGCCGCGGATACCGAAAGAGGTTTCGTGTTCCCACACGGTCTTCTGCGTCACCGGATCCCAGGCGCGAAGCACTTCCCTCACCGGTTTCACCTTGCGCATGGCCTTGATGGCCTGCATGTCGGGGAGCGGTCCATACAGGCGCTTCAAGTCCTCGGCGTTGTAGGTGTCGTCGGGAAAGATGCCCTGCACCGTGAAGAATCCGTCGAGATATTTCATCGTGCCGCCGTTATGCAGCATGTCGATCCACACCGCGGGCATATCGATGACCGGAATGTAGACCAGGTGCGTTTGTGCACTGTAGGACATGGGATTCCAGGTGTGTCCGCCCGCCCAGGACGGATACACATTCTTCGGCGAGGAATACCAGTCGGCGGCCGCAGTCACCACCGGCCGGCCGCTCTGCAGGTCGATATGGGAGGCCCAGTTCACGAACGTGTAATTCTTGGCGGAGAGCAGCTTGCCGGTCTTGCGGTCGAGCACGTAGAAGAAGCCGTTCTTCGTCGCCTGCATGATCACCGATCGAGTCGCGCCGTCGACGGCCACGTCGGCGAGTATCAGCTTCTGCACCGAGTCGAAATCCCAGCTGTCGCGCGGCGTCGTCTGGTAGTACCAGGCCATGCGGCCCGTGGCCGCATCGAGGGCGAGAATCGAGGCGGTGAACAAGCTGTCGAGTCGCGCGGGTCCGAGTTGGCGCAGGTCATAGGGCGCGGCATTGGCGGTGCCGAAGTAGAGCAGATTCGAGGCCGCATCGTAAGCGAAGCCGTCCCACACCGTTCCGCCGCCATTGAACTCAGGGTTGCGATGCGAATCCCAGGTCTTGTCGGCCTGCGCCAATTCGGGATTCTCATAAGGCCGTCCGACGGCGGGCGGCACCGTATAAAAGCGCCACTTGAACGCGCCGGTGTCCACATCGTACGCCGTCACGTAGCCGCGCACCGCGGTGTGGCCCATGTCGGCGCCGCCATTGCCGATGACCACGACCGA
>Ga0181537_10004085_pt1 | contig 12216 bp, 9 predicted proteins | sample PEATcosm2014_Bin_39_FD_119765 | JGI IMG/M metagenome (GOLD analysis project Ga0181537, IMG submission 119765) | Peatland microbial communities from MTU Mesocosm Facility, Houghton, MI, USA - PEATcosm2014_Bin23_10_metaG | ecosystem: Environmental > Terrestrial > Soil > Wetlands > Peat | place...
ATCCAGCGCGGCATCCTCGTCGCCGGCAACCCCGACACGGTCGCCAAACAGATCATGGACATCTACGACAAGGTCGACGGCTTCGCCCATCTGATCTTTATTGGCCGCTCCGGCTTTCTGACACACGAGGAAGCCAAGAAGACCATCCGCTTGATGTCCGAAGAGGTGCTGCCGCGCTTGCCGGCAGCGACGATCACGCCGGAAAGCGTGCCGCAGGCAGCCGAATAGCGAGGACACCGCGATGAACGATGCAACGCCGTGGATCGACCCCGAACTCGTCGCCGCCGGCAAATTGTTGCAGGACAAGGGCCTCGTCGCGCCGGATCGCACGGTCGCGCCCTTGTCCGAGGTACGCTTGGCGCAAGATCGTATCGGCGCGTTTCTCGGCCTCGACTCGGTGCCGCTGCAAAGCGAGCGCGATGTGATGCTGCCCGGCCCGCATGGCGACGTGCCGTGCCGGTTCTATTATCCCGAAGGTATCGTGCGGCCGGGCTGTCTCATCTACCTGCATGGCGGCGGGTTTATGCAGGGCAGCCTCAATAGCTGGGACCATTTCCTGCGCGACCTGGTGCGGCAGAGCGGTGTCGCGGTGATGTCGCTCGATTACCGACTGTCGCCCGAGCACAAATTCCCGGTCGCGTTTGACGAGACCGTCGCGATGGTTCGCATGATGGCGAACGAAGGCGGCGACCAGGGTATCGACCCGGCACGGCTGGCGATCGGCGGCGATTCGGCCGGCGCGAACCTCGCGCTCGCCGCCGCGCTGGCCTTGCGCGACGCCGGCGAGAAGCTGCTGTCCTTCCAGCTTTTGGTCTACGGCGTCTACTCGGCCGATGTCGAAAGCCCCTCATGGCAGCGCTTCGGACGCGGCGCCGGCCTGTCGCAGACACAGTTTCGCTGGATCCTCGAAACCTATCTCGCCGACCCGGCACAGCAAGCGGATTGGCGTGTCGCACCGCTGCTGGCCGATCTCCAAGGACTTCCGCCTGCGCATCTGATCGTCGGCAGCCTCGACCCGCTACTCGACGACAGCAACAACCTGGAAGCTAAATTGAAAGCGGCCGGCGTACCGGCAAACCTGACGATCTACCAAGGTCTCAACCATGGCTTTATCCGCTACGGGCGGCTGATCCGCACCGCGCGCAATGCGGTCGCCGATTGCGCCGCGGCGCTTAAGACCGCCTTCGCCTAAAAACGGCGATAGCCCGCCTCCGAGCACCGGAGACGGGCCATCGCTGAGACGGGCCGTCGCTCTTCTCAGGCGTTTATTCGGCGGCGACGGTAAGCGGGGTAGCACCGGTCGGGACCGCTTTTGGAACGCGGATCCAGAACAGCGAAACCACCGCCGAAACCAGCGAGCACACCGCCAGGGCATAGAGGCCGCCGGCAAAGCTGCCGGTCAGGTTCTTCGCCCAGCCGACCAGGGTCGGACCGAAGAACCCGCCGAGATTGCCGACCGAATTGATCCAGGCAATGCCCGAAGCAGCAGCGGTGCCGGTTAGCCATACCGACGGGATCGACCAGAATGGCCCCTTGGTGCCGTAGAAGCCGATCGCGGCGATCGTCATCCCGACGAGCGCCCACCACGTGCCAAGCGTCAGCCCGGCGATGATCAGCCCGAACACCGAAATCAGACATGTCCAGAATAGCGTCCAGCGGCGATCCCCCATGCGGTCGGAAATCCGACCGAAGATGATCATGCTGATCGCGCCGCAGCCATAGGGGATCATGGTCACCCAGCCGACCTGCATGTTGCTGACGCCGAGCTGTTTAACGATCTGCGGCAGGAACAGCAGCATGCCGAGGCTTGCCGTGACGATGCCCAGATAGTTGATCGACAGCATCACGACCCGCGGATCCCAGAACGAGCGCCACAGGCTGATATTGTGCTCGCGCGCGATCTCTTTCCTTTCCGCGGCGATGTCGGCGGCGAGCCACGCTTTTTCCTTGGGCTGCAACCAGCTCGCGACCTCGGGCCGATCGGTCAGGTAGAAAAACACGACGACGCCGATCAGCACGGTCGGGATCGCCTCAAAAAGGTACATGCACTGCCAGCCCTTGAGCCCCCACAGTCCGTCGAGGCCGAGCAAGGCGGTCGAGACCGGGGCGCCGGCCGCCACCGCCAAGGGCAGCGCCAAGGTGAAGCCGGAATTGATCCGCGCCCGGTGATGCCGCGGGAACCAGTAGGTGAAATAAAGCACGAAGCCAGGGAACAACCCCGCCTCGGCAAGCCCTAGCAGAAAGCGCACCGCCATAAAACTGTACGGCCCGGTGCAAAACGCCGTTGCACCCGAAATGATGCCCCAGGTCACCATGATCCGCGCGATCCACAGCCGCGCGCCGATCTTTTCGAGGATGATGTTGCTCGGGACCTCGATCAGCACATAACCCCAGAAAAAAAGCCCCGCCGCCATGCCGTAAAGCGCGGAATCGAGACCGAGGTCCTTGTTCATCGTCAATGCGGCGAAACCGACATTGATCCGGTCGAGGTAGCAGAAGAAATAAGTCAAGGCCGCGAATGGCAGGATGCGCAGATAGACCTTGCGCATCGTGGTGTTTTCGATCGTCGGATCCATGCGTCTCCCCAGACATAACGTAAGCTTACTTTAAGCTTGCAACATTACGCCGGAAGCCACCTCTGCTAGAATAGCCAGCAACGGCGGAGGCCCATGCGTTTAAGTCAATACTACTGATATTTTTTGCGGCTGGGGAGCCGCTGCTGGTGGGCCGCGTTATTCGGCCGCGACCATCCGGCGTCGCCCCAATCGCCAGGCATCGACGCTCCAGGCCCGCGCCCCGAACAGGACGACGTAAAGCAGTCCGCCGGTCATCGCCATGTTTTTGAAGAAGTTGATCTCCTGCCCGCGGTCGGCGAGATTGGTGTGGGCGATCAACGCGGTAATGACGCACCACACCGCCAGGATCAACGCGATCGGGCGGGTAAAGAGCCCGATCAGCAACGCCAGTCCGCCACCGAGTTCGACGCACACGGCAAGCGCCCATGCGGCCTCGACCATCGGCAGGCCCTGCTTGGCGAACATCGCCTGCGTCGCCGCCGCGCCGGTCAGCTTGCCCCAGCCGCCGAGAACGAACAGGAGGCACATCAAAATGCGGCTAATCAAAGCGACCGCGTTCTCGCTTGCCTGCATGACCTGCCTCCCTTTGCTCTATCAGCGGATCGCCGCGGCGACTGCGGCGCCCAGATCTTTCGTGCCCGCGTTACCACCCAGATCGGGCGTGCGCGTGCCGCCGTCGGCCAGGACCTCGGCGATCGCCCGCTCGACCGCTTGCGCCGCCGCGCTCTCGCCGAAATGCTCGAGCATCATCGCGCCTGACCAGATCTGACCGATGGGATTGGCGACGCCGCGCCCGGCGATATCGGGCGCCGAGCCGTGGACCGGCTCGAACATCGATGGGAATTGACGCTCCGGATTGATGTTGGCCGAGGGCGCGATGCCGATCGAGCCGACACAGGCCGGACCGAGGTCCGACAGGATGTCGCCAAACAGATTGGAGCCGACAACGACGTCAAACCAATCCGGATGGCGCACAAAATGCGCGGTCAGGATGTCGATGTGGTACTGGTCGGTCGTGAAGCCGGGATATTCCTTGGCGATCGCGGCGAAGCGCTCGTCCCAATACGGCATCGAATAGATGATGCCATTCGACTTGGTGGCCGAGGTCACATGTTTCTTGCGCGTCTTCGCCAGTTCGAAGGCGTAACGCATGACGCGGTCGCAGCCGCGGCGAGTAAACACCGCTTGCTGCATCGCCATCTCGTATTCGGTGCCCTCGTAAAGCCGGCCGCCGACCGAGGAATACTCGCCCTCGTTGTTCTCGCGCACGACATAGAAATCGATCTCGCCGGGCGCGCGGTTCTTGAGCGGCGTGTCGACCCCGGCGAGGAGCCGCACCGGGCGCAGATTGATGTATTGCTGAAACTCCCGTCTGAGCGGGATCAGCAGGCCCCACAGCGAAATGTGGTCGGGCACGCCGGGGTAGCCGACCGCGCCGAGAAACACCGAGTCAAATGGCGTTAGTTGAGCGATACCGTCTTCCGGCATCATCCGGCCGGTCTTCGCGTAGGTCTCGCAGCTCCAGTCGAATTCCTGCCACTCGAAGCCAAAACCGTAGCGCCGCGCCGCGGCCTCCATCGCCTGGATGCCCTCCGGCACGACCTCCTTGCCGATGCCATCACCAGCGATTACCGCAACCCGATAAGTCTTCGCCATACCAACCTCTCCGCCACCCCGTCGGGCGGCTATTTGTCCATGTTCCAGATATCCTGGAGCAGTTTCCACTGGCCATCGTCCTTTTGCCAGACGACGGCGTATTTGAGCGCGCCATCCTCGGGTGTCGCGCTTTTTGTCTTGAACGCGCAGGTGCCGATTTCGCGCGCGGCCTTGCGGCCGAGCGGCTTGACGTCGAGCACCGTGCATTTGACATCGCTCAATTGCTGCATCGCCTGTTGCCAGAACGACTGAATCGCGTCGTGCCCTTTCACCATCGGCGCACCCGCCGGCAAGACATAGGCATCGTCGGTATAGAACGCGGCGACCGCCGCTGCGTCACCTTTGTTGAAGGCGGCAGCCCACTGGTCGTCGAGTTTCTGGATCGCGGCCTTGCTCTGCGCCATAGCCGGCGCCGCCGCCAGCACGAGCACGACGGTCAAAATTGCAGCGCCTCGCATCATGACGTCTCCCCTCTTCGTCCGAGCAAGCTTCGCGCGAGCTCAACCGATAGGCAAGTGTCAGATGTCGAACACTCCCTTCATCACCGGGATACAGCGCCCAGCGATGCGGGTCTCGATGACGGCGCCGCCGCGTTTCTCCGCCGAGGCATCGAGAAGGCTCGGACGGCCCATCTCGACCCCCTGGGCAATCCGCAGTCGCAGCGACAGGGCGGGCTTCGGGCTGAGGCTCGCCAGCAAGCCGGCGAGCGTGACATTGGCGCTGCCCGTCGCCGGGTCCTCGGATACGCCGTGCAACGGCGCGAACATGCGCGACCAGATATCGATCCCGTCGGCGGGATCGCGCACGTAAAGATGAATGCCGGTCGTGCCATCGATCGGAAAGTTCTGACTGAAGATCTCGGGCCGCGGTTGCGCCGCCGCCAGCGCTCGCCGCGTCTTCACCTCGGCGAACATAAAACGCGTGCCGCACGAGGCGATGCAAGGCACATGGCTGCTGGTCTCGATGTCGTCCACGGTGAGCGAACAGGCGGCGGCGATGATCTCCGCCGTGACATCCGCGCCGCGCGACAGCGGTCGCGGTGCGGTCAGCCGCGCGCCGACAATCGCGTCGTTGTCGCGCAGCACCTCGACCGGCACGAGCCCCGCCTGTTCCTCAAACAGCAGCGGATCGCCGACCGCGCGGCCATAGACGCTGCCCAGGCGGGCAACGACAAATCCGGTCCCGACATTCGGGTGCCCGGCAAAGGGCAATTCAGCCTTGGGCGTGAAAATCCGCACCTCGGCGGTGTGCGCGGCATCCTTGGGCGGCAGCACAAAGGTCGTTTCCGACAGGTTGAACTCGCCGGCGATCGATTGCATCTGAGCCGTCGTCAGCCCCTCGGCGTTCGGAAAGACGGCCAGCGGATTGCCGCCAAAGCGCCGATCGGTGAAGACATCGACGGTCACGAATTCGAACTGCATGGGTCGCCGCCTTTTCTCACGATATCGCAAATTAGCTAACTTCCTAATTTATGGTCAACGACGTTTCTCGCTTAGGCCAAAATTCGTCGGCCCCAAACGATCAGCGATGCCCGAGGAAGACACCCGAGGCGCTGTAGGCCACGCCAACGCCGGTTAGAGCAAAATTCCCTCCGGTTTCGGGCGGCGTTCCGACAGTTGGGCCAAAAAACTGTCCGTTGATCGTCGTTGCCACACCACCCCCCGTGAAGCCGGAACAGCCGCTGCAGCCGCTCGAATAGATGCCGCGCCCGAAGGTGGTAGGGCCAACTTGACCTGCCGTGGTATGGCCATCGAACGTCAGGGAAAAATTCCCGCGGTCGGCGTCAAACACATACGTGTTGGTGAAGGTGCCGGTGCCGATATACCCGCTTCCCCCGTTGCTGACCGTGCCAATTGCCTGTCCGGTATAGCTCGCAGTGCCCGCACGCGGGATCGTGACAGTGGGTTGTCCCGCGACCCAAGTGTTCAGGTTCCCGATCTCAGTGCGGCCTAATGTCGTTGACGCCACATCGCCGCCCCACCAGCCCCATTGCGAAAACGCGCAGGTGCTGCACAGCGTCCCGTTTGTCAAAAGTGTACCGGGCGGCGCGGCCGCCGAGCTCAGCAGGTACAGCTGCTGAGCGGCTGTGGAGGGACTGCCGTTGTTATTGGTAAGAGTAGCGCCACTCGTGCTCTCGGTCGCGCCGTAGATATTGCCGTCGATGATCGTCGAGTTTGGTGTGGCACTTGCGGCTCCGCCAAAGGTCAGTGTCGCGGCCGCGATGCTGCCTCCTGCTGGAATCGACGTCGAGTTGAAGGTCGAACTGAACGTCGCCGGTCCGGTCTGGCTGAACGTGTTCGTTCCGGTGATCAAATAGGGCGAGGTCGTGGTGTTGGAGTTTGTGTACATCAATCCGCCAAAATAACCATTGGCGGGGATAAATTTACTGCTCGGGTTGGTGCCCAAACCAGGACCTACACCCGCAGGCAGCGTTGTCGCGACCGCCGGCTGATTGAAATTGTAGGTGGTCGGTGTCCCCGACAATGGAGTTTCCGTCGCAAAGGGCGATGTCGCCGCCAACGCGGCGCCGGCAAGCCCCGAACTGCCATAGAGCCCGCCCCCGACACCGTCGGCGACGGAGCCGGTCGCCGACGAAATAGCGATCGGGGTCCCGCTGGCCGAAGTCAGCGATGAGCCGCGCAACGCACCGTTCAAGGTCGGCGTGGTACCGGTGACAACCCCGATATTCGTCGCGATGACGGATTGCTGGCTGCTTCCGGAACCGCTGATCGCGAGGCTGGCCTGCAGGGCTCGCGCACTGTTCGCGCCGGTTGGATCCTGGGCGAGCGTGCCGGTCGGCGTCACCAGATAAAGCGGCGACACCGTCGCCCCAGCAATATTGCCGCCGGCCGCATTGCGGATAAAGGGAATGGTCGAACCGAGAGCGGGATCCTGTTGGATATTGTAGGCCAATACCTGATTGGTGGTGCCGATCGACGTGGAAGCCGAAGTGATCGGGATGCCGCCTTCAAGCAGGGCCTTCTGAGCCGGCGCGCTGACCGTCGCCAAATCGGCATAAAAGAAGCTGCTATCCGCTGACAGAAAGGCCGTACCGCTGACGGCACCGACGGGAGATGTTCCGCTAACGGTTGTCTGGCTGCCCGGAGTCAGCGGCGAGAGCACGACCGTCGCACCGCCGATCGTCGCGGTGAAGGTCGTACCCATCAGCGTCCCGCCGGTAAACGTCGCCGGCGTGCCCGAATAACCGGTACTGGAGAGCGTACTGACGCTGTTGAACGACCCGGCGTAGCGGCCGGGGGTTGGCGTCGGCGTTGGGGTGGGAGTTGGCGTCGGTGTCGGGGTGGGAGCTGGCGTCGGGGTTGGCGTCGGCGTTGGAGCGGGCGTCGGCGTTGGAGCCGGGGTCGGAGTTGGAGCGGGCGTCGGGGTGGGAGCCGGCGTTGGAGTTGGCGTCGGTGTCGGGGTCGGAGCCGGCGTTGGCGTAGGAGCCGGCGTTGGCGTAGGTGTCGGGGTTGGAGCCGGCGTTGGCGTAGGAGCCGGTGTTGGGGTCGGAGCCGGTGTTGGGGTCGGCGTCGGCGTTGGTTTGGGGCTCGCAACCGGTGTGGTCTGCCCGCGCTCCACGGAGTTGATGTTGAGGGCCGTCTGAATACTGCCGGGGTCATAGGCCTTTGAGCAGCGCAGAACCAGCCGGCCGGCGACCGCCTGAGCGCCGGCGACGCCGCCCGCGCAGCTCCGCCCGGCTTGCGTTAACGCGGCCGCCAAATTGGCGTCGTAATTTGCCGAAATCGTATTGCCAACGCCGCTTATCGCGACGCGCTGGTCGGTCGGAACGATTTTCGCACCTCCATTGCCACCGGAGCGACCGTCCAGGCTCGCGAGCATGGCCTGCATAAATTCCTGGGTGGCAAGAAAAGGCTGCGTCAGCGTGCCGTCAGGGCCGATCGTCAGGCCATAATCTTGCCGGCGCAACGTCGCCTGCTGACCGCGCGGCCCCGTCACCGTGAGGGCGTTGCCATAAAGAAACACGACCGTGATCGAATTCCCGCTCACTTGTAAAAGGAAGGCGCCGCCGCGAACGCCGATCGTCGCGACTGGCGTCGCAACCGTCACCGCTCCTTCCAGTTTGCTGATCTTGCCGCCGACGTAGCGAAACACGCCGCGCGTTGTGCTGAGCGCCAATTTGCCGGTGCTCGTGCGCGGATCGAAGACGAATTCGTCGATCGTCAAATCGGAGTTCGGCCCCACGCTCATCGAGGACTGATCGAGAAACAGGATTTGCGTCTGGCCGAGGGCTTCGGTCGCCACCCGCTCCCTGAAGATGACGTCCTGCCCGATCACCAATTGCCGCGTCGGCCCACCGGGAGGCGTCCCGGTGCCAGCCGGGTTGACGGCACTATTGACGCCAACCCGCTCATCGGCGGCGGCCGGCCGGCACAGTACGAGAGCCATCGGGAGAAGCAATGAGGCGAGAAACGGCAGCCTACAGCCGCAATTACGGCGGTTCGCGCCGCCAGCGGCGTTGGCACGCCTGCTGGTCAAGACTTGCGTCCGCCCGGTTCGCGTCCGCCCATGCCCGTCCCTATCCGAAGTTTGCGAGCGAGGATTCCAAGTGAACCTGTTGATCGCAAATCAACCAAACGTGCGCCTGAAACCAATACGAAATTCCCGGCACTATGGTTGCCGAGGCTAGGCTGAACGGAGCGGATGAGCGTGGTCGAGCGGGCCGTGACCGCGACCAAGGCCGGGCGCGGACGCGATGGCGCGCTTCACATAGGCACGCGCGCGCTCAACCGCTGCCTGGACCGCCATCCCCTGCGCGAGCCCGGCGGCGATCGCCGAAGCAAGCGTGCAGCCGGTGCCGTGCGTGTGCCGCGTCGCGATGCGCGGGCTGGTCCACTCGGCAAAGCCGGCTTTGGTCGCGAGCACGTCGTGAACCTCGTCGCCGTCCAGATGGCCGCCTTTGAGCAGCACTGCAGCGCAGCCAAGGCCGAGCAGCACCGCGGCCGCGCTGCGCATCGCTTCGACATCGGCGATGGTGTGGCCGCAGAGGATTTCCGCCTCGGGCAGGTTTGGAGTGAGCACCGCGGCGCGTGGCACCAGACGTGTCTTTAAGGCGTCGATCGCCTCGGGTTGGATCAGCGGCGCGCCGCCTTTCGCGACCATGACCGGGTCGAGCACCAGCGGAACAGCCGGCGCGCGCTCCCGCAGCACAGTGGCGACGGCGTCGATCACCGCCGCGTCGTGCAGCATGCCGGTCTTGACCGCGTCGGCGCCGATATCATCAAGCACGACCTGCATCTGCTGGCGGATAAAGGCGGGACCGATTGACAGCACGCCGTGCACGCCCTCGGTGTTCTGCGCGGTCAACGCGGTGATCGCGGTCATCGCGAAGGCGTCGAGCATCGTCACGGTCTTGATGTCGGCCTGGATGCCGGCGCCTCCGCCGGAATCCGAGCCGGCGACGATAAGCACCCGGCCCTTCATTTGAGCTGCACCGCGTCAGCGCGTCCTTCGAGACGCATTCTGCGAGCGCTCCTCAGGATGACGGGTGTCCCTAACGGCACGCACAAAACCTCGTCATCCTGAGGAAGCCGCAGAGCGGCTGTCTCGAAGGACGCATTATTCCGCCGCCTGCACCGCGCCGCTCTCCTCGGTGCCGCGCGCGGTCGCGAGGATGGCTTCGCAGATGTCGTCGACAACGTTGGCGAGCAGCGCTTCGTCCTCGCCTTGCGCCATGACGCGGATCACCGGCTCAGTGCCGGAGGGACGGATGACGAGCCGGCCGGTGGCCCCGAGGCGGGCTTCGCCGGCGGTGATCGCCTGCTTGACCCGCCGCGCCTCCAAGGGCCGGCCTTCGCCAAAGCGCACATTGCGCAGCAATTGCGGAACGGGCGTGAACAAGCCGCAGACCTCGCTCGCCTTGCGGCCGGTCTCGACGATGCGGCCCATGACCTGCAACGCGGCGATCAGCCCATCGCCGGTCGTCGCGTAGTCCGACAGGATGATGTGACCGGACTGCTCGCCACCGACATTGCACCCGGTGCTGCGCATCTTCTCGACGACATAGCGGTCGCCGACCGCGGTGCGATGCAGGCCGATCCCCTGCTCGCCGAGATAGCGTTCGAGGCCGAAATTCGACATCACCGTCGCGACCAACGCACCGCCGGCAAGCTGGTTGGTCCGCGCCATCGACGTCGTGATCAGCGCCATGACCTGGTCGCCGTCGAGGATCACCCCGCGCTCGTCGACGACGATCAGCCGATCGGCGTCGCCATCGAGCGCGATGCCGATATCGGCGCGCCGCGCGAGCACCTCCTGGCGCATCTGCTCGGGCGACAGCGCGCCGCAGTCGCGGTTTATGTTCATGCCGTCGGGCGAGACGCCGAGCGAGAACACTTCGGCGCCCAATTCCCAGAACACGGTCGGCGCGACCTTGTAAGCGGCGCCGTGCGCGCAATCGACGACGACGCGCATCCCGTCAAGCCGCAAGCCCTTCGGGAAGCTCTGCTTGACGAACTCGATGTAGCGGCCGCCGGCGTCGTCGAGCCGCTTGGCGCGGCCCAAATCGGCGGAGGCGGCACGGTGCGACGGCCCCTTTTCGAGCACCGCCTCGATCTTGTGTTCGAGATCGTCGGACAGTTTGTAGCCGTCGCGACCGAAGAGTTTGATGCCGTTATCGGCGTAAGGGTTGTGCGAGGCCGAGATCACGACGCCGATATCGGCGCGCAGGCTGCGCGTCAGCATCGCGATCGCCGGGGTCGGCAGCGGGCCGACCAGCACGACATCCATGCCCATCGTGATAAAGCCGGCGGTCAGCGCGGGTTCGAGCATGTAGCCCGAAAGGCGCGTGTCCTTGCCGATCACGACGAGATGCTTGTGCGCGCCGTTGTGAAAGCATTCGCCGACCGCCATCGCCACTTTGAGCGCCGTTTCCGGCGTCATTGGCTCGATATTGGCGGTGCCGCGAACCCCGTCGGTGCCAAAAAGCCTGCGCGTCATTCGCGATCCCCCAAAAGCTCGCGAAGCATGCCGTCAAAGCGTTTAACGGCGGTTATCCGGTCTCGCTGCTTTCACTGATATTTGCAGGGAATCTGCAGCGAGCCAACCTGCCCTGCTTCTGCCATGACCGGATGCGACCCCGGTCATGGCATGAACAAAATCGAAGGTATTCGTGGTCCCCCGGGCCAAGCCCGGGGGAAGCGAGAATAATCAACCGCCCGGTTGTGGCTCGGGCTCGGGGCCGATGCCGGTCTGGCGGCCGGCGGGCGGCACCGAGCTGCGGCGGCCGGAACCGGGCCGCGGTTCATCGACCGATGGGCCCGTACCGGTGCCGGTATCGCGGATGATCCGCTCGCCCTTGATGATGTGGCGAATCTCGTCCGAGGACAACGTCTCGTATTCGAGGAGCCCGTGGGCCAGCGCGTGCAGCTCGTCGAGATGCGAGGTCAGGATCGCGCGCGCCGTATGCTCGCCTTCCTCGACGATACGGCGGATCTCATCGTCGATGACCTTCGCGGTCGCGTCGGAAACATTCTTGCGCTGCGTCACCGAATGGCCGAGGAAAACTTCTTCCTCGTTGTCGCTGTAGCGCAACGGCCCGAGTTTTTCGGAGAAGCCGAATTCGGTGACCATGCGGCGCGCGAGGCCGGTTGCCCGACGGATGTCGTCGGAAGCGCCGGTCGTCACCTTGTCGGGGCCAAAGATCAGCTCCTCGGAGACACGGCCGCCAAAGAGGCTCGCCAGCATCGCTTTGATCTCGACCTTTGACTGGCTGTATTTGTCGCGCTCGGGCAGGAACATCGTGATGCCGAGGGCGCGCCCGCGCGGAATGATCGTGACCTTGTGCAACGGCTCATGCCCCTCGGCGTAGAGCATGCACAGCGCATGGCCCGCCTCGTGATACGCGGTCAGGCGCTTTTCGTCCTCGGTCATCACCATCGAGCGCCGCTCGGCGCCCATCATGACCTTGTCCTTGGCCTGCTCAAATTCGAGCATCGCCACCGAGCGCTTGCCACGCCGCGCCGCC
>Ga0181537_10004086_pt1 | contig 12215 bp, 10 predicted proteins | sample PEATcosm2014_Bin_39_FD_119765 | JGI IMG/M metagenome (GOLD analysis project Ga0181537, IMG submission 119765) | Peatland microbial communities from MTU Mesocosm Facility, Houghton, MI, USA - PEATcosm2014_Bin23_10_metaG | ecosystem: Environmental > Terrestrial > Soil > Wetlands > Peat | place...
CCGCAATAACGTTGTTCAGAGGATGTTTGGCGCCCCAAACGATGTCAAAGGCAACTGCTGGGGACGGGCTGGGGGCGATTTTGCTCGCATTTGAAACGCATAGTGCCTCCGACTAACGACTGATGGGTAACATCGATAATGAACGCGAGTCTCTGGCGACCTACCAGAAAACGGAACGATTCCGTCTAATTACCTTTGCGCTCGCCTAGACGATCCCCGTGCGCCGCCGGCAGCCTATCGTTGGCCAGCCGTCGTTCCCCACCAAACGTCAACGTAGTGCGCCAATGTTATAACGATTGGGATGCCTGAATTCTGTGGTCCCGCTATGCGCAAATCTCGTCGCGATCGTCCTGTACGTATTGAGTATCGCGGGGAACGCCGGTCGCATTGGTGACGTCGCTCGAAACGATTGCGGCTGCCAAAACGCCTTTGACCCCTTCGTGCGACAACTTGATACCGTCACCTGCTAAAGCGGCGGAGATCGATCGTAACGACATTCCCTCTCGGCGTAATTCAACGATGTGTCTGATCGCGCGTTGTTGGACAACGTCCTCGACGAGCGCGCCATCCTTTGATACGCGCCACCCGAAAGGAACGATACCGCCCAAGTATCGATTACGCCGACGCTGATCCAACTTGACGTCGCGAATGCGTTCCCTGATCCGATCGCGCTCAGCTTCCGCGACGGCCGACAGGATCGTGAAGACCAGCTTACTGATGCCGTTCCCTGTGACGTCGCCACCGAGATCGATCATGTGGAGGCTGACGCCACGCCGCTTCAACTGCCCCAGCACGTCCAGCGCATCCAACGCTGAACGGAACATTCGATCGAGCTTCGAAGTGATCACTGTATCGCCAGGCTTCAGCATCATCAGCAATCGAGCTCCCTCGAGCCGATCGCCAAGTGGCTTCGAGCCCGAAACACCGCGTTCAATTAGGACAGTATCCAGTTCGAGCCCGTGCATCATCGCGTAGCCCTCGATCACCCGCCGTTGTGTCCCGAGGCTCTCCCCTTCGCTGGCTTGTCGATCGGTGCTAACGCGTGCGTACCCATAAATCGCCATCGGGGGTTCCCCTTGTCAGCGTGTAAGCATGCGATCAATTTAGAACGTCTCGGGCATGATGTCATTTTGCATTAGCAAGCTGACAAACCAATTGGTCTATGGTAGACACATGATGAATTTTGACCTGCACGGCCGCGAGTTGTTCATCAATCATGCAGGCGTCCCAAATTATCGACGAAACAGCGACCAGACCATTTCCCAAATCGTGGTACGAACAGCCGCCCGCACAGCCATCTCCCCGATGCCCTGGCGACGATACCCGCGCAACCCACCATGGGTCCATGCAAGCGGGGCCGCTTGGCTCTCGTTACCCGACGGGGGGCGCGTGCGCACCAGCCCGCACGGGAATGTGTACGTATCGAATAGCGGCGAGGAGGGATACGGCTACGCCGTCTGCCTTCAGTGCGGACGGACGGCGGCCGAGAAAGAGCCGCAGGCAGCAATGCGACCTTTACCGCCGGAGCTTAACGAACGCGGCGGCCACCGGCCCTTGCGAGGGGCACCGAGGGATGAGCAGGGCTTCTGCCTCGGCTCAGCAGGCTCCTTTTCGATTAAGCGCAATCTCGAACACGGTCATTCGGTCCGGACCGCGGTCGTGGAGGTCCAACTCTACGACTGCCGCGATGCCGACACTGCCCGAGCCGTCGCCGTCGCGCTGCGCGAAGCCTGCGCAATCGAGCTCGGTATCGAACCCGACGAAATGGGATTCGCCGCGACTCCGGCGCTCACTCCCGGACGGGCTGAAAGCTGGTGTGCCGTCGTCTACGACCGCGCGAGCGGCGGGGCGGGGTTCGCCTCGACGATAGCTGAAGAGCCTATCCGCTGCCTGAAGACCGCCCGCGACCTGCTCGATTGTGCTGCGCCTGGCGGATGCGGCGAACCCGAAGCTGAGCGCTTTTGCTCCCGCTGTCTTCTTTCAGCAGATACCCAGCACATGATCGAGCGCTGTAACCGGCACACCGCCTTCCAGGTGCTCGATGAGCTTATTCCCCGGCTCGAGATCGCCGCCGAGGACCGGTTGTTCGGCGGCAAGACGGAACTCGAAAGCACGCCGTTGGCAAATGCGCTGACGCGCCGGATTGCGCAAGCGCCGTCTCGAATGATCGTGTTGTGGTTGCATGGCGACCCACAAAACTGGGAACTGGACGAATGGCCCGCTAAAGCCCTTGTCGAAACATGGGGTCTGCGGCAAGTACCGATCCGCTTCGTCGTTCGGGCGGACGCGATCCGCTCAGCCGATATCACCACTCGACAATCTCTTGCTCGTCTCGTCCAGCGTGCTCATACCGCAGAGCTCGTTGAATGGATTGACGGGGTGATTGCAGCGACACCTCTCGCCGCTCACCACGGTGATAGTGCGAGTCTCGTATGGGCGAGTCGGGATCGATTGGCGGGTGAACCAGGCGCCGAGTGGGGGAGGTCGTCGACCGCGCCTGTCGTTCGTGGGCCAGTCGACGGGCCAGTATTTGGGAAGTCGATCGATCTTTCGGAGCTTCTGACGCCCTCGCCGGAAACGGCGATCGTAGAGATCGCCGGTGATGCCAATGGAACGGCAGTCGGGTTCGGGATGCGCCTGCGCCGCGCTTTCGAGTTGCAGAGCGCCGATCTTTTGCGCCGCGCGAGCGACGGCAAATTGGTCGAGGTCGTCTATACAGATCGGTACGTCTTTTCACCGCTTTCCGCGCTGTTAGCAGCCGAGCTTATCGGGGCTTTCGTTCGGCGCTCGAATGCCAAGATTATCGTCCGTACACGCGGGACCTCTAAGTCGCTGCATGCTACTCCCCCTTGGCAGGTGCAGCATGACTGGACCACGCAATCGGATCGGCTGGGCGTGCTCCGGCAGCTTTTGTTGAGGAGCTCAGACGAGGTGCGCGTTAATTTTGATGACACCACCCCACATCGGAGAACCCTCGTTCTCAAGTGGGAGGGCGCCGCTCTTGAGTTGACCCTCGATCAAGGGGCGGCCCTTGGCAACCCGCGGACCGATACCCCTTCGATTTCGGCAGGTCCCCGGAACAGCAGGCACAGGATCTTCTGAAGGCGCCTATACGGATAACGAACGCTGCCTTGAGCACCTTTGTTGTGCTCCGGAGGATCTCGGGGGAGTAGTCCCCTGAGTTGCAGGCATCAGCGGTGAAGATCGCGGCGAGGCGACGGCTGCGGTCATGCGGTCTCGCCCGCAGCACGTTAGCTAGAAGACCCTCCGATCTCGGAAGTTGGTGATAAGCCCGGGCGTCGAGCCGATCGCCGCCACCGCTATCGCGGCGCTTGTGCCCGTTCCTAGTCCGTTCAGCCACGAGCAGAGGCGCATTTGGGTCTGATAATGCAGATTATCTCAGCTTCAGTGGCGGCCAACTCCCTGATATCATGCGCGAAATGGAACAGGCTCTTCCGATCCTACTCATCGCTTTTGACGAGTTCCTGGCCGGCACGAAAACGACGGAGTTTCGCCGTCACAGAATCCGTTCACCGCGCGCGTCTTCTATGCCGGCCGTCGAGTGGTGATCACCTTTCGATACAACCTCTCGCCGCGGCTGCCAGCCTCGCCGCTTTCCAGGCTTTGTATTTCTCAGGGCAGCATTTGCCGCAAGGGCGATAACCGGCAGCGACCGCGGTCTCCTCGTCGGCGAAGAAGACGCGGTGCCGGATATAGCCGCCGCGGGCAATGGCCTGGGCGGCCGAACGGCAATCGAGCCTTCCATAAATTTTCCTTGGACGGTATCCGCCCAGCGTGCCCGGCTCGTCGCTGGTATGTTCCTTCCCGTTAGGGTCAAGGAGTCTATACGGCATGCTTGTGCGCTCCCAGTGCCGGGCCACGCGTGCCCCAGAGGGGCACAAGTAGCGCAGCCCCCTTAGAACTTGCCGACGGCGGCGGCCGTGCGCGCGAATTCGAGGCTGTTCTCTGTTCGATCCTTGATGGGGTGCGCGTGGCGGGCGCCGATGCCACGGTCAGGGGGCTGGACTGCTAATCATCTCACCAGAGTCCTATCTCTTCGTCCTGTCGTGCCGTGGATGTGAAGGCTCAGCCACAGGACGACAAGCTCGACGCGTTCAAGTTTTCACGATACGTTCACGAGTATCTTTGGGAAACGTTCGTCGGAAAACCTAATGAAAATAGCAGTGGGCGGTTTTCAGCACGAGACGAACACCTTTGCGCCGCAACGCGCGACCTGGGCGGATTTTGAGCGGCCGGATGCGTGGCCTGGCCATGTCCGCGGGCCGGCACTATTCGGCGCAGTCAAAGGTTTCAACATCCCGATTGCCGGCGCGGTCGAGACATTGACGGCGCTTGGGCATGAGCTCGTGCCGCTGTCGTGGTGCTCGGCGCCGCCCTCGTCTTATGTCGACGAAGACGCCTATGAGAAGGTTGCCGGCGAGATGCTCGAGGACCTCGCAGCCGCGGGGGCGCTCGACGGCATCTATCTCGACCTGCATGGCGCGATGGTCGCGGCGCATCACGAGGATGGCGAGGGCGAGTTGTTGCGCCGTATCCGCGCGCTGGTCGGTGAGCGGCTCCCGATCGTCACCAGCCTCGATTTTCACACCAACATGACGCCGGAGATGGTGCGCTATTCGTCGGCGATGATCGGGTACCGCACCTACCCGCATATCGACATGGCGGCGACCGGCAGCCGCGCCGCCGCGTTGCTCGACAAACTGATCCGCGAAAAGCGACCGCTCTACAAAGCGTTCCGCCAGGCCGATTTTCTCATTCCATTGGTCTGGCAATGCACGCTCGCCGAACCGACCAAAGGCGTGTTCGACCTGATGGACGAAATCGAGCGGGACAGCGCCCAAGGGAAACCCGCTCACAATCAGGGTATCGTCAGCATTACCCATACGCCGGGTTTCCCGCCGGCCGACATCGCGCAATGCGGCCCGGCTCTGGTGGTCTACGGCCATGACCAGGAGGCCGCCGACGCGGCGGCCGACCGCATCCTCGGCGCGATCAAGGCCAAGGAGGCAGAGTTCGCCGGCCGGCTCTACACCGCCAATGAAGCGGCCATCGAGGCGATCCGTCTCGCGAAGACCGCGACCAAACCGATCGTCCTCGCCGACATCCAGGACAATCCCGGCGCCGGTGGCACATCGGACACGGTAGGGCTGCTGCGCGCGCTGATCGCGCATAAGGCGCGCGGCGCGGTGATCGGCATGATCGTCGACCCTGAAGCTGCCGCGGCGGCTCACGTGGTGGGGGAGGGCGCTTTGCTCGAGGGCGGCATCGGCGCCAAGGTGGGTTACGCTGGCGAAACCCCGGTCGAGGCGAAATGGCGGGTCATGCGCATCGCGAGCGGCGATTTTGTCGGTACCGGTCCGATGTTTGGTGGCGCCCAGTTCCATGTCGGCCCGGTGGCGCTGGTCACCGACGAGGACAGTGGCGTCTCCGCAGTGCTCGCCGCCAAGCGCATTCAGGCGATCGATCAGGAACAATTCCGCCATGTCGGCATCGAGCCAAGCGAGGTGCCGATCCTCGCGCTCAAATCGACCGTGCATTTCCGCGCCGATTTCCAGCCGATCGCCGAAACCGTGCTGTGCGTTCTGTCGCCCGGCGCGCATGTCAGCGACCCGGTCGAACTGCCTTACAAGCGTTTGCGTGCAGGTGTCAGAATGCGGCCGATGGGTCCGGAGCACCAATGACTCGCCGTTTCTTGCTCGCCGGTTTCTTTGTGCTGTGCTTTGCCGGTGCGGCGGCGGCGCAATCCCAGGCCGACCCGGTCGCTTATATCCGCGCGATTTATCGCGGGTATATGACCCTTCCGTTTGACAAGGTTCCGGCCTTCGAGAGCTGGCCCCTCAGCCCGCGGCTGCGCGCTCTGGTTGACGCCGACCAGAAGGAGGCACAAGGGGAGGTCGGCCGGCTCGACTTCGATCCCATCATCAACGCTCAGGATTGGAAACTGAGCGGGCTCAAAGTGACGCTCGTTTCGCGTTCCGGCGACAATGCGATGGTTGATGCGACATTCCACAATCTCGACGGCGACGAGCAAATTCGCTTCACGCTCGTCCGCGTGAACGGCAAGTGGGCGATCGACGAAATCCAGGCGCTCCAAGGCATGCGCTGGACCTTGTCGCAAATCCTGAGCGGTGCGCCGGACGCCTACCCTGACCATCCACGCAAGTAGGGGGAAAAACCATGCCGGACGGCGGCTACGTCCATCCCGAATACCTCGTCGAAACCGATTGGCTCGCGGCGCATCTCGGTGATCCGAAGCTGGTTGTGCTCGATTGCACGACGCATCTGATCCCCGACCCAAAGATCACCTACACCGTGAAACCCGGCCTCGAAGACTTTGAAAAGGCGCATATTCCAGGCGGCCAATTTCTCGATCTGCAGGCCGATCTGTCGGACCAGACGACAAAGCTGCGCTTCATGCTGCCGCCGCCGGGCGCGTTCGCCGCCGCGATGCGCCGGTTTGGCGTTTCGGACGACAGCAAGGTGGTTACCTACAGCACCGCCAACCCGCAATGGGCAACGCGGGTTTGGTGGGTGCTGCGGGTCTACGGCTTTGATAATGCCGCGGTGCTCAACGGCGGTTTCCCAAAATGGGCAAAAGAAGGCCGCGCGGTCGAGACGGGGCCAGCCAAACCACGTGCGGCCGGCACCTTCACCGAGCGGCCGGCAAAGCCCTTGATGGCCGACAAGAACGATGTGCTGACGGCAATCGGCGATCGCGCGGTATGCACGATCAACGCGCTACAGGCGCCGCAGCACGCCGGCGTTGGCGGCAACACCTATGGCCGGCCCGGCCGCATTGCCGGCAGCGTCAATGTACCGACAGCCGGATTGATCGATCCAGCGACCAACGCCTTCCTCCCGCCCGCTCAACTGCGCGCGCGGTTCGATGCGGTGCGCGCCTTCGACCGAAAGGTGATCACCTATTGCGGTGGCGGAATCGCCGCGAGCGCGACGGCCCATGCCCTCGTCATGCTCGGCCATCCCGACGTGCGGCTTTACGATGCCTCGATGTCGGAATGGGCGGTGGACGAGAGCCTACCGATGGAGACTGGCTGATCGTTCGGTGGCCGCCAATTTTGTGAGTAGATTCCGACGCTGCTCACGCCCGGCGATTGCAGATAAACAGATGATAAGCCTCGAACCATCCGCTGATGGCTCGGCCTAGTGGCCGGGCGCTGATATCCTCCTATGGCCGCGCCCGGCCATTTCCAACTGAATTGGGATGGCTTTCCGGCGGGAGACCCTGTGAAGCGAACCCGGCGCATTCTCCGAAAAGATGAGGCAGGCGTCACCGCAATCGAATACGGGTTGATTGCGGCATTGATCGCCGTTGTCGTCATCACTGCGTTGAGCCTCGTCGGCACTCATCTATCAACGACGCTCAATACCATAGCCACCAAACTATAGATGAGCCTGGTGTCTGAAGCCGTCGCTGCCGTCGTCCTCAGCGTCTTCGACCGAGACTCCGGTCACGATCGCGGCGTGCGGGCCTTGCCGACAGGCATCGATTAGCGAAGCGACGGGGTCGTCGTCGCCTATTGCCAGTAGTTCGACCGAGCCGTCACGGCGGTTGCGCACCCAACCGCGTATCCCCAGCGACAGCGCGGTGCGCTCGGCCCACATCCGGTAGCCGACCCGCTGCACCCGGCCGGTGATCAGGAGCCGCACCGACCTCATTGACCGCTATCTTGTCTCGTCATTCCCGCGAAAGCGGGAATCCGGAGCATGCCCCGGACTTGATCCGGGGGCCAGTGATAGAACGGTCGCTCCTGGACCCCCGCCTTCGCGGAGGCGACGAGTTGATGGGTTCGTCTCATTCACGCGAATTCCAGGATCACCTGATCGACGGCTAGCGAGTCGCCGGCTTTGGCGCAAAGTTTGGCGATCGTGCCGTCGCGCTCGGCGCGCAGCACGTTTTCCATCTTCATTGCCTCGACGATGGCGAGTGCTTCGCCGGCCTTGACCTCCTGGCCTTCCTCGACCACGAGCGCTGAAAGCAGCCCCGGCATCGGCGACAGCACCAGGCGTGACGTATCGGCCGCGACCTTGGGCGGCATCATCTGCAACAGCATCGCGGCGCGGCGATGCAGCACCTGGGCGCGGCGGATCACCCCGGCATGCAAGAGGCGAAAGGCGCGGCCGGGCAGCCGGTCGATCTGCACCGTCGCGACCCGGCCTTCGAGGCTCAAATGCAGCAATTTGTGCCGTAGCTGCCAGTCGCTTGCGGCCATGCAGGTTTCGCCGTCATGCTCGACTGAATAGCCGCCGGGTTCCGACCGCAACATCACATCGTGCGGTACGCCATCGAGCAACACGGTGAGGTCTCCAGCCGCTTGGCCGTCTTCGCTTTCGGCGAGCCGGCGCTCGGCGATCGCCGCGGCGACGAGTAGGATGCGATCGGCGTCGACGAATTCCGCCGGCGGCGCGAACCCTTCGGGAAATTCATCGGCGATAAAATTGGTCGACAGGCGACCGTCGACAAACCGCTGTTTCCCAATAATCGCCGCGAGGAACGCGATGTTGTGGCGCAGGCCGGCGACGTAGAAGCCGTCGAGCGCGCCACGCAAGCGCTCGATCGCCTGCTCGCGGCCGGCGCCAAAGGCGCAGAGCTTGGCGATCATCGGGTCGTAATAGACCGAGATGTCCGCGCCCTCGTAAACGCCGGTGTCGATACGGATGCCGTCGCCTGAAGGCGCGACATAGCGCACCAGCCGACCGATCGATGGCAGAAAATTGCGCGTGGGGTCCTCGGCGTAAACCCGTGCCTCGATCGCCCAGCCGGTCTGCGTCACATCCTTCTGCCGGAACGGCAATTTCTCGCCGGCCGCGACGCGAATCATCCATTCGACCAAGTCGAGCCCGGTCACCATCTCGGTCACCGGGTGCTCGACCTGGAGCCGTGTGTTCATTTCAAGGAAGTAGAAGTTCTTGTTGCGATCGACGATGAACTCGACCGTGCCCGCCGAGCGATACCCGACCGCCTTAGCCAGCGCCACGGCCTGCGCGCCCATCGCGGCGCGTGTCGCTTCGTCGAGAAACGGGCTCGGCGATTCCTCGATGACCTTCTGGTGGCGCCGCTGGATCGAGCATTCGCGCTCGCCCAGATGCACGATATTGCCGTGCGCGTCGCCCAGCACCTGGATCTCGATGTGGCGCGGCTCCTCGATATATTTCTCGAGAAACACGCGGTCATCGCCAAAGCTCGATTTCGCTTCGTGCTGCGCTGAACCGAAGCCTTCGCGCAATTCGCTATCGTTGTGGGCGATGCGCATACCCTTACCGCCGCCACCGGCCGAGGCCTTGATCATCACCGGATAGCCAATATCGGTGGCGATGCGCGCTGCCTCCTGTGTGTCGGCGATGACGCCGAGATAGCCGGGGACCGTTGAAACCCCAGCCGTGGCCGCCAGCTTCTTTGATTCGATCTTGTCGCCCATCGCGGCGATCGCGTCGGGCGTCGGACCGATAAAGGTGATCCCGGCCTCGGCGAGCGCGGCCGCAAAACCGGGCCGCTCGGACAGGAACCCATAACCGGGATGCACCGCCTCGGCGCCCGTCTGCTGGCACGCCGCTACGATGCGCTCGATCTTGAGGTAACTCTCGGCGGCTGGCGGCGGGCCGATCGCCACCGCTTCGTCGGCCTCGCGCACATGCAGCCCCTCGGCATCGGCCTCGGAATAGACCGCGACGGTCGCGATCCCCATACGTCGCGCCGTTCGGATCACCCGGCAAGCGATCTCGCCGCGATTGGCGATCAGGATTTTTTTAAACATCAGAGTCGCAAGCCTGCCTGTGGGTCCTTCGAGACGCGCTCTGCGAGCGCTCCTCAGGATGACGGGCGTCTTTGATGGCAGTTAGGAAAATCGTCATCCTGAGGAGGCGCGAGCGCTGTCTCGAAGGACGCGTGGTGCCAATCCAGTGATCACAGCGCGACGCTAAACCATTCAGCACAGAGTGCCGCATGGAGCCTCGTTCTGCCACGGTTAAACGTTGATAACATTTTATTTTTACCTCTGAAGCTGTGGTAAAATAGCGAAAGATGCCGCATCGTGCACCATCCTACCGCACATGGTTCGCGCACCTAATTCGCACCTAAATTCTTGCCGTCGGTGTTCAGAGTGTCGAAGTTTCAAGATGTTTTGCCACTGCGGCTGAAGGTTCTTTGAAAAGAGGGGCACAAGACAATAACCCTATGCCAAATTCAAATTTAAATCCCAGCGCAGGAGCGTCACGTTCTCCGACGCGCGAGTAAGATTGTGAGCGGTTAATGCCGCTCATCAAAGAGTTTCGCTAAAATGTGGGTGGGAAAGATGCTCGAAGCACTCGGGAATCCGTTCCCAGCCGAACTCGTAGACAAGGCGAACGTACAAGAATTACTATCGCCCTTTCTTTTCAGAGAATTTGCAATGCACGTCGATGAGAACCCTGACCTCTTGACGTCCACTTAGTGTGACACTAGATATTGTGCTTGCCTCGTGGAGTAATACAATGAACACCCGTAAGCCGCTGGTCTATGGTTGTATCAGATTGATTTCGCTCGGCGTTGCCCATGACATCGCCGCTCAAGTCGGTTGGATTGCCGGAGACGGGCTCGATCACACGCCGCCGACCGCCATGCTCCCGACGACAACGGGCGCAACTATATCCTCACTGACCTTTAGTCCGATCACCGGCGACCAACTCGTCCTCACTCCGGCGCCCGACCTCCGGTTCGTCCCCGCCGCTACTACCGCGAGCCCCCAGCAACTGGCCGCCCTGATCCGCGCAGCAATGGACAATAAAAGCTAGGAAAAACAATCGCTTACAATAATCGTTATTCCCACCTAATCAACCCTTAACGGGTGTCTAATATATTGATATTCAAAAATAAAAGGTCTTACAGCGGGATGTTATCGTGCTTCTTCCACGGGTTGGCGAGTTGCTTGTCGCGCAGCATGTGAAGCGCGCGGGCAAGGCGCCGGCGCGTGGTCGCCGGCTGGATCACGTCATCGATAAACCCGCGGCTCGCGGCGACAAACGGGTTGGCGAATTTTTCGCGGTATTCCTCGGAGCGCGCTTCAATCGCCGATTGGTCCTTCAGGTCGGCGCGAAAGATGATCTCGACCGCGCCCTTCGGCCCCATGACCGCGATCTCGGCCGAGGGCCACGCGAAATTGACGTCGCCGCGCAGATGCTTCGAGCTCATCACGTCATAGGCCCCGCCATAGGCCTTGCGGGTGATCAGCGTCACTTTGGGTACGGTGGCTTCTGCGAACGCGAAGAGCAGCTTGGCGCCGTGCTTGATGATCGCGCCGTATTCCTGCGTGGTGCCGGGGAGGAACCCCGGTACGTCGACAAAGGTCACGATCGGGATGTTGAAGCAGTCGCAAAAGCGCACGAACCGTGCTGCCTTGCGCGCGCTGTCGATGTCGAGACAGCCGGCCAGCACCATCGGCTGGTTGGCGACGATGCCGATCGTCGCGCCCTCCATGCGGGCAAAGCCGACGATGATGTTGCCGGCAAAATTTGGCTGCAGTTCGAAGAAATCGCCGTCGTCGACGATTTTCTCGATCAGTTCCTTGATGTCGTAGGGCTTGTTCGGGTTGGCCGGGATCAGCGTGTCGAGTGACGGCTCGTCGCGCTCACGCGGATCGGTGAAGGCGCGCGGCGGTCGCGGCGCGCGGTTCGACACCGGCAGGAAGTCGATAAAGCGGCGCAACTCGATCAGCGCCTCGACATCGTTCTCAAAGGCGAGGTCGGCGACACCCGATCGGGTGGTGTGAGTGACGGCACCGCCCAGTTCCTCTTGCGTCACCGTCTCATGCGTCACCGTCTTGACCACTTCCGGTCCGGTGACGAACATGTAGGAACTGTCCTTCACCATAAAGATGAAATCGGTCATCGCCGGCGAGTACACGGCGCCGCCGGCGCATGGTCCCATGATCAGCGACACTTGCGGCACGACACCCGAGGCCAGCACGTTGCGCTCGAACACCTCGGCATAACCGGCCAATGAGGCGACACCTTCCTGGATGCGCGCGCCGCCGGAATCGTTGAGCCCGATGACCGGCGCGCCGACCCGCATCGCCTGGTCCATGACCTTGCAGATCTTCTCGGCATGCGCCTCGGAGAGCGAGCCGCCAAACACGGTGAAATCCTGGCTGAAGACAAAGACCAGCCGGCCGTTGATCTCGCCATAACCGGTAACGACGCCG
>Ga0181537_10004087_pt1 | contig 12214 bp, 14 predicted proteins | sample PEATcosm2014_Bin_39_FD_119765 | JGI IMG/M metagenome (GOLD analysis project Ga0181537, IMG submission 119765) | Peatland microbial communities from MTU Mesocosm Facility, Houghton, MI, USA - PEATcosm2014_Bin23_10_metaG | ecosystem: Environmental > Terrestrial > Soil > Wetlands > Peat | place...
CCACCAGCGTCGTCTTACGCCATCATGCGGAGGGCATGCCCCTACCGCGGAGAGAACAGTGGGCCCGGCAAGGACGATCGTGGAGAGCTTGACACCCAGACCCGGAATTAGAGAACAGTATCGACCCGTAGCGGCCATTTCACTGTGACGCGCGGCACAGCCGTTGGAATAAGGCTTGGCTATTACAAGGCAGCATTCGCTTTCGAGAGAGAGGCAAACTATGGCTACCTCCGCCAAGCAGGGCGATATTTCGACTGAGCCAATCACGTTGTCCAGCTTCATCCGTAGACTGCTGAATCGGGTCTACAATGCCCACTGCGAGAAAGAACTGCATAGGTTCGCGCCAAAATGCCCGGACAGAATGATCGAATGATATTGGCACGACGCTGGCTGGCGCCGCTTTCTAACATTCCAAACCGCTGTCTTCATTGCGGCGGCCGGCCAGCTTTGGGAGACCGAAATTAGGACGGTATCTGCCCGCAGATAGTAATTTCATTTCCAAACCCACCGTCAGCCAGATTGTAGACGACCCGCTTGCAATAGTATTTTCTTTCCCGCAAATGGCTGAAATTCACCCGCATAATTAAATAATATCGACCTGCCGAATATGAACGATCCGATCGCGTCAAAATGGCCATTGCGATCGTGGCACGCCCCAGTCAGAATATAAATAAAAGCGAGTTTCCGCAGCGTTGGTGAGCGAAATTTTGGTTCGCGAACTGCGGTTAGAGGGGCGAACATTATGGCTAAGAGTCCAGCCTCCGACCGCGGCCGCATATTACTGGAAAAATCCGCGCTATTCGGCACACTTGATGAGAAAGCGCGGCGCGAAATCGCCGCTTACGCCAAGCGGCGCAATTACACTGCCGGTGAGCCTATATGCCGGCTCGAAGATCAGGGCGACAGCATGATGGCCGTCGTTGTCGGCACCGTTCGAATCTCGCTCCCAGGCGTCAAAGGCAGAGAGATCATTCTCGCCGATCTACAACCCGGTGAGCTATTCGGTGAGATCGCGCTTCTCGATGGCAAACCGCGTTCGGCCAACGCGACGGCGTTCACGAATTGCGAGCTGATGGTTTTGGATCGGCGCGACATCATGCCGTTCCTTGAACGCAACCCTTCCGCCTGCATTAAACTCATGAAAATCCTTTGCGCACGGATTCGCCGTTCCGACGAGCGCATGTCCGATATTGCCTTCTTCGATTTGCCGGCAAGGCTTGCTAAGACGCTGCTGAACTATCCGACCACCCGGCCGGGTGTGATGAAGCTTTCGCTTTCACAAAGCGAGTTAGCGGCGATGGTCGGGGGGACCCGGGAAAACGTCAACCGCTGCCTTCGCGAATGGCAACGTCAAGGCATTCTGGACTTGAAGGATCGCTGGACCATCATCCGCAAGCCAGAAGCGCTGCGTCAGCTCGTAGAGTCCGCTTGATTTTCGGCTACTCCGGCTGCGAGACGCGTCTTTCTTGCTGTGACGGGCGGCACAGACATCCCCAGAATAGAGATTAAGTGTGGCGCCGTCGCACGTGCCCCCCGTCGCGCGACATCTAGACCTCATCGCGGCGAGTGGCAACATATGGAGGCCGCTATGAACTATGTATCGACGAAGCGCGAACGCCTGATCCTGAAGAATCCGGCGGACCCGCGCATTATCGGGACGGAAATCCCTTGGAAGAAGGTCAGGAAGGGATCTCCCTGGAATCGGGTAGTTGCGGTCTTGAGAGATCCCGAGCTCGTGGCCGTCCTGATGCTCTGCGCGGTCGGCTTGCTGGTGACATTTGCCCTGCTGCTAGCATTCCCAAAATTCGGCGAAACCGCGCAATCGCTACAGCAATTCCTCTAACACTCGTGTCATTTGGTTCGGCGAGTCGGGAAGTCTAACCGATGGTTCGCTGTGCCGCGTTGCCGGCACCCCTTGGCTCAGCTTGCCACTACTAGATTTTACAACTAAAATGCCGGCTAGCGCGGGACGGCAAAATGCCGGACTTGCTTCATCAGGAGGGCTTGAAAAATGGCCATTCACAAGAAGGTAACGTATCCCGAAAAGGGAGAAACAAAACACTTGGTATTGCCAGCGTTTTCCTTCCAGCCCACTGATTCACTCGCGCAAGTAATTATCGACGCATGGAACAGTAAAACGCTCCGAGATCAGTTGTTGGCGCGGGATCCAAAGACGAAGCTCCCGACCCAGGGCGCCGTGCAAGCAGCCACAAAGAGGATTACCGCAGCCGGCTATGATCTGACGCGCGCCGTCGTAATAACGGAAGCAGAGCACGACAACGACTATATCATGCAATCGGACGATGAAATCGTCTTTGTTCTGCCGAACAAAAACCGAATAGCAGCCGCCCCCAAGAATCTTCTCGACACAGCCAAATTACTCATGGGTTGTACGCCGAACGGAATCTAGTGCTGTTGCGACCCGGCCCTAGATACGGCCGTACGTCTCTAGCTTGAATGAGTTCGGCCGCGTCCTGCGAGAATAGATCGAGGGCGGGTACTCGGAAGTGGAGATTTCGAATGGCACGGTCGGTAACAGAGTGGGTCAACGTCACTGGCGGTATTTCGATCATTGCTCGCGCCTCGGGTGAGGTTTGGTTTCACACCCTGAGCGGTACGAACAAGGAAACAGATCCATTCGTGACCCCGATGGCGGGTGCGGGTGCAGCGGGCAGCACGATCGGCCTGCTCGACGGCGCAATAAATCTGGGATTTGCCGGAATTGAAAAGCGACGCGCGCGCCCGGAACCGACGCTCGCCGGCTATGTCGTTGCCCTGGTCAGCGCCTATCACACGTCTGTCCACACGCCTCGCAATCTCCGCAATGCTGCTGGGCGCTTTAGAGAGCTGGGGAGGCCCGAGGTCGCGTCGTACCTTGAAGAGCGTGCGCGCGAGGAGACCGGTCACGACCGGCTCGCGCTCAAGGATCTGCGTGCACTGGGTGTGCCAGGCGAGCGACTTGTCGCGAACTTCATGCCGGAAGGCATCAAGCCGCTCTGCGAGCGCTTCGATGAGCTTTGTGCCCAGGACTATCCCATCGGCTGTATCGGCTACTCGTACTGCCTTGAGCGCATTGCCGCGCTCAAGCAGGAGTCCGATATCGAGAGGGTGCAGGCGTTGTGCCCGGATGGCGTGGACGCGACCCGCTTCCTGAGAAGTCACAGCTGTCTTGGAAGTGAGGTCACGCATGTCGAAGAAACGATCGCGTTCGTTGCGTCGCTTCCCGCAGATGACCGTATCAGGGTCGTGCAGGAGACGTATGAATCGGCATTGATCATGGCCGAGGGATATAATCACGAGCTCCTCAAATCCGAGGGGGAGATGCTTGACGAGATTGCGCAGGGGGCCGGAGCGGCGCTGCTGTACCGTCGCGATCTACGTCCCTCGTCCGGCGAAAAGCGCGGCGCTCAGCCCGCGGCGTGAACTAATGCAAAGCCAATTGAGCGTCGTGCGCGCGCCTCAGGTCAGCCGTGGCGGTTCCTTCCCTAAACCAACGATAGATAGGATCGATCAGATCTCGCGCCTCATCGACTCTGTCTTGCGCCCGCCACAGCGTTGCGAGGTCGGTGGTCGCTCGCAACTCCAATGACTTGGCGTTTTGACGGCGGGCGACATCGATAGCTCTCTTGAGAAATGACTCAGCCTCGCTAACTTTCGCTGCGTCGAGCGCCAGGAGGAATCGCGCTTTTTGGCGGTACAATTCAGACTCCCATGACCGTCCGGTCGCGTCATTCATGTCAGCCAATGTCTGCTCGACGATCGATAGGGCAGCTTCATTTTCGTCGCTCTCAGCATGCGCATCAGCTAACCAACTGTGCATCATCGGAAGCATGAATCCGACGCCCTTTTGGCGCGCTTCTGCGATTTCTCGTTGTATGTCTATTTGCGCTTCCCGAGCTCGACCCAACTCACTGAGCGCGCGGCCTCGGGAAATGCTGGACAGAAGTACGTATAGCGAGAACCTTTGTTCTTTTGATATTTCGGAACTTTGTTCAGCACTCTCGAGAGCGGCGGCGGGTTCCCCACGCAGGAGATGCACAACGGAGGTCATGTAATGGGCAAACGCAATGGAGTAGGGTTGGACGAGATTTTGAGCAAGCGCGAGAGCTTCCGAAACGCGCGCCAACGATTGGTCCGGATAACCTAGGAACCATAGGTCCCAAGACAGCAGCAACAGCGAAGCCACTTGGGGTTCCACCATGTAAAGGCTGTATAGCGGCCGACGGCTTGTCCTATCCGACAGCCCGATAGTCTCCTCAAAGTGCAGCCGCGACGACTGGAAGTCGCCGACGGTCAACAATGTGCTTCCCATAATCCGATGAGCCATCATCAACAAATCGTTATTTCCCGACGCCCGTGACCTCGACATGAAGTCATGAGCTATGGCCAGCGCCTGATCATTGTTGCCGCCCATCCAGGAATGCCCCCACAGCCCAAACAATGCTTGGAAATATTCGGGCGGGTTGCCCAGTTTGACGCATAAAGTAAGGGCCCGCGCGAATGCTTCGCGGGTTTCCTCTGCCGCATATCCTCGAACAGCAATGAGAGGGATACCAAGAGCCAGCCGAATCTCGATCTCTTCCTTGGTGCGCTCGGCAGTGTCCGGCATAACGCTCAAGAGCTGCAGGGCATTTCGAAAATGGCCAATGGCTTCCACGTTCGCGGAATTCGCAAGCGCGCGTCGGCCGGACTCGCGCCACCAACGAATAGCGTATTGGTTATTCCCAGCCTCACTGTAGTGATAGGCTAGGATTTCGGGTTGATTTTCGACGAGTTCCGCAAAATGTTCCTCTAAGACGGCAGCAATATCTGCGTGAGTTTCTCGTCTCTTAGCCCGAAGCAAAGAATCATATACGGCATCGCGCAACAATACATGTTTGAACGCGAAACGGACGGAAGGCGAGACCTCCAGCCGCAGTATAATGTCGGCTTCTTCAAGAAGCGAGAGTGACGAGAGCAGATCCTTTTCATCAGTTCTCGATGCAAGCGCTAAAAGATCATAAGAAAACTCGCGCCCGATCACCGCGGCAATCTGCGCTACGCTGCGGCCGCCGCGTACAACGCGATCGAGCCGCTCCATCAATGCATCATGTAGCGTCTCAGGAACTTTGAGCGCTGCCGGCTGCGTAATTTTTCCCAGATTATGCTCGCCCGGTCGACGTTGTGTCGGGACCCTGATGGTGCCGCTTGTTAGTTCTTCAATGAACAACGGTAGGCCGTCGGCTTTGTCGATAATTTGATCGACAATCTGTTGGGGCATGGTTGAATTCTTCAACAGATCTCCAATCATCCTCGTCACTTCGCTGCGCGATAATCGAGTAAGCGAGTGCATAGTTACGTTCGCGCCGGAGGGCCACGTGCGTCGGAACTCGGGCCTGTGGGACACAACAAGCAAGACACTAGCGCGATCAATACGGCTAATAGCGAGCTCAAGGAGCTCTAGCGTCGAGGGGTCCATCCAGTGCGCATCCTCAAAAATGCAAAGCATTGGGCGCTGCTCAGAAAAAGTCCGGAGCATCTCGACAAGTTTGCTTATTGTTCGATTCTTTATCTGCTGGGGCGAGAGCTTGGACAGTTCGTTATGATCCCCGGCGGAAATTGACAACAGATTGGCTATCAATAAGGCCGGATCTACAGGATCATCTATCGAGGCGGGAAGGTAAGCCTTGAGTTTAGCAAATTTGTCCGTATCAGAATCGTCAGCTTTGAATGCTGCCGCCCGTTCAATTTGTTCGATGATCGGCAGAAACGCGCTCTGGCTGTGATAGGACGAACACTGAAAGCTCCACAACAAGTGCGGTTCGTCCCGGATGCTCGCCTTCAATTCATAGATGAGTCTTGACTTGCCGACTCCTGGAATCCCAGAAAGTAGTATGACTTGTCCGTCTCCCTCTTTGGCCTTCTGCCACCTATCGAGGAACAAGTTCAGCTCACTTGACCGCCCGATTAATGGAGACAGGTAACTTGCATGAGCAGCCTCAAAACGCGTTCCCTGATTCTTGGCGGCAAGGACACGATACGCGCGAAGAGGTTTGGTTATGCCTTTGAGTTCCTTGTAACCGAGATCTTGGAAATCGAATGCAGCCGATGTGAGCCGTCGCGTTGACTCAGAAACAACTAGAGTGTTGGGCTCAGCGAGCGTTTGCAGACGCGCCGCAATATTGGGCGTCTCGCCCACAGCCTCTATCGCTTCTCCGGGACCCCCTCGTCCAACTTGACCGACCACGACTCGGCCGGTACAGATACCGGCGCGCGACGCTAGGCGAACCGGTCCTGCAATATTCGTCACTGCGGAAAGCGTCTCTAGGCCGGCGTGCAACGCGCGTACGGCAGCATCCTCATGTGCGCGTGGCCACCCAAAAAATGCCATCACGCCATCGCCGGCAAAGCTGGCAACCTGGCCTCCGTAACGTCTGATCGCCGAACTGCAGACCTCTCGATAAGCGTCAATCAGTACCTGCAGATCCTCGGGATCCAACTTTTCGGAAAGCTGCGTAGACCCTACCAGGTCGCAGAACATCACGGTGATCTGCCGGAGTTCTGCTTCGCGATCTTGCGATGGAGAGGATGCTTCCATGCCAAGAGTCGAACCTGCGGATGTCGCGTCGCTCGACCGGTCCAATGCCGTCGATGCTCCGACGGCCCGAAGCAATATTTTACGGTGACCTAAAGAGAGCCCCAGGGTTTTAAGGTCGGTGTCCGTCAGCTCCGGAAGCATGGACAACTCGATATGGTTTTCGTCGAAAATTTGAGCGTACTGGCCCAGGCCATACCTGCCTAACCATTCGGATAGATCTGTCGTTCGCGACATTGGCGTACTCTTAAAATGCCAGGTGGCGAGATCCCACAATATCCCGACCTTGGCGTAGGCTTGGACCGTCGCTCTCGGGAGGATAGCACAGGAAGAGGTGACGAAATTCGATTTTTTGTAAGCAAAAGGCGACACGTCAATACGGTTCACAATGTCCGAAAGTGGCCCGTTTCAGCCGCCCAGGCTGACGCTCATCGCGGCCGGTTTCGGGGCTGTATCCTCCGCGCCGACAAGGCGGCGTCGCGGCCGGGTCTGATCCAAGGAGGACTCTCCGTGAACCTTCAACTCATTGCTCCGCGTCGCGCGGCATATCAAAAATTCAATGTCGTCACAGCAATACGCGAGTTTATCTTGTGGGTGGGTAGGGTCTCAGTTTGAATTTTGACCCAACGGGATACCATTGTACAATTCGTAAGCATGACTAAGGTCTTGCATGGTGACCATGACGTTGCGCAAATTGTCTAAGATAATTTCGCGCTCGCGGTAGTGAATTTTCAACACTACGTGAAGCTCGCCGGTGGACCGCAGCATCACCGGCATTCTCTCGGACTTGATGCCTACTCTTTGCAATAATTCTTCCTTGAGCACGACGAAATCCTTGCAGTCATCTCGATATTTCGAATCGAGTATGTAATCGACCGAGCGCCAATCATTCGCTTCTGGAGATTTCAGGAAGAAATGCGTGGTTGTTAGCAGAGTATTGATCGAAAGATTTATTTCTCTGATCTGATCCAAACCACTTTTTTGTTGGGCAGCTTCCGCAATCTCATCGAATTGCTGTTTCATATTTTCCGCCCCTGCCGAGCGGGAAACCAAAAGAAACAACCATGCTAGTAGGACGGCCACGCTCACTTTAGTGCTGCCGGTCATGGTTAAGCTCCTAATCCTCCAGCATTGCAATTCCCCTATGCCGATCTGTCGCGCTCTATTTGTTTACGCCTTCGTCCGTCGGGAATCCGAGCAAAATAGCTCGCACCCGACGTTTCCGCGCGCGGCTAGGTGATATACGTTTCGCAGCAACCGACGCATGGAATTTCCGCTGCTGCACTTGGTTCGGAAGTTCCACCGCAGCTGCCGCTAACGGGTTGATGGATGATATTTTTTTCTGCGCTGCACGAGTCCAGTTTTTGACCCTTCTCGGCCACGCCGACCGTTAGCCGTGCAGATTGAGCGGGGTCCGAGCAAAATTGCTCACGCCGCGTCGACGGTGGTGACTTAGGTTAAGGTGGCCCTGCTGGCCTTCCACAATAGCCGCAGGTTGCATGCGGGGTTTCGTCATCACGTCGCTCCATAGAGTGTGAAGGACGTGCGCGGGTATGGGCGACCGCAAACACTGGGTTCGGCGTTCCTATCAGGGACGTCAGACTGGCAGACGGCGAGCCGCGTGCCGTCAACGTGAGGCGGCCTATCACACGCGATTTGGCAACATGTACACGACGGCAATCGCGACCAATCCACGCCGCGCTACGCTCTAAGCGGGTCAGACACCGAGGGACGGCCGCCCTCGCCGGCTTGCAGTCCGCACCAACGTCCCAGAGCCGGGCCGTATTATCGTTGGATGCGGTCAAAATATGCGAGCCGTCGGGACTAAATACGGCAGTATTCAGTGAATCCCGATGGCCAACGAAAATACGGATGAGTTCTCCTGACTTGACGTTCCAAAGCCGTGAGGTCTTGTCAAACGACGCGGTCAGTATGCGCTTGCCGTCAGAACTAAATCCCGCGCGATACACCACTCCTTGATGACCTTTGAAAACGACAATGGAGTTACCGGCCCGCAGTCTCGATGCGGCGCCCCTTATACAGTCTGCGGTCGCCGTCCAAAGTCGGTCCCCGTACCACCCGATTGCGTCCCTGTCTTTTGGCCTCGTAGAGAGCCCAGTCGGCAGCTCGCACCAAATTCTCGGGTGTTTCCGTACTGCCGAGTGTTGCGGTAGCTACGCCAAAACTCGCTGTAACTACCTCCATGGGACTCTTCGCACGGCAGAACGAGTTTTGCCGCACCGATCCTCACCCCTGTTTCTGTCGGGCTATTCCCTGACGGGCAGGGCAAGACCCACTGATAATTCGGGGCCATCATCGCGCATCGCGAAAAGCGACGGAGCCCGGGCCGGCGCGAAACGAAAAGTGCCGCCAATTAATCCGACCTATGGCGCTAACGGGGACAGGATCGCGTCCGCACGCCTTATCCATTCGAGCGCCATTCGGCGCTCATGATCTTGATCGGCTTCGCAAGTGGATTCGACCATCCTGCACAGGCAATCCATGGCAAGCTGAGCGTATTTTTTATGCTCGGCACTCTTTGAGATAGGCATTACATCTCTCCTACCCCCGGCTGGAAATATACTGTGCGAGGAATTCGGATTCAGTCTGGTCAAAACGGATCAGCCGGGTGACCGAGGTTGCCAGGAATAGACGCGGCCGATTCTTTGGTTGGCTTGTTCGGCGTCAATGAGATGACGCTGGTTCTAACCGCGCCGCAGTCCCCGCAGTACAAGTTGTGGATGGCAATGGTCCGGTCGGTCGGATGCGCCTCAATCACGGCCTTCATTAGAGGCCTGCCGCACTTGGGGCACGGCTCTCTCACCAGGAAGTTCAAAGGCATTGCGGGCAACCTCTGCCCCGATCCCTTTACCTATGTGCGATAAAGCGCGGGGTCGAAAAAAGCCCCAGCTCGGTGGCTGGGCTTGGGGTGCTGGGGGTGCTGGGGCTTTCTGACCGTCCGACACGAACGCGTCCTATGATCACAGAGGTAATGACCGCAGAGCCGTTTACGTTCCATCAAACCGCAGCGATGGGGGGAGATCGCAACGCGGATCGGCGCCGAATGAAAGAGGCCGCCGACTGAAGCGGCTCAAGCTACGCAGAGCTGATTAGGCAGTGCGACATCCAGCCAGTATCTGCCGATGACTTCCATTCGAGCCTTCAGCGCCGCAAAGTTCAAGGGTTTTCGAAGATAACTACTAGCTTGGAGTGCATAACTTGTGATTATGTCTTCTTCGGCCCCGGAAGTAGTCAGGACGACTATCGGAATTATTCTTAGAAGCGCATCATTTTTGATGACGGCAAGCAATTCCCGGCCGTCCATTTTCGGCATGTTCAAATCGAGTAAAATTAAATCAGGACGCGAAGCGTTCGCGTTCAATCCCTCGCGCCTAAGAAAGCTGAGAGCTTCCAAGCCGTCGTTCGCAACATGCATATGGACCGATGTAAGGACTTCGCGAAATATCTCTTGCATCAGCCGGACATCGCCAAGGCTGTCTTCGACCAGCAAAACTTCCATGGTCCATGCTGGCAGGTCTGGCCGTCTAAGTATGTGCGTAGAAGACCGTAGACGAGGGATTGTGGTGTAGAGCCCGTAAGCGATTGGGGTGAGGCGGCCTACTTTATCGGCTTGAAAACCCATTCTTCCGAATGATCGCACTTCGGGCATTCGAAAGTCCGAAGTTCAAATTCGCGTAAGCCGGGCGATCGACGCGCCAACATCATTGGCGCTGAGCAATTCGGGCAGGCCGGTCGTTCTGTAACGCCCGGCGGTGATGGGATCGATTGTTGTGTATTGGGCAATGCGCTGCCTCGTCCGTGTTACAGGCGGGAGCGCGTTTAGTCTCTCAGCCACCGACGCCTGGCCCAAGACCGCTGCCGGTGATGGAATAGTGTACGGAATAGAACACAAAGAGTCGAGCGTCAAAAGCCATGCAAAATTCAATTTTTTGCGAGCGCTCCTTATTCGCCTTCAGGGTGAAGGGCTCTTTTTTCCGCCTCCCAAATTTCCGTGAGCTTCTTGATCGCGTCAAGTGCGAGCTGATCGGTGGTTCCAGCAGAAATGCTCTGGTAACGCTCAATCTTGGCATCGAGTTCAATGCACTTTTCACACATAGACTCGCTCGGCTCTGCTTTAAGAATCCAAGTCTGCTCCGTCGATTGAGTTCGAAGGGAACCCACAAAAAAGCCCCGGCATTGCCGTCAGGGCCAAGTCATTGCCGGCCTCAGACGTTAGCCAGCGACGGTTTCCTAGCGAGGTGCGTTACCAAAACCTCCTATGTCTTTTAAGTGGCCAGCTTGGCTGGGACGCCGGCCGACGAGTTATGCCGCACCGATCCTCACCTCTGTTTCTGTCGGGCTGGCCGCCGTTTTCCGAGGGCTTTGCCGTTCCGAAATACGACAGCATTTCCAGGGCGCCGTCACGGCCGGGACGATCGATAGCAGGCGGCGGCGCTCGGCCGAGGCTGGTCGAGCGAACTACGCGTCAACGCGCACTTGTGAAGCCGCGGGCCGTGCCGGCGGCATTGATAGGGGTCAGAAAACGACGACCACGACAGGCGCCACCAGCGCCGCGATAGCCAGGGCGAGGAACAGGACGCCGAACCAAATCGGAACTGGATCGGCCCATTGCCGGATGGTGTACGTGGCCGTTCATGGCTACGTTCCGCTCTACGGATTCGGCGTGGACGTTACGCTCGGCGCTCGCTTGCACACTCACGGTGCCATCGCGGCTAACGATGACGAGCTTCAGGTCGTCCATGGGACCTTGTGTCACGCTGGCGGCAGGTGGGCGAACCCACGGCACAGTGACAAGCAGTGCCAATTTAAGCCACTAAGACCCGCGGACGATTGGGCTGCCTACTGCCTTCGCCATCAAGCCAAGGTGAAGCGGCTCATAAAAAGCGGCACGACCAGCATCACGAGCCCGCTCCGCAGTCGCGCCAAGGAGCTTTGGTCGGCATCGCGCTCATCGTAGCGCTCGTCGCCCACTTCGGAGCGGCTTCGGTGGTGCCGACCCACCGCGCGGCTGTTTAAAGAAATCCGATATCGGAACACCGAGCGTCACAGCCAGTCGGTCCAGTAAATCGACGGTCGGATTTTCCTTGCGGCACTCCAGACTACCCACGTAAGAGCGATCTACTTCAGCGTCGAACGCGAGCCTTTCCTGGGAGAGACCGCGCTTCACCCTGATCCGTCGAAGATTCTCGCTTGGTGATTTAATGGTGGTTGACGCAGCGCAGATTAATGGCGAAACAAAGGTCCGCACGCGAGAATAGGGCGCGGGCATCGACGCCGTGACAAATCCCAGCGCAATTGCAAGCCCGCGCCGGGCGCTTCGGCCTTACAGCGCCCGGAACGATTTTTGATCTTGATAGCGAAGCTCGGCGCGAAACGAGGAGCTAGGCAACCGATTGGCTGCGCTTACGCGCGTACATTACTTTATCGGCTGATTTAAGAAGATCGCTGGCGGTTTTGCCGTCATCTGGATAAAGCGCCATTCCGACACTCGCAGATACCGACAATGAATTTGCGGTGCCCGGGGCAGGACAAGTGATCCCCGTTTTGAAGCGAGCGCGCATACGCCAAGCTGAGAGCACGTCATAATTAGCTGAAAGTACCACGCCGAATTCGTCACCG
>Ga0181537_10004088_pt1 | contig 12214 bp, 14 predicted proteins | sample PEATcosm2014_Bin_39_FD_119765 | JGI IMG/M metagenome (GOLD analysis project Ga0181537, IMG submission 119765) | Peatland microbial communities from MTU Mesocosm Facility, Houghton, MI, USA - PEATcosm2014_Bin23_10_metaG | ecosystem: Environmental > Terrestrial > Soil > Wetlands > Peat | place...
CCAGCAGCTTGAGTTCGAGCCGGTAAGTATGTTCCTCGCCCGGACGCCCTTCTTCATGCTCGCGTGGCGCTTGATGCACCGACGTGGCAAAGCGCGCGTTGCCGCGTCCGCCACGCCCGCCGCGGGCAATCACAAAACTTTGATCGGGTTGCGTGAACTCGAAAATCTTGTCGCCGGTTTCGTCGTCAAACACAATCGTGCCGACCGGAACTTTCAGAGTGATGCCGGTTCCGTCGTGACCGGTTTTGTTCGAACCTTCGCCGTGACGTCCGCGCTGCGCGGTGTGCTCGGGATTGAAACGGAAATGCACCAGCGTGTTGTGGCGCTCGCTCGATTCCATAACGATGTCGCCGCCCTTGCCTCCGTCGCCACCCGAGGGTCCGCCGCGCGGGACAAACTTCTCCCGCCGGAAGGCCATGCAGCCATTGCCGCCGTCGCCCGCCTTAACCCGAATTTTTGCCTCATCGATAAACATGATTCAGATGAACATGGTCACTAAAACGTGCAACAGTAAGGATGTCTGTCATCCCGAGCGAAGCGAGGGACCTGGGTTCTTGCTTACACCACCCGTGCTGCCGCCGCTAGCAAACACCCAGATCCCTCGCTTCGCTCGGGATGACAATTTCGCTCGGGACGACAATCCGCAGGGTGGAGTTTCAAAATCAAAAGCCTCGGCCCGCAGGCAGAGGCTGTGTGCAAAGATCAAAGATGCTGTGGCAAAGAACGTGTGGGCGCGGGCGCTCCTGCCCGCGAAATCTAACCGCGAAGGCGCTAGCTGACTTCGATCGGTTCGACCATCACGAACTTGCCCATCTGTCCCTTGTTCAGGAACTTGATGCGCCCCGTGATCTTGGCAAAGAGCGTGTCGTCTTTGCCGCGGCCCACGTTCAGTCCTGGCTTCACGCGGGTACCGCGCTGCCGCACAATGATGGTGCCGCCGGGCACGATCTGCCCGCCGAATGCCTTGAAGCCAAGCCGCTGCGCGTTTGAGTCGCGCCCGTTTCGTGAAGTGCCTTGCCCTTTTTTATGTGCCATAACAGTTCTCAGTTCTCGGTTATCAGTTCTAAGTTAACTCGTGTGGAGATGCTCGTGTGGGGACGGACGCATTCGTCCCGGTTTTTATTCGCAACTACTTCTTCTTCGCAGCCGATTTCTTTGCCGCCGCCTTCTTCGGCGCAGCCTTCTTTTTGGCCGAACTCTTCGGCGCCGCCGCTTCTGACACGGGTGCTTCGATCTCGGGCTCAGCCTCCTTCACCTTCTTCGGCTTCGCTTCCTTCTTCGGCAATTCCGGAGCCTTGAAGCTCTGCCCGCCGAAAGCGATTTCAGAGATGCGCACCGCCGTGTAGGCCTGCCGGTGCCCGCGCAGTTTCTTGTACTGCTTCTTGCGCTTGTAGTGGAACACCAAAATCTTCGCGCCGCGGCCCTCTTCAACCACCTGGCCGACCACGCGCGCATCCGACTGCTGGCCGGCCTGGCTGGTTTGAACGTTGTTTGTTTGAATCTGGCCCGCTTCGCCAGAAACCGCCAGCACCGGGAACTCAACCTCACCGTCAGTGCCGGTGACTATTTTCTCCACTCGAACCACATCGCCGGGCGCCACCCGGTACTGCTTTCCACCGGCGCGGATGACCGCGTACATACGTCTGCCTCCGTCAAATGTCGTTGAAATCAGCCCGTAACATTCCAGCTTTGAAACGGAACTCTTATAACGGGGACCCCAGGGCGCACACGGGCGCAACCAAGGGGCCTGCTGATTTTCCTGTGCTTGCTGTGTTTTCCGCCCCGGCGCTTTAGCAGCCAGGGCAGGCGTCCCCAGAACGGGTCGGCCAGTACAGGCAAACTCCACTATTCTAACGTGCGCTGTGGAAATCGGTCAAACGAATTGCTGGTTAACGACTTGGTTGGCCGTTTTCCCTTCGGGGGCCTTGGTGTCCTTTGTGGTTTCCGCTCTTCTATGCGAGAATCTCGCCGAATCCTCGGAGGAAACCTCAATGCTGAAGCGCTTTCTTATTGTTTCCCTGTGCCTGCTCGCGCTCGCTCTGTCCAGCACCGCTCAAATGAAGAAGTCCCCCGTGAAAAAGGCCGCCGGGCCTGTTCCCGACAAAGCTTCCATCCAGAAAATCTGGGACGGCTGGTCTACGCTCAACCCGGCCAACGTTGCCCAGTATTACGCCACCACCGGACCGCACACCTTCTTCGACATTGCCCCTCTGAAATACAACAGCTGGGACGAATACGCCAAAGGCGCGGCGGGATTGGTCGCCGCTTACAAGAGCGCGAAATTCACGGTGAATGACGATCTCGACATCCATCCCCACGGAGACCTGGTCTGGGCCACGGCCACCATCGCAGAGCAGATGACCACGAAAGCCGGGAAGGTTGAGATGGGGAATTTCCGCTGGACCGCCATTTGGGAGAACATCGACGGTAAGTGGGTCATCGTTCACGAACACGTTTCCGAGCCGATTCAGTAACCGCTTGGCCACGGATTTCGCGGATCTTCACGGATTAAAAAACAATTCCAAGATCTTGATCCGTGAGATCCGTGGCTGATTTTCGCCTTTCACTTTTCTAATACGACTTCCAGAAGAAGTACACCGTCATGCCCGTGCCCACCAGCACGACAAACACGCGAATCCATTTCTGCGGCATTCTTAGCGCATAGTGCGCGCCCACGTAGCCGCCGGCGATGCCGCCGACGATCATGATGATGCCGTGCTTCCAGTAGACCGCGCGGGCCACGATGAAGGTGACCACTGCGACGCCGTTGATCACAAACGCCATCACGCTCTTCAGCGCATTCATGGCGTGGATGTCGGTCATGCCCAGCACGGCCAGCATGGCGAGCATCACAATGCCCATGCCTCCGCCGAAGTAACCACCGTAGACCGCGACGCCCAGCTGAAACAAAGTTGTAGCGGCGAGCGCGCGAGTCGAAGGCTCGTGCTCGATAACGGACTCGCGGCCGCCGGCCAGTTTCTTGCCGAAGGCAAAAAGCAGAGTCGCTCCCAGCGTCAGCCAGGGCAGCACTCGCATAAAAGTCTGCGCCGGCGTCTTTAGCAGCAGGATCGCTCCGATCAACCCGCCGATCAGACTTGCAGAGAATAGTGGAATCATGACGCGACGCGGAATGTCCAATTGCTTGCGATACGCGCCTCCGCTGGCCGCGGCTGCGGTCCACAGCGCGATTGTGTTGGTCGCGTTAGCGGGAATCGGAGGCACGCCCGTGAATAGCAGCGCCGGAAATGCAATGAAGCTGCCGCCTCCCGCGACGGAATTCAGAGCTCCGCCCAGCGCGCCCGCGAAGAAAAGAAACAGGATGGTTTCCAGAGTCAAGCAGTTAGATTTATCAGAAACGGCATCGCGCCGCCAATGGCGAACGGAACTTCACGCTCCAATTACTTCTGTAATCGCCAGTAACCAGCGGGACTCTTGCAGAAACATTCGGCTTGCGGCAGGGTTAACATATCAACCAAAAGATTTAGGAGGATTTTCTATGCGTCGCATCGTGACTTTCACCGCCGTTCTGATTTGCGGTCTCATGGGCAGCATCGCCTGGGGGCAAGCCTCGAGCGCTTCCGCTCCCGCCGCGCCAGCGTCCGGAGCGCAATCGATGCCCGGCATGGACATGCCGGCCGGTCACGACATGTCGAACATGAAGGGCATGAACATGGATAACGACAAGGAGGACAGCGACGCCAGCGCTCACGCCATGCACTCCATGGAAGGCCACATGGACATGGGCCCGCACATGAAGATGACCGCCCTGCGCGCGCCCCAGCCCGGCGATGCCGAACGCGCCCAGCAGATCGTAGTCGAGGCGCGAAAAGCTGCGGAGAAATATCTGGACTACCATGTGGCGCTGGCCGACGGTTTCAAGATTTTCCATCCTGAACTTCCCCAGAAGATTTACCACTTCACCAGCGGCCGCTATGCCATGGAAGCTTTTTGGGACTTCAATCCCGAGCATCCCACCTCGCTGCTCTACGAAAAGCACGGCGACGACTACAAACTGGTCGGCGTAATGTACACCGCGCCCAAGCGCTACACCGAGGATCAGTTGAACCAGCGCGTCCCGCTCAGCTTCGCCCAGTGGCACGAACATGTAAATTTCTGCGCGGCGCCTTCCAGCATGACGATGACGGAGAAGAAGGAAGCGTATCTGGGACACGACGCAAAATTTGGTTTAAAGGGATCGATCAATACCCAGGAAGCCTGCGACGCGGCCGGCGGAAGATTCATTCCCGTGGTCTTCAACTGGATGGTGCACGTGTATCCGTTCGAGAAAGATCCGGCGAACATCTGGTCGGTCGAGCGCCAGCACGGCGACGCCGACTGAAGAGTGTGGCGCGGGCACTGAGTGTGGCGCGGGCACTCCCAAGCGCCACGCCCGAGAGCCACTCTTATCAGAGCCACTGTCATCCCGAGCGAAGCGAGGGACCTGGGTTTTTGCTTACACCACGAGTGCCGCCGCCGCAAGCAAACACCCAGATCCCTCGCTTTCGCTCGCGATGACAATTCGTAGAGACTGCCCGCGCCACACTTGCTCACAAAACACTCGCCCGCTGTACCCTTCCGCAAAAATGAATTCACGATGAATTCGCAGCAGCCCCGTGCTACCGGAAAGACGCGCCCATCGTCCAATCAATATCGGCAAAATCAGACGCCAAGGGAACTTCGATCGCACAGGATACGTAACGTCTGAGAGTGACAGAAGGGCCGGCGCAGAGGTGACGCTGGTTCGATTCAGAAACGAAATCATTGCGGGGTTTGGGGATTTTCTCACACTCGGTTTGGCGGCCCAGGTGAGAAAACCCCCATCGCGGCAGAACAGGCTGACTTCTGGGTCAAACCTTGTCTGCTCAAACCCCGGCGGCAGAATTCTATGCGATTCGCGAGGAAACTCAAATGTTTTTCTCGCGCTGGTCGTGAGCAGGGCCGCCCAGCCGTTTCCCGACGCAACTTCGGGAAAGAAAAAAGGAGCAGCGATGAAGTTCGCAACAGTTTCAAAAAGTATTGTGATGGGGTTGGCTCTGCTGCTGGCCTCGAGCGCCTTCGCGGCAACCAAGACCGATTTGACTCTCATGGATTCCGCCATCGTGAGCGGAACCAAACTGAAACCCGGCGCCTACAAACTCCAGTGGGAGGGCAGCGGCCCCAACGTGGAAGTCAGCATCCTGCAAGGTAAGACGGTGGTCGCCAAAGTTCCCGCGAAAGTAGTGGACCTGAAAGTGGCGTCGCTGAACAACGCGGCACTGCTGACCACGAACAGCGATGGAACCAGCACTCTCTCTGGGGCTCGCTTCGAAGGCAAGAAGTTCGCCTTGGAACTCGGCGATTCCAGCGACGGAATGCAGGCGGGGTCAAGCAAGTAAGAATTACTGATGCGAACACAAACGGAGAGCACCGTGCTCTCCGTTTTTTCAGACCAACCGGCCTGCCTAGTTCTTGACTGTCATGGCATCGGAGTCCACTGCCTTCTTGCCGGTAATACCTTCCAGCCCGGCGAGCACTCCTCGATAATCGTTCTTGTCGCACTGCATGGCGAAGCCGCCCTTCTTGTCTCCGTCGGCCCAAGTTAGACCGACGAAATGCTTCTTTGATTTGGTGAGAGCCATAAGGGCGCCGATTCCGAAGGAGACCACTGCAAGCCCGATCGCAGCTCCGACCCTGCGATGGACATCTTGACCGTAGCTGATCTCCGTGACGGCTGACGCAGGAATTGTTATGACGGTGGCTTTGTCTTTTACGAGTCGAACCTGGTTCGCATCAATTATCAAAGTCATGCCCGCTCCGGCTTTTGTGTCCGGTATCGAGCCTCCGTCATAAGTGACCTTGTAACCGTTGTCACCAGCGACGGCCGTCAAAGGGATCGCGCAACACAGTACCATTACCACAAGCGAGTTTTTCATATGCCTCCGTAAGGATTGAAGACTGGGTGGAAATGGCCCGGGGGAACAACTTGAGGACTCGGCCATTATGCTCCTACAGCCGCAGTTCAGCAATTGACCGGCACACAAAGAATAAGGGGAGCGCGCAAGCGCTCCCCACGAAAACTGGCCACTGATCACTGGCAACTGCTCTAGTACTTCGGCACCTTCGGGTCCACCCGCTCCGACCACGCCGTAATCCCCCCGGCCAGGTTGTGCACTTTCCTGAAGCCCGACTGCTGCAGGAAGGCGACGGCCTTGGCGCTGCGTCCGCCCATTTTGCAGTGGACAACGATTTCGCGGCTGGAGTCGAGTTCGCTCACGCGCTTGGGCAGATCGTTCAACGGGATCAGATATCCGCCGAGGTTGCAGATCTGGTACTCGTGGGGCTCGCGCACATCGAGCACGAACACGTCGTCTTTCGCGTCGAGACGCCGCTTCAAGTCTTCCACCTGAATTTCCGGAACGCCGTTGCTCACAGATTTTTCCTCTCCACGAATGCCGCAAAACTCGTTGTAGTCTATCAGCTTCGTAACCGTGGGATGAGTGCCGCACACCGGGCAGTCGGGATTTTTGCGCAGCTTGAGTTCGCGAAACTTCATGCCCAGCGCGTCAATCAGCAGCAAGCGCCCGATCAGCGGATCGCCGATCCCGAGAATCAGCTTGATGACTTCGGTGGCCTGCATCACGCCCACCAGGCCGGGAAGAATGCCGAGTACGCCGCCCTCCGCGCACGACGGAACCAATCCCGGCGGTGGCGGCTCAGGATACAGGCAGCGGTAGCACGGACCTTCTTTGGTGGCGAACACGCTGGCCTGGCCTTCAAACCGAAAAATCGACCCGTAAACATTCGGCTTGCCCGAGAGCACGCAAGCGTCGTTCACCAGATAGCGCGTAGGAAAATTGTCGGTGCCGTCGGCGATGATGTCGAAGTCGCGAAACATTTCCATCGCATTCGAGCTGTTCAGCATGGTATCGAACAGACGCAGATTCAGAAACGGATTGATGCCTGTGAGCTTGTCCGCTGCGGAGTCGAGCTTCTTGCGGCCCACGTCCGCAGTCGAGTGGATAATCTGGCGCTGCAGGTTGGTATAGTCCACCACATCGAAATCGACCAGACCCAGCGTTCCAACGCCCGCGGCCGCCAGATACAGCGCCAGCGGCGAACCCAGGCCGCCCGTGCCGATACACAGCACACGCGCGGCTTTCAGCTTCTGCTGACCCTCCATGCCGACCTCGGGCATGATGAGATGGCGCGAGTAGCGCAGGATTTCGTCGTTGTTCAGGGTTACTGGAATCTCCGTGGTGGTTATTGTTGCCATAATTTCCTCGGTTGAATCTCGAACTGATTCGGCTTTCGCGTCAGGGGACCAGGAAGCTAGCCACCGAAAAGGCTTGTCATCCCGAGCGAAGCGAGGGACCTGGGTTTTTGTTTCCGCCGCCACTCAGTCAGGAACTTCAAGCAGAAACCTCGCTACGCTCGGGATGACAAGAAACAAAGAGGGACATCCTATGCGCCTCCCGCGATGGAAGGCACTATCGAAATATTGTCCCCTTCATTCAACGCGGTCGCTTCCTTCTGCAGATAGCGGATGTCCTCGTCGTTCACGTAGAGATTGACGAAAGCGCGCAGTTTGCCGTCCTCGTTATAAAGATGTTTGCGCAGATCAGGATGCTGCGCGACCAGCGCGGTCATGGCTTCGCCGACAGTCGCTCCCGGCACTTCCACCGTAGACTGCTTGCCCACATACTGCCGCAAAGGCGTTGGAATATGGATTTTGCTCATACCTTACTGTAAGAGATGCGGCGGCTGCAGAGCAAGATTCAGGCTGTGCAGTTCCGTGGAGCCCCGGACGCCCTCGTCCGGGGGACAGCGCCGCGGCGGCGTCCATAGAAATCGTGCCGCTCCCGGGCGGACGCATTGGTCCGCCCTTGCGTAAGTGAGCGTGCCCCGAAACGCCCCTCGCAAGGCACTTATCGCGCGTCATTCCCCGCCCTAGAATTCTCTCAGGGAGAATTCCGATGACGATTTTCGATCCAGCTCGCGGTAGAGTCATTGACGGTGGTGGCGGCAGCGGCAACCTTCTTCGCCTGATCGGCTTGGGAATCGCCGCATTCCTGGTGGTAATCCTGTTGTTCAGTGCGGTCACCCGCGTCGGCACCGGCCATGTCGGCGTGCTCACGCTGTTCGGCAGAGTCACTGGCGAAACTCTCGGCGAAGGCATTCACCTTATCAATCCGCTAAAGACGAACAATGAGTTGTCGATTCAGACGCAGACCATCAAGGAATCGGCAAACGTTCCATCCAGCGAAGGACTGATGATGGCCCTCGACACCTCGCTGATCTATCACCTCAATGCCGACAGCGCCGCGCACGTTTTTCAGACGATCGGCGCTGATTACGAAGATAAGGTCGTCGAGAACACGCTGCGCTCGGCCATCCGCGAAGCCACCGCTTCGCACTCGGCCAACGCGCTCTACACTGGCGAACGTGAAGCGGTTGCGAACGAGATTCAGGCGAAAATCACAAAAGAGCTCGGCGCGTACGGGATTACAGTAGAAAGCATTCTGCTGCGCGACATTCAACTGCCGGCCACGCTCAAGGCCGCGATCGAAGCCAAACAGCAGGCCGAGCAGGAATCGCTCGCCATGCAATTCCGCCTGAAGAAAGAATCTCAGGAAGCCGATCGCAAGCGCATCGAAGCCGCGGGCGTGCGCGACTTCCAGCAGATTGTCGCCCAGGGCATCACGCCGTCGCTGCTGGAATGGAAGGGAATCGAGGCCACAGAAAACCTGGCCAAGAGCTCGAATACAAAAGTCGTAGTCATCGGCAACAACAAGAACGGCCTGCCGCTGATCCTGGGGCAATAACAGGATGTGGAAATAGGAAAGAAGGTTTATGTGGGGACAGCCGCCCCCGGCTGTCCCGTCGCCGCCAGGCGACGGTTTTGCAGCGCTGCTAACATGAATCCGTGCAGCCCCTGCTCGAAGTCCGCCGATTGAACATCGAATTCCCGGCGCAGCAAAACCCCTCTGCCCTGCGGGCGACCGGACAGCCGGAGGCGGCTGTCCCCACACAAACCCCCGCACGATGTTTAGCTGTCGTCCGCGATCTGAGTTTTTCCATCGCGGCCGGCGAAGTTCTCGGCCTTGTTGGTGAATCCGGCTCCGGCAAGTCGATCACATCTCTCGCCATCATGCGCCTGCTGCCGCCGCAGGCGCGGGTTTCCGGGGAAATTCTCTTCGCCGAAAACGGCGCAGCCCCGCGCAATCTTCCCTCCCTCGATGACGACGCCATGCGCCAGTTGCGCGGCTCGCGTATCGCGATGATCTTTCAGGAACCGATGACCGCGCTCAATCCTGTGATGCGCGTGGGAGAGCAGATCGCGGAAGCGGTCACGGCGCACAATACTTTTTCGAAGCACGGCTTCTCGAAGCAGGCTTTCTCGAACAGTTCTGTCTCAAAAAAAGAAGCCTGGCAGCGCGCCGTTGACGCTATGAATGACGTCGCCATCCCCGATGCCGCGCGCCGCGCCCGCGACTACCCTCACCAACTCTCCGGCGGCATGCGGCAGCGCATCATGATTGCCATGGCTATCGTGAACCGTCCGCAGTTGCTGATCGCTGACGAACCCACGACTGCGCTCGACGTGACCATCCAGGCTCAGATTCTCGAACTGCTCGCGGACCTGCGCGCGAAGTTCGGACTGGCCATGCTTTTCATATCGCACGACCTGGCGGTGGTTTCGCAGATTGCCGACCGCGTCGCCGTGATGTATTCCGGCAGTTTGGTCGAACTGGGCGCGAGGCGGGATATTTTTCAGGCTGCGGCACATCCCTACACGCGCGGCCTGTTGCACGCCGTGCCCGATCTCAAAACAGACCGCAGCCGCCCGCTGCAAACGATCGAGGGCACCGTGCCCTCGCCGCAGGCCATGCCGCCGGGATGCGGCTTCGAACCGCGCTGCGAATTTCGCGTGGCCGCATGTACCCGCGAATTGCCACCGCTGGTGGAGGTCGCAACGGGGCACTGGGCGCGCTGTCCAGTAGTGAATGCCGCGCAGTAAGAAGTCTGGTCAGAGAGAATCGCGCTCAAGCTGTCCGCGGTTGATCACAAGCAGCACAATCAGCAGCACCAGCAAGCCGACTCCGATCCACCACGCGTCCAGATACCACCCCAGCCACGCCGGGACGAAGTAGTTGACGCCATCCATGAAAGGCACTCGGTGAGAATGGAGAGCATCGGGCAAGCGCTGCGCCCACTTCGAGACGGTCGAGAGCAAACCAAAATGCACCACCGCATTGGCGATGAGGAGCGCCACGATCAGCTTGAACCACAGCGGCGTTCCGTTCTTGAACCGCCATCCGAGCCGGCTGCTTCCTGTCATAGTGCTCCCTCTGTGCTCCTCTCTTGCGGCACTCGCGCGACGAAACCGCCCTCGCTACATCATAGCGCCGGACGTTGTTCTATAATCGGCAGTTTGTCCGGTGATTCGTGCGCATACTGGTTCTCAGCGACATCCACGCCAATCTCGAAGCTCTCGACGCCACACTCGCCGGCGCTCCGCCCTTCGACGTGGTCGTGAACCTGGGTGACATCGTCGGCTACGGCGCGAGTCCGAACGAAGTGACCGAACGTTCGCGCAAACTGGGAAAAACCTTTGTGCGCGGCAATCACGACAAGGCCGCCACGGGTGTGATGGACTTGGACGATTTCAATCCCATGGCAGCGGCGGCCGCGCTGTGGACGCGCAACGAACTCACGCCTGACAATCTCGACTGGCTGCGCGCCCTGCCCCAGGGCCCAATTCCCCTGCCGGATTTTCCTGAGGTGCAGCTGGTGCACGGCTCGCCCAATGATGAAGATGAGTACGTGGTTTCGCTGGGAGATGCTCTCGCGCCGTTGATCGCGCTGAATACGCATCTGACTTTTTTTGGACACACCCACCTGCAGGGCGGATTTTTTGCCAACGGATCATCGGCCGACGCTTTCCGTCCGGAGTACCGCACCGTGGGCCAGGCGGAATCGATTGCCCTGCAACTGAAGCCTGGCGCGCGATACCTGATCAATCCCGGTTCCGTCGGCCAGCCCCGCGACGGCGACTGGCGCGCCGCGTTTGCGCTGTTCGACACTGATGCGCAGGTCATCCACTTCCACCGCACGCCCTACAACCTGAAGGCCGCGCAGGACCGCATCTTCGCCGCGAACCTTCCCCCGCGCCTGGCCACGCGCCTGGCCGCCGGGCGCTAACCGGGACTTTTGGAGCTTCTCGAACCATGTGGGGACAGCCGCCCCCGGCTGTCCGGTCGAGCGAAGCTCGACGGGCTGCGCCGCGGATCGGGCGACATTGTAAACTCGATTTATGCCTTCGCACTCCGCCACCAGAAACTTTTTCGAGCCCCGCGAAACTCCCCCTGAGCATTACCTCGTCGCGCACAGCGATGGCGGCGCGCGCGGAAATCCCGGGCCCTCCGGTTATGGCGTAGTCATCAAAGACGAAGCCGGACGCAAGGTTGCCGCACTGAGCGAATATCTCGGCCACCAGACCAACAACTTCGCCGAGTATCAAGGACTGATTGCCGCACTCGAATACGCTATTCAACACGGTCCCAAGGCGCTGAAACTGATCAGCGATTCCGAACTGCTGGTGCGCCAGATCAAAGGAATTTACAAAGTGAAGAACGCGGTGCTGCAAGATCTGCACGGCCGCGCCAAGGAATTGATCGCGCAGTTGGACTGGTTCTCAATCGGCCACGCGCTGCGCGAGCACAACCAGGAAGCCGACGAACTGGCGAACAATGCAATGGACAAAGGCATGGGCCGTAGTGTGGCGCGGGCGCCCTCGCCCGCGCAGCCCGCGCCCCAGCAGGAGTTCGAAGGCGTAGTGCGCAACGGGGTCGTCGAACTAACGAACGGCAAGCTGCCGGAAAGAACGCGCGTGCAAGTGCGCGTGAAAAAGTAGTCTTGTCATCCTGACCGAAGCCCTTGTCATCCTGAGCGCGCTCTTTGCGCGAAGGATCTATGCAACTGGCTCGCAGCAAGGCACAGCCGGCAAATTGCATAGACCGTTCGGCCCGCAAGAAAAAACGGGCCGCAGGATGACAATCAAGGTTCACTCCGCCGCCGAACTATGGTCGTGCACAATCTTCCAGCCATCAGGGAACCTGCGGCACACCAGCGTGAAAATCCCGTGCGGAGTTTTACCATCCGGCATCGTCAAGTGAAACGCCCCGCGCACGAATGCCGCGTCCGGTCCCAGTATTTCGATGCGCAGATCGGAAAA
>Ga0181537_10004089_pt1 | contig 12212 bp, 11 predicted proteins | sample PEATcosm2014_Bin_39_FD_119765 | JGI IMG/M metagenome (GOLD analysis project Ga0181537, IMG submission 119765) | Peatland microbial communities from MTU Mesocosm Facility, Houghton, MI, USA - PEATcosm2014_Bin23_10_metaG | ecosystem: Environmental > Terrestrial > Soil > Wetlands > Peat | place...
ACTTTGGCGGTATAGCCGGAGAGGAAATGATACATCGCCTGCGCCGCCGTCAATTTTGCGATCGGCGGCATGACGCCGAATGCGTCGGCGGTGAGCAGCACGATGTTCTTCGGCATGCCGGCGCGGCCGCTGCGCGAGGCATTCGGGATGAAATCGAGCGGATAGGCGGCACGCGTGTTTTCAGTCTTCGAGTCGTCGTCGAAGTCGCAGACGCGCGTATCGGGATCGAACACCACATTTTCGAGCACGGTGCCAAAACGCTGCGTCGCGGCGTAGATTTCCGGCTCCGCTTCGGCGGAGAGCTTGATGCATTTGGCGTAGCAGCCGCCTTCGAAATTGAACACGCCCTGCGGGCCCCAGCCATGCTCGTCGTCGCCGATCAGCGTGCGGTTGGGATCGGCAGACAAGGTCGTCTTGCCCGTGCCGGAAAGCCCGAAAAACAGCGCCACGTCGCCCGCGGGCCCCACATTGGCGGAGCAGTGCATCGGCATCACGCTTTCGGCCGGTAGATAATAGTTGAGCGTGGTGAACACCGATTTCTTCATCTCGCCGGCGTAAGAGCTGCCGCCAATGAGAATGATGCGCCGGGTGAAGTCGATGGCGATAACGGTCTCGCTGCGCACGCCGTGGCGCTTGGGGTCGGCCTTGAACGACGGCAGCGACAGAATGGTGAAGTCGGGAACGTAATGCGCGAGCTCCGCGCGCTCCGGCCTGATCAACAGCGCGCGGATGAACATCGAGTGCCAGGCGAGCTCGTTATAGACGCGCGTCTTGATGCGATATTTCGGATCGGCGCCGCCGTAGAGGTCCTGGGCGAATAGAGTCTTCCCTTTGGCGTGGGCGATGAAATCCTCGAACAGCAGCTGAAATTTTTCCGGCGCCAGGCGGCCGTTCTTTTCCCACCACACCGATTTCTCGGTCTGGGCGTCGGCGACGACGAATTTGTCCTTGGGGCTGCGTCCGGTATGAACGCCGGTCTCGGCGCAGAACGCGCCGCCCTCGACGAGATTGCCTTCGTCGTTGGCGATGGCGTGCTCGACCAAAACCGCATCAGGCAAATTCCAGTGGATTGCGGCGAGGTGTTTTAAGCCGAATTTATCGGCGCCGTAGGCGCCATTCCGCAGACCGGTTTCCTTCACGCTCGCCTCCGCGACTCTCGGGCCTCGGCGGGAGCCCGAGTGCCAATCGACTGCGTCCGTTGCCGGACGGGCGACCCTATAACGGGCATCCTAGCACCTGCCAAGCGCCTACCTAGGCCGGCTCGTGTGGCAAGGCTAACCGGGGAGAACTCCACGTGTTCCCGTCGTTGCACCGCAGCAAATTATCCGCCGCGAGCCGCTTTCGCCAAATCGACGACCATCCGCCGCAACGCCTCCGCATTGGTAACCCGTGTCGGGAATTGCAACCGCGACGTCGCATCGCCGAGCGCGAGATCGAGGCCCTCCGGATCGAGCCCGGTGAGCCGCCACGAGCCATCTTCGCCGCCGAGGAGCTTGGTGGCGTAAAGCCGCACGGCTTCAGCGTGATCGCTATTCATATGCGCGAGCGCACTGGCTTCCGCCTCGATCAGATTCTCCGCGCCGGAAAGGTCGGTGATCACGTCGACAGCTTTCAGATCGGCGGCGCGGCCAAAGCCGGCGTTGAGGTGCGCGGAAACCACCTTAAGGCGCCAAAAGGCGAAATCGGCAAAGTTGGCGTAAAGCTCTGACTTGGGGTGGCGGGCGAGGAAGCGCCGACGCAAGCGCTGCTCGTCGCGATCGTCGCGCGCGATTGCCGTGAAGGTGCCGAGTACAGTCAGGCGCGGATGCGCCAGCGGATCGCCGCGCCCGGCGGACGACAGCAAGAGCGACGCGCGGCTGTCCTTTTCCAAATTGGCGGTGTGGGTGGAGAGCCGCGAGACGAGAATGAGCGGCGAGCCGTCGGCATCGGTCGCGACGTTAACCAATGACGCGAAGGGATGTCCGGTGTTGCGGTCGATGGTCGCAAGCGCCGCCGCCCGCGTCGCGCGCAGCAGCGTCTTGGCCACAGCTGTGGCATCAAAATCCGCGGTGGAAACGTTCTCCGGCAGGCGATCGGGCATCAAACCCGGTAAGGGCGCCGCCTCTTTGGCCTCCGTCATGGCTCTCTTCTCCGTTCCGGGCCGGGGCGAATTGCCCTGATTTTGCCTTGTGTTGTCACACTTCCGCCCCTACATGGGGTTTGAAAGGCTATGGGGCCGGGGCTGATGATGCTTGCGGCCGACTCATGTTAGAAGGCCGCCATGCCGACCATCGCTCTCGTCGATGACGATCGCAATATCCTGACTTCGGTGTCGATTGCACTCGAGGCCGAAGGATATCGGATCACGACCTATACCGACGGCGCCTCGGCGCTCGACGGTTTCAAGACTGCCCTGCCGGACCTCGCCATTCTCGATATCAAGATGCCGCGCATGGACGGCATGGAGACGTTGCGCCGGCTGCGCCAGAAATCCGATCTGCCGGTGATCTTCCTCACGTCCAAGGACGAAGAGATCGATGAATTGTTCGGCCTGAAAATGGGCGCCGACGATTTCATCCGCAAACCGTTTTCGCAGCGGCTTTTGGTCGAGCGAGTGAAGGCGGTGTTGCGCCGCGTGTCGCCTAAGGACGGCGCCGTGCCGAAGGAAGCCGACAGCAAGGTTCTCGAGCGCGGACTTCTGCGCATGGATCCGGAGCGACATACCTGCACCTGGAAGAACGAAGCGGTGACGCTCACCGTCACGGAATTTCTCATCCTGCAGGCGCTGGCGAGCCGGCCCGGCGTAGTGAAGAGCCGCAACGCTTTGATGGACGCCGCCTACGATGATCAGGTCTATGTCGACGACCGCACCATCGACAGCCACATCAAGCGGCTGCGCAAGAAGTTCAAGGCAAGCGACAACGAATTTGATATGATTGAGACGCTGTACGGCGTTGGTTATCGTTTTAAGGAATAAGCGCGAATTTGCGCAAAGGCCGTGGACAACCGAATTTGATCCATGGGCCCTGACTGGGACGGCTGACGTGCGGTAGTAATGGCGTCCATGCCCGCCGACACGGGCGTGATCGGAACCCCGGCAGACCAAGTGCTCGATCGAACCGCAGAAATCGAAAGGGCCGCGCAGGCCCAGCTATCGACCGAGACCGAGGCCCGAATCGCGGCCGACGGCCCCAATATGGCGTCCGCGCGTCCGCGCGCCCACGGCCTCGCCAGGATTGGCGACTGGCTACGGCGCGTCTGGCAATTCTTCATCACGCAAAGCTTTTCGAGCCTTACCCGCCGCATCGTCTTTCTCAACGTCGCCGGCCTGCTTGCGCTCTCTATCGGCATTACCTTCCTGTCGCAGTTCCGCGCCGGACTGATCGACGCGCGCGTTCAGAGTTTGCTGGTGCAGGGACAAATCATTGCTGGTGCCATCGCTGCTTCAGCGACCGTCGAAACCGGTTCGTCGATCACCATCGATCCGGACAAGCTGCTCGACCTGCGCGCGGGCGAAAGCTACGGCCCCTCTGAGGACGCGCTCTACGGCCTCGATTTCCCCATCAATCCGGAACGCGTGGCGCCGGTGTTGCGCCGGCTTGTCTCGCCGACCAAGACGCGCGCGCGTATCTACGATCGCGATGGTGTGCTGCTGGTCGACAGCCGCAACCTGTTCGGCCGCGGCGACGTGCTGCGCTATGATTTGCCGCCGCCCGACGTCGAAAAGCCCGGGCTGTTTGAGCGCGCCTATACGGCGGTGCGCCGCTGGCTCGGCCGGGGCGATCTGCCGCTCTATCACGAGCTCGGGCCATCGAACGGGCGCGGCTATCCCGAAGTCGCGCAGGCGTTAAGCGGTCAGAACGCCAGTATGGTGCGCATCAATGACCATGGCGACGTGATCGTTTCGGTCGCGGTGCCGGTGCAACGCTTCCGCGCCGTGCGCGGCGCATTGATGCTCTCGACACAGGGAGCCGACATCGACGACATGGTCGAGGCCGAGCGGCTCGCCATTCTGAAAGTCTTCCTTGTCGCCGCCGGCGTCATGATTGTGCTCTCGATCCTGCTTGCCGGAACCATCGCCGAGCCGGTGCGACGGCTTGCAGACGCTGCCGAGAGCGTTCGCCGCCGCATCCGCTCGCGCGTTGAAATCCCCGACTTCACGCGTCGGCGCGACGAGATCGGACATCTGTCCGGCACGTTGCGCGACATGACGAACGCTCTCTACAGCCGTATCGAGGGGATCGAAAGCTTTGCCGCCGACGTCGCGCATGAACTGAAAAATCCGCTGACCTCGCTGCGCTCGGCGGTAGAGACGCTTCCTGTTGCCAAAACCGATGAGAGCCGCGGGCGGCTTCTTGCCATCATCCAGCACGACGTGCAGCGGCTCGACCGGCTGATTTCCGACATCTCCGACGCGAGCCGCCTCGATGCCGAGCTGCAGCGTCAAGAGGCCGCGCCGGTTGATCTCGTCAAACTTCTCAACACGCTGGTCGACGTCGCTAATGAAGTAAAGCGCGACGACGGCGTGCGTGTGACCTTGCGGTTCGAAGGCGGCGGTGCGCGCGTCTTCCAGGTGCCAGGGCACGATTCCCGACTCGGTCAGGTTGTCGATAATCTGATCGAGAACGCCCGCTCCTTTTCGCCACCCGGCGGCACCGTGCGCGTCATCTGCCGGCGGCTGAAGAGTGACATCGACGTCATCGTCGACGATGATGGTCCGGGCGTGCGGCCTGACGCGGTCGATAAAGTCTTCGAGCGTTTCTATACCGATCGCCCACATCAGGGCTTCGGGCAGAATTCCGGACTCGGGCTTTCGATCTCCAAACAGATCGTCGAAGCGCATGGCGGCTCCATCTGCCTGGAAAACCGGATCGGCGCCACGGCCGCGGACGGAACGCCGACGATCGCGGGCGCGCGCTTTATCGTGCGTCTGCCGGCGACATGACGATGACCCTGCCCGCAACGGTGCACGCTTCGGCCGTGCTCGTTGGCGCGCGCGCTGCTCTGATCCGCGGACCCTCCGGAGCAGGCAAGTCGTGGCTCGCACTCGAACTCATCGCGTCGGCGCGCACTGGCTTGTTGCCCTTCGCATGCCTCGTCGGCGACGATCGCGTTCATCTGGCGGCGGCCGGCGGCAGATTGCTGGCGCGGCCGGCCGAGGCGCTCGCGGGGCTGATCGAGGTGCGCGGCGCCGGGCCGCTGCGGCTTGCTTACGAGCCGAGCGCGGTGGTCGGCTTCGTCGTCGACCTTGCCGCCGCCGACGCCAGCCGGCTGCCGGACGACGCCGAACGTCAGGCCGAAATCGAGGGCGTTTGGCTGCCGCGGCTTGCAGTCGCAGCCGGGGCTGCAGCCTTGCCCGGCGTGCTTGCGCTCATCAATTCAGCTCGGGAAAGCTGGGCGTAACCGCCACCGCGACGGCGCTTGCAGATTGATTAACCCGGGCGGCTGTAGACTTTAAGAGTAGCCGCGCCGCTCCGTTGGCCCCCCGCCATCCTCGGACCCCCGGTGGCGCCGTAAACCGAGATTTGGTCCTCGCTACCGCGATGCAGCAGAAGCGGGTTTCAGGCGAAAATGCCCCTTGCGCTTGGGCTTAGGATGGTCAAGATGAGCACCCTTTCTTGCGGTGCAACCGGGACGCGCCCGCGGGGAGTTTCATGATCGGCGTTGTGCTTGTGACCCACGGGCGGCTGGCTATCGAGTTCCGCGCGGCCTTGGAGCACGTGGTGGGCCCGCAGCATCAGATCGAGGCCGTGACGATAGGTCCGGACGACGACGTTGAGGAACGCCGCAAGGACATTATCGAGGCCGTAAAGCGCGTCGACAGCGGCGACGGGGTCGCCATTCTGACCGACATGTTTGGTGGTACGCCGTCGAATCTTGCCATCTCCGTCATGAGCCGGCCGAAAGTCGAAGTCCTGGCGGGCATCAATCTGCCCATGCTGGTGAAGCTCGCCAAGGTGCGTGGCGAATGGCCGCTCGCGGAGGCGGTCGCGGCCGCCCAGGACGCCGGGCGGAAATACGTGACGATTGCCAGCCGTGTGCTGACCGGGAAATGAGCGCGCAACTCCACCGGGACGAGGAATGTGCGCCCGCTGAATTTCGCGAGGGCGCGGTGGTGCGCAAGCTCGCGATCTGCAACCGGAAAGGTCTGCACGCGCGCGCATCCGCCAAGTTCGTGCAGACCGTGGAAAAATTCGACGCCGATGTGCGCGTCATGCGTTGTGGCGAGACTGTCGGCGGCACCTCGATCATGGGACTGATGATGCTGGCCGCGTCGCCTGGAACGTCGATTACTATCGAAGCAACCGGCAAACAGGCGGCTGACGTCATCGAGGCTTTGACCGCGCTCATCGACTCGCGGTTCGGCGAGGACGATTGATCAGCGCTGCGCTGAGCGCGGCTTTGGGAAGAAAGCATCGGGGGAAGAACACCAATGGCAGACAAGAACGACGCAGTCGCCAAAGGCGGCGTGACGCAAGCTTCGCAGCGCGAGCGGCAAGCGGCAACGATCCGTTATGTTGATCGTCCCGATATCGCGGAAACGTTTGCCGATTCCGTCAGCGGTCTCGTGTTCGACGGTCAAACGCTGCGCATCGAATTTGCGGTGACGCGGCTTGACGAGATCAAGCCCGATTCGCCGATCACCGGCCGCCGCTATCCGGCTTGCCGTCTGGCGCTGTCGCCGGCGGCGGCGCTTGATCTGATCAACCGGATGCAGCAGATCGGCGCGGCGCTGGCGCAGGCCGGCGTGGCGCGCGTTGCGCCGCGGGCCGGTGAGGCGCCGCCGGCGGGCTAGCCAACCGCGCTTGAATCTGCGGCCGCGGCTTTCTGCAAATCGGCGACGAAATCGCGATAAGCCGCGTGCCGCTCGGCTTCGTTCTCGATGCGCAAAAGCGCCGAAGGATGAACCGTGATGAAGAGGCGGGTGCCGTCGGCCATAGCGAGCGGTTGGCCGCGCATTTTGCCGATGGTAATCGTCCGGCCGGTCAGGCCGCGCGCGGCCGTGGCGCCGAGCGCGACCACGGTCGAGGGCTTGACCAGGCTGCGCTCTAAATCGAGCCAGACCTTGCAGCGTTCTATTTCGTAATTGGTGGGCCGCTTGTGCAGCCGGCGCTTGCCGCGCATTTCGTGCTTGAAATGCTTGACCGCATTGGTGGCGAAGGTTTCTTCGCGCGCGATGCCGGCATCTTGCAGCGCCTGATCGAGGAGACGCCCGGCCGGACCGACGAACGGCTTGCCGGCTAGGTCCTCCTTGTCGCTGGGCTGCTCCCCCACCGGCATGAAGGTGGCCTGCTGCGGGCCTTCCCCGGGCACTGCCTGCGTGGCATCGCGATAAAGTGGGCAGCGCATGCAGCTTTCCTCGGCTTGCGCGAGCTGGCGGAGCGATTTGACCGGGGGAATGTCGGGTTTTGGCGGCCCTGTTTGCATAGGGGCAGAATGCATTGCCGCCTGTCCGGTTCAAGCATGGACATAAAGCTATCTTTATGTCTTTAGTGCCGCCGCGCCGGCCCCCTGATGGGGTCGGCCGGCCGCTATCTTCCAACACGTCCGATCGGCCGCGTACTCAAAAGAGACCGCCAGGGAACGCCAAAGGATTGTCATGAGCACGTCGACCAAGACCAAAACTGCGCCCGCCGATTATGTCGTCAAGGACCTCGGCCTCGCCGAATGGGGCCGCAAGGAGCTTTCCATCGCCGAGACCGAGATGCCCGGTTTGATGGCGACGCGCGAAGAATACGGACCCGAGCAGCCATTGCGCGGCGCGCGGATCGCCGGCTCCCTGCACATGACCATTCAGACCGGCGTGTTGATCGAAACGCTCAAGGCGCTTGGCGCCGACGTGCGCTGGGCGTCCTGCAACATCTACTCGACGCAGGACCATGCCGCTGCCGCGATCGCCGCGGCCGGCACGCCCGTCTTCGCGGTCAAGGGCGAATCGCTCGTCGAGTATTGGGACTATACCCACCGCATTTTCGAGTGGTCCGACGGCGGCGCCCCGAACATGATCCTTGATGACGGCGGCGACGCCACTTTGCTCCTGCATCTCGGCATCCAGGCGGAATTGACGCCGACCGTGCTCCATCACCCGACCAACGAAGAAGAAGAGGTTCTGTTCGCGGCCATCAAGAAGCGGCTGAAGGAGCAACCCGGTTGGTATTCGAAGACGGCCAAGGATATCCGCGGCGTCTCCGAAGAAACGACGACCGGCGTGCACCGCCTCTATCAGATGGAGAAGGAAGGCCGACTGCTGTTTCCCGCCATCAACGTCAACGACAGCGTCACCAAGTCGAAATTCGACAATCTCTACGGCTGCCGCGAGTCGTTGGTCGACGGCATCCGCCGCGGCACCGACGTGATGATGGCCGGCAAGGTGGCGATGATCGCGGGCTTCGGCGACGTCGGCAAGGGCTCGGCCGCCTCGCTGCGCCAGGCCGGCTGCCGGGTGCTGGTTTCTGAGATCGATCCGATCTGCGCGCTGCAGGCGGCAATGGAAGGTTACGAAGTGGTGACGATGGAGGAGGCAGCGCCGCGCGCGGATATCTTCTGCACCGCGACCGGCAACGTCGATGTCATCACCATCGACCACATGCGCAAGATGAAGCACCGCGCCATCGTCTGCAATATCGGCCACTTCGATTCCGAAATTCAGGTCGCGGCGCTGAAGAATCTCAAATGGGACAACATCAAGCCGCAGGTCGACGAGATCGAGTTCCCGGACGGCAAGCGCATCATCCTTCTGTCTGAGGGGCGGCTCGTCAATCTCGGCAACGCCATGGGTCACCCGAGCTTCGTCATGTCGTCGTCTTTCACCAACCAGACGCTGGCACAGATCGAGCTGTGGACCAACCCGGGCAAGTATCAGAAGAAGGTCTATACGCTGCCGAAACAGCTCGACGAGAAAGTAGCTCGGCTGCATCTCGACAAGATCGGCGTTCACCTCACCAAGCTGTCCGACAAGCAATCGACCTATATCGGCATCCCGGTCAGCGGACCGTTCAAGACTGATCAATACCGCTATTGAGCGTCACAAGGTGGTGCGCGCGGGCGTCTCGGCCCGCGGCACCACGGTGATCTGAAGATCCAGCGGCGGACTGGTGAAGCCCAGGAAGTGTCGCGTCAGCGCAGCCGTAGTCGTGGTCGCGCCATTCTTCGCTAATGTGTCACTGACGTTTCGGCAGCGGGTATCGGTCATCAGACAAACTACCACGAGCCCGCGCAGGCTGCCGGTGGGCCGCCCCGCGTCCGAGAACGGACTGGCCGACAAAAGCTGCGCGCCCGGCAGGTAAACCCGCAACCCCGCGGTCACGTCGTCAGTACCCCAATACAATTGGACCGGCCCAGCGGAAAGCTGTTCCGCCATTTCGGCCGTTTGCCGGAAATGCGGCCGATATTGATCGGGCCCGTAAGCGAGCCTGACGCCGGCGATCACCGGAGAGGCGATGACGACGGCCAGCGTCATTGCCAGCGCAGCGAGGCCCGCATGCGCCGCCGCGCGAGCATCGATGGCAAGGCGCGTCGAGCCGTAAAGCACGATCGGTAATAGCGCCCAGTTGGGAAAGGTCCAGTCAGGGGTCACTCGGTACGGCACAACGAGATTGAGCAGTGCCGGCAGGATCAGCGGCACCAGCAACAGAACCAGCGCCTGCTGGCGGTCATCTGCGGCCGGCCGCACAATATCGGCGAGCGCCGCTCGGCTCGGACGCAACGCGACGAGAAAAATCAGCGGCACCACAATGTAGGCTATGGCGCCCAGAACGTAGAGCGCGGATTTGGTCAGCGTCTCGCTGAGCGGCGTATAATTGATGACGCTCTTTGCGAATTGCAGGCCGGCCGCATTGTGCAAGCTCCACCAGATGTGGGGTGCAATGAGGACGATGGCGCCCGCCGCCATCACGTAAGGGGCCAGCGATCGCCAAAAGCGCTTGGTTCCCGGACCCACAATCGAGGCCACCGCCATTCCGGCGAACAGAAAAATCGCCCAGTATTTGCCGAGCATCGTACAGCTCGCAAACGCCCCGGCGAGGAAAGCGTCGAGCACGCCAAGTCCGCGCCGGGCCCGCAGATAAAATAACAACGCCGCCGCCCAGAACGGAATCATCACGGTGTTGGCGTTGAGGACTTCCGCCTTGGCGTCGTAGAGTGGGATAAGCATCAGCGCGAAGAGACCCAGCAACGCGCGATTTCTGTCAAGGTGATCGCGGAGAAGCCGCCAGGTGATGCCGAGCGCGACGGCGCTGTTCATCACATTGAGTAAATCGACGGCCCATTTGTCGCGCGGAAAAACCGAAAACCACAAAATGAAAAGCCACCCGGTCATCGGCGGGTGCTTGTAGCCGAAGGCGAAATGCTGCGCCCAGCCGAGCGCTTCGTCGTTGTCGATGTGGATGTCGAGGGACGCCGTCGAGACGGTCCAAAAGATCATCCACAGCACCACGAAAGCCGCGAGAACCACCAGCACGATGACGCCCTCGGGCGCTTCAGCGACAAAGCGTTCCACAGTGCGGCTCGTCTGCTCGGCGAAGCTGACGATCCGCGAACGCGTGCGGCCGGTCGGATCGTGCGTGGCTATTTCCATCGGCTCCCGGGGATCGCGTCGCTGCTTGGCCGCTGGCGCGGGATTGCACAGCATTTTCCAAGACTTGAGAAGACTTGAGAAAGCTCTAGCCTGCGCATGCGGATAGGGCAATAAGGATGCCGCAAACAGAGGGCGTATGGCATTGTCTCGGTCGGCGATAGATGACATTCCATTGGCCGGCGTGCCGGCGCAGCTCCCGCGCGCCGACAAAATCGCCCTGCGCCCGGCACCGGAACTCAGCATCATCGTGCCGACGTTCAATGAACATGCCAATGTCCCGCTCCTGGTGGAGCGGCTCGCGCGTCTCCTTGTCTCCTGCGACTGGGAGATTGTGTTCGTCGACGACAATTCTCCCGACGGCACCGCCGCCGCCGCGCGCGCGATTGGCGAAAGTGACAGCCGCGTCCGCTGCATTCGCCGCATCGGCCGCCGCGGCCTCGCCGGCGCCTGCCTCGAAGGCATGCTGGCGAGTCAGGCCCGCTATGTCGCGGTGATGGACGCCGACCTGCAGCACGACGAAGCCGTGCTTATCCCCATGCTCGACAATCTGCGCAGCGGCCGCGCCGATGTCGCCGTCGCCAGCCGTTATCTCGACGGCGGTTCGTCCGCGGGTCTGTCGAAGCAGCGTTCCAGCGTGAGCCGCTGGTCGAATGCGCTGGTGCGGCATCTCTTCGGCATCGAGCTCACCGATCCGATGAGCGGCCATTTCATGATCCGGCGCGACGCCTTCGAAGCACTGGCGCCATCGCTTTCTTCGCAGGGCTTCAAGATTCTGCTCGACATCCTGGCGACCGCGCATGGCCGTCTGCGCACGATTGAACTGCCGTCGGCCTTTCACGAGCGCCAGCATGGCGAAAGCAAGCTCGACAGCAAAATCGCGCTCGATTTCGCCGCCTTGGTGACTGCCAAGCTCACCAACGACGCTGTCTCCGCGCGCTTCCTCCTGTTCTGCTTGGTCGGTCTGACGGGCATCGCCGTTCACTTGAGCATGCTCAGCGTGCTGTTGGCGGCAGCGTTTTCGTTCGGCGCGGCGCAAACGCTTGCCACCGTCGGCGCCATCGCCTGGAATTTCGTGCTCAACAACCTATTCACCTATCGTGACCAGAGACTCACTGGCTGGCATTTCGTGACCGGGCTCATCGGCTTCCAGGTGATCTGCGCCATCGGCGCGATCTCCAATGTGGGCATCGCCACCTGGATTTACGATTACGACAGCGTGTGGTGGACCGCCGGCCTCGGCGGGGCGCTGATCGGTACGGTGTGGAATTTCGTGGTCAGTGCCGCCTTCGTGTGGCGGCAAAGGTAGCCATTGCACTCCGACCGCTTGCCGCTTCGAGGTGCGGGTGTTATCTGCGCCGCATGACTGCGGTTCCGATCGAAAACATCCGCAATTTCTCGATCATTGCCCACATCGACCACGGCAAATCGACGCTCGCCGACCGGCTGATCCAGCTCACCGGCGGGCTCGAAGCGCGCGAAATGGTCGAGCAGGTGCTCGATTCCATGGATATCGAGCGCGAGCGCGGCATCACCATCAAGGCGCAGACCGTGCGGCTCAATTATCGCGCGCGCGACGGCAAGGTTTACGTGCTCAACCTCATCGACACGCCGGGCCATGTCGATTTCGCCTACGAGGTCAATCGCAGCCTCGCTGCCT
>Ga0181537_10004090_pt1 | contig 12210 bp, 9 predicted proteins | sample PEATcosm2014_Bin_39_FD_119765 | JGI IMG/M metagenome (GOLD analysis project Ga0181537, IMG submission 119765) | Peatland microbial communities from MTU Mesocosm Facility, Houghton, MI, USA - PEATcosm2014_Bin23_10_metaG | ecosystem: Environmental > Terrestrial > Soil > Wetlands > Peat | place...
ACGATGTTCTTCTGCTCGCTGCCCTGCACGAAGACCAGGGCGGGAAACACGCCGGAGCCAGAACTGTGATGACTGATTGCGGTCAAGGCCATGGATGGTGACGGTCGGTCGTTGGTCGTTGGTCGTTGGTTGATGATTAATGCTCGGCGCCTCGTTCGCCTTCGCCAGGGACGACCGGGAGCGCCTGTGCAGCAATCTCTGTTGCTGCACCAGACTACTCTGCGGGCGCGTAGTCCCGCAAGAGACCAGGCTGGGACATCTGAGCCTAGAGCATCCGAGCCTGGAGCATCTGAGCTTAGGCCGTCTGAGGTTGGCTTGTCCGTATATCCAGCAGCGCCAACCCGAAGATGATAATGGGAACCATGAAGTTGGAGTAAAACGGCATCGGCCAGACCCGCTGCCGAATCTCGGGCGTGAGCCAGAAGTAAGCCAGCGTCAGCCCCATCGTGGCGATCCACGGCCACACCAGCAGAATGCCGCCGACCATGCGGGCCAGCCGGATCGCCGGCAGAATGGGCCGGCCCGCACTCTCGCTGTACAAGAGCATCAGAATTACCGGCGCCAGCAACACCTGGTTGTAAAGCGCGGCCATGGGGATGACGACCAAGGTGAGGGCCAGCACGAGCGCGAAGGCTCGTCCAAATGCGGCGCTGCCGGCAGGTTGTCGCCGCACCGGCCAGATGCAGGCGGCGCAGGCCACTACGCTCAACCCGCCAATAGTCCTTCCTGCAAAGGCGCCAAACAAGACGCTAAGCTCTGATTCATTCTGCGTGTACTGGTGATATTGGCCGATGGCGTGGACAAACATCGGCAACCACCCGGGCAACAAGAGCTGTGCTCCACCCAGCAGCAGCAGCATGACCACACCAAATCCAATCAAGAAGCGCCTCCGCGAGCGCCAATCACTTCCAGCCCAGACCAAGAGCCATACCACCAGCGGCCAGGTCAGCTGAGGTTTGATCGTCGCGAACGCCAGCAGCCCTCCCGCGCACACAAGCCATCCGCCGGCGAGGCAGGCGCCACACATCGCGAGCATGCCCGCCACCAGCAGGCTCAACTGCTGCAGCTTGATTCCCTGCACCATGGGCAGCGAGCCGAGCATGAGCACAATAAAAATCAGCGCTGTGCCCGGTGACGGTCTCCATCCAAGAACCCGCAGCCACAGCAGCACGCTCACCGCCGCCAGCCCGACCAGCAGCCAGCGAAAGCCGGCTTGCACCACGTCGAACGGCAGCCCGACGGTCGGCGCCAGAAGAAAGACGACATAAGCGGGATACGCGAATCCCTGCTCGTCCCTGGGATCGTCCGGGCGCCCGGGATCGATCGCCCGCCCGTAATATCCCTGCTGAATTTCGCGAGTGATCTCCGGGCTGTAAGGATTGCGCCCATGTAGCAGTAGTTCGCGCGCTCCCAGCCACCGCGGATAGAGGTCTGACAAATTTCCACGCGGCCGCCCATACGCCGCAGCGTCGGCGACCTGTTGCGCGATCAGAATCCGGTTCATATAGAACCATGTGCTCGCCGAGGCCACGACGGCCAGAACGAGTGCGAGGACGAGTGGCGGACGCTTCAGCAAGGTCGAGTTTTCTTCCCTTAACGACTCCGGATCAGTTCCGCTTCATGTTACAACTGTGACAGCAAAACTGTTCATGCGATGGCGCATCGCAGTCTCGGCAGCAATTGGGATCCTGAGTGGTGCATTCTGCTGGTTCCTGATGATGCGTCTCCACCAGGATGCGGCTGACTTCCGCTGGGCGATCCTGCTAGCGCAACACGTGGTTAACGGGCAAAATCCCTACGACACGCCACGCCAACTATATCCCCTCACTGCTGGTTTTTTTGCGCTTCCTCTGCTGCGCCTGTCGCCGGAGGTTGCGGCCGGGTTCTTCTGGGGAATCAGCTCTTTTCTCTTAGCCTTCGGTCTAACCCGCCACGGCTACGGCAAACTGTTCATCTTCCTCGCCTATCCTTACTGGGCGGGAATTCTCACCGTGCAATGGTCGCCCATCATCTGCGCCGGCGCGTTCTTCCCGCTGCTCCTGCCGGCAACCATGGCGAAGCCGCAGATTGGCTTGCCCGTATTCCTCACGCGGATCAGCCTTCGCGGCGTAGCAGCCTGCGCTGCGCTGGCGGCAATCAGCCTCGCGGTGATGCCAAACTGGCCCCGGCTCTGGCTGCGCCAAATCGGCAGCTACGATCACTTTTTTCCTCTACTGATTCTTCCCGGTCCGTTGCTTTTGCTCGCGCTGCTGCGTTATCGTGACCGCGATGCCCGCCTCCTCGTGCTGGCTGCGTTGATGCCGCAGCGCTGGTTCTATGACAGCTTTATCCTCTGGCTGATTCCCCAATCGCGACGTGAAATCATCTGGACCGTATTCTTCAGTTGGGGAGCCGGCATCTGGCGGTGGTATCGCATTCCCCACACCTTCACCGAAGTCGGCCGCTGGACCGTAGTTTTTCTCTATCTGCCCATGCTGGCCGTCGTGCTGTTGCGAAAACCACGACGCGATGTCTCGACTCCAGATTCTGTTGGGAGTCTGACTCCCGCGTGATGGTTTGGTCCCAGAGCTTCTCTTCGTGGATATCTCAACCGACAGCCCGATGAAACCACGCCACCGGCACTACCAGCCGCATTATTGGATAAGCCTGCTCCTCGGTGTGGCGCTCATCCCCGCACTGCGCAGCCAGCAACTTCCGCTCAAGTTCGACTGGATCACTCTCGGCGTTGCCTATTGGATTCTTCTGGCGGCGCAATCCGTATTCGTGGCAGTCCTGCTGTGCCTGATCGGCCTGCCCCGCGCGCAGGTACTTGGACCCTTTCTGGCTCGCTATCGAGCGAACCCGCTTCGCCTTGTCCCCTTGCTTCTCTACTTTACGATTCTCGTCTGGGCCACCACCTGGACGAAAGCCTTGGTCTTGACCGTAGACACGGCAGCGGTGCTCGAACTCTTCGACCGGCGAGGAGCCCAAGGGTTGCGCCATGCCGCGGTTTCCGTTCTGGCGCCGTCGGCTTACCTGTTCTTCGGATTTCTAATGGTTCTCGCCTACAACTATGCCATCATTTCGGCCCGCTTCAATTTCTCGACCGACCCCGCTCTCGCGGCCGCAGACCGGTGGCTGCTGCATGGCCACTCGGTTTCTGAACTCGCGCATTGGGCGGTGCGTGTCTTCCCGCTATCTTTTTTTCGCTTTCTGGAATTGATCTACTTCGGCATGTTTCCCCAAATTGGAGCCGGTATCATCCTGGTCGCTCTCTGGAATGGAAGAACGCGCGCACTGCAATTCGTGGGAACGATCCTCATGGCATATTATTTCGCTCTCGCGATCTTTTATATCTGGCCCGCACAAGGGCCTTACTATCTCTGCCCCGGCCACTTCTCGCGCTTTCCCGCCAGTCTGCAGTGTTACAGCCTGCAAAAGACGCTAATTCAGCACGCGCTGGCGCTCTGGCGGCATCAACCTATCTCGCGCATTTCTACCGACTACTTTATTGCAATGCCGTGCATGCACATCGTGCAGCCGCTGATCGTGCTTTGGTTTCTGCGAGGCTTTAAACGCATGGTGTTCGCGCTGGCGGCGTATGATCTGCTGCTGGTGGCCGCGATCCTAATGCTCGAGCAGCATTATGTGATGGATATCATCGTTGCCCTCCCGGTAGCCGCGCTTGCCATTGCGATCACCGGCGGTCCGTTTCGCGGCAGGGGCGCCCAGACTCGTCCGGCAGCGCCCGAGACCAGACACAGGACCACCACGGCATGAAGAATTCTCCACTCCGTGCCAAGCCGTTGTTGTGGCTTCTGTTCAGCATGGTTTCGGCCGGCAGCATGGCCTACTACGTCGGTCATATCTGGAGCGCCAATCAGCCGCCGAATTTCAACGATTTCTACGCGCGCTGGTGGGGAGCCCACGAACTGCTGCTGCACGGCCGCAATCCCTATTCGCCCGAAGTCGCCCACGAAATTCAAACCGTCATCTATGGCGCACCCTTGGCCTCCGATTCGCAAGATCCTTCGGGCATCGGCGGCGGATTTGCCTATCCACTGCATATGGCCTTCCTGCTTTGGCCGACGATCTACATGTCGTTTTCCGTCGCGCAGAAGGCATTTCTGTCGGTCTCAATCCTGGGAACACTGCTCAGCATTCTGGTTTGGTTCCGTCTCGTGCGGTTCCGCAGGCCTCCTCTAATCCTCCTCGCCGTGACTGTTTTTGCCCTGGGTAGCTTCCCCGTTTTGCAGGCGATCAAACTGCAGAACCCGAGCCTGCTCGCCGCCTTTTTCATTGCCACTACATTTTTTCTGCTCTCCACCGATCATCTAAAGCTGGCCGGAGTAATGTTGGCAATCTCGACGGTCAAACCACAGTTCATGATCGTATTAATTCCCTGGCTGGCTCTCTGGACCCTGGGCGATTGGCGTCGGCGACGCCCGCTGGCCTGGAGCTTTCTCGCCAGCATGTCCCTGCTGCTCGGCATCAGCGAATGGCTGCTGCCCAACTGGATTCCCAGTTTTCTGAGGGTGGTTCGCGCCTATGGCCATTACACCTACGGTCATTCTGTCCTCGATGTCTGGTTCACGCCCACGTGGGGGCCGGTAGTCGCCGCCTTCGTTCTGCTCGCAGTTCTAGTTCTCTGCTGGAAGCATCGCCAGGAATCGCCAGATTCTCCGGACTTTATGGTTGTCACCAGTCTGGTGCTGGTAGCGACCGTGGTCATCATTCCGACCTTGGCTCCGCACGCGCAGCTCTTGTTGTTGCCCGGCATCTTGTGCCTGCTTCAGAGTGACCCTTTAACCTCGTCCTACGCTGCACTCCGTCGAGTGGTTCTGGCCGCAACCTGGACACTCCTGGCGTGGCCGTGGATAGCCGCCTTCGCCCTGCTGCTGGCCGCGACGGTGGTTCCTGCCAACAACCTGCTGCGCTTCTGGGAGCTTCCGCTCTACACCAGTCCCGTCTTACCGGTGGCTGTGGGATTAGGTTTATGCTGTCTGCTGCTGGCCAAGGGTTCAGAGGCCTTCCAGAGGCTCGGGCCCAACCAAGGGCAGCCCTGAGCTAAGTTCTTCAGGATTCAGGATCGGAAAGGATCGGCGACCGGACCGCCTTCACCGGTAGTAACCGGCAGTGTGCAAGAAATTACGACTTTTTCCTCAGGTGGCAAGGTATGATTAGCCGAGCCGGGCGGGCAAATCTCGGCGGTTTCAGAGTTTCTGGGTAGGGCCCTCCGCTCGGTCTCGAATTAGCAGAAAAGAGGGCCTGCATATGACGCTGGCACGGAGGCTTTGGTGCGAACAGGAAGCACAAGACATAGCGGAGTACGCCGTGATGCTGGCGGTGATTCTCGTCATAGTCGTCGGCACGGTACAGCTCATCGGATCGAACGCCAACAATGTGTTCTCCCAGGTCGCCAGTTCCATACAGTAAGATGCTGAAGCCTGGCGACTTGCAATGAGCCGGCAAACGGTGGGCAGCCGAGGTTGATTTCTGTCGGGGTTAATTTCTTAGGGAGCAGTATGAACCGTACACGTTTGTTGATGATCGGAGTTCTGGCACTCGCGGTGGGCTTCTTTGCCAGCGTATACGTCTACAAGAACCTGCAATCGAAATCCGGCGCTGGAACCGACCCAGGGGTAGACGTGATTGTGGCCGCGGACGATCTGCAGGTCGGGGCGCGAGTGGAAGAGCACGACATTAAAGTGATTAAGATCCCCGGCGCTGATCTGCCTCCGGGCGCGCCCCGCAAACGCTCTGATGTCATAGGCCACGGCGTGATCGTCCCGATTTCCAAGGGAGAATTCATCCTGCCCAACCGGCTGGCGGGCGAGAATGCCGGTTCCGGCCTGCCCTCACTGATTCCTCCCGGCATGCGCGCAGTTTCCGTGCGCGTGAATGAAGTCGTATCCGTAGCTGGGTTCGTCACGCCGGGCACACGCGTTGACGTCCTGCTCACCGGAACTCCCGGCAACGGCGGCGAGCAGGAGACCACAACCGTTTTGCAAAACGTCGCAGTGCTGGCCTCAGGACATACACTGGAACGCACCGCCACTGGCGAAGCCCAGACTACCGCGGTCATCACCCTGCTGGTTTCACCCGACGATGCGCAGCGGCTCACGCTCGCCAGTTCAGAAGGACACATTCAACTCGCGCTGCGTAATCCGCTCGACACCAAGCAGGACGAGGTACCGTCGGCGAATTCGCGAGGCCTGTACCGGGGACTCGCCGCACCAACCACGCAGCCGGTGGTTCACCACGCAGTGGTGAAGAAAGCCGTGGCGCCTGCCCCACCACCTTCCACCGGCGTAAGCATTGAGGTCTGGCAGGGCGACAAAAAGACGGAAGAAAAATGCACGGACGACGGATGCGGGGCCAAGTGACCGGAAAACCTTCAATTCTGCGAGTCTTTTTTTTGTTCTTGCGTACCGACAAGTTTCCGCACATGGAGACGAATCTGAAAATGAAAGTCCGCGCGTCCTTGCTGGGAGCTTCTTTGTGCGTCCTTGCCGTTGCCCTTCCCGCGTCGTCAGAAACTCTGCGCCCGGCGGATAACGCGCCTCAATCTCAAAGCCAGGCTCCGACCAGCACCCAGACCACGACTCTTCCCGCGCAGCAGCCGCCGCAAGGATCAGCCCCCTTGCGCGTCATGGTGGGCAAGTCGCTGCTCATAAATCCGACCGAGCGCATCATCCGCATCTCAGTCACTGATGGAGCGATCGCCTCGGTTCAGGTCATCACTCCCACCCAGATTCTCGTTCACGGGAAGTCTCCCGGGGAAGTTTCCCTGCTCATCTGGGACGAACTGGAACGCTCACGCAGCTTCGATCTCCGCGTGGATGTGGACGTCACCGCCTGCGCCGACGAAGAACACCGCGTGTTCCCCGACGAGCAAATCACCGTCACGCCTTCCCGCGGCGCAATCGTCCTCTCCGGACACGTTTCCACCGAAGACGTGTTCAAGCGCGCGGGAGAACTGGCCGCAGCCTATTCTCCGAAAGTCGTGAACGTTCTGACCTTCGGCCCAGTCGGCGCACAGGAAGTTCTGCTGCAGGTGAAGTTCGCCGAAGTCGACCGTACCGCGCTGACACAGATGGGCATCAACTTTGTCTCCACCGGCGGCGCCAATACCATCGGCAGCCTCACCACCGGCCAGTACGGCGGCTTCGGAACGCAGACTCTGACCCCCGGCGGCCAAAGCTCTGCGACTTCCACCCCCAGCACCACCACCATCAACAACGTCCTGAATCTTTTTCTTTTTCGGCCTGACATTAATTTCGGCGCCGTCATCGAAGCACTTCAGACCAAGAACCTGCTGCAGATTCTGGCCGAGCCGAATCTGATTGCGGTCAATGGCAAGGAAGCCAGCTTTCTCGCCGGAGGTCAATTCCCGTTCCCCATCGTGCAGCCCGGTCAGGGCTTCACCGCGGTGACGATTTCGTTCAAGGAATTCGGCGTGCGCCTGCAGTTCACTCCGGTCATCATGCCCAACGGCAACATTCACCTGAAGGTTGCGCCTGAAGTCAGCACTCTCGACTACGCCGACGCGCTGACCATCTCCGGCTTCACCGTGCCCGCGCTCAGCACCCGTAAAGCCGAAACTGAATTTGAGTTGCAGGATGGCCAAAGCTTTGTCATTGCCGGCCTTCTGGATAACCGGGTCACCGACATCTGGAACAAGATTCCCGGCCTCGGTGATATTCCGATCCTGGGCAATTTCTTCCGCAGCAAGAGCCTGCAGAAAAGTAATTCGGAGCTGATGGTCTTGTGCACGGTGCACCGCATCTCGCCGAGCACTTCCGAGCCCGCGCTGCCCAAGAATCCAAAGCCGTTTATTGACAACAACAAGTTCGACAACAGCAAGTAGGCCGAGGGTCAGGTATCGATGCACTTTGAATTCGTACGAGCAAAATCGAGCCCTTACGAGAAAAATCGCTGTGGCGTCATCCCGAGCGGAGCCGTTCTTGAGGCGGAGAGAGGGATCTCCAGCACAACGGCTCTGTCAGTGCGGTACGGATTTTCGAGATGAGTAACGCGCTTTAGGATTTTGTTATGCCGGAATTATCAGTCGTCATCGTCGCCACGGACAACGAGCAGCGCGCCGTCATGCAGGTGCTGGTGGATGGCACCAGTGTGGCGCGCACGGTGCACACCTGCGCGAGCTTTCCCGTGGCCGCCTCCGATCCGATAACCCGGCGAGTCCGCGCCGCCAATCCTGACGTGACTCTGGTCGACATTCCCGCCGACAATCCTCCACTCGCGCTGCGTGCCATCGAACTGTTGCACCAGGAGATGCCCGACGCCGCCATCTTTGCCATCGGCAATCTCAGCCAGCCGCAGGTCATCGTCAATGCCATGCGCGCCGGGGCGCGCGAGTTCATCGAGCGCCCCACCAACACCACCGACCTTCTGGAAGCCTTTGTGCGGCTCACCAGCGCGCAGCGCCGAGGACGGCAGGAAGGCATTCGCGGCAAGGTTTTTTCCGTCATCAACGCCAAGGGCGGCAACGGCGCAACCACGGTGGCCGTCAATCTCGCGCTGGCCTTGCAGTCGGCCCACGGGCAAACCGCGCTGGTCGACCTGGCTCCGCTCGGCCATACCGCGCTGCACATGAATCTCAAGCCCGTCTTCAACGTGGCCGACGCCACTCGCAATCTGCACCGCATGGACGCTTCCCTGCTGGAAAGTTTCATGACGCGGCACAGCGGAGGCTTGCAACTGCTGGCCGGAACCAACATACCCGCCGCCGTCGACCCTTCCACCGCGGAGTTTGTCCGGCTTTTCGACATGCTGGTGACGCACTATCGCTATGTCGTTGTGGACGCTTCGTCGCGCTTTGACGCGGCCAGCCGTCTCATCGCCAGCCTTTCTGAAACCGTTCTGCTGGTCGCCTGCAGTGACGTGGCCTCGCTCTGGAGCGCGGCCCGCGTCCAGCAATACCTGGGCGAGACTGGCAGCCGCGAACGCGTTCGCCTGGTGCTGAACCGCTTTCGCAAAGTGCCCGGTTTCAGCGAGGCCGACGCCGAGACCGCGGTAGGGGCTAAACTGTTATGGAGGATCCCCAACCAGTATTTCGCCATCTCGGGTGCAATCGATCGCGGCACGCCGGTGATGGATCAGCGGAACTCCGAGATCGCCCGCTGTTTCTCCGGACTGGCGCAGGAGTTAACCCGCAACGACGCCGATGTAAAGCGAGCGGCGTGGTCGTTATTCAAATCGGTTTAAGAATTTGAAGATTCAAATCGGTTGAGAAATTTGAAGCGTGCAGATACACCGTGCGCTTTCAGCCGCGAAGCGGCGCAAGAATAAAGCCCACGGCGCAAGCCGTGGGTATAAGGCCGGAGACGAACCAGCCCCGAAGGGGCGACAGAGAAATTCTCAAGCACACTGACCGCGGACGAAGTTAGGACAAAATGGCAAATCTGCAATCCTTCGAGCGCACCGACTATCAGCAGGTAAAGGCCGACCTGCACCGCAAGATTCTCGATCGCCTCGACCTCGAAAAACTGGGCAAGGCCGCGGGCGACTCCGCGCGCGATGAAGTGCTGGTAGTCATTCGCAACGCCGTCAACGCCGAGGTCGTCCCCCTCAGCTTTGCCGAGCGCGAGCGGCTCTCGCGCGAAATTCTCGACGAAATCTTCGGCCTCGGCCCGCTCGAACCTTTGCTCAAAGACCCCACCGTCTCTGACATTCTGGTCAACCGTTTCGATAAGGTCTATGTCGAGCGTGCCGGCAAACTCGAACGGACCGCTCTATCGTTCAAAGACAATTCGCACCTCATGCAGATCATCGAGCGCATTGTCTCGCGCATCGGCCGCCGGGTGGACGAATCATCCCCCATGGTCGACGCCCGCCTCGCCGACGGATCGCGCGTCAATGCCATCATCCCGCCGCTGGCCATTGACGGGCCTTCCCTGTCCATCCGCCGTTTTGGACGCGAGCCCGTCACCGCCCGCCAGATGATCGAGAATCTTTCGCTCACCGAGTCGATGCTCGAACTGCTCTCTGCCATGGTGAAGGGCCGTCTCAACATCCTGGTATCCGGCGGAACCGGCGCAGGCAAGACGACTCTGCTCAATGTGCTCTCCGGCTACATTCCCAACTCCGACCGCATCGTCACCATCGAAGATGCCGCCGAACTGCAGCTCAAACAGGAACATGTGGTGCGTCTCGAAACGCGCCCACCCAACATCGAAGGCAAAGGCGCAGTCCGCCAGCGGCAACTGGTCATCAACAGCCTGCGTATGCGTCCCGACCGCATCGTGGTCGGTGAGGTCCGCGGCGAAGAAGCCTTCGACATGTTGCAGGCTATGAACACCGGTCACGAGGGCTCACTCACCACGGTCCACGCCAACTCCCCGCGCGACGCCATGGCCCGCGTCGAAAATATGGTCTCGATGGCCAATCTCAATATTCCCGAGCGCGCCGTGCGCCACCAGATCGCTTCCGCCGTGCATGCCGTGGTGCAGATCGCGCGCCTCTCCGACGGCACGCGCAAGGTTATGACCATTTCCGAGGTCACCGGCATGGACGGAGACCTTATCGGCATGCAGGACATTTTCACTTTCGACCGCACCGGCACCGATGAGAACGGCAAAGTTCGCGGCGTGTTCCACGCCACCGGCGTGCGTCCGCAGTTCGCCGAGCGCTTAGCCACATCGGGAGCACGCCTGCGTCCAGCGCTGTTTGAATCACGAACTGAGGTCTGATTTTGAGCAAACAGGAGTGATGTGTCAGTTTGAAGTCGCTTTGAAAGGGCGCTGCTTTCAGCCGCGCCGTAAGTATCGCGAAATCAATCGCGGCTTTAGCCGCTGCGGGAGGCGTTTCTTGGAAACTGACCACTACCCGAACGCGAATCCTCTCTGTCCTCTGTGGTTAAATCGTTGGTAGTCCGAAGGTGGCCCGAGTAACGACATGCCCGCAGCTCTGATTGCGCTTCTCGTGTTCGTCCTGGTCGCGCTCGCGGCCTTTGCCCTGGGCTCGCTGCTCGACCAGCGCAACGCCCGCGCCCGGCTCATCAAAGAGCGCCTGGCCAACGAGCGCAAAGCTCCCGAACTCGCCCCCGAAGAAGAACTGGCGCTCCTGCGCGACGAGCAGCTCAGCCAGATTCCCGCGATTGACCAGCTGCTCCGCCGATCGTCACGCATCACCGACATTCAGAAAATGCTGGCGCAGGCCGGAATGTCCATTCGTGCCGGCAACTTTCTCGGGCTGTCGGCCCTGGCCGGAGTTGCAGCCACCTTCCTGGCCTATGGCCTGACCAAGCGCGTCGAAGTTGCCTGGATCGCCATGCTCGTCGGCTTCGTACTGCCTTATTCCTACGCTTCGTACCGGCGCAATAAGCGCTTCGAAAAATTCGAGGCGCTCTTTCCCGAGGCCATCGACACTCTGGCCCGCGCGGTCCGCGCCGGGCACGCCTTCACGACCGCGCTTGAAATGATCACCGACGAAGTGGCCGAACCCGTCGCCAGCGAATTTCGCCAGCTCTACGAAGAACAGAAATTCGGTATGCCGGTGCGCGACGCTCTGATCAATCTCACCGAGCGCATGCCCCTGGTGGACGTCAAATTCTTCGTCACCGCCGTCATGCTGCAGCGCGAAACCGGCGGCAACCTGGCCGAGATTCTTGATAACTTGTCCTATGTGATCCGCGAACGCTTCAAGATTCAGCGCCAGGTGCGGGTTTACACCGCGCAGGGCCGCCTCACCATGGCCCTGCTCATGGGGATGCCGCCCATCATCGTCACCGTGATGCTCGTGCTGAATCCGGCATTCATTCGTCCGCTGTTTTCTGATCCCATCGGACACACCCTGCTGGTCGCCGGCATTACCCTGCAAACCGTCGGCTACTTCGTGATCCGCAGAATCATCCGGATTCAGGTCTAGATAATGCGGGCTTAGATAACGCAGCTTTAGATAAGGTAGGCTTAGATAAAACAGGATTTAGCGAAGCAGGTTTAGATTAAGCAAGTTCAGATAAAGCAGGTCCAGGACCTGGTTTTCAGCCGCGAAGCGGCGCAAGAATACAGCCCACGGCGCAAGCCGTGGGTGGCGCAAAGGCAAAACGAACAAGCCCCGAAGGGGCGGAAGATTGGTCATGCTGCCGGTAATTTTAGTCATCGTCGTGTTCATCACCGTCGTCATGGCGGTCTTCGCCTTCGGAGCGGCGGTCATGGCCCCGAGTTCCATGCTCGGCGCGCGTCTGCGCGCCCTGGGCAATCAGCGGCC
>Ga0181537_10004091_pt1 | contig 12209 bp, 9 predicted proteins | sample PEATcosm2014_Bin_39_FD_119765 | JGI IMG/M metagenome (GOLD analysis project Ga0181537, IMG submission 119765) | Peatland microbial communities from MTU Mesocosm Facility, Houghton, MI, USA - PEATcosm2014_Bin23_10_metaG | ecosystem: Environmental > Terrestrial > Soil > Wetlands > Peat | place...
ATCGCCTGCGTGGCGGTGAACGATGTCTTCGTGATGAATGCCTGGGGCAAGGCGGGGGGCGTCGGCGACAAGATCCTGATGCTCGCGGACGGCAACGGCGATTACGCCAAGGCGCTCGGGCTCGAGCTGGACGCCACGGGGTACGGCATGGGCCGGCGCGGCCAGCGCTTCGCCATCATCGCGAAGGACGGCGTTGCGACCCAGGTGCTCGTCGAGGCACCGGGCGAGTTCAAGGTGTCCGCGGCCGAGTACGTCCTGAAGCAGCTTTAGCCTCAGGCCCACAGGTTACAGGCTCGCTAGTTACAGGCTCGCAGGCTCACAGGCGCCCGGCCTCCGTCGCGGCTCCTCGAAGGTGCGCGTTGCTCGCTCTATCCGCAAGGGCCCCCTCGTTCGCCGCCGCGGAGGCCGTGCGGATCGCGCGCGAGACGTACGGGCTGCTCGTCGATGCCTCCCCACTCCCCGGCGAGCGCGACTGCAACTTTCACCTGCGTGCGGGCGATGCTCGCGAGTTCGTTCTCAAGATTCAGGACCCGGGCGCATCCGCCGAGGCCGGCCAGATCGAAGTGCTCGAGCATCTTGCCGAGCAGGATCCCGGGCTGCCCGTGCAGCGGGTCTTTGCGACGATCGAGGGCCGCTCGCTCGGGCGCGTCGAACGCGACGGGCGCGCCTATGCCACCTGTCTCCTCGGCTACCTGCCGGGACAGCTCCTCATCAAGGTGAGACCGTCGCAAGAGCTCCTCGAAGCGCTTGGGTTCATGCTCGCGCGCCTCGATCGGGCGCTGCAGGGCTTCTATCATCCCGCCCTCGCGCCGCGGCTTGCGTGGGACGTGCGGCGTCTTTCGGAGCTCGGCGAGTATTTGAGCTGGATCCCCTCACCCGCCATTCGCAGCCGCATCGAGGCCGTGATCGGCGCGCTCGAGTCGAGCAGACCCAAGCTCAAGAGCCTGCGCAGTCAGGCGATCCACGGCGACTGCCACCCCAGCAACCTGCTCATCGATGCCGCCGGCAAAAGGATCACCGGAATCCTCGATTTCGGCGACATGCTGCATGCACCACGCATCCTCGAGCCGGCGGTCGCGATCTCCGAGCTGCTCACCGAGGACCTGGTGCCGCTCCCCGCGACCGGCGCTCTGCTGCGCGCCTATGCGCGAGAGTCCCCGCTGGAGGCGGCCGAAGTCGATGTGCTCTATGACCTCGTCACGGCGCGACACGCGGTGACGATACTGCTGCACGCGTACCGCAGCCGCCACGACCCGCCCGGTGCAACCCTCCTCGAGGCATCCACCGTGCATGCGGCGCGATCGCTCGAGGAGCTCGCGCGCGTTGGCCGCTCCGAGGTCACGCGCTCCTGGCACGAGGCAGCGCTCACCGGCGCCGGCGCCCGCGCGCCAACCCGCAACGCGCGCGACGACACCGCGCCGGTCGATCCGGCACGTCGGCGGCGCCTGCTGGGCGCGGGCGCGGAGCTGTTCTACGAGCGGCCGCTGCACCTGGTGCGCGGCTCCGGGGTGCTGCTCTATGACGCCTCGGGGCTCGACTACCTCGATGTGTACAACAATGTGCCGCACGTCGGGCACGCGCATCCGACGGTGGTCGACGCGATCCAGCAGCAGGTGGCAACGCTCGTCACCCACACCCGCTATCTGCACGCCGGCATTCTGGAGTACGCCGAGCGGCTCACCGCGACGCTGCCGCGCGAGCTAGACGCGTGCATGTTCGTCAACTCCGGGAGCGAGGCGAATGATGTGGCATGGCGGCTGGCGCGCTTCGCCACCGGCGCCGAGGGCGGCATCGTGCTCGAGGAGGCGTACCACGGCATCACGGATGCGGTGGCGGCACTCACGCCGAGCGGTGGCCGCCCGCGCGATCCGCGCGTCGTGACGCTCGCGCTGCCGCCCGCAGCGCTGCGCGCCCACGAGCCGCTGCCGGCGGCGGTGCTCGAGGCCGCAGTCGGGGATGTGGATGAGGCGCTCGCCACGCTTGCCGCCCGTGGCCTCGAGCCCGCCGCCTGTTACATCGACTCGGCCCTCACCAGCTCGGGAATTCTCGATCCGCCGCCCGCGTGGGCGGCCGCGTGGGCGGGACGCGTGCGCGCAGCCGGGGCGCTCATCGTCGCCGACGAGGTGCAATACGGACTCGGCCGCTCGGGCTCGCACTTCTGGGGATTTGCGCGGCGCGGTCTTACGCCCGACATCGTCACGCTCGGCAAGCCCGTGGGCAATGGCTATCCCATGGGGGTGGTGATCGCGCGCCGCGCGCTCATCGAGGCGTTTCAGGCCAAGTACGGATTCTTCTCCACCTTCGGCGGCAATCCGGTGGCCGCGGCGGCGGGGCTCGCGGTCCTCGAGGTGCTCGAGCGCGAAGAGCTCATGGCGAATGCGCAGGCGACCGGCGAGTATCTGCGTGAGCGCCTCACGGCACTGGCCACGCGCCACGCCGCGCTCGGCGCCGTGCGCGGCGTGGGACTCATGCTCGGCCTCGAGGTACGGGGCTCGGAGGAGCGGTCGGCGCGGCAGATCGCCAAATCCATCGTCAATCACATGGCCGCGCAGTCGCGCGTGCTCATCGGCTCCGAAGGTCCGCACGGTGATGTGCTCAAGCTCAGGCCGCCGATGCCGTTCCGGATCGAACACGCGGATCGGCTGCTCGCGGCGATCGAATCCGCTACACGAGCCGCTCGAGCTCCGGAATGATCTGGAACAGATCGCCGACCAGACCAAAGTCCGCGACCTCGAAGATCGGTGCCTCGCCGTCCTTGTTGATCGCGACGATGGTGCGCGCATCCTTGATGCCGGTGAGGTGCTGAATCGCACCCGAGATGCCGACCGCGATATACACTTCCGGCGAGATGATCTTGCCGGTCTGTCCGACTTGCATCTCGTTGGGCGCATAGCCGGCATCGACCGCCGCGCGCGAGGCGCCCACGGCCGCACCGATCTTGTCGGCAAACTGGTAGAGGATCTTGAAGTTCTCGGCGCTCCCGAGCGCGCGACCGCCCGAGACGACGCGCCGCGCCGTCTGCAGGTCGGGCCGGTCGGTGGAGCCCGACTTGGCGCCGACATAACGGGTGTGGGTGGGAAGTGTGACCTCGAGTGTGCGGCTCTCGATCGCGGCGCCGCCCCCCGTGCCGGCAGCCTCGAAGGAGGCGACGCGCACGGTCGCAATCAGCGTGCGCGCGGGGTCCGCCTCGACCGTGATGATGGCATTGCCCGCGTAGATCGGCCGGCGGAAGCGATAGGCACCCTCGACCGCCATCAGATCGCTCACCTGCGGTACGCCTAAGAGCGCGGCGACGCGCGGCATCAGGTCCTTGCCGAAACTCGTGGAGGGGCCGAGCACGTGGGTGAAGCCCGGCGCGAGCGCGACGATCTGCGGGGCGAAGGTGGCGGCAAGCGCGTGCTCGTTCTCCGGCCGGTCGATGCGCAGCACCGCCTTCACGCCCGCGAGCGCAGCGGCCTGGGTGGGGACTCCCGCGGTGTCGGCGCCGAGCAGCACGATGCTGATCTCGGCCTCCGGGATGGCCTTGGCGCAGGTGAGACATTTCGCGGTGGCGGGATTGAGCGACTTGCCGTCGTGCTCGCCGATGATCAGTACCTTGGACATCAGATCAGACCCTTCTTCTTCAAGGCATCGACGAGCTCGGCCACATCCTTCACCATCACGCCCTTTTGACGTTGCGGTGGCGGCTCGGTCTTCACGACCTTGAGCAGCTGGCCTGCGCTCACCCCGAGCGCCTCGAGCGAGGTCACCTCGAGCGGCTTTTTCTTGGCCTTCATGATATCGGGCAGCTTCACGTAGCGCGGCTCGTTCAAGCGCAGATCGACCGTGACGACCGCCGGCAGATCGACCTCGATGGTCTCGAGGCCCGCATCGACCTCGCGCGTCACCGCCGCTTTGGCGCCGGAGAGCTCGACCTTCGAGGCGTAGGTCGCCTGCGGCCGCTCCCACAGGGCGGCGAGCATCTGGCCGGTCTGATTCGCATCATCGTCGATCGCCTGCTTGCCCAGGAACACGAGGTCGGGATTCTCCTTGCGGGCGAGAGCAAGAAAGGTCTGTGCGGCGATGAGCGGCTCGACCGGCTGATCGCTCTGCACGAGGATCGCGCGATCCGCGCCCATGGCGAGCGCGGTGCGCAGCTGCTGCTGGGTGTCGGCGACGCCGATGCTGACCGCGAGCACCTCGATGTTGGCGCCGCGCTCCTTGATGCGCAGGGCCTCCTCGAGGGCGATCTCATCGAACGGGTTGACGCTCATCTTCACGCCATCGAGCATCACGCCGCTGCCGTCGGGTTTGACGCGCACGCGCACGTTGTAATCGACCACGCGCTTCACACAGACCATCACCTTCTGCATCGACTCTCCTCAGGATACCGGTTGCACCGAGGCGCGCAGCCCCTCGGCCTTATGTTGCTCGAACGAGGCGCTTATTCTAGCGGCGCAGTGCTTCAGGCGGGGCAATAGCCGCTCGCTGCCCTGCCGCTGAGGCAGATTGGACGCGTTGAAGCGCACCATGAGACAGGCGCGCACGCGATCCTGGCCGAGGACCGGCACGGCGAGGCTCACCTCCTCGACGAGCCGCCGCGTGCGGCTCGTGGCGGCGTGCCCCTGCGCATGGATGTCGGCGAGCAGGCGTGTCAAATCGGTGCGTGCGCCGCGGGCGAGCTTGTCCTCCTCGCGGCCGGCGCGCGCCAGGGCGTCGATGAGCGTCTCGCGCTGCGCCGGCGCGCTGAAGGCGAGATGGCATCGGCCGGGCGCGCTGGTGAGCAGAGGCAGGCGCATACCCGCCGAGTAACGCTCGAGTCCGAGCGGGCTCAATCGGTCGGTGCTGTCGCGGATCACCAGGGCCGTGCCCGAGAGTGTGGCGATCGAGACCGGCCAGACCACCTCGCGGCCGAGCTCCTCGATGAACGGGCGTGCAACCCGCGAGATCCAGGCCTCGTCGTCGAAACCGCCACTCAACGAGCGCACGCGCACCGTGAGCCGGTAGCGATCGTCGAGCGCATCGCGCACGATGAAGCCGGCGTTCGCGAGCGTCTCGAGGATGCGATACACGGTCGTGCGCGGCAGGCGGATCTCCTGCGCCACTTCGGAGACGGTCGCCCCGTCGCGTAAATTGAGCACGGTCAGTGCCTCAAGACCGCGGATCAACGCGCGGATCGGGCGGGTGGATTCCATGAAGCCTCATCGAATGGGGAATATCCTAGTGTAAGGAGAGCCCTTTCGGTTGTCCACATGGCGGTCAATCGCTAGACTCGCGGCGAACATGCGCTACCTCCTCAAGCGTCTCATCGGAGCCGTACCGACTCTCTTCATCATCGTCACGCTCACTTTTTTCCTGATGCGCCTGGCACCCGGCAGACCTTTCGATGAGGCGCGCCGGCTCCCGGCGGAGATCAGCGCTCACATCGAGCATGCGTACGGGCTCGATCAGCCGCTGCTCGTGCAGTATGCGCACTACCTGCGCGCCCTCGGGCACGGCGATCTCGGTCCCTCGTTCCGCTATCGCGACTTCACGGTCAACGAGCTCATCGCGCAAGGGTTGCCGGTCACCGTCGAGCTCGGCAGCGCTGCCTTGCTGCTCGCGTTCGCTCTCGGTATTCCGGCGGGCGTCTACGCGGCGCTGCGCCACAACCGGCCGACGGACCGGTTGACGATGTTGCTTGCGGTGCTCGGCATCACCATTCCCTCCTTCGTGCTGCTGCCCGCGCTCGCGCTGCTCTTCGGTGTCGAGCTGCGCTGGCTGCCGGTGGCCGGATGGGAACCCGGCTCGCTGCGCGTGCTCGTGCTGCCCGTGATTGCGCTCGCACTGCCGCCGCTCGCCTACGTGGCGCGCCTGACCCGCGCCAGCATGCTCGAGGTGCTGCGCAGCTCGTACGTGCGCACCGCGGTGGCAAAGGGCTTGCCCTGGCATCGGATCCTCGCCCGCCACGCGCTCAAGCCCGCGCTCATACCGGTCGCGGGCTTCCTCGCGCCGGCCGTCGCCTCGATCATGACCGGCTCGCTGGTCGTCGAATCGATCGCCGGCATGCCCGGCGTCGGCCGTTATCTCGTGCAGGGCGCGCTCAATCGCGATTACACGCTGGTGATGGGCATGGTGCTGTTGTATTCGACGGTGCTCATCGTGATGGGGCTGGTGGTCGATCTGCTCTACACGTGGCTGGACCCGCGCATCCGGCTCGAGCGATGAGGCCGGCCGACTGGAGTGAAGCCTGGGCGCGGTTCGCGGCCGGCCGCGGGGCACGGCTCGCACTCCTGATCGTGCTGGCGCTCATCGCACTCGCACTGGTGGGCCCGGCTTTCAGCCCGCACGAGGGCGCGGCGCTCGACTGGCGCAGCATCGCGGCCGCGCCGGGTCTGTCGAGTCGTCACTGGTTCGGCACGGACCGCTTGGGAAGGGACTTGTTCGTGCGCACGCTCGAGGGCGCGCGCGTCTCGCTCGCCGTCGGCGCGGTGGCGAGTGCGGTCAGCATCGTCATCGGGCTCGGCTACGGCGCGATCGCCGGCTACGCCGGCGGACGCACCGACCGGCTCATGATGCGCTTCATCGAAATCCTGAGCGGCCTGCCGCTCATCTTCTTCGTCATCTTCGTCACCGTGCTGTTTGGGCGCAACGAGGTGCTGCTGTTCGTCGCGATCGGCGCAGTGGGCTGGCTCACGCTCGCGCGCATCGTGCGTGGGCAGACCTTGAGCGTGCGGCGGCGCGAGTTCATCGAGGCCGCCATCGTCTCGGGCGCGAGCGGTGCGCGCATCATCGTGCGCCATGTGCTGCCGAATGTCGCGAGTCCCGCGATCGTGTACGCGAGCCTCGCCGTGCCGCAGATCATTCTGCTCGAGAGCTTCCTGAGCTTTCTTGGACTCGGGATCCAGGAGCCGCGCGCGAGCCTGGGCACGCTGATCGCGGAAGGCGCGGGCGAGCTGCAATCCGCCCCCTGGATGCTGCTGGTGCCCGGCACCTACCTCACGCTCCTGTTGCTGTCGCTCAATCTGCTGGGCGATGGACTGCGCGATGCCTTCGATGTGGGCGAGCGCGCCTGATGGCACTGCTCGACATCGAATCGCTCGAGGTTCACTACGAGCAGTTGGGGCGGCGGCTAGAGGCGGTGCGCGGGGTGTCGCTCGCGGTCGAGGCGGGCGAGTGCGTGGGGCTCGTCGGCGAATCGGGCGCGGGGAAAAGCCAGCTGTTTCTGGCGACGCTTGGTTTGCTGCCGCGCGCGGCGCAGGTGCGCGGCCGCGCGCGCTTCGAGGGGCGCGAGCTCGTGGGGGCGGATGCGCGCGCGCTCAATCTCATCCGCGGCTCGAAGCTCACGATGATCTTTCAGGATCCTGCGAGCGCGCTCACGCCGCATCTCAAGATCGGCGTGCAGCTCGGCGAGGTCTTGACCACGCATCGCGGCTGCTCGCGCCGCGATGCTCGGGCCGCGGCCCTCGAGGCCCTCGCGCGCGTCCAGATTCCCGAGCCCGAGCGGCGTCTCACGCAGTACCCCCACGAGCTCTCGGGGGGACTGCGCCAGCGCGTCATGATCGCCATGGCGCTGCTGGGCGCGCCGGCCCTGCTCATTGCCGATGAGCCGACGAGCGCGCTCGATGTGACCGTGCAGGCGCAGATCCTCGAGCTCCTGGAGACGCTGCGCGCGGCACAGCCGCTCGCCATCGTGCTCATCAGTCACGATCTTGCCGTGGTGGCGCGGCTCGCCGAGCGCATCGTCGTGATGTACGCGGGGCGCATCGTCGAGAGCGCGCCCACCGCGCGTCTGATCGAGCATCCCCGTCATCCGTACAGCGAGCTGCTGGTGCAATGCGCGCCGAGGATCGAGGGACCACGCCTCGAGCGCTTGCCGTTCGTGCCCGGCAGCGCGCCGCGCGCCGAGGACGTCGCGCCAGGATGTGCGTTCGCGCCGCGTTGCCCGCGCGCCGCGGAGCGCTGCCGGCGTGAGCGGCCCGCGCTCGAGCCCGATGCCACGGGAGCTGCGGTGGCCTGCCATTTCCCGGTGGCCTCATGAGCGCGGGTCCCGCGAGCGCGGGCCCCATGAGCGCCGGCCACACGAGCGCCGGCCACACGAGCGCTGGCCACGGCAGCGCCGGCCACACGAGCACACCGCTCCTCGAGGTGCGCGCACTGGCGGTCGAGTACGACGGCACTCCGGTGCTCGAGGATGTGAGCTTCGAGGTGGGCGCGGCCGAGGCCGTGGGGCTCGTCGGGGAGTCCGGCGCCGGCAAGTCGACGATCGCGCGAGCGCTCGTCAAGCTGGTGCCGGCGCGCCACGGTGAGCTCATCTTCCGCGGGGTTGATCTCGAGCGCTGCACCGGCCCCGCCCTGCGGGCGCTGCGGCGCGACCTGCAGATGATATTCCAGGACCCGTTCGCGAGCCTCGATCCGCGCATGACCGTGGGCCGCGCGCTCACCGAGCCGCTCGAGGTCTTCGAGCCGCGCAGCTCCCGGGAGCAGCGCGCCGCGCAGGCCATGCAGGCGCTCGCGCGCGTCGGGCTGACGGCCGGGATGGCGAGCCGTTACGCGCGCGAGCTGAGCGGCGGGGAGTGCCAGCGCGTCGCCATCGCACGCGCCTTGTTGCCGCGTCCGCGATTGCTGATTTGCGACGAGCCGGTGAGTGCGCTCGATGCCTCGATCCAGGGGCAGATCATCAACCTGCTCGCCGACCTGTCGAAGGACGAGGGCACGGCGCTGCTCCTGATCAGCCACAACATCGTGCTGGTGCGTCACCTGTGCCGGCGGATCATCGTGCTCTTCGAGGGCCGCGTGCTCGAGGTCGCGCCCACCGATGAGCTGTTTGATGCGGCCCGGCATCCTTACACGCAGGCGCTGCTCGCTGCCGTGCCGACGCTCGAGTCGCGCGCTCGGCCAACGCTCGATGCGCGACACGCTCGGCTCCGGCATGACGGGACACATGCGGAGCCGGTGCGCGGGACGGCCGCGGCGCCGTTCGGCGGGACGGCCGCGGCGCCGCTGGCTGGGACACCCGCGGCACCGCCCGCCCGGGCGGCTGCGGCGCGGCTCGCTGATCGGTTCGGGGGATCACGCGCATCGCGCCGCGGCTGCGTCTATGCGCGGCGCTGTCCTCACGCGCAGCCGCGCTGCACCGAGCAGACGCCGGTGCTCGAGGCGGTGAGCCCGCAACGTGTCGTCGCGTGTCACCGCTGGCGCGAGCTTGCGGGGCAGCCGGGCGGTCCACAAAAAACAGGACTCAGACAGGCTCCTGACCGATGAGCGAGGTCCTGATGGCGGCCGTGGCCCGCGGCTGCACTGTACTCACGCCGAACAGCGAGCTCGCCGCGGCGCTGCTCGATGCCATCGAGCGCGCGCATCGAGGCGCGGGCCGCGAGCTGTGGCCGACCCCGCGGGTGCGCGAGTTCGGCGGCTGGCTCGTGGACCGCCATCTCGAGGAGCTGCAGCCGACCGCGGCGCACTTGCGCGTCTTGAGCGAGGTGGAGGAGCGCGAGCTGTGGCTGCAGGTGGTCGAGACCGGTGCTGGCGAGGCATCGATGGAGCCGGCCGCCGCAGCGCGCGCGGCACGCCGGGCGCGCCGGGCGATGGTCGAGCATGGCATCGGGCTGGAGGCACTGCGGGCCGAGCACACCCTGGAGGCGAGCGCGCTCATCGAGTGGTCGACGCGCTTCGAGGCGCGCTGCCGCGCGCTCGATTGCGTGAGTGCCGATGCCCTGTGGCCGGGTGCGGCCGTGGCGCCGCCGGCGGCTACGGAGCCGATCGCCTGGATCGAGAGCCCGAGCTGGCGGCCGCAGGCGCGGCGCTGGCTGGAGGCAACCGCGGGCCGCGCGCTCGAACCCGAGCCTGCTCGATCGCCCGGTGGATCCGTCGAGGCGCCGCGGCGCACGCGCTTCGGCTCCTCCGCCCACGAGCTCGCTGCCCTGGCCGTGTGGAGCGAGCAGCTCGTCGCACGCAACCCTGAGGCCCGGGTGTGGGTCTGCATTCCCGATCTCATGAGGCGGCGCGCCGCGGTCGAGGATGCTTTCGATGCGGTGCTCGAGCCGGGCCGATTCGCGCTCATCGAGCACGGTGCGCACGCGCCGCGCTATGCACTCGCGGGCGGCACCTCGCTCGCGCAGCACGGGCCGGTGCGCGCGGCGCTCGAGCTGCTGGCGGCGAGCCGCGGAATGCTCGATTTCGAGCGCTTCAGTGCGCTGCTGCGCGCGCCGGAGCTGGCGCGCGATGCGCTCGATCTGTCGGCCGCGCGCGCCGATATCGAGTTGCGGCGCGTGGCGCCGAGCGAGGCACCGCTCGCCCATTGGATCGCGCTCGCCGGGCACTGCGTGCACGGCGCCCGGGTGCCGGCGCTCGAGCTGCTCAATGCCGCGCGCCGGCATCTCGATCAGGGAGGTGCCCGGCAGCTCCTGTCGCGCTGGGTGAGCGTGTGGGTGAGCGCCTTCGAGGCGGGGCCGTGGGCGAATCGCGCGCGCTGGACGAGCGCGGAGTACCAGGCGGCAGAGCGCTTTCGCGAGCTCCTCGCGACCCTTGCCACTGGCGATCGGCTCTTCGGGCGCATGACGCGCGCCGAGGCCGGCGCGCTGTTGCATCGCGCATCCCACGAGGTGCGGTTTCAGCCGCAGACCGGTGTCCCGCCGATCTGGATCAGCAGTCAGCTACACGATCCTTATCTCGCCTACGAGGGTATCTGGGTGGCGGGCGTCGATGCGCAGCGTTGGCCGCCGGCGCCGGCGCCGGTGCCGTTGCTGCCGGTGCGCCTGCAGCGCCGCTTCGGCATCATCGCCGCCTCCGCTGAAGCGCAGCTCGCGCAGGCGGAAACGCTGCAGGCGCGCTGGCGGGCGCGGGGGGTGGAGCTGCGCTTCAGCAGTGCGGCGGCAGGCCAGGGACGGAGCGGGGAGGTGAGTGCGCTGCTCGCAACGTTTGCCTCACCCGACAACGACGTGATCGGTGCCGCTCCGCAGCCCCACTGGTGCGCGCAGCGGCGCGCCGCTCCCTCTCTCGAGCGGCTCGAGGATGCGCAGGCGCCGGCGTTCGCGCCGGATGAGCCCACCCGCGGCGTGTGGGCACTCAGGGCGCAATCGCGCTGTGCCTTCCAGGGGTTTGCCTTCGCGCGGCTCGGGGCCGAGCCGCTGCGCAAGCCGATTCCGGGCTTCAATGAGCTCGAGCGCGGCCAGCTCGTGCACGATGCACTCGAGCATCTCTGGGGCGAACTGCAAAGCTCGGCGCAGCTCGCCGCACACACCCCCGACTCGCTCGCCGCACTTCGCTCGCGCTCGGCCGCCGCGGCCATCGAGCGCGCCGCGCGTCGCCGCGATCCCGGGCTGCGCTGGCGGGAGCGCGAGCAGGTGCGCCTCGAAGCGCTGCTCGGGCGCTGGCTCGAGGTGGAGCGCGCCCGTGTCCCTTTCACGGTCGAGCGCCTCGAGCTCGCCGCGCGGTCCGTGCGCTTCGGGGGGCTCGAATTCAAGGTGCGCATCGATCGGGTGGACCGGCTCGAGGATGACAGCTACGTGCTCATCGATTACAAGACGGGCGTGGCGACGCCCGACTGGCGCGACGATCGGCCCGACAATCCGCAGCTGCCGATCTATGCGCTCACGCTCGGGCGTCCGCTCGCCGGGGTTGCCTACGGCCGCGTGAATGCGACCGAATGCGAGTTCGTGGCGGAGACCGATCGGCCGGGACTCTTCAAGCCCGGCAAGCGCGCGACGTCGCTCGAAGGACACGCGCGGCTCATCGATCTCCTCCCGCTGTGGGCGGAGCGCATCGAGCGCCTCGCACGCGAGCTCGCCGCGGGGCGCGCCGTGCTCGATCCGACCTCGAGGGCCTGTGCGATCTGCGATTTCCAGGCGTTGTGCCGCGTCGATTCCACGCTCATCGAGAGCGATGATGAGTGAAGCAGCACCCCCCGGTTCCGGGGCGGCACCGCGCGAGGCCCAGGCACAAGACCAGGCAGCGCCCCCCGACGCCGACGCGCGCCGCCGCGCCGTCCAGGCCGAAGGCTGCGTGCTCGTGCAGGCGCCGGCCGGCAGCGGCAAGACGACACTGCTCGTGCAGCGCTACCTGCGCCTGCTCGCGTGCGTCGAGGCGCCGGAGCGCATTCTCGCACTCACCTTCACGCGACGCGCCGCGCAAGAGATGCGCGAGCGCATCCTCGAATCGCTCACGGCCGGTGGTGAGCCGGCGTGTCCGGCGAATCTCAACCCGGACACCTGGGGGCTCGCCGCAGCGGCGCGCCGCCATCTCGCGAGCCG
>Ga0181537_10004092_pt1 | contig 12206 bp, 7 predicted proteins | sample PEATcosm2014_Bin_39_FD_119765 | JGI IMG/M metagenome (GOLD analysis project Ga0181537, IMG submission 119765) | Peatland microbial communities from MTU Mesocosm Facility, Houghton, MI, USA - PEATcosm2014_Bin23_10_metaG | ecosystem: Environmental > Terrestrial > Soil > Wetlands > Peat | place...
CTCCTTCCTGCTGCAGGCGCAGTCCTCCGGGGCGCAGGTGCTGGGACTGGCGAACGCCGGCGGCGACCTCAACAACTCGCTCAAGGCGGCCAACGAATTTGGCATCACCAAGACGATGAAGCCGGCCGCGCTGCTGGCCTTCATCACCAACATCGATAGCCTCGGTCTTGCCACTGCCCAGGGACTGTACCTGACGACCGGATGGTACTGGGACCTGAATGCCGACACCCGCGCGTTCGGCAAGCGCTACTTCGAGAAGACGCACAAGGAGCCGACCATGGATCAGGCCGGCTACTACTCGGCCACGATGACTTACCTGAAGGCGGTCAAGGCTGTCGGCAGCACCGATTCCGACAAGATCATGGCGGAACTGCACAAGACCAAAATCAACGACATGTTCGCCAAAGGCGGCTACATCCGCGCCGACGGCGTGATGATTCACGACATGTATGTGATGCAGGTCAAGTCGCCGCAGGAATCGAAATATCCCTGGGACTACTACAAAGTGGTGAAAGTGATGAAGGGCGAGGAGGCGTTCGGCCCGATCACGGGTCTATGCCCGCTCGCACCCAAGTAGCCAAGTAGCCAGGTCGCGTGACGCAAATCTTCGGCGTGCCGGTCGCGGTCATCCTCGGCCAGCTGATGCTGGGACTGGTCAACGGCTCGTTCTACGCCATGCTGAGCCTGGGGCTGGCGGTGATCTTCGGCCTGATGGGCATCGTGAACTTTGCGCACGGCGCGTTTTACGCGCTGGGCGCGTTCGCTGCTCTGGTCGGGATGCAGCAGCTAGGGATCAACTACTGGGCCGCGCTGCTGCTCGCGCCGCTCGCGGTCGGGCTGCTGGGCGTGGTGGTGGAGCGGCTGCTGCTGCGCCGGCTCTACCGGCTCGATCCGCTGTACGGCCTGCTGCTCACCTTCGGCCTGGCGCTGGTCATCGAGGGGACGCTACACCAGTTCTTCGGCGCCTCCGGCCGTTCCTACCCGGTGCCGCCGGCACTCCAGGGCGTGTTCAATCTTGGCTTCATGATCCTGCCGATCTACCGCGCCTGGGTGATCCTGGTGTCGGTCGCCGTCTGCTTCGCCACCTGGTTCGTGATCGAGCGCACCCGACTCGGTGGAACGCTGCGTGCGGCCACCGAGAATGCACCGCTGCTGCAGGCCTTCGGTGTCAACGTGCCGCTGCTGGTGGTGGCCACCTACGGCGGCGGCGTCGCGCTGGCAGCGCTGGCGGGGGTGCTGTCGGCGCCGGTGATCCTGGTGACCTCCTCGATGGGCAGTTCACTGGTCATCGTCGTGTTCGCGGTGGTCGTGATCGGCGGCATGGGGTCGATACTCGGCGCCATCGTCAGCGGCCTGGCGCTTGGCCTGATCGAGGGCCTCACCAAGGTCGTCTACCCGGAGGCATCGAACATCGTCGTGTTCGTGATCATGGCGCTGGTGCTGATCGTGCGCCCGGCCGGACTGTTCGGCAGGGAATAGGCCGATGCGCACGGTACCTATGCTGTACGGGTTGGCGCTGCTGTTCGCGCTGTGCGTGCCATTGCTGGGCATCTACCCGGTATTCATGATGAAGCTGCTGTGCTTCGCCATGTTCGCCTGTGCCTACAACCTGTTGCTCGGCTTCAGCGGCATGCTGTCATTCGGCCACGCGGCCTTTTTCGGTGCGTCCGCCTATGCCACCGCGTGGCTTGCCACCGCGCACAGCTGGGGACCGGCGGCGGCGACACTGGCCGGGGTGGTGGTGTCGGCGCTGCTCGGCGTCGTCATCGGCATGATCGCCATTCGCCGCCGCGGTATCTATTTCGCGATGATCACGCTGGCGCTGGCGCAGCTGGTCTACTTCGTGTGCCTGGAGGCGCCGTTTACCGGCGGCGAGAACGGGCTGCAAAGCGTGCCGCGCGGCAGCCTGTTCGGTGTGTTGCCGCTGACGTCCGACGTCGTCATGTACTACCTGGTGCTCGCCGCCTTCGTTGCCGTGTTCCTGTTCATCCGGCGTGTCATTCACTCGCCGTACGGCCAGGTGCTCAAGGCCATCCGCGAGAATGAATCGCGCGCAATATCCCTCGGCTACCAAGTCAACCGCTACAAACTGGTCGCCTTCGTGCTCTCCGCCACCATCGCCGGGCTGGCCGGATCGCTCAAGGCGCTGGTGCTCGGCTTTGCGACGCTATCCGACGTGCTGCAATCGAACTCCGGGGAGGTGATCCTGATGACGCTGCTGGGCGGCACCGGAACGTTCTTCGGGCCGGTGGTCGGCGCCGCGATCGTGGTCACGCTGCAGGAGTACCTGTCCGATGTGGTGGGCGGCTGGGTCACCGTGATCATCGGGGCGGTGTTCATCGCCTGCGTCATCGCCTTTCGCCGCGGCATCATCGGGGAGCTTGCGGCGCTGCGGTTTCGAGGGCGCGGGAACTAATGGGCTCGCCGTGATCCATCGAATTTCTTGATTCGAAGGAGTTCGCAGTATGGCCAAATCGGCGACTGAAACACTGAAGGCGGCACGCGACTTCCTGCTTGCCCACCGCGACGACTACGCAACGGCACGGCGAGATTTCCGCTGGCCGCAGCCCGAACGCTTCAACTTTGCATTGGACTGGTTCGATGTCATTGCGCGGGAGCGCGATCACGATGCCCTGCGTGTGGTCCATCAGGACGGATCAGTCGTCTCAAGACGCTATTCTGATCTCGCGAGTCAGTCGGATCGGCTGGCCAATCACTTGCGCTCGTTGGGCGTGTGCCGCGGCGATAGCGTACTTCTAATGTTGGGGAATGTAGTAGCGCTGTGGGAGTCCATTCTTGCCGTGACCAAACTCGGTGCCGTCATGATTCCGGCGTCGCCACTATTGAGCGGCGCCGATTTGCAGGACCGGCTTGATCGTGGCGCGGTGCGCGCGGTAATCGCCGGTGCAAGCTATGCGAAGCGTTTCCCGCCCGGCGCCTGGATCGGTGTGGCAGTCGGCGCCGATGTGCCGGGCTGGCATCGGTTCGACGATGCCGCAGAAGCCAATGCGCATTTCCTGCCCGAAGGGCCAACCGAGGCGAGCGACCCACTGATCCTCTATTTCACTTCCGGCACCACGTCCAAGCCTAAGCTGGTGCTGCACAGCCATGTCTCTTACCCCATTGGTCATCTCTCGACGATGTATTGGATCGGATTGAGGCCGGGGGATGTACACCTGAACATCTCCTCCCCCGGCTGGGCCAAGCACGCCTGGAGTTCGCTGTTCGCTCCATGGCTCGCCGAGGCGACGGTCTTGGCGCTCGACCACGCGCGCTTTGATGCGGTGGCGGCGCTGGAGTTGATCGTGCGCGAGCGAGTGACCACATTCTGTGCCCCGCCCACGGTCTGGCGCATCCTCATTCAGCAGGACCTGGAAGCATGGAAGTCTGCGCATCTGCGCGAGCTGGTTGGGGCAGGCGAGCCGTTAAACCCCGAGGTGATAGCCCGTGTCCGTGAGGCTTGGGGGATCACCATCCGCGACGGCTTCGGGCAGACCGAATCCTCGGTCATGATCGCCAATACCCCGGGCCAGGCAGTCGTTCCTGGCGCGGTTGGACGGCCGCTTCCGGGATTCGAGATCAGCCTGCTCGATGCCGAGGGAAATCCGGCTGAAGAAGGCGAGATATCCATCCGTCTCGGCTCAGCCCGGCCGGTTGGCCTGATGCAGGGCTATCGGATTGATGATCAAGTCCAGGCGATCACCGGCCGGTTTTACCGCACGGGAGACGTGGCGACGTGCGACTCCAATGGCGTCTTTACCTATGTCGGTCGCGCCGATGATGTGTTTAAGTCCTCGGATTATCGAATCAGTCCGTTCGAGCTTGAGAGCGTGCTGATCGAGCATCCGATGATCGCCGAGGCCGCGGTGGTTCCGTCTCCGGATCCCCTTCGGTTTTCTGTTCCGAAAGCCTTCATAGCGCTGGTGCCCGGCGGATCGCCGGATGCCGACACAGCGCGTTCGATCTTCGATCATGCCCGCCAGATACTTGGACCGTTCAAGCGTATCCGGCGACTGGAGTTCTACGAACTTCCGAAAACCATTTCGGGCAAGATCAGACGGGTAGAGCTCAGACGTCTGGAAGCGGAACGCCGTGCGAACGACCAGCGCGGCGCGCTCGAATGGGTCGAAGAAGATTTCTAGAATTGGAGAGAGCGGTGATCCGCTCGGAACCTCGTGCCCCTATCCCGATCCACCCGCCGCATCGTGGCGCTCAGCCCAGCGCCGCAACACCTGGTGAATGGCATCGAGTCCGTCCGTCAGCGCGGCCGGCCCCGGCTGCAAAATCAACGGTGACTTGATCTCATGCAACTCTGCGTCGCGCACCGCAGGGACCTCCTGCCAACCGAACCTGGATGCCACTTGTTGCGGGCGAAAGCGTTTGCCGCACCATGATCCTAGAATGATATCCGGGGCGCGCCGCACGACTTCGTCGGGGTCGCTCAGGATACGGTCCTTGCCCAGTGCGCACAGTGCTCGCTCGGGAAAAATGTCATCGCCGCCGGCGATCCCGATCAGTTCACTGACCCAGCGGATGCCCGTGATGAGCGGCTCGTCCCACTCCTCAAAATAGACGCGCGGACGGGGGCTGAGGGTTGCGGCCTGCTGGCGTATGCTCTCCACGTGATGCTCCAGCCGCTGGGCAAAGCGCTCGGCGCGCTCCGCCACTCCGACCAGCGCACCGATCCGGCGCACGTAGCCGAGGATGCCTTCGACGGATCGATGATTGCTGATCCAGACTTCGATTCCGGCGCTGATCAGCGCCTGCGCGATATCGGCCTGGATGTCCGAAAATCCGACCACGAAGTCCGGCTGCAGCGCCAATATGCGATCGATCCTGGCGCTGGTGAAGGCCGATACCCTTGGCTTTTCGCGGCGCGCCCGCGCCGGACGCACGGTAAAGCCGGAGATGCCGACGATCCGGTCCTGTTCGCCCAGCGCGTAGAGCACCTCCGTGGGCTCCTCTGTAAGGCATACAATGCGCTGCGGAAATTGGCGGTTCATGCGGCGCTGCGGTCAGGTTGAAGGAGCACCAACGCTACATGTTGCGCCGATAGCGGCCGCCGACTTCGTACAGTGCGTTCGTGATCTGCCCGAGCGAGCAGCTGCGCACGGACTCCATGAGTACCTCGAAGGTATTACCATCATCGATCACGCATCGCCGCAGGCGTTCCAGCACGGCGGGCGCATCCTCGCTGTGGCGTTGTTGAAAGTCCCGCAAACGCGTGAGCTGCGACTGCTTCTCCGCGTCGGTCGAGCGCGCAAGCTCGAGGGCTATCGGTGCAGCGGAACCGGTCGGATGCCGGAACGTATTGACGCCGATGATGGGATAGGAGCCATCGTGTTTCTTGTGCTCGTAATACAGCGATTCCTCCTGAATCTTGCCGCGCTGGTAGCCCGTCTCCATCGCACCAAGCACGCCGCCGCGGCTGGCGATGGCGTCGAATTCCTTGAGGACCGCTTCTTCGACCAGATCAGTCATTTCGTCGATGATGAAGCTGCCCTGGTTCGGGTTCTCGTTCTTGGCCAGACCCCATTCGCGATTGATGATCAACTGGATGGCCATGGCCCGGCGCACACTTTCGTCGGTGGGCGTTGTGACTGCCTCGTCATAGGCGTTGGTGTGAAGGCTATTGCAGTTGTCGTAGATCGCGCACAGGGCCTGCAGGGTGGTGCGGATGTCGTTGAATGCCATCTCCTGGGCATGCAACGATCGACCCGAGGTCTGCACGTGGTATTTGAGCTTCTGACTGCGCTCACTGCCACCGTACTTGTGCTTCATCGCCACCGCCCAGATACGACGGGCAACGCGACCGATCACTGAATATTCCGGATCCATGCCGTTGGAGAAGAAGAACGACAGGTTGGCGGCAAAGTCGTCGACGTGCATGCCGCGTGCGATGTACGACTCGACAAAGGTGAAGCCGTTGGCGAGCGTAAAGGCCAGCTGGGAGATTGGATTGGCCCCGGCCTCGGCGATGTGATATCCGGAAATCGACACCGAGTAGAAGTTCTGCACCTGCTGCTGCACGAAGTACTGCTGGATATCCCCCATCATCTTGAGCGCAAACTCGGTGGAAAAGATGCAGGTATTCTGGCCCTGGTCTTCCTTCAGGATATCGGCCTGGACTGTTCCACGGACGCTGGAGAGCGTGCGGGCCTTGATCTGCCGGGACTCATCCCCTGTGGGTTTGCGTCGATGGTCCTGCTCGAACTTGTCCAATTGCTGATCGATGGCGGTATTCATGAACATGGCCAGAAGGATCGGCGCCGGGCCGTTGATGGTCATCGATACCGAAGTTGTCGGGGCGCATAGATCGAATCCCGAATACAGCACCTTCATGTCATCCAGGGTGGCAATCGAGACGCCGGAATTTCCAACCTTGCCATAGATGTCCGGCCGCAGGTCCGGATCCGACCCATAAAGAGTCACCGAATCGAATGCCGTGGACAGCCGCTGCGCTGGCATACCTTCGGAAACGCGCCGGAAGCGCTCATTGGTGCGAAAAGCATCGCCTTCGCCGGCAAACATGCGCGTCGGGTCCTCGCCCTCGCGCTTGAAGGCGAACACTCCGGCAGTAAACGGGAACGCACCCGGCAGATTCTCCTTCATCAGAAAGCGCAGAATTTCACCATCGTCCTCGAAACTCGGCAACGCCACCTTGCGTATCCTGGTGCCCGAGAGCGATTCGCTGGTCAGTCTGGTCCGTAGCTCCTTATCGCGGAAGGCCGTCACGTATTCGTCCTGAGCGTACAGTGCACGGGTCTTCGGCCAGCGCTCGAGCAACACTCTCGCCTCTGAGGTGAGTCTCGCACCAGTCGTCTCGAGGAGCTGGTCGAAGCCCTCGGTGGGCCGGCCGGACTGGTCGAACAGCGTCCTGGCAATCCGAAGCGCCTGGCGTTCCTGCGCGACGCGCCGCTGCTGTTCGATGAGCTGGTGATAGTTGCGCACCGCCTCCGCAATTTCGGCGAGGTAGCGAATTCTCTCGGGCGGCACAATGGCGCGGCTGCGCGAGGAGGCTTTCACCGAGACCTGCGGTAGCTTACCGGCGCCGAGATTCAGGCCCGCCTGCTGCAGGCGGGGCAGCATGGCCTGATACAGGGCCGTGACACCGTCGTCGTTGAAGCGCGAGGCGGTCGTACCGTACACGGGCATGGTGTCGGCGGGGCGCTTGAACCATTCACGATTGCGCTGGTACTGCTTGCATACATCACGCAGGGCGTCCTCGGCGCCCTTGCGGTCGAATTTATTGATGGCGACGAAGTCGGCGAAGTCGAGCATGTCGATCTTTTCCAGTTGCGATGCCGCACCGAACTCCGGGGTCATGACATAGAGCGACGTATCCACCAGCGGCACTATGGCGGATTCACCCTGGCCGATGCCGGAGGTCTCGACTACAATCAAGTCGAAGCCGTTGAGCTTGCAGCAGGCCAGCACCTCCGGGAGAGCCGCGGAGAGTTCCGTGCCGGTGCCCCGTGTCGCCAGCGAGCGCATGAAAATATTGTCGGAGTCGATTGCATTCATCCGTATCCGATCCCCGAGCAGTGCGCCGCCGGTGCGCTTGCGCGATGGATCGATGGAAATGATGGCCACGCGCAAGCGGTCGTCCTGGTCCAGGCGCAGTCGCAGGATCAGCTCGTCGGTGAGCGAGGACTTGCCGGCGCCGCCAGTACCCGTGATGCCCAGAATCGGGGTGCGGACGCCGCTCGCCGCTTGCAACAGCGCCTGGCGGGTGCGCATTGCATAGGTGCGGTTTTCAATGGCGGTTATTACTCGGGCGAGCGGACGTCGCTGCCCGGAGCGCAGGGCGTCCAGTGCCTGCTCTTCAGCGGGGGCGAGTGCACTCAGGTCGTAGTCACTGGAACGGACCAGATCATCGATCATGCCCTGCAGCCCCATAGCGGCGCCGTCTTCGGGGGAGTACAGGCGCGCCACCCCATAGTCCATCAGCTCCCGGATCTCGGAGGGCAGGATCACGCCGCCGCCGCCGCCGAACACCTTGATATTCTCGCCGCCGCTCTGGCGCAGCAGATCCATCATGTACTTGAAAAACTCGAGATGGCCACCCTGGTAAGAGGTGATGGCCATACCATGCACATCCTCCTGCAACGCGGCGTTCACGATCTCGCGCACCGAGCGGTTATGACCGAGATGGATCACCTCGGCACCGGCCGCCTGCAGAACGCGGCGCATGATGTTGATCGTGGCGTCGTGGCCGTCGAACAGCGCTGTCGCGGTCAGGAATCGCAGCTTGTTCTGGGCTTTGTAGGGCAGTGGCTTGGCAGCGATGGAGACGGCGCTCATGAGATCGGCTCCTGGCAAGGCGACCGGCAATGGCAACCTCAACCTTACATTCTAGTCGGCGCCTGCGCCCTACGTGCGGGAATTCAACTCCACTGGCGGGTAGAAAGTCGCACCGCCCGCGCCTAATCGGACTGCAGCATCTGCGCTGCTGCCCGGATCCCGCTTCGCAGCGCGCCGTGCACGGTGCCCCAGTGGCCCGAGACATCGGTATGCTCGCCAGCGAAATACAGCGTGCGTTCGACCGGCTGCGTCATCCTGGCCGATGCGTCGATAGCCCCGGCAGGTGCATAGCTGTAGGCGCCGCGCGCGTACAGGTCGGCCTGCCAATCGTGCGTATGCCAGCTCACCAGCTGTTCCCGAACATAGGCCTCTGACACGCCTAGCGCACCCGCCAGGGTACGCAGCGACCGGTCCAGCCCTGCATCGGCATACCCGGCAGCATCCGCCGTGCGCTCGAACGCGGCCACATTGGGTCCGCCAATCCAGCCAGTGATCATTGGCGCATCATCCGGCGCCGGCGTCCACCAGGTCGCCGGCAGTGCGCCACCGGTGAACAGGAAACTGAGCCGCTCCAGTCCGACACCGGGCGCGCTCCAGATCCGGGAACGAAAGATCAGCGTCTGTCGTCGGGCCGGCCCCATCACGAGCCGGGCGGCCTGGTCCAGGATGTCGCCCGGCGGCGGCGCGAATTCGAGCGCGCCAGCCTGCAGCACCCCGAGGGGCAGGGTGATCAGTGCTCGACCGGCGTGCATGGTGAAGGCGTCGCCGCTGTCGAGCCTGCCGCTGACAGTGACCGCGCCGCGCTGCCAGTCAATGCGCTGCGCAATACTGCCGAGCATCAGGGTGCCACCGGCGCTCTGGAATTCCTGCGACAGGAACTCGGGGACGGCGTCATAGCCGCGCCGCACGTGGAACAGCCGGTCGCTGTCAATCTGATCTTCCGCCTGCTGTTGCTGCGCCAGGGCCGCGATGCCGATCAGCGCGCTGTCAGCGGCGTTGAATCCCTCCACGTAAGCGACTGCGCGCGCGCGCGCGGCAGCAGTGACGGGGATCAACCGCAGATAGTCGACAAAACTCATGTCGCAGCCGGCCGGCTGCGCGGCCAGCCAGCGCACCATCCCCTCCAGCACCGCAAAGCCACCCTCACGTTGCTCATCGTGCAGCTCCAACCGACCACCGCTGCGGTCCACATCGACGCCATCGAGCTCATACGCTTCCAGCCCGGCCTGGTGCAGCAGCCTCCAGGTTTCCTCGGGCAGGCCATGGATAAATTCGGCTCCCAGTTCGACCGGCAGCTGGCGGCTACCGGCAACGTCGTCAACGCGCGCCGTGTAGACGCGTCCACCCACACGCCGGCGCGCCTCGATGACAGCGACGCGCGCACCGGCTTGCGCCAGCAGGCGCGCCGCCGACAGGCCGGCAACGCCGGCGCCGAGGATCACGATGTCGTAGGTCAAGCCATACCTCCGCAGCTGGCGTTCAAACTCGCTGGACAGGCGCTATCAGGCCCGCGCGGCCAAGGCCTTGATACTCCCGACGAAAGCGTTTGAAGATCAATGAGATGGTAAAGATTCTCAAAGTATATTTGCCATCGTTCTGAAGCATGCACGTCGCGGACACAGGGCTGGAGGATTGCCGATCATGCCGCTCCGGACGCCCGCGCCCTGGACTATCGAATGATCGGCCGAAGCGATGGCGGCTACCCTGGTGGCGTGCTGACGTTGTCGCCGGACATGCTGCAGCGCGGCGCGCGTCCCGGATGCCGCGTTGCTGTTCTATTTCGTCTATTTGGGCGTGCCTTCCATTGCGGCAGCAAAGACTGCGATCGACGGCGCGAGAGGAGATTGATCGATCGAATACCCAAGGCAACGGTGTGATCGAAGCATCTCGCATTCACCAAGGTACCGTCCGGCCCAGGTAATCCAGGTACTGAAGACCGGCTTTTCCGTCCTGCGCATCCATGGTATTCGCAAGGTTAGGTATGCTCTCCTCGATGCTTAGCCGGGCTTGCGGCCCCCCCATATCCGTCCGAACCCAGCCCGGAGCCATGAGTAGCAGAGTTCGCGCATCGCCGGCATGGCGGGCGGCAAAGCTGCGCATGAACGTGTTGAGCGCGGCCTTGCTTGCACGATAGACCTCGTAGTTCCCGGACTCGTTGTTGGTGACGCTGCCCAGCCCGGAGGACATGATTCCGATCGTGCCGCTCGGAAGTACCAGATCCAGGAAGGTCTCGACCACGCGCATGGGACTCAGGGCGTTCGTTGTCATGACGCGTATGAATTCGTCGGTCGAGACATCGGCGACAGTTTCATGGTCGTCGTTCTTGACGCCGGCATTGACGCACAGCAGGTCGAACTTCCTGGATGCCAAACGCGCTCGCAGCGCGGCCACCTGATCGGGAAAGGCGATATCGACGGTTTCGATTTCGAGTCTCCCGTCGGAACTCCCCGAAAGCCTTTCCAGTTGTGACTTGGTCTTGACCCGCTCGGTGGCCACAACGTGCCAGCGGCGCTTGAGGTACTCTCCAGCCAATGCGTAGCCGAGGCCGCGGGACGCGCCTATGAGAAGGAGTTTCTTATTGGATGATGCAGGTTGCATTTCAACTTTCCCTTGGCAAACTGTCAATGAAGGGCAGATTTTTCCCCAACCAATCTGGACAGGGCATAGCTGACCCAGACGGTTTACCAAGGGTAGCGGCCCGTCACTGATTGCGAAAGGTGCATCAACGCGGGAGCCGATCTGAATTGTCAACTCACCAGATGGTTCGTTGAAGCGCCGCCGCGGGTTTTTATAAAATGGGGATCTACCGCATCCTCGCATGCCAGACAAATCAGTCGCAACCAAGTCGGGGCATTATTGCATGCAGAACAGCAACTCGCGGATCGATCCCAACGACGCCATCGTCCTGTTCGTCGAACTTCAGTCGGGAATCGTCGAGTTGTCCAGGACCATTTCTCTGGCTCGACTCAAGAAAGGGGTCCTCGGACTGGCGAAACTCGCACGGACCTTCGGCATCCCCGCGATGGTATCCGGTGTATTCCGCCAGGATGGCTCCGCGCCGGCGATGGTTAAGCGCTGCAATCGCGTACGCCGCGGAGCTCGCGCGCGTCCATGGAAAGCAACGAGTCCCAACTCTACGGCCGAAACCCGGGGACATTTGTCCCGTCGATATACCCGCGAACCGCCGAAGTACGACCCCGCGGCACTATCACACGCCGGCGCGTTCCAGCTGCACGATTCATATGATCGCCTCGAGCAGGTGGTCAAGAAAGCGGTTCGCGTCAATCGCACTGGCGGCCTTGATCTCGGGCAGATGCGCCCAGGCGAAATGCTGACGCCGGTCGACCACAGTCTGTCCACGCGTAATTGCACCGCTGGTCTCGACTCCAACCCGCAGGCGCTCAGTCGAGAGCAAGGTGGGGTCGAGGGACGCGGCAACTGCCAAAGAGTCAATGAGCGCACAATAGGAGCGAAATCCGCGTGCCTCGAGGAAATCAACGATCCCGCTAAGAAACCACGCCGTTTTGCGTGGCGACGCACGAACAACGGCTCTATGCGCGGAGCTGAGCGTAATCGAGTCCTGCGTCGCGACATCTAAGCCAATCGCAGTAAGGTTGAAGCCTGCCCTGAAGACCATATCGGCTGCCTCGGGATCAACGTACACGTTCCATTCGCTCACCGGATTGTCGCCCGTGGCACGCAGCGAACCGGCACTGTCGAAGCCGTAGGTGCCCGCGACGACGATAAGCTCTGACACCTTACGCGGGAGTTGCGGATCCTTCATGAGTGCGAGTGCGACATTGGTCAGCGGAGCAATGCCTAGAATGCTGATGTCGCCCGCGTGCTCATTGACGATATCGACAATCAGGTCCGGGGCAAAACGAGGGTCCTCCGGCAGTGAA
>Ga0181537_10004093_pt1 | contig 12204 bp, 10 predicted proteins | sample PEATcosm2014_Bin_39_FD_119765 | JGI IMG/M metagenome (GOLD analysis project Ga0181537, IMG submission 119765) | Peatland microbial communities from MTU Mesocosm Facility, Houghton, MI, USA - PEATcosm2014_Bin23_10_metaG | ecosystem: Environmental > Terrestrial > Soil > Wetlands > Peat | place...
ATATAAATAATTTACTCTATATTATTCGCACATGGACCTCATCATCGTAGAATCACCGACCAAGGCCAAGACCATCGGCAAATTCGTCGGTAAGGACTTTACCGTAGAATCGTCCTACGGCCACATCCGCGATCTTCCCAAAAGCAAGATCGGCATCGACGTCGCGCACGACTTCACGCCGAGCTATAGCATTCCCACAAAAGCCATTCCTGTCGTGGAGAACTTGAAGTCCCTCGCTAAGAAAGCGGACAAGGTGATACTCGCGACCGACGAAGACCGCGAAGGCGAAGCGATTGCGTGGCACCTCGTGAACGCGCTCGGCCTTGATGAGAAAAAGACCGCGCGGCCGTACGAGCGCATCGCCTTCCACGAGATCACAAAGAACGCGATCATGGAGGCGCTCGAGCATCCGCGCGCGTTGGACATCAACCTCGTGGACGCCCAGCAGGCGCGCCGCGTGCTCGACCGGCTCGTCGGCTATGAGCTCTCCCCGTTCCTGTGGCGCAAGATCCGCTATGGCCTTTCCGCCGGGCGGGTGCAAAGCGTGGCGGTGCGGCTCGTTGTGGAACGCGAGCGGCTTATCGAGGCATTTAATAAGGAAGAGTACTGGACGATCGAGGCATCGTTCCTGCCGCGCAAAGGAAAGACCGCCTTTCCCGCCGTGCTCAATTCCGTCGATGGAAAAGCGGTAGGCAAAATGGGCATCAAGAGCGGCCCGGACGCGCAGCATATTATAGAGGGACTGAAAGGCGCTGATTACCGCATTGCGGACATTGCGGTAAAGGAAGTGCGACGTAACCCGTCGGCGCCGTTCACCACATCCACACTCCAGCAGGAAGCGGCGCGTAAGCTCGGCTTCAGCGCGAAGCAGACGATGGTCATCGCCCAGCACCTCTACGAGAACGGTCACATCACCTATATGAGGACCGACAGCGTGAACCTCGCGGCCTCCGCGCTCGCGACGGCGCACGCCGTGATCGGCCGCGAGTTCGGCAAAGAGTACCAGCTCCCCGCGCCGCGCATCTACTCCACCAAGAGCAAAGGCGCGCAGGAAGCGCACGAAGCCATCCGCCCCGCAAACCTGGAGATGATATCCGGCAGCGCGATCGGATTGAAAGACCGCGGCGAGATCCGGCTCTACGACCTCATTTGGAAACGCACGATCGCATCGCAAATGAAAGAAGCGACGCTTGAACAAACGGCGGTGGACATCGAAGCAAACACACCGCGGCACGAAATTTTCCGCGCGAACGGCCAGACCGTCGTCTTCGACGGCTTCATCCGCGTGTACACCGAAGGCCGCGACGACGACGCGAGCGACGAGATCGAAGGCGGACTGCCAAAGCTAGAAAAAGAGATGGCACTCACGCTCGCCAAGCTGGATGATAAGGAAAATCCGGCGGGAATCCAACACTTCACCGAGCCGCCGGCGCGCTACACCGACGCGACGCTCGTGAAGGCGCTCGAGGCCGAAGGCGTGGGACGTCCGTCCACCTACGCGCCGACGCTTTCTACCATCCAGGAGCGCGGCTATGTGGAGAAGGTTGATAAGAAATACGCACCGACGGAAATTGGTGTGCTTGTGAATGATCTGCTCGTAGAGAACTTCCCCGAGATCGTGGACATCAAGTTCACTTCGCACATTGAAGAGGAGTTCGACGAGATCGCCGACGGCAAAATAAAATGGACGGAGGTGTGCCGCGAATTCTACGGCCCGTTCAAGAAAAACCTCGCGGAAAAGGAAGCGAGCGTGGAGAAACAGGTGGAGATCTCGACAACGCCATGCCCGCATTGCGGCAAGCCGATGCTCATCAAGTTCGGCCGCATGGGAAAGTTCCTCGCCTGCCCTGAGCCGGGCGTGAAGGTCACGCTCCCGATGCCTGAAGAAGCGGCGCAGATCAAAGCGCTCGAAGAAAAAACGAAGGACGAGCGCTGCCCGATCTGCGGCAAGCCGATGAAGGTCACACGCGGGCGCTTCGGATTTTTCCTCGGCTGTACCGATTACCCAAAATGCAAAGGCATCATGAAGATCTGGAACAAGACCGGTTTCAAATGTCCGAACTGCCTCGCGTCCCCCGATCGAGCCGACAAGCCCGGCGACATTGTGGAGAAGAAATCCCGTGGGCGCGGCAAGCCGTTCTTCGCCTGTACGCGCTATCCCGACTGCACGTTCGTGATGAACAAAAAGCCGGGGTCGGAAGAGGAATTGCAGGCCGCGCTCCAGCACTGGATAGAAAATCCGCCTAAACCAAAGAAGGAAAAGAAGAAAGCGTAGCCTCGCAACGTGGTGCTATAATGAAAATACATTTACATGTATAGCACCGCCATGAAAAAAGGATTCACGCTTATTGAAATAGTTACCGTCGTCGCGATCATTTCTATTCTCGCGATCGTCGTTGTTCTTACTCTTAATCCTTTCGAGGTGCTCCGGCAGACGCGTGACGCAAGAAGGGTATCCGATATGGGAACCCTCAATAAAGCGGTGTCACTCTACTATGAGGACGCCATGAATAATCCGAGTACGATGTTCATGGGGACGTCCTCGGTCGTGTATGTTTCTATCCCCGATCCTTCCGCCACCTCAACCGCTGGCGACCAGTGCCAAGGACTCAATCTTCCCACGTTGCCTACTGGATACACCTACCAGTGCGCGGCATCATCGACCTATAACCACATTGATGGCACGGGGTGGATCCCGATCAATCTGAATACCATGACAACGGGTGCGCCGATCAGCGCATGGCCCGTCGATCCGACGAACCGTACGAGTACGCGCCTGTACTACACGTACACGACGAACGGCACTCAATTCGAGGTCACGGCTCCTATGGAATCGGCTAAGTACGGCCTTGGGGGATCAGGCGACGTCATTTCCCCTGACGGAGCCCTTCTCGCCACCGTCTATGCGAAAGGATCCAACCTCTTCCTTGAGCCACTCGATTATGGTGACTCCACTCTGGTGGGGTACTGGCCACTCAGCGAAGGGACGAGCACTATTGCGTATGATGATTCGGGCAGCAATGCCACGGGGAGCTGGAGCGGGACGCAAACAGGGATAAGTGGGTATTACTCAACGGGGAACAATCAGCCGTGGGCGGGGGCGTTTGATGGGAGTACGGATTATATAAGCTCCAACGGCACGATAGCTACAACCGCGTGGACGGTGATGCTCTGGATAAAACCTTCAGCAAATGGGTCTGCCGCACTCTTGAATGGAGCAACAAATTCGACGATTTATATCCAAGGCGGCACCTTTGCTGTATATTGGGGCAACGCCAGCGCTGCTGCCGTAACTGCTTCGGCCAACCAATGGAACAATGTGGCATTCACCTACGACGGGAGTAACGTAGCGAAGAGCTATCTCAACGGATCGTATGTGGCATCGGCGAATGTTGGCGTGGTGGCAACGAATTTTTCGACGCCCTTTATCGGCTCCATAAATTCTAGCGTCTTTCTTTTCAAGGGATATATCGACGATGTCCGTATCTACAACCGGGCTCTTTCCGCAGCCCAGATCGCTGCTATGTACAATGGAGGAAAGTGATTCCTATCGCCATCACATGACCATCAAAGAGCTTGCAAAAAAAGATCCCGACGGCCTGATCGCGCGCGCGTACGCGTTCGCGGAGAAGGCGCACGCCGGGCAAACGCGCAAGAGCGGCGAACCGTACTTCAACCATTCGCTCGCGACGGGCGGAGTGTTGCAATCGTGGCACATGGATGACGCGACGATCGCCGCGGGGATCCTGCATGACACCGTGGAAGACACCGGCATGCCGCTCGAGACCATCAAGAAAGAGTTCGGCGCCGAAGTGGCGTTCCTCGTGGACGGCGTCACAAAGTTGGGACACATCAAGTACCGCGAAGCGCCGGAAAAGTCCGCTGGCAAAACCGAGAAGGGCGGCGCGGAAGAATTGAAGGCGGAAAATCTCCGCAAGATGGTGCTTGCGCTCAGCCAGGATCTGCGCGTGGTCTTCATCAAGCTCGCCGACCGGATGCATAACATGCAAACGCTCTCCTCTCTGCCGCCCGCCAAACAGAAGCGCATCGCGCTCGAGACGGACGAGATCTACGCCTCGCTCGCCTACCGGCTCGGCATGCACAACGTGAGCGGCGAACTGCAGGATCTCGCGTTCCCCTATCTCCATCCGCGCGAGTACGAATGGCTGCTTTCGACCGCCAAGGAGCGCTACGCGTCACGCGCAAAATATTTGGAAAAGATAAAGCCGGAGCTGAAGAAAATACTGGAGAGCCACGACATCAAACCGCTCGACATCGAGATCCGCGCCAAGCGCTACAGCAGCCTGTATAAGAAATTATTGAAGCGCGATATGGACATCGAGCGCGTGCACGACCTTGTGGCCATGCGTGTGATCGTGGAAACATTGCCCGAGTGCTACGCCGCGCTCGGCGTGATCCACGAGGCGTGGCCGCCCTTGCCGCGGCGCATCAAGGACTATATCGCGATGCCGAAGCCGAATGCGTATCGCAGCCTGCACACCACCGTGATCGGACCGGATGGCAAGCGCGTGGAGATCCAAATCCGCACAAAGGAGATGCACGACGAGAACGAATACGGCGTGGCCGCGCACTGGCTGTACAAGCAAAAACAGAATACCGCCGCCGCAGTGTCCGGCAAGCAACTCGCGCACGAGATCGCGTGGGTGCAGCAGCTCAAGAACTGGCAGGAGCATTTTGCCGGCGCGGCCGATGATCCGGAGGAGTTCGTGCGCGCCATGAAGATCGATTTCTTCACCGACCGCATCTTTGCCGTCACGCCGCATGGGGACGTGATAGACCTTCCCGCCGGTTCCACGCCGATCGACTTCGCGTACCACGTCCATTCCGAAATTGGCAATGCCGCGACCGGCGCAAAGGTAAATGGCGTAATGACCACGCTCGATCATCCGCTCAAATCCGGCGATGTCGTGGAGATCGTCACGCAAAAGGGAAAGAAGCCGTCCGAAGACTGGCTGCGCTTCGCGAAGACGACGATCGCGCGCGACCACATCCGCATGGCCCTGCGCAAGAAGAACACGTTTGCGCGCATACTCAATCTGCCGAAATACGCGGAGCTCAGAATGACCGTTGAGGACCGCGTGGGGTTGATCAAGGATATTTCCGGAGCGATCGCTGAGATGCGCATCGGCATCATGAGCTTCCACACCGAACCGGCCACCGGCAAGAAGTTTCACATCAATAAGGTGGAGGTCAATTCCACTGACAAGAAGAAGCTTGAAAAACTTGTCGCTAAGTTACGTGGCGTGAAAGGCGTCAAAGAGATCGGCTATCGACTGGTCTAAACAGTACTACGGCTTGAATGCGCCCATTACATCAACATAGTAATCCCCGGAATTTGGATCGGTAAACGTCGCCGCAACCGAACCGGCCGCTGATTGGATGGTGTATTCCGTGGCGACGGTAGAGGTGCCATTGTAGTTTATCTGGGAAGATGAAATAAGGGTAAATCCCGTTCCCGCAGACAGATCTTGGAATGGCGTCACGTCAGTAACTACGCCGAGTACCAGATCCGCCTGAGTGGTAGCGTTGGCATTTGACGTTATATTATTCGTACCCGCTCCCGCGCCTAATCCCGTGACCATATTTGCCGACCAGGCGTCAACAGGAGTGGTGGTCGCGATCCCGGAAAATTCGGCGAGCGTATTGCTTACTGAAGTGGCATTGCTTAGTGTCATGGTCACCGTGGTATTGCCACCATGCGCGTTCGGAGCATAGCACATGCCGGACGCGTTAAGAAAGGGGCGGTCATGAAGAGTGGCGGCGTCAAAGACATCTCCATAATTATCGGTACAGCTTGAAATGGGAGAATTTCCTCCATACTGCCACCATCCCACCATCACCACCAATAGATCCCCTGCTTTTACGCTATTGAGGGTAATATTCGATTGGCCGCCTGAATATGTGGCTGTCACCGCGCTCTGCACAAAGGCGATCGAACTCGATGAGGAAGAGCCGCCGCCGCTCCCACCCCCACTCCCGTTTCCCCATCCCAGCGCGATCAGATTCTGCGACGATCCCTGGGCGAAACTGGATGACTGGGAAATGCTTTTTTGGGATTCGGGAGCGGCCGCAACCTCAAAGGTGGTACCGCCCGTCGCGTATTCGTAATACTCCCCTGATGAAGTGGCGTTCACGGGATCCACGGGAAGCGTAGTGAGCGGGGGCTGCATGGTAACGTTGGAGAAATTGACAGGGATCCATCCGGCGCCATTGATGCTCCGGTAGGTGCTGGTCGCGGCGCAGTGGTACGTGCTGCTTGCGAGGGCAGGCAGGCCAAGTCCTTGGCACTGATCTCCCGCGGTGGTCGTCGCCGCAGGATCGGGGATGGAGATGTAGGTGACGTTAGGGATACCGAGGGAGTAGTTAGCTGCTCCGCCCTGATCCTCGTTATATATATTGAGGGCATTCGTGATGGTATTCATGTCGCTCAGCCGCTCCGAATCCCTGCTCTGCTGGAGGAGCGCCATGGGGTTCAAGGTGAGTACAACGACGATCGCGAGGACGGCGATGATACCGATCACGATAAGGAGCTCGATAAGGGTAAATGCTTTTCGGTTGTGATGATGAAGCGGGTACATGAGTGGCATAATGCACTGATGTAGCCCGGATCATCGCCAATGCCCTGCCCCTCCATATGGGAGCCCGCCGTCCAGAGAGTGATGGGATAGCGATGGGAGAATCCCTGGACGTGTCTGCTAGAAATTATTCTATTACTGATAGTATATACCAGAAAAACAAAAATTTCTTCCCCTGCGCTACCCTTGCTCCTTTCCCAATTTTCGCAAAATATCTTCCAACTCCTCCTCGGAAAAGAATGTGATCGTGATCTTGCCATTGTTGGCGTTCTTGCTGATCTCAACGGGCGCGCCGAGCGATGAACTGAGCTCGTCCTGCATCGCTTTCACTTCCGGCGCGAGACGCACTTCCTGTAATGGCGGCCGGCCGCGACGGTGCGACGGTGCGCCCCCGGAGGCGATCGCAACGTGCTGGACGCGCTCTTTGACATCCCGCGTGGTCAGCTTGTTCTGGATGATGTCCTCGAGCAATTTCTTCTGCTCCGCCGGGTCCTCAACGCCGATCAATATGCGCGCGTTGCTTTCGGAGACCTGGCCCTCCTCCACCGCGCGCTGGACGTATTCCGGCAGGTCGAGCAAGCGCACGCTGTTTGCCACCACCTCGCGGCTCTTGCCGAGCTTTGCCGCGATCTCCCGTTGCGTCATGCGGAACTCTTCCTGCAGCCGCTGGAAAGCGCGCGCCATTTCGATCGGGTTCAGATTCTCACGCTGGATGTTCTCAATCACGCCAAGCTCCAGCTTCTCGCGCTCAAGATTGATGTTACGCACGATCGCGGGAACGCGCGGAAGCCCGAGCAGCTTTGCGGCCATAAAGCGCCGTTCACCGGCGATGATCTGATACTCCACCGCGATGCCGGTCGGCGTCTCCTTCTCCATCTTTGAAACCACGAGCGGCTGAAGGAAGCCGAACTCGCGGATCGAGCTCGCAAGCTCGCGCAATCCTTCTTCGTCAAAATGCCGGCGCGGCTGGTCGGGGTTCGGCGTGATCTTCTCGATCTCGATATGATAGATGGACTCCTGCGCGAGGTCGTCGCGCTTTTGGGATTGCGGCTGTGCGACTGGTTGCGGTCGCTGTTCCTGCGGCTGAGCAATATGCTGGGCCGGTTGCGATATCGGCTGCGCAGGTTGCACCGCCGGAACAAAACCGGGATGGGGTTGCACGTGTGGCTGTGGCTGCGCAGGTGGTGAGGGTTGCGCTGGCAGATTACTGTTGCCCGTGCCGCCACCATCAGAGCCACCACCCTGGCCCTGATTATTATTTTTCGGTATCAACGATTCGAGTCCCTTGCCAAGCATGATATTTTATTAAATCCTAAATATTAAAATTTCCGAAATTTTCGCTTGACACCGCGGGGGCCACGGCCTCCGCCTGCGCAAATTCCTGCGCAATGATCTCTTTCGCGAGCCGTTCGTACGCTTGCGCGCCCGGCGAGTCGGGGCGGTACAGGATGATCGGCTTGGAAAAACTCGGCGCCTCGGCGAGCGCGACCGCGCGCGGGATCTCCACCTCGAACACATGGTGCGGGAAATGGCGCCGGATGTTCTTGGACACCTCGCGGCTCAGGTGTTCGCGCTTGTCGTACATCGTGATCACCGCGCCGGATATCTTGATCGGATGCGCGAGGTTGTCGCGGATAAGGTTAATGGTCTCAATCAGCTGGCCGATCCCTTCCAGTGAGTAATACTCCGTCTGCACCGGGATCAGCACCTCGTCCGCGGCGACCATGCCGTTCACCGTGAGCAGGCTGAGCGACGGCGGCAGGTCGATGAGGATGTAATCATAGCTGTGTCGCACACGGTTCACGAACTTGCGCAGAAAATACTCGCGCTCGGGAACGTTCACGAGCTCCACGAGCGCGCCGGCGAGATGCGGCGCCGACGGCACATAGTGATAATTATAGATGACGCTCGGCTTGATGATCTGTCCCGGCGTAAGCTGATCGAGGATACCATGATAGACGCTCCCCTCGCCCGCCATCTGGTTATGTCCGAGCGCCGAGCTGGCGTTCGCTTGCGGATCAAAATCGATGAGCAAGACGCGCTTGCCGGCGGCGGCAAGGTACGCGCCCAAATTCACCGCAGTCGTCGTCTTCCCGACGCCGCCCTTCTGATTGCAGATAGCAATAACACGCGCCATATTACCTTGATTTTACCTTTATAAATGGCTAATATCAATTGTGCCGCGGCGCGGCGCGCAATGTTTCATGCCCGGGTGGCGGAATGGCAGACGCAATGGACTCAAAATCCATCGATCGCAAGGTCATGAGGGTTCGACTCCCTCCTCGGGCACCAGAGCAGAGACTAAATCTTTTTTGAATTGATTATTTTCAACAACTTAGGATGCAAGTATTTATTTGCGACCAAGATTTCTGTGTCTTTTATAGACCAAGGCTCGCCTTTAAAGTTGGTGACCCTGGAGCCCGCCTCGCTGAGGATCAATGACGGAGAGGCATAATCCCACAAGCCACCGCCTCTTGAAACCCCCCAGTCCCTCCTGCCATTTGCCTGGTACATGGCACTGACGCCGGCCGAGCCAAAGGCACTTATCCAAAATTTTTCTATTTCAGAATATTTTAACAATTTTTTTATATACACCAAATTTTTTTCCGACATATTGGAACTTACAAACCCCCAACTGTTCACCCACGACCGGTGCTCTGAACAATGAACTTTTTTACCATTTAAGAAAGTACCCTTCCCCTTCTCCGCAAAGAAAAGTTCATTGGTGCATGGGTTATATATGGTAGCAAGTTCTATTTTCCCATTTCGGGCAAGACCGATCATTACCGCGAACATCGGTGTTTTTGTTGAAAAATTACGTGTTCCGTCCAGTGGATCGACGATCCAACAATATTTCGCGCCGCTTCGATGTTCGCCGGTCTCCTCCGAAATTATTCCGTGTGTCGGGTATTTCTTTTTTATTGCGTCGGTGATCATTTTGTTAGCTACCAGATCAGCTTCCGTCACTACATCCGTGGCATCTGCTTTTGTATATTTGACCCCGATCTTCCCAAATCTTTTTAAAATTGCAGCGCCCGCTTCTTTTGTTATTTTTTTAATGAACGTTTCCATATTTTCCATTATATATTAACGCCGGAAAAACTTCGCGGCGAACGAAAAATTTGGCCCCTCGTCTTTCCCCGCCACCCAGAGGCACAAAATTTTTACACCTCCATCCTCCACGCCGCCCACTTCCTGCCGTCGGTCCCTCTTTGCGCCGCCTCGTATTTCTCGGCGATCAGTTTCGTGATGGGGCCGGGCGCGGCGGTACCGCTCGCGCCGCCCACCGGGCGCTTGTCCACTGAAATGATCGGCGTCACGCGCGCGGAACTGCCGGAAATGAACGCTTCATCCGCGATGTAGAGCTCGGTGCGATCCATCGCGCGCTCCTCCACCGGGATCCCCGCGTCACGCGCGATCGCGAGGACGCTCGCGCGCGTGATGCCTTCAAGCAGGTCCGTGCTTACGCCCGGCGTCACGAGCACGCCGTTCCGGACGATGAACAGGTTTGCGACCGTCGCTTCCGTCACGCGCCCCTGTGCGTCGAGCACGATCGCATCGTCGTAGCCGTTCAGCAACGCCTCGTTTTTGATGAGCGAGTTGTTCGCATAGCCGCCGTTCACCTTCGCGCGGGACGGGACCACGTTGTCGGATCCGTGCGTCCAGCTGGACACGCACACGTTGATGCCCGCGCGTGGAAGGATCTGCCCCATCGGGTAGATGTATGCCGAGAGCGATTGCGGAAGGTCGTGGATCTTCGTCCCGGCGATGAGCACGTCCACGAACACCGTCGCGCGCACGAGCACGTCCTCGCCCACTATATTGTTCCGCGTGACGAGCTCGCGCATCGTCGTCTCGAACTTTTCGTACGGCCACGCCGCGGCGAACCGGTTGAAGTCCATGATCGCGGATGAATTCACCAATCGCTGATAATGGTCCTTCAACCTGAACGCGTAGCGCTTTTTCTCCCCCTCGTTCCAGTTGACGCTGAACACCGTGTAGACAGAGAGGCCATAAAGCACCGGCGAACTCGCAATGCTCACGTTCGCGTCTTTGAATGGCACGAACGAATCGCGGAAGAGCGCCTGGCCGGTGGTGTAATCGAAGGAGGGCATTGGAATGATTTTATTATACACCCGTTCTATATATTGCCGATAAACAACGCGCACGGCGGCCCACTTGTTTCATGCCAACACTTTTGATACATTCAGGGTATGAAAGAGTCGGGCGAACAAAACGGGAACGGCTTTGAATCTCCCACCGACGTATGGGCGCGGGAGGTACTCGCGCAGATAGAAGAAGAATACGATGGGCTTCTCGGAAGGCAATCGGGGTGGTCCGATCGGATCATTGTAAAAAATCTGGGGCCTCTGAGGGACTGGGTGGAACGTTCGATCGGCGACGTAGTATCACACAACAACGGCACCTCCGACGAGGCAAAAAAGGCGGCCATCAAAGATATCCTCGCTTCATACGAGAAAAAGAAGGACGCACTACTCACCCAACTCATGTAGCAATTGTGCCCGGGGTGGGATTCGAACCCACAAACCCTTACGGGTCAAGGATTTTAAGTCCTCTGCGTAAACCGTTCCGCCACCCGGGCAATTTATTTTCTCTCGTGATTGAGGCCACGGCGGGAATTGCACCCGCGCATCGCCCTTTTGCAGAGGGCTGTGTTACTGCTTCACCACGTGGCCATGGCCTTCGTCCTTGCCCTTAATAGTATCCTGCTCCAGTAATTTTTCAACCAGCGCGGCATTCTCCGGCCCGTGATCGATCACGAACACGATCCGCGGCATCGGCTTGATATTTATTTTTTTGAGCAGGAGATGTTGGAAGTACCCGGCATTCTTTGTAAGCTCCGCCATCACTGCTTTCTCGCCCGACGCCGGAAGGACGCTCACCTTTACCCGTGCGCCCTCAAGATTCTTATCTACCTCCACTTCGGTGATGGTCGCGAGCGCGGGAAGCTCTACCTCGCGAAGGACCATCTTCGAAAGTTCCTCGCGTATCAGCTTACCCACCCGCTCGGAGCGAAAGTTCATGATGATAAGGATGCCGCGCGTGGCGATCCTATTTGCGGATCACTAATTTATCCCCCACTTGGATGATCATCTGCGAATCGAGCAGAACGCCGATCTCCTTGCCCTTGTCCGCCTGGAATATCTCGCTCTTTTTCTCGCGCAATCCTAAGATCTTTCCGTTGCCGACCGGCGCCGAGCCGACGTGGCCGCGCACGATATCGAATGACGTCTTGCCGTGGAACGTACCGCTCGTCACGCGCCCGCCCACCAATTGTTTTTGCGGTTTCTCCTGATTGAAGAGCGCGAGCACCTCGAGCTCCCCTGCTCCCGCCGGGCCGCGCGCGCCGCTGAAGTATTCCTCCACCGCCGTCGAAAGATCGTACACTATCTCCGACGTGATCATCGTTACCGTCTGCGCGTCGGCGAGCACTTTCGCGCCTTTCTCCGCGCGATTCTTGAAGCCGATGATCGTCGCCTGCGTTGCCATCGCGTGGCGGATGTCGCCGTCCGTGATGTCGCCCACGCCCTCCTCTACTATATTAATTTCCTTGCCGCCCTTCTGATCGATGCCGCGCAAGACGACC
>Ga0181537_10004094_pt1 | contig 12204 bp, 13 predicted proteins | sample PEATcosm2014_Bin_39_FD_119765 | JGI IMG/M metagenome (GOLD analysis project Ga0181537, IMG submission 119765) | Peatland microbial communities from MTU Mesocosm Facility, Houghton, MI, USA - PEATcosm2014_Bin23_10_metaG | ecosystem: Environmental > Terrestrial > Soil > Wetlands > Peat | place...
CCGGGCGCTTAGCTCAGTTGGTTAGAGCGCAGCCTTCACACGGCTGAGGTCGAGGGTTCGAGTCCCCCAGCGCCCACTGCTGAAATCCCTCGGGACGAATGCAGCGCTTCTCACGCAACGGATCGCTGATATATGAGCTAGCGCTGGCGCCTCCTCCGTCTTGCGCGTCTCGGAATTAGTAGCCAACCGAGCCAGCGCCGGAAATCGATGCGAACTCCGCGAGAGGAGCAACGCCATTGCTCGTGTTGCATTGACCCTTGTGGGCGCCGGAGACGTATCGCGGCGAGACAAACGCGTCGGTAATCGTGAGCGTCACCGTTCCAGAGATCCCTAGATAGCTACCGGTCCCGTCCAACAAGGTGATTGGACCACTGGCGCGGATGTACCCCGAGCAGGTCGTCGAGTTATAGGCCACGGGTGATGCGGTGGCGATGGCCTTGTTGAACGCCGATTGATCGATCCGAAAACTCCCGTGTTTGAGGTCGACCTTGGCGTAAGCGCCGCTCGAGTCAACCTTGCCATTCGCGTCAATACTTTGGGTCGTCCCGTAGTCGCCGATGGCCCCGGTGAGTACGATCGTTGCCCTGCCGTTCGAGCCCGGCGTTACGAAGGCTTTCACGGTACCTCCTTTGGGCGAGCTAGCCCCAGCAATGCTCGCGACTACGCCATCTCCGATGGCAACACTCCCAAGCAGAGTGATTACGACGACCACCTGCGATACTAGAAATCGTTTCATACTCGCTAATCCTTTCGCTCACGACGGGGTGATATCGCCGTCGGCGTCACCCTTATGGTGAACGTCAACGTCCATGGTTGCCGTTTCTTTAGCAGAGGTCATCGCTCCCACGAGCGATTTCTGTAGACCGGATGTTGACTTCGCGTCGTCGCATCGAAGGACAACCTCTCATCCGAAGGAAGGACGCCGAGCCGAATACTTCGACAGTAGAGTCAGGCGGATGAAGGTGTCACGCGGGCTCCTGGAGAAAATCCGAAAGGTAAATTCTCGGGTCGTCGACGTCGTCGTCGGTATTGCCATTATCGCCATCGCGGTCAACTCTGCACTTACGACGAAGAGTGCGGGGGTCTTAACGGTCGCCGCCGCTTTCGTCTTCGGCGCATCGGTTATGATACGGCGGCCATATCCAGTGGCGGGGACCATCGCCGTTGGAGTGGGAACGTTCGTCTTCAATCGTACGGGCGGTGACCCAAACCTGGCGGTACAGCCACTCGCGATCGTCCTGGCTAGCTACATGCTCGGTCGGCACTCGGTGAATCGCGGTTGGTCGTGGGTCGACGCGCTTTTACTCGCTGTCGCGATTCCACTGGTGGCCTTCACCCCGGGTAACGGTTCGGTGAACGTCGTCGCGACGGTGTGGATGCTCTTCATGGTCGCGCCGTTTGCTATTGGCCGCCTAGTGGGGAGCCATGGTGCCCGTGCCCAGGAGTTACGCGCGGAGAGTGACCAACTGGCTCGAGAGCAGAGCGCGAGCGCCGAACGGGTCGCGTGGGAAGAACGCAATCGAATTGCTCGTGAACTCCATGACGTGGTGGCTCACAGCGTTAGCGTCATGGTGATACAGACTCAGGCTGCTCGCCTCGTCGCGGCCGATGATCTTGCGGCGGCGCGTGCGGCAATGCGCGCGGTAGAGGACTGCGGGCGCGACGCGCTAAGAGATGTCCGTCGGATGATTGGCGTACTTCACCGAGGCGAATTAGAGCTGGCGACGCCCGGCCTTGGCCAGCTGCACGTCCTGGTCGATCGCGCCCAAGCCGCGGGACTGATAGTGGATCTATGCATTGAGGGGTTGCCATACCTGCTGTCGCCTCCCGTTGATCTCACCGCGTTCCGCGTAGTGCAAGAAGCACTCACCAACGCTATAAAGCATGCGAGTCCAGCGCGGGCCATGATCCGCGTGATGTTCAACGCCGGCGCGCTGGAGCTTGAAATTACCGATACGGGACGCATGTCGACGACAGACGAGGCGCTGGGCGAAACGAGTGGTCGCGGTCTGGTGGGCATGCGCGAACGCGTGGCGCTCTACGGAGGCGAACTCCTCGCCGGTCGACAACAGACCGGAGGGTTTCGGGTACACGCGCGAATTCCTCTTCCCGAAGGGGTTCGCGCGTGAACGTTCGCGAGCGACTGAGGCGACGAGCGGAGTTGTCCGACATCGTCATCGCGGGAGTGTTGTTCACCGTGTGCGAGATCGAAGTCATTTTTGACCTCGTCGACGCGCACGCCCATGTGGGCTCAGTGGTACTCAACTGTGCGGTCATCTCAGCGATGACCATTCCGCTGGTCTGGCTTCGTCGATTTCCGCTCGTGGTGACGTGCTTGGCGATGGCCTGCATAACGATCTCGGGCGTGACGCTTCGTGATTTCAGCCAGGTGAACTCCATCGTCTTTGTCGTGGTCGTCGTTTCGTACATCGTCGCCGCGCACGAACCACGCTCGCGGGCGCTCGTCGGGTTCGTCATCTGTCTTGTGATGTTCTGCGCAGTGAGTCTGATTGATCCGACGGGACGCGGCTCGTGGACGTTGGGGATAGGCATCATTGTCGCGTCATCGCTGACCGGACGGATCGTTAGCGCCCGACGGGTACTTACGACAAACCTCAAACGTCAGGCCGATCGTACGAGGGCCGAACGAGAGGGTCGTGAACTTCTCGCATTGGCCGAAGAGCGCACACGAATTGCGCGTGAACTCCAAGAACTAGTCGCACACAGCGTCAGCACCATGGTCGTTCAGAGCACTGCAGCGCAGCTCCTCCTCGAAGGCGACGCCGCCGGGGCAGACGCCGCGATGGCCGTGATCGAGGAGACCGGGCGAGGAGCATTGATCGAGATGCGGCGAATACTTGGCGTACTGAGTCGCGTAGAAGAAGTGGCGGATCTTTCCCCCCAACCCGGCATCGGTCAGATTCACGCGCTTGTCGAGCGCGCGCGACAAAGCGAGCGCGACGTGACGTTGCACGTCGAGGGTACGCCGGGACCGCTCCCAGCGAGCGTGGATCTGGGCACCTACCGAGTTCTCGAAGAGGTGCTGGATTCGACGGGTCGTGACTCTCGTGCTGATTTGAGAGTCGACGTTGTGGTGCGTTTTGAAGAAAGCGAGGTATTGCTCAGTATTGCCACGAGCGATCTCTCGCTCGTTCGCCAATCTATTGTCGCGATCGAAGAGCGCGTCGCCCTCTGCGGAGGCGCGTTGACGTTTCGAGCTGAAGACGACCGAGAGTCTTTGATCGTGCGCCTTCCCCGAACATTTGACGGGGGACTCGCGTGACGCTCCGCGTACTCATCGCGGATGACCAGGAGCTTGTCCGCACAGGCTTTCGGATGATTCTCAACTCGGCCGGCGATATCGAGGTAGTCGGCGAAGCCGCGAACGGCCATGAGGCGGTTGCTCTCGCCCGTGAATTAGGGCCCGACGTTGTGCTCATGGATATTCGAATGCCCGAGCTCGATGGCATCGAAGCAACGCGACAACTTGTGACGAGTGGTGAGAAATCGTCGGTGCGCGTCGTGATTCTGACGACGTTCGACCTCGACGAGTATGTACTCGACGCGCTACGCGCCGGAGCGAGCGGCTTCTTGTTGAAGGACGTCCGTGCCCACGACCTAATCGTGGCGGTACGAATGGTACAAACGGGCGACGCCTTGTTGGCGCCGACTATTACGCGCCGTTTGATTGAGCAATTCACTTCAAAAACCAGCGCCGCGAAAGCACCACCGGGACTTCAAGATCTGACGCCGCGCGAACTTGAGGTGTTTCGGCTTGTTGCGAGGGGAATGTCGAACTCCGAGATAGGGAGTGAACTTTTCATCGGCGAGACGACTGTCAAAACTCACGTCGCTCGTTTTCTAATGAAACTCGGATTACGAGATCGTGTCCATGCCGTAGTACTCGCTTACGAGTCGGGAATCGTCAGTGTGGGTGGGTCTGACGTGTGACAACGCGCGAAAGCGAATTGGACGCTTTGCCTAAGGTTCGGTGATTGTTGTTGAATATTCACCGATATGTGCCCGCTGACCTTTCCCTACAGCAGTCAGGTTGAAGGGGAGTTCCGGAAACTTCGATGCGAATGAGGCTCGGAAAACGCGTCGGCATCTCGGTTCAATGATCTGGGATGTCTCGCCGAGCGCCATGCGCGGTGAGCCACGAGTACAGTTACGGCTGACGTTGTTTTGCCCCACAAAATGCTCCACAAAAAGCGTTGTGTGGTGAATAGAGGAGTGGCCCGCGGTAGTCATCGTTCCTGATTAAGTGGTGTGGCGGCGCCGGTCGTCGTCTCATGAAAAGCATCGGAACACTTTCACACGGCTGAGGTCGAGGGTTCGAGCCCCCGAGCGCCCACTTCAATGAGAAAGAAGCGGATTCGTCCTTCCCTCCACCGGCGTCACGGCAACCACGTTGTTGGCGCCGCACGCGTTAAAACTCTCGTGATAGGCGAAGTCACCCGATGAAACCGGCGCGAGTGGAATTTGAATGAGGATGCTTTGAACGAGGCACTTTTTTGACGCCGTCGCCAAAGTTGGCACTCCGTGAAAGCTCATCCCAAATGAAACCACGTCGTTTGGACCGATGGTGAGAAGCTTCGGGGTAACGGACCGGTATGCCGAGGTGTCGTGAACGACCTTGATGCGAGCATCAAGTCGCGACGCGGTAAAAAACCTCAAGGTGGGGTAGCCGTACATGCCGCACGTAGACGCTCCGGCGTTTTTGAACTGGAAGGCTTCGAGCCGCTGACCGCGTATTTCTCCTAGTTGCTTCGCCGTGACTTTTACGTTGTTCGCGGTGCAGGCCTGAAGCGACGGGGGGCTGGCACCGGCCGGTTGAGAAAGAACAGGAATTGACGCCCCGCCGACGGCGAACAGCATCAACGTTCCACTCACCAACCTCAAGATCGCCCCGTGGTGGCTCATAGCAAGATTCTAAGGATGTCGCTGACGCTGGAAAACTGAACACTTTCGACGCTGGAAAAGTGAACAGTTTCCGACAATCTAACTCACACTCTCTTTGGCGAGCGCAACGCTTGGCAGCGTGTCCTCACCCCGACCCCGCAATCGGTAACTGGCACCCTTGAGGGTGAGCACGTCGGCGTGGTGCACGATCCGGTCGATCATCGCGGCCGCGACGACTTGATCGCCAAAGACGCTGCCCCAGCCCGAGAACGCCAGGTTGGAGGTGAGGATGATCGACGCGTGTTCGTAGCGGGAGGAGACGAGCTGGAAGAACAGGTTGGCGGCCTCTTGCTCGAAGGGCAGGTAACCCACTTCGTCGACGACGAGCAACGGGTAGCGACGCAGTCGGGCGAGCTCGCCCGCCAGCCGGTCGTGGCGATGTGCGTCGCTCAACCTCGTCACCCACTCACTCGCCGAGGCGAACAGCACGCGCTGTCCCTGGTGCGCCGCGGCGATCGCGAGACCACTGGCCAGATGGGTCTTGCCGGTGCCTGGTGGCCCGAGCAACACGACGTTGCGCGCTTCTGCGAGGTAGGCCCCCGAGGCCAGCGCGCCGATCTCGCTGCGCGCGCCCGGCTGGACGTCAAAGTCGAAGTCCTCTAACGTCTTTCGCCCGGGCAGTCCCGCCGCGTTGATGCGCAACTGCGCCCCCGAGGCCGCTCGCGCGCTCACCTCACGCTCTAGGACCGCAACCAGGTAGTCCTCGTAGTCCCACTTCGCGCTGCGGGCCTCCTCGGCCAGTCGACTCGCGACGTCGGCGATGCGCGGTGCCTTGAGGGCGCTCGCCAGATAGCTCACCCGCTTCGCGGACTCGCGCGGCGCACTCACGCGAGCCCCTCAGCGAGTCCAAAGGCCCGGTCGTAGTCGGCGAGGTCGCGAGTCAGTCCGTCGTCGATCGGTGCCCGGGGTTGCTGGAAGGCCCGGCGAAGCGTAGAGGCGACCACGACGTGGGCCGGGTCGGTGACGCTGAGACGTCGGGCGTAGTGGCGGGGGTGATCGGCGACCACGCGGCCCTCGCAACGCACTCGCACCCGTTCTAAGTCGGCCGCGACGTCGACGAGTCGACCGATCGCACTCGGGTCGACCGAGTAGTCATTGGAGTCCACGCGCACGTAGTAGTCACGACCGAGCCGGACCCGTTGGTGCCAGCCCAAACCGAGCGGCGTCGGTGGCAAGGGCCGCATCGCCGCTAAGTCGGCACTCAGGCGCTGGGTCGGCGCGACGCCGGTGGTGCGCACGACTCGGGCGTTCTTCAACGTCAACCACGCAGCGAACTGCTCGTTGAAGTCGCGTGGTGAGGAGAACGTTCGTCCCGGGAGGAAGGACGTCTCGAACCAGCCGTTGCGTCGCTCGACGATGCCCTTGGACTCGGGATCGCGCGGCGGCAACAGCACCAGCTTGGTCGCGAGCGTGCCCATGAACGTCGCGACGCCCAAAGCGGGTTGACCTCGTCGGCCAATGCCACCCTCGTTGTCCCAGATGAGTCGGCGCGGCACGCGCCCGAGTCGCTGGATCAACTCCCACATCCCGAGCAGCAAGTCCTCGGTGGTGCGGGTGGGGATCATCGTCGCCACCATGTAGCGCGAGTGCGCGGCGGTGATCACGAGCACGGGCAATAAGCGCGAGGTGCGGTCCTCAAGGGGAATGACGACCGGCGGGAACCAGAGGTCACACTGCGCGGCGTCGCCGGGTTCCCAACTCAGTCGGTCGGCCGGATCGATCGGGCGCATCTGCGGGCGCAGGCGCGCCACGTTCTCGCGGAACCACGACTCCGACCCCGTCCAACCCACCCGTTCGGCCAGCACCACCGCCGGCAAGTCGGGCAGTTCGGCGAGCATCGCGCGCACTCGTGGCTCGACGGTCTTGAACGAGGTGGCCCTCGGGGTTCGTTGATAGTGGGGAGGCGAGGTGGCCTTGACCGCCTTGATGACGGTGGTTCTCGAGATCTCCAGCCGTTCTGCGATGCGGGAGTGTGGAACCCCCTCAGCCGCCAGCCTGCGAATAAGTGCCCAGTCTTCCAATGTGATCACCCTTCAATCTTGGGTGTTCACTTTTCACCGGCGAAACTGTCCAGTTTTCAAGCGGCGTCGACACTCTCTATTGGTCCGACAGAAACAGTCGTTGGCATGTCTTTGACCTCATAACGCCAGGAGCAATCGGAAAAATTCTCAGAGAAGTTGAGCGTGATCAGACGAACATCTTCTGGGGTTGATCGCTTATGCCCGTAGAGTGCCCAATCCGCGATTCTCGATGCGAGACTTAACTGGATCAGGGTCGTGACCAGGGTTCATTCTGGAGGGTAGTCCGTGCCCATTCCACCCTTTCAAGGTGGCGGCACTGGGTTCGAATCCCGTTGGGGGTGCCACGTTATACCTGGTGAAGAGCACTTTCTGATGGTCGTAAAACTGCGACAGTTGTCCAGAATCGACGAAAATTTGGTCCCGCTAGCGCCCGTGGAACGCCCGAACGCACCTCAACGTGGCCGCGGACACGTTCAAACGTAAGCAGTAGCGCGGTCTTGGATCAGTCGCGATACCAGCGTTCACAGGTGGTGTCCGCTACGTCGAGAGATCGGAAGACGGCGAAATTCAGCGATGACGCTAGCCAATGAGTTCTGATCAAGCGGAGACGCCCGTAGAGCGCCCAACTGGGATTTTCATCATCAAGTTAGGTAAGGCGACCGGAGCCCCGGGACCATCGGGAAGTGTCGCACGTTCGTCGTGAGAAGGTCAGCACCGGTAACGGTCGCCGTGGCGGCAATCACGTAGTCGATGGAGTCGATTCCGCTATGCGACCTTCGGTACTCGGCGGCCATCGAACCGGCCAGTCGGGCGATCTCCTCGTTCACCGGAACCCAAGTCAGGGCATCCATGAATAGCTCCGTGGTGTCTAGCTCGTCCGGACGCATGCCAGCGAGAAGCTCGAATCGACTCAACTCGCTAGCCAGGAGGGGCTCGCCCTCATCAGCCAGTCGCTCGAGGAGCAGCGCGGCTCGGTCGTCGCCTCTCAGGTGGTCGACGGCAATCGTCGTGTCGAGGAGTCTCACGATGAGGTAAGTCGGGCCAGTCGGTCGTTGACGTCACCCCTCAGGGAGTCGACGAACTGTGCACCGGTGTAGTCCCGGTCTCTCCACGTCCCTGCAGTGGATCGAAGCGCTTCAATCCGTGACGCCACTGTCCGCTCTCCGTACTGGGCCCGGATTGCCCGTCGGATGAGCTCTGAGCGACTAGCCCCGGTGCGCACAGCGGCTGCGTCGAGCGCAGACACTTCTCGTTCATCCAGGTAAATTTGCGTTCTGTGCATGACATCAGTATACATCAGTCAATGTACAAAGGTGGAGATTTGCGATGTGTCGAAGTAGTGATGCGTTAGGCGATCTCCCGGGTGGTGTCCTAATTGTTGCGACAGATCATTTGACGCCCAGGCGCCTGATTAGCCAAGCGGTGCGAGTCGAACGGGCTGTCCTAGACAGTGCAGCCCCTGGAGCAGCCTCGTCAAAGCCGTGAAAGGCGCCTTGCCAAACGTGAAGTTCCGCATTCCCTGCAGCATGCCAAATACGGTTCGCGAATTCAATGGTCTCGTCACGGAACGTTTCGACTGAACCGACATCAAGAAACGTCGGAGGAAGACCGCGCAGGTCCGACGCTCTGGCTGGGGCCGCGTACTGCGAAACATCTTCGGAACCCGCCCGTTGGCCAAGAAGTGATGCCCACGCCGTGGTGTTTGAGATTCGATCCCAGGTGCCCTCGCCTTCCAATTCGCCGCTCGACTGCGTCTTTTGGCGATCATCAAGCATCGGACCAATCAACATCTGGCCCGCTATTTCGGGACCCGATTCGTCCCTCGCCATCAGCGAAACTCCTGCCGCGATCCCTCCGCCAGCGCTTATTCCGATTAACACCACGCGATTCGTGTCGATTCCCAAATCCATACCATTGGCAAACACCCACTTTAAAGCCGCGAAACCGTCGAGCACTGGCGTCGGATCTGGGTACTCCGGGGCGAGTCTGTATCCAACGGACGCGACAATCACACCAGCACTGAGAACCCAACTGAGAAGCCCATCCAGTCCAGTTCGATTACTTCCCGAAATCATTCCTCCTGGGTGGAAATAGATGACCCCTGGAGAGAGTCCAGCGCGACCGACGGGACGACACACCAGCACCGGAATGGACTGTGATCCTGAATCGTCATCGACGACAAACTCTTCAACGACAACGGTGCCATCGGACAGAAGCTGTGAAATCGAAGGAGTGAGCGCGTCGACGGCCTCTCGCATTCGCGGTATCAATTCGGTGGTCATTGACGTCGTGGCCATTTCACCTTCAAGCGTCACGAGCACTTCTTGAAGTTCTGGGTCGAACGGAGGATGCATGGAGAAGTTGCCTCTTTCGATCAGATGTTGCGCTCAATGAGCGTCGTCGGAATCGTTAGTCGCCGACTGCCAACATTTTCAGCATGGTTGATCTGATCCATCAACATCTCCGCCGCACTTCGACCAAGAAGTCCTGCATCGAAGGAAACAAGGATCAGCGGTACTCCTACGAGATCAGCCACTTCGAAATCGTCAAAGCAGATCGCCGCGACGTGAATCTTTGTTGCGAACATTGCCCGAAGAACTCCCAAAGTGATTCGGTTGTTCGCGCAAAAAATTGCTGTTGGCGGCCGACTTCCCTGGAGAAGTTCACGAGCCGCGGCTTCGTAGCCAACGACATCGGATTTAACTCGGTGAACATATCGTGCTGGCGCTTTCAGACCCGCTTCTTCCAGGGCGGCGCTGAAACCTCGAAACCGTTCCGCGTCCGTATAAAGAGAAGGGGGATTCCCAATGAATGCGACGCGTCGGTGGCCAATTTCGATGAGCCGACGCGTGGAGCTGAGGGCGCCGCCAAAGTCATCGGCAAGTACGCAGTCTGCGTCGATTCCGGCTGGCGGGGTGCCCGCGAGAACCAACGGGAGATGACTCTCCACCAAGCGTCTCAAACTTGGCTGATCGCGGCCAGCCGGGGTGACAATCATGCCATCAACCCGACGAGTTTCAAAGTCAAAGATCAAATCCTCTTCACTTTGCACACTCTCGCCGGAGTTACCGATCATCAGTCGAAGGTGGTGCTCCGCGAGAATCTCTTCGACACCCAGTGCAACCTCCGAATAAAACGGGTTCGCGAGGTTTGCAACCACGAGGCCAACGACGCCCGCGTCTCGTCCGAGCCGAAGGTTCCGAGCGAACTCATTTCGGCGATACTTCAGTTTCTCCACCGCCGCAAGGACTCGTGCCCGCGTGGCTTCTGCAACTTGAGAGTCATCGTGGAGAACCCTCGAAACTGTCATGGTGCTGACACGGGCCTCCGCCGCTACGTCGCGCATAGAAGGTCGCGCCGACACCTGACCTTGATCTCTAGATGCGTTCGGCGAGGCGTTGGTCATTTTGTCGTCCGCGCAGCGAAGATAGGGACCAAAATGTCGGGTAAGTAGGCTTTGATCACAGTGCGCCCGTTGTCACCGAGGGTTCCTTACCGAATTCGAGTGAATCCACCAACGTCGATTTCTCTTGAAGGGACTGGAATCCGCGCGCCTTGATGGGTGATTGGGAGGCCAACTGGGAGCCCGTTCGCGATGTCATAAGACCAGCCCCACCTCCCAACATCGATGTTATCGTTCGCAGAAGCCTCGTACAACTGAGGGCGTTCCATATTGACACTCTCCACCACATTGGTTATGGTATCGATAACAGTAACTCCGGCGGGGTGAGATGAGCTTTCCCGTGTCGCCGGCGTTCGGGGGAGGAATTATGGTCGCGTCAATACACACGGACAGAAACCGAAAGTTGAGGTGGCGGAATCGCAACACCGCGAGCATTCTCGCCGCCGGAGCAGTGTTGTTGGCGGCCGCCATACCGCTCGCAAGCCTCAGCGCTGGCGCAGCAACGTCGAGCGCAGTCTTGACCATCGCCGTGCCAAACGTTCCAGCAACCTTGAATCCAGCGTTGAGCGATAACGGAGGGAACAACGTTACATTCGCGTCGCTGGCGTACGACTCACTCATCTACTTGGCTCCGAATGGCACTTACCAACCGGATCTTGCAACGTCTTGGAAGTATGCCGGCAGCAACAACCAGGAGTTCATCATTCAGTTGCGATCGGGCGTCGAGTTCAGTGACGGAACAACGATGACGGCGCAGGATGTTGTCAATTCGATTAAGTACGCCCAGACAACTGGCAGCACCGCGAGTACGTATTTGACATCGCTCGCGGCGATTAGCGCAACGGGTCCTCTCACCGTGCAACTGAACTTCTCGAGCCCACGTCCGGACCTAACCACCGTCTTTGACCAGAACGAAATGGCCGGGGACATTATCGGTCCTACCGGCCTATCTAGTCCAACCACGCTTGGCACGGCGACAGACGGGGCCGGCCCCTACATGCTCGACGCGACGAAGACGGTCACGGGAAGTTCTTATGTTTATGTCCCAAATCCGAACTATTGGAACTCAAGTCTCAGCCGATACTCAGGTATTACGGTCAACGTGATTGCCGATCCGACCGCTGAACTCGATGCCGTCCAGACGGGTCAGGCGAACTTCATGTTCGGTGGCGGCTACACGCAAACGAGCACAGCAAAGTCTGACGGCTTGCAGGTATACGCAGCACCGTACGGCTGGACCGCCCTGTTTATCCCTGACTACACCGGAAAGGTCGTCAAGGCCCTAGGAAGCGAAAAGGTCCGGCAGGCCATCAACTACGCGACCGACCGACCAGTACTTGCTAAGGCTCTCTACGGCACCTACGCGGTCCCCAACGACGAGTCGGCCTTGCCTGGTAACACGGGATACGACCCCGCCTACGCGAACTACTTCAAGTACAACGTGTCCAAAGCAAAGAGGCTTCTCGCAGAGGCCGGTTATCCGCACGGATTCACGATGACGCTCGTCTCGACGCCGGTGCAAGACATCGAGAATGAAACCGAAGCCCTGGCGAGTGAGTTGAGCAAGGTCGGAATCACGGTGAAGATTCACGAAGACGCGACGTTCACTGAGGCGATCAACGACTGGTTGAGCAAGAAGTACCCGGGCTTCATTGGTACGTTCGGATCCTTGCCGATGTCGATTGAGGCGCCGGAACTTTGGCCCAAGACAGCGATCTTCGACATTTTCAAGGACGCGGTCGCTCCCTCGATCCTGACGGATGTCAACCAAGCGGATGAGCTCGGCGGCGCAGCAGCCAACAAGTTGTACCAAAAGGC
>Ga0181537_10004095_pt1 | contig 12202 bp, 14 predicted proteins | sample PEATcosm2014_Bin_39_FD_119765 | JGI IMG/M metagenome (GOLD analysis project Ga0181537, IMG submission 119765) | Peatland microbial communities from MTU Mesocosm Facility, Houghton, MI, USA - PEATcosm2014_Bin23_10_metaG | ecosystem: Environmental > Terrestrial > Soil > Wetlands > Peat | place...
CGGCTTTGGTATAAGAGTCAATATGAATCGCCTAGACACCAAGACTCAAGCCAAAGTCATTAGCTGCCTGATCGAAGGTTGCTCGATTCGCGCCACAGTCCGCATGACAGGAGCAGCAAAGAACACGGTCGTAAAGCTGCTAGCCGACATCGGATGCGCCTCTGCCGCTTATCACAATCGCGCTGTGCGCCGTCTCAAGGTCCGCCGCTTGCAGTGCGATGAAATTTGGTCGTTTGTCGGAGCGAAGGCGAAGAATGTGAGCGCGGCGAAGAAACAAGAGGGGTGGGGCGATATTTGGACGTGGATCGGAATTGACGCGGATTCCAAGCTGGTAGTTTCCTACCTAGTCGGCGGACGTGGCGCGGGATGGGCAAAAGACTTCATGGAAGATTGCGCCAGCCGGATCACCAATCGCGTGCAGATCACTACTGATGGTCACAAGGGGTATCTGGAAGCGGTAGAGAATGCTTTCGGTGCGGATATCGACTACGCCATGCTCCAGAAGATTTACGGCGCTCCGGGCGAGAACGATACGCGCTATTCTCCGGCAACCTGCATCGGCTGCGACATGAAGGTTGTGAGCGGCGATCCTGACCCAAAGCATGTGAGCACGTCTTATGTAGAGCGCCAGAACCTCACCATGCGAATGCAGATTCGGCGCTTTACCCGTTTGACCAATGCTTTCAGCAAGAAAGTCGATAACCACCGTCATTCCGTTGCGCTGCACTATATGCACTACAACTTCTGTCGCGTGCATCAAACGTTGCGCTGCACTCCCGCGATGGAAGCGGGTTTGACGGATCACGTTTGGACTCTTGAGGAACTGTGCGCGTTGCTGCCTAAGCCCGTGGTCAAGGCTTCCCTGATTGAGAAGAATCTGGTGGCGAAGGCTCTTGGGGAGTGATTCCATCGTCTGTGGGAATAGGTATGCCAGTTAAGGCGTACAAGTGTTTGGCAAATTCCTCGAATTCCATAAACTTTCCCCGCAGCGCCAGCATGTCCAGCCTGAATTGTTTCATTTGCTCATCGAATCGCGATTGGGAAGTACTTCGGTCTGCGGCAGAGATAAAGAGCGGGTGAACATAGGCATTGAATTGGTCGAAGTGCTCCTCTAACTCTTTTACCTCGGTGGTTGGTATACGTGTAATCAATTTGTTTTGACAAGAGAGTAGCAAGATGTCGGTATTACCGCCGCATCCATCGACCCACGTCTTGGCCTGATGCAACACATATAGAGCCACAAGCCAGCCTTGCCGGATGGTCATAGAATTGTCGAACAGCTGAGCTATCAGCGATTTCCCGAGTACAACTCCAGTACCAACGCACTGCGGCTCACGTACGTGCCAGAAGGCAGTTCCGTAAGCCCTGTAGAATTCCGCCGCTGTTGGGTACTGCACCCCGATAAGAAGATCAGGGTTTGGGCGTTCGTCGGATGGAAACCGAGAATACGGGGCAAGGTGTCGATTAAATATCTCTAGCCAGGTATCGCGCAAAACTCGCTCTATTTCCCTGTCCACATTGGGATTCTCGCGCAATAGGGCTTGCTCCATCAATTGAGCGCTCATTTCAAGCAATCCCGAATCACCAGCGCCAGTAAAGACCACGTTGTATAGCGGAGTTTCTAGTTGTCGCATCTTCTCAGTGTTAACTTTGGCGTAGGTGTAAATCGTTTCTTGGGTGTCGGCGCATAGAATGAGGCCATCCGAGCAGGGAAAACCAGCGGCAATGGTCATGGTCTTAACCTTCGGGAGCCGCTTAGATTTGGGCCGGAACTGCGGATGCGGCTTGAGGGCTAACATCCTACCCCCTTACCTGTGGAAAAGGAAACTGACCCAGTACCCCGCGTTGACGGAAATCCGGAGTCACCGGCTGGCCGGAATTTCCCCGGGCTGACCCCGGTATTTCACCGTGATCCCGTTGCTTGCGTTTTCACTAGATGACGAACTGGCAGCGCTGGCCGCGACGCGGGAGTTCCCGGCTCCCGCGTCCGCAGCCTTCGCGAAAAACTGCATGGGGCGTCCGCCTGGCAACTTGATGCGCGCCGGGACTCCTATGACCATTAGATTGTCGCGGACATCGGTGAGCACCAGGCTGTTGGCGGCGACCACCACGTTGTTTCCGATTTTGGCTTCACCCACCAGCTTGGCTCCAGCGGCAAAATAAACATTGTCTCCGATACCGCGGCAAGCGTGCGCAATCATCACTCCGCTGCCGATCGTGAAGTTTTTTCCGATCTTCACGCGCCCGAGGTTGATCGCGTACACCGAATGCACCACAAACCCCGGCCCGATCTCCGCGCCGGCATCGATTTGGACCGATGTAAAGAACTCGACCCCCTTACGGAACACTAAGCCGCTGATCAATAACAGTTGCCGCACCACCGGAATGCGCACGCGCTGGCACGCCCGCGAGTAACGATACGCGAACACCGGCCAGGTCGCATGGCGAAACAGCACTTCGACTCGATGCTTGAAAGTCGGCTTCCACTCCGGCGGACGGGCTTGCCGCAAGGCGCGATCCAAGTCGGCTCGCAGGTTCTCAAACATCGACGTTCACCATCTCCCGTAAGGCTTCGTCACCCGCGCGCAGCCCCAGCAATCCCGTACAAGATGCTCGCGGCTGGCCTCGGCGTTAGTTCCGTCACGCTGCGAGCCGGGACCCCAAGCCTGCCGGCCTCATGGTAAATGCCCATAAGCTGCAAATAGTTTTGCTCAGCCGTATACCGCGAAAGATATTCACCCCGCGCCGCCGCACCCATCTCGCGCATGCGCCACGGGCTATCCCAGGCCAGCGCCACTTTCTCTGCCAGACTGACCGGGTCGCCCGCCGTAAAGTGCAGGCCGGTCACGCCATCCGTCACAATTTCCTTCATCGATCCCAACGCCGAGCAAATCACCGGAGTTTCGCAGGCAAAGGCCTCCGCAATGGTCACGGGAAAGTTCTCATACCATTCACTGGGAAGAATAAGAAACCGCGCCGCCTGGATAATCGCAATCGTTTGCGGATTCGGAAGCACCCCAAGAAATCGCACCGCGCTCAGGTTTCGCCTCTCCGCTTCCGCTTCCATCTCCGCCCGCTCCGGCCCGCCGCCGACGATGAGAAGCGGTATCCGGTTATTCAGCCGCTCCCAGGCACTGAACACGGTGTGCATTCTCTCCACCGGTGAAAATCTGCCCACGAACACGGCGTAATTCCGTTCCTCGGGACCAGGCCCCGGATCGGGATCGACAAAATTAGGTTTCACCACGATGCGCTCGGCGGGCAGCCCACCAGCTATGAAGCGCCCGCGCGCAAACTCGCTGAGCGCAATAAAATAACTCACGCTATCGGTCCAGGTCTTGCGGCGATGGTGATACTCCAGCATCAGCGCCACGGTTGCCGTGGCCATGCGTGAGTTGCGGTAACATCCGTGGCGTACTCCTCGCCACACCGTGTGCTCCAGGCACTCCTCGCAGACTTTTCCATGTCGATAAAAATTTGCCGCCGGACACAGAAAGCGGAAATTGTGTAGCGTCTGCACCACCGGAATCCCCGCCTCCCGGCACACCGAATAAATCGATGGCGAGATCATCATGAAGGTGTTGTGCACATGCGCCACATCAGGCTTTTCCCGCGCCAGCAACTGTTTGAATTCACTGCGAGATCGTCTGCCCCACACCGTAGCCGCCGCCAGTTCCAACCGCCGCACGCCGGAGTAAGCGTCGGCCGCGGAATTGCTGCGCGTGAACGGAACCACCCGCTGGCCTGCCCCCTCCAGCATGCGACGCTCCTGCTCGAAGACGCGATCTTCGCCGCCCGTCTGCTGATACGTGTTGTGCACGAGCGCGATCTTCACGTGCGGCTCCCCGGCATCGCCCCGCCCAACAGTTGATGGACGCCGCCGTTCGTCACGTAGTGAACCTCGGGCCGCCGGGCCACATAACTGAGCAACTCATCCAATTGGCCCCACAACCCGAATTTCTCCAGTTCCCACGAATGCCCGTACAGATGCCAAAATCCACCATCGTCGAGAACCTGATCGAAAAGCATTTTTCCCAGATCCACCCAATTGCGCGCCCGCCGCAGATGCAGCGCGAACCCCGCCAACCCAGGCAGATTTCCACCTTTGATGGTATTTCGCAGATAGGCGCGCGCCGGATGCGGAAAAGCCTGCAACGTGGTGGGCATCTCAAATCGCGGAAACTTAAATGACGACCGCAGCATCCGCGTCGTGCGCGCTCCCTGATACCCCGCCCGCTCCACGCAGCGCACGGCCTTGCGATTCAGCCGCCCGTTGGGGTAACAAAATGACCGCACCTCCGCGCCCAGGCGGTCCTCCAATATGCGCTTGCACTCTAGAACCTCGCGCGCTTGCTCCTCGCAACTGAGCCCAGTAAGGCTGCGGTGAGAGACGGTATGGCCTCCAATTTCAAACTCCCCCGCCGCCAACTCGCGGACTTCCTTAACGCTAAGCTCGTCTCCCGACCGGAACGTTTCAATCGGAACATAAAACGTCCCCCGCAACCCATGCCCCTGCAGCATCTCGGCCAAGCGAAGGTCCGAGCGATCCCCATCGTCCCAACTTGTGCTGACCGCTATTACCTTCCCCGATTTCGACATGGCAGTAGACTGAGTCTAACCCACACGGCGCTCAATCTTACGCCCGGCAACTATCAATCCCCGGGGCCAACAGCCGCTGTCAGCAGCATATGTACGATTTGGCAGGCAATCTTGCCGTCAACTTCTTTATCGCGGCAGCGGGTCTTTCATATTGGTTAGCGCGTAGGCGAGCACGGCCATGGCGGCGGCGTTTTCGCGCAGTTCAGCGGGGACTACCTTGTCGAGCGTGTCGGCGGCGGTGTGGTGGTAGTTGAAATAAGTGCGTCCGTCTTGCATTACGCCGAAGGCGGGAACTCCGGCGTCGGACATGGTGGCGATGTCGGCGCCGGGAGCATACGCTGTGGGCTGGAGAACCGTGGCGCCGATGCTTTGCAGAACGGATTGAACGGGGCGCAGGGCGTCGACGGCAGCGGGCAGGGCTTTCACGTCGAAGCCCAGCGGGTGAGCGGCGCCGGAATCGCTTTCGATGGCGGCTACGTAGTGGGGGAAGTCGTTGGAGAATTCGGCGGTATAGGCTTTAGCGCCGGAGCCGCCGGTTTCCTCGTCCATCCAGGCGATGACGCGGAGGGTGCGGGCGGGCGCAGATGGAGGCGCTGCAGGATTTCGGCAGCTTCCATGGCGATGACTACGCCGGCTCCGTCGTCGATGGCTCCGGTGCCGAGGTCCCAGGAGTCGAGATGGCCGGAGACGACTACGATCTGCTCGGGGTGCTCGGAGCCTTTGAGGTCGGCGATCACGTTGTAGCTGGTCTCGTCAGGGAGCTTCTGGGGTGTGAGAGTAAGCCGCATGCGGACTTTGCCCTGGGCAGAGAGATGGGCGATGAGGTCGGCGTCTTCGGCAGTGACGGCTGCGGCGGGGATCCCGGCAGGGAAGCTGAATCCGGTGTGCGGCAGGCGGTAGTCGGCGTTGCCGACGGAGCGCACCAGAGCGGCGACTGCGCCCAGGTCGGCCGCGGCTTTGGGCCCGGCGCCGCGGTAGCGGACGGCTTCGCCGTAGGAGGCGAAGGCGTGTCCGGCGGCAGCTTTTTGCTTGTCGAAGAGTTCGTTGAACAAGACGATCTTGCCGGCAACTTTGTCGCGGCCAAGCGCTGCGAGTTCTTCGAACGTGTCGACAGTGACTACCTCGGCAGTCAGGCCATCTGCGGGGGTTGAAGTGCTGGCCCCCAACGCGGTGAGGACAATCTTCTGCGTGGTGTTCGGAACCATTCCGGGATACTCGACCAGCGCGGCAGTTTCGGCGCCGCGAACCCAGTGCGGGACGATAACTTGCTCGAGGCGTACTTCGAGGCCAACCTTGCGCAGTTCGGCGGCAACGTATTCAGCGGCGGCGGTGGCTTGCGGCGAGCCGGTGGGGCGAGCCCCGATGTTTTCGGTAAGGTGGGCGAGTTCGCGGTAGGCGTAGTCGTCATTGAGGGCAGCGGCTTTGATGGCGGAAAGCTGCTGCATGAGCAGTGGCGGGAAATTCTGCTGCACGGACTGAGAGGCCTGCGGCGCGGACATCCTTGCCGTGGCGGCGGAAGGCTTCTGGGGCGGGGTTTGGGCGCCAGCGGGCGCGGGTGAGAGCAGCAGAAGTGTGAGCAGAGTTGCGACGTGGAAGAAAGTGATGATGTCGTGGGCGGCCTTGGTCATAGATTACGCAGTGTATCCGAGTGAGCAGCCTGCGGGAAAGCGGTTGTGCTAGCGTAAGGCATGGATAAAAAAGAGATCAACTCGACCAAGATGACGGTGAACTTTTTGGTTTGGATAGGCGGGGTTTTTATGCTGCTGCTGTTCGCGCTGCTGGCGCACTTTGTGTGGAGGGTGTTCTAGCGGCACCTGCCGGGCAAAAAAGCGGCCCCATTGCTGGGGCCACGTTTCAAGAGGTCAAGGTTTGGAAGGTGTCAGGATAGGCGATGCAAGTAGCCGATCCGCCAGGCGAAGCGGCACTTCGGGAAATGTTGAATAGAGAAAGTGAAGGTCATTGCTTTGGGTTTGCGGCCTCTTAGTACATTAGGAGAAAGCACTTGCGGAGCCAAAGGCTGGGGCGGCTGCGAGCGGGGCTACGCGAGTGCATAAGTGGTTGATGGGGATGGGCTTAGGGCGAGATGGGCCGCTGGTAGCGGGTTTCGGCGGGAGAGTGGCGTGTGTGAACAAGTGCACAAGGCTGCACATTGATTGCAGGGGCGTGCTCTGATGCCGCGCGACCCGATCTCAGTGCCGAGGGTAGAACGGAATAGGCGCGGAGGCGGAAGACTATACCATGGTATCGTGGCATACGAGTTGGAGTTACGCTATGTCCCGGGCATTCAACGGCCAAATTCAGGTCAGAGTTCCGGCCAGCGTTCATGAGGAAGTGGCGAAGGAAGCTTTCGACAAGGGTACTTCCATTAGCGGGATTTTGGCGCAGGCGCTGATTGTGCGGCGGGCGCTTCGGAACGTCGATCCCTGGAAATCCATCGAGGAAGTGCAGTCCGCCAACCGGGGATTGCCGGCGGCGGAAGTCGAGAACACGGTTGCCAAGGCCGTGAAGGCGGTCAGGAAGGCCCGGCGCGGGCCTGATGTAAAGAAAGCAAGAAGCTGACGTGGAACAAGAGGGATTCCCGCCGCGGCTTGTCATCGACACCAACGTCTTTGTGAGCGGATTGATTTCGGGGGAAGGCCTGCCGGCGGAGATCCCGCGCGCGGTGCGAAGCCATCGCGCCATTCATCTGGTTTCGGATCCGATTGTGGAAGAGTACTTGCGTGTGCTCGACTATCCCCGCATCCGGAAATTCAGGAAAATCAACGACGCATTCGTCGCCGACATAGCCGCCTATCTGGTTTATCAAACCGAGCGGGTCGAGTTGCGGTCGCGGATAAGAATGAGTGCTGACCCGGATGACGATGTGTTCCTAAATACCGCAGTGGATGGACGGGCGACGCTGCTGGTCACCGGCGACAAGACAGACCTGCTGGCTCTGCGTTTGATCGAGGGCATTCCGATTGTTTCGGCACGCGAGGCGATAGAGCGGATGGAGGCGTAAAATTCCGAGCCGCTACTGCTGGAGATACACTCCGTAGCCAGTAGCGTCTAACTGAAACACAAAGTCCAACAGGCCGTCCGAGTTAAAATCGCCCGTCCCGATACCCCCTTCACCACCTTGGCGCGGAGGGCCCGGTAACGTAACATGCGATCTGGGCTGAAATGTCCCATCACCATTTCCCAGCAGGATTTCAAGAAAGCCCTGGTCATAGGCGGAGACAAGCAAGTCGGCGTTTCCATCGGAATTGAAGTCGCCTGCCGCAAAACTAAACTCATAGTTGCTCGAACTCACGGAGTAATAGGTTGGCTTCTGGAAGGTGCCATCGCCATTACCGAGCTGTACCCCAATGCTAGTCTCCGTGCAATAAGCGATGTCCAAATTGCCGTCCCCATTGAAGTCGCTGACAAGCATAGTTGGGCCTAAGCCGCAAATCGTCCCAATCGTTGCCACCATCACAGGGGCCTTGAACGTGCCATCGCCATTGCCAAAGGCTATGGTGATGGGGAAAGTATTAGCGTGAGTTTGCTGCTGGATCAGCAGATCCAGAATGCCGTCACCGTTGAAATCCCCCAGCAGAGTTTCTCCTCCCAGGTCGTTCGGATACGTGGCAGACTTGGCGAAGCTACCCTTTCCGTCGCCTAAGAAGATCGCCAAAGCAGGCCCCTGCGCTGCCAGGTCTAAACTGCCATCGCGGTTCAGGTCGCCCGCCACCACGACACCGAAGGAGTTAGTCCCACCGCTCTCCCTGTACTGCCAACCGGGGATGAACGTGCCGTTACCGTCGCCGAAGTTTACTGCCATTCCGAAGACAGAATTGTTTCGGCTGCCCCAACCGGCAGCGTAGGCCAAATCCACATTACCGTCACCATTGAAGTCACCGTAGGCCATGCTGTCATCCCCAAATGGCGATAGGGCGGAATAGGTCATGTTTGAGACGAAATTGAAAGTTCCATCGCCGTTGCCAAGTTCTAAACGAATCGTACCGGAGCCCGTTGCGAGGTCCAGTATGCCGTCATTGGTGAAGTCAGCTATAAGGAGAACGTGGTCTTCGGTGCCCCCGAGTAAATTACGGGTCGGCTCACCGGGAACGATGGTGGCAGTGGGATCATGCACTTCGACAAGACTCCAGCTGGCGCTGGAGGGGCCGCCGCCGCGCGGCGGATTCGTCACTGTAATGTAGCCAGCGGTGTTACCAATAATGTCGCTAGCGAGAATCGTGGCATCGACTTCGTGTCCTGAAACATAGGTGGTCGGCCGCGGCTGGCGATTCCAGTTCACCACCGCGCCGGGAACAAAATTTGCACCGTAAACCTTCAGCGCGAAATCGCCGCCGCCCGGCGCCACGGCCTGCGGATGCGGGGGACCAACCAGCTGCGGCACCGGATTATTCTGGGCAAACGCGCACACGACCAGAAAGCTGGCCGTTACAGCAACTAGTGAAGCTTCACTTCGGAACGACCGTTTCATGCTGGGAATGGTGCTCCCCTCGCGGGTCCTCGTCAAGATGAAGGATTCTGCATAGGGCGGGCCGACAGTCGAGAAGACTGAGATCCTTCGCCCCGCAAAGAACGCGGGACTCAGGATGACAAGCCTTATATGGGAGTCACACTTTGCTAACTGAAAAGCCCCGCTCAAGCGCAGCTTGAGCGGGGCATCCTTAACTTATCCCGAGGTTCGGCCTTAGCTATTTCCTGCCACCGTGCGCAGCTTCCCGGGTAGGAAGTGGTACGGGGGCCAGGGGCCGCTGATGGCTACTTCGCAGTTCTTCAACTGCTTGGTGGCTGTGCTGAAGCGGTTCTGGTATTTCTCCACCGACTTGGTATCGATGAGGTGGGCGATGTCGATGAGCATGCCTTGCGGGGCGACCTTTTTGCAGCTCACTTCTTCTTCCAGCGGGTTGAACAGTTTGTGGACCTGCACCGACAAGGCGCGGGCCTTGGTTTGGCGTTCGCGCTCGCGGCTGGCTTTGACGCGCAGCTTCGAAAGATAGTCGCCGCCGACGGTGTCGGGCAGGATGACGTCGATCATGGCCTCGCGCAGCGAGCCGTCGGTGACGGTCAGCTTGATGTGCATTTCGGACTTTCCGCGAAGCTTGGCGACGCTCAGGCCAAAAGCGCGCCGGTTGACCCGGACGGCCTGGCGAAGTGCGTCGTCGCTCTCGAAGATAGTCCCAAAACGGAACGGAAGTACGGTGGAGTTGCGGAAGCAGCCACTCACCACGCGGGCGTGGTCGAGGACGGCTTTCTGGTCGAGTGGGGCAGAATTCTGGTCGTATTCGCTCACTATCACAGCAAACTCGCCGCTGGGATAGCTGAGCACAGGGGCACCGTTCACGCCTTGAACGTTTTCAATTACGAATGGGCGACGGGAACGGGTGCCATTTGGGAGGGTCTGGTGCTCGGTAAGGCAGTACGCGTACCACGCCATATTGAACTCTCCGAACCGGGACGGAGGCTGCCGGGCGGCCTCTTATGTTTTTTGCACAGCCGAACTGCAGTTTGGAAGTTTGCTATTAGCGGTACAGGGTCTGGAACTGGGAAAAGCGTTTGTAAAGCTCCGCAAACGATATTACTTCGGAGTAGTCCCAAAATGCAACTTTTTTGTGGCAAGCGGCATCGGCGAGGCGTTTTTTAATTGGCAGGAAAAGGGGCGAGGGGTTGGCGAGGCCTTGTGCCGTCCCTAGCGGGACCCGCCCCATTCGTTCACACGCCATCCCCGGACTTTACGTCCGGGGCTAATGAATGGCGTCGCTGCGCGCGACTCAATGGGCGGCCGACGATTTTCACTATGTCTTTTATTTTCAACGGTGTATAGCCATGCTACTCGTAGCGCAGGCTCTCGACGGGATCTAATTGCGCGGCGCGGGCGGCTGGAACGGTGCCGAAAATTACGCCCACTACCGAGGAAACGATAATGGCGATGATGGCGGACCAGCCCGAGACCGGCAGGCGGTACTCGGTGAGGAACCGGACCGACCACGGGATAGCTAGTCCGATGACGATGCCGGCGAAGCCTCCAATCAGCGAAATGAGGATGGCCTCAGCCAGGAACTGAAAGCGGATTTCGCGGTTGGTAGCGCCGACGGCCTTGCGGATGCCGATTTCGCGGATGCGGGAGGTCACCGTCGCCAGCATGATGTTCATAATGCCGATCCCGCTGACGATGAGCGTCACCATGGAAATCAGCAGCAGCACCCAGGTCAGGCCGGTAGCGATCCGATCTGCCATGGCGAGCAGCGCAGTCAAATTGGAAACATCGTAGACCGACTCGGAGCGGTGCCGCGACTGTAACACCCGCTTAATCTGCGCCGTTGCCGAAATCACCATCGAAGGGTCTTCCATGGAGAAATACAGAAGCTTTACGCTGGGTGTCTCCATGAAATACCGGCTCACCGAATAGGGGATGAGCATGGTGTTGTCGACGATTTCCGACTGGCCGAAGGTTTCCACGCGCTCTTTGAAAGTTCCGATGATGGTGAAAGGCAGTCCGGTAAGCTTGATGACTTTCCCCACAGCGGCCTGCGGCGAGCCGTAGATTTCAATCGCCATCTTCTCAGTGATCACGCCAACTTTGTTGTGGGCCTGAGAATCCTCCTGATCGAAGAACCGGCCGGAAGGCACGACCAGGTTGCGGACCCGCAGGTAGTCGGGATCGACGCCGAGAATGGTGACGTCTTTCTCTTTGCCGTTGCCCACGGGGACCCGGTCGGAGAGTTGCGACACGGGCGAAGACGCGACGATGCCGGGAACGACCTCCTGCACGGCGTGAAGATCGTCGATGGTGAGCGGGTCCGCGTTGGAATTGCTGATGTGGGGCGCGCCTCCGAGGTATTCTGCCCAAATCTCGTTGGTGCCGATGGCCTGGATTTGGTTCAGTACATATTGCTTGCCGGTCATGCCGATGGTGACCACAAGGATGAGCGACGCGGTGCCGATCACCATGCCCAGCGCGGTCAGGATGAAGCGCACCTTGTTGCTGCAGAAAGTATCGTAGGCAAACGCGATGATCTCGCCGACGGCCATTTTGGGTCGTAGGCGCTCGGGCATAAGGGCAGCAGCCATGTATCTTTAGATGCTACGCAGCGCGAGGGAATGCCGCAAGCCGGAGCCACCCCCAGTGCTCACATTGCCCAGCCGCACGTACGCCGCAGCCTGAGAAGCGACTTTTGTGGCACAGTATAGGTCACGAGTTGGCCCTCTTAAATCTCTACGACATGAACCCTCTTGTAACGACAGTGGAACCGAACCCGGCAAAATCACCAACGGCGAGGCGTTCTCTATTTTGGATGGTAGTCGTTGCCCTGTTTCTGCGGCTAATCGTGATGTCTTTCTTGTATCCGGAGCGGACCGACCCGTATCGCGATCACTGGCGGCTGGGAGGCGAGGCCGGCAGGATTGCGCGCTCGATTGCACAGGGAGAGGGTTTCAGCAATCCTCTGTTCGGCAAGACTGGCACGACCGCGTGGCTGTCGCCGGTATTTCCTTATCTGGTGGCGGGGATTTTCAAAATCTTTGGCATCTACAGCAATGCGTCGGCAATCGCTGCGCTGGCTCTGGACTGTCTCCTCTCAGCCTTGACTTGCATTCCGGTTTACTTCATCGC
>Ga0181537_10004096_pt1 | contig 12199 bp, 7 predicted proteins | sample PEATcosm2014_Bin_39_FD_119765 | JGI IMG/M metagenome (GOLD analysis project Ga0181537, IMG submission 119765) | Peatland microbial communities from MTU Mesocosm Facility, Houghton, MI, USA - PEATcosm2014_Bin23_10_metaG | ecosystem: Environmental > Terrestrial > Soil > Wetlands > Peat | place...
ACATCAACATCTTTCGCGATCCGCGCTGGGGGCGCGGGCAGGAGACATATGGTGAAGATCCGTTCCTGACGGCGAGGATGGGCGTGGCATTTGTGGAAGGAATGCAAGGCACCGATCCGCATTACTACCGTGTGATTTCGACGCCTAAACATTTCGCCGTGCACAGCGGGCCGGAGCCGACGCGGCACGAGGCCGACGTGCAGGTGAGCAAGCACGATGAGCTGGACACGTATCTGCCGGCGTTTCGCGCGACGGTAACGGAAGCGAAGGCGGGCAGCGTGATGTGCGCGTACAACAGCATCAACGGCGAGCCGGCGTGCGCGAATGAGTTTCTGCTGCAGGATCAGTTACGCGGCAAGTGGGCGTTCCAGGGCTATGTTGTCTCGGACTGCGGAGCGGTGCACAACATTCTTGACGGGCACCACTACAAGCCCACACAGCCGGAAGCATCGGCGATCAGCTTGCAGCGCGGCATGGACAACGAGTGCATCGACTTTACGACGAAGATTAAAGACGACCACGATTACAAGCCGTATCTCGACGCGGTGAAGGGCGGATACCTGAAGGAGAGCGAGATCGACACGGCGCTGGTAAGGCTGTTTACGGCGCGGATGAAGCTGGGAATGTTCGATCCGCCGGCAATGGTGCCGTACACAAAGATCGACGAGAGCGAGTTGAACAGCGACGCGCATCGTGCGCTGGCGCTGAAGATTGCGAACGAATCGATGGTGCTGTTGAAGAACGACGGTGTGCTGCCGTTGAAGACGTCGGGCACGAAGGTCGCGGTGATTGGGCCGCTGGCGGAGCAGACGCGCGTGCTGCTGGGCAACTACAACGGGATTCCGACGCACACGGTTTCGATTCTGGAAGGGCTGAAGAGAGAGTTTGCCGATGCGACGATCAACTTTGTGCCGGGAACGCAGTTTCTGAGCAAGGAGACGCAGCCAGTTCAGGCGGCGCTGCTGACGACGGACGGGGAACCGGGCGTGAAGACGACGTATTTGAGGGAGAATATTTCGACGCTGGAAGGCGTGGAAGGAAATGCCCCGACAATTGCAGCGCGCGTTGAGCCGATGATCGATACGACAGCGCAGCCAGAACCTGCGGAAGTTTTGGCGGCCGATCCGGTAGCGATTCGCTGGGAGACGACACTGACGCCGACCGAGACCGCGGACTACGACCTGGGTGTGGAGACGGACAGCTACTTCAGGCTGTCGATCGACGGAAAGAAGCTGACGAACTCGGACTATCCGCACGACGTGGAGACGAAAACGGGACGGGTTCACCTGGAAGCGGGCAAGGGATACCAACTGACCGTGGAGTATGCGCGCGCGAACAAGATTTCGCCGCACCTGAAGCTGGTGTGGACAAAGCAAGGCCGCGGTGTGGATCCGGCGGCCGTGGCGGCGGCCGAGAACGCGGACGTTGTTGTGGCTGTTGTGGGGATTACGAGCGAGTTGGAAGGCGAAGAGATGCAGGTGACCGAGCCGGGCTTTCAAGGCGGCGACCGCACGAGCCTGGATTTGCCGAAGCCGGAAGAAGATTTGCTCGAAGCACTGGCGGCGACGCATAAGCCGCTGGTTGTGGTGCTGACCAACGGCAGCGCGCTGGGCGTGAACTGGGCGGACGGAAACGCCAACGCGATTGTGGATGCGTGGTATCCGGGCGAAGAGGGCGGAACGGCGGTGGCGCAGACGCTCTCAGGAAAGAACAATCCCGCGGGAAGGCTGCCGGTAACGTTTTACAAAGACGTGAGCCAGTTGCCGCCCTTCGATGATTACGCGATGAAGGGCCGGACCTACCGGTACTTTGAGGGAAGGCCGCTCTACCCGTTTGGCTATGGGCTGAGCTATTCGACGTTCTCGTATAGCGGGCTGAAGGTTCCGTTGACGCCCATGAAGGCCGGTGACACGTTGCGGGTGGGGGCTACCGTGACCAATACGGGCAAGAGAGCCGGCGACGAAGTGGCGCAGGTTTATCTGAGCTTTCCGAAGGTGGCCGGCGCGCCGTTGCGGGCGCTGCGCGGATTCACGCGCGTTCATTTGGAGCCGGGTGCCTCAACACAAGTGCAATTTGAGTTGAATCCGCGCGACATGAGCATGGTGACGGAAGCCGGCGAACCGGTTGTGGCCGAGGGGACTTACACCGTAACAGTGGGTGGCGGGCAGCCGGATACTGGAGCACCTACCGTAACTGGCACCCTGAATGTGCAGGGGACTTTGACGCTGCCGGAGTGATGCAGATCCGTGACTCATTGAGCTGCTCTCCAGCCGCTCGGGATGGCATGTCTTCCATTTGTCAGCGACCTACGTGAAAGCTATATATCGATAGGGCCTCGTGCGCGGGATGACGGCGGGCGCTTTTGTTGCGTTTGAAGCGCGACCGACGGGTCCGGGGACCCGGTCCCGAATTCACAATACGTTCACGATCCTTTCATACGGGTGGTTTATCCCTGATGAGGTTCAGCAGATGCCGCCCCCAGCGGAGCTGAACAACTATCTCTTCCCTACCTGGAGTTCCCCAATGGCCGATCTGGCAACGACTATAGAGTCCCCGCATGCAGGCAAGTCGCTTCTCGACAAGAAAATGAAGGGGTCGCACGCGTGGATCAGCGGTGTGATCGTGGGTGTGGCGATGGTAGCCGGACTTTGCTACATCTTCATACACATATCCCAGGACCTGAGCAACATCAGCATGACCAGCGTGTGGCCGTACATGCTGCTAGCTCTGGCGCTGGTGATTGCGCTGGGGTTTGAGTTTGTGAACGGATTCCACGACACAGCGAACGCCGTGGCTACGGTGATTTACACGCACTCGCTCGATCCAAACATCGCGGTGGTGTGGTCGGGACTGTGCAACCTGGCCGGCGTGCTTGTTTCAAGCGGCGCGGTGGCCTTCAGCGTGATTACGCTGCTGCCTGTGGAACTGATTTTGCAGGTGAGCTATGGAGCGGGCTTCGCGATGGTCTTTGCGCTGCTGATCGCGGCGATCATCTGGAACCTGAGCACGTGGTGGTTCGGGCTTCCGGCGTCGAGCTCGCATACGATGGTGGGTTCGATCATCGGCGTGGGCGTGGCAAACCAGCTGATGAGCGTTCACTCCGGCACATCGGGCGTGGACTGGGAGCAGGCGACCAAAGTATTCAAGGTTTTGCTGATTTCGCCGATCGTGGGTTTCGGCTGCGCGGCGCTCCTGTTCCTGCTCGCAAAAGCGACGATCAAGTATCCGGAACTCTACCAGGCGCCGAAAGACAACACGCCTCCACCGTGGCCGATTCGGGCGCTGCTGGTATTGACGTGCTCGGGCGTCAGCTTCTTTCACGGTTCGAATGATGGGCAGAAGGGCATGGGCCTGATCATGCTGATCCTGATTGGCACGGTGCCGACAGCCTACGCGCTGAACCATGCGGTGACGACGAATGACATGGCTGCATTTTCGACGGCGTCGGCGGCGGCCGACCAGGTCATCAACAAATATGTGAATGGGAATGGCCAGATGGGCGCTGACCCGCGGTCGGAAGTGACGAATTACATCGCGACCAAGCAGATGCAGCCCGACACGATGCTGGCGCTGCGCGAGCTGGTGAACGACCTGAACAACGAAGTGACCCTCTACAAGGAGTTCAAGTCGGTGCCGGCGAACCAACAGACGAACGTGCGCAACGATATGTACGTAGCCAGCGAAGCGATCCGGCTGATGCAGAAGAACAAGGACGTTTCATTCACGGCGGCAGAGAGCAAGACGCTCGCTGCCTACAGGGCGCAAGTCGACAAGGCGACCAAGTTCATTCCGGGTTGGGTGAAGGTGGCCGTGGCGCTGGCGCTGGGTATGGGCACCATGGTTGGCTGGAAGCGCATTGTGGTGACGGTAGGCGAGAAGATCGGCAAGGAGCACCTGACCTATGCACAGGGCGCCTGCGCCGAACTGGTGGCGATGGGCACGATTTTTGCTGCCGACAACTTTGGACTACCGGTATCGACGACGCACGTGCTGAGCTCGGGCGTTGCAGGTACGATGATGGCGAACAAGAGCGGCTTGCAGATGTCGACAATTCGCAATATCGCTGCGGCATGGGTGTTTACCTTGCCAGCCGCTGCGCTGCTTTCGGGTTGCCTGTTCTGGACCTTCCGGCAGTTGATGCACTAGATCGCTGGCAAAGGGCTGCACTTACGAAGGCGTCCGGCGAGGCCGGGCGCCTTTTTATTTGCTGCTAAGTCATCCAGCCGCGGGCGGCGGGCACGAGAAGCGCCACATCCGTTAACATACAGGATGGTGCCTGAAAGAGAATGAGTCTTAAAGCAAAGCTGGAAGCAGTGATTTATGCAGCCGAGGAGCCTGTAACGCTGGCTCAGCTGGCCGTGTTGTTTGCCGATGAGGCACTGGAGTGGAAGGCGGAGCAGCAAGCCGCAGCGGCAGTGCACGCCGCGGAATCTGCCGGCTCGAATGAGGGGCAGGATGGAGCTCTACCGCAGCTGAATGAGGCGTTTCCGTATCTGGAGCTTGAACCGGCTGAGACGAGTGAGAGCAGCGCCGGACAAGAATCGGCTGGGGCAGAGCCGGGCGTAGCTGAAGCGAACAAAGCAGAGCAGATTGTGGCTGCGGGCGCGAATGCCGACGAGGCGGGAGACGGCGGCAGCGCGGAGACCGCGGGAGAGCCAAGCGCCGAGGATGGAGCCACGGCTGAAGCCGAGGCCAAGCAGCAAGCGAAACTGCGCGATCGCGAGGTGCGCTCGGCGATTAGCCAACTGCTGAACGAGTTGATCGCGGAGTACGCCGCGGACGGGCGCGGCATTGAGATTCGCGAGATTGCCGGCGGCTTTCGGATGGCGACAAAGCCGGAGTTCCATGACGCCGTACGCTCCTTTGTGAAGAGCCTGAAGCCGGCCATGAAGCTGTCGTTGCCAGCTCTCGAGACCCTTGCAGTGATCGCGTACAAGCAGCCGGTAACGGCGCCTGAGGTGAATGAGATTCGCGGCGTGGATTCGTCGGGCGTATTTGGATCGCTGCTGGCGCGCAAGCTGATTGTGACGGCGGGACGCAAGCCCGTGGTTGGCAGGCCGATTCTTTACAAGACAACGCGCGAGTTCCTGCTGCGCTTTGGGCTGAAGGATGTTTCGGAGCTGCCATCGATGGAGGAGTTCGAAAAGATGGCGGCGAGCGAGCTGGACGAGCCGGAGATGACGCAGGAAGAGGCGCCGAACGGCACGGCGGAATTCAACGCGGACCTGAGCCTGGAAGAGGACGGAGCGGCAAACGCCGAGCAGGCGAAACCAGAATCAACCCCCCAAGAGAATGCGCCGAACGGCGCGGAATGAGCACGGACCGAGGCTTTCCTGAATGACAAAGAAACTAAAATCCGGACCGGCGCGGCCGGCGGCGAAACACGTGTCAAAAAAACCAACCAGCAAAGCTGCGGACGCAAAAGCGAAGAAAACGACGGTAAAGGTGAAGGCCAAGGAAGCAAAGCCGCTGAAGACGAAGGCCGATCCGGCTCGAACGGCCGTGGCGAAGCGCATGCCAACGACGGCGAAGACCAAAGCGAAGATCGAGGCTGCGGAAGCCAAAGCGGCAGGGGCTGGTGGCACGACGAAGCGGGCTGCAAAGACGAAGCTGAAGATTGAACCTGTCTACCCAGCGGGCGAGCCGATTCTGGATCCGATTGGGGACACGACCGACGGAGAGGGCAGGAAGTACACGGGCGATGTGACGTCGTTGGCAGAAGCCGAGATGGAGGCGTTCAAAGCGGAGACGGAACTTGAGGCACAGGATGGAATCTTCGAGGGCGGCCCGGGAGCTGCGGCGGCGAAAGTTGCGACTGAAGAGCACGAGAGAAAGGAAGCCGAGGAAGCGGTTGACCGGGAATCGGGCAGGGGCAATGAGAACGCGGGCGACCGCGGAGAACGGCCAGCTGGGAAGCTGGAACGGTTGCAGAAGATTCTTTCGCAGGCGGGGATTGCCAGCAGGCGTCATGCCGAGGAGATGATTACCGGCGGCCGCGTGATGGTGAACGGTCAGGTAGTAACGACGCTGGGGAGCAAGGCCGACATCACGCGCGACCACATCCGCGTGGACGGCAAACTGCTGAAGGGCGTGGAACGCCATCGCTATTTTGTGCTGAACAAACCGAAGGGTTATGTGACCACGGTGAGCGATCCCGAGGGCAGGCCGACGGTGATGGAGTTTTTTACGAAGATGGGCGAGCGGCTTTACCCAGTGGGGCGGTTGGACTACTTGAGCGAGGGTCTGTTGCTGATGACCAACGACGGCGAGTTGGCGAACCTGCTGACGAAGGCCGGATCGGGCGTCGAGAAGACGTACCTGGTGAAGGTGGCTGGGCAGCCAAGCGAAGGGGAGCTGGAGCGGCTGCGCGGCGGCGTGGAGATTGAGCGCGGCGAAGAAGGGTCGGCGCGGGTACGGACTTCGCCAGCACGAGTGCGGCAGGTGCGCGAGGGCGACAATCCCTGGTATGAAGTGGTGCTGATCGAGGGACGGAATCGCGAACTGCGCAAGATGTTTTCGGCGGTGGGGCATTTTGTGGAGAAGATTCGCCGGGTGGGCTACGGTCCGCTGGTGCTGGACGTGGAGCCGGGAAAACTGCGCGAGCTGACAGCGGAGGAAGTAGCTAAGCTGCGGCTGACTGCGGAAGGCAAGATGAAGCCGCGGCGTGTGAAAACGCCGTCGATGCTGCCGAAGGATGCGGGACGGGCGGCGGAGGCGCGGACGCGCGGTGGAAGGCCGGCGAGCGGAGAAGGACGACCGCCGTTTCGATCGGGAGCAGCGGCAGGACGAGGCGCGGGAGGGGGCGACAGATCGTTCAAGCAGCGAGATGATCGGCCAGCGAAGGCGCGTTGGCAGCCGCGTGAGTCTGGCGGCGAGAAGCGGCCGGAGTTTTCGCGAGGCGACAGACCCAGTGGCGGACGGGAATTTCAGCACGGCGGCAGGCCGAGTTTTGGAAAGCCGGGCGAGGGACGACCGGGCGGGCGGCCAGGATTCGGCGGACCGCGAACTGAGCGGCCGGTTGGCGCGAGGAGTTTCGGCGGAGCAAAGCCGAGATTCGAAAGGCCGGGAAGCGGGCGGAGCTTCTCCGACGCAAAACCGCGATTCGACCGGGCGAGGCCAGCAGGAGGACCCTCGCGCGATGGCGCTCCGGGATTTGGCGGACCGCGAACGGAGCGGCCGGATGGTGCGAGGAGTTTCGGTGGAGCAAAGCCGAGGTTCGAAAGACCCGGTGGCGGGCGGAATTTCTCCGACGCGAAACCGCGATTCGACCGGCCGGGTGGGGGGAGAAATTTCACCGGCGCCAAGCCACGGTTTGATCGGCCTGGGTTTACGGGCGGGCCACCGCGCGAACGAACCGAGTCAGGATCCGGAGAAAGGCCGCGCAGGCCATTTGTCGCGCCGGGCGGGCGGCCGCCTTTCAAGAAGTTCGGTGAATCGAAGGGGCGGTTTGAGCGGGCGCCAAGCGGCGGCTCTCGCGGGGGAAAGCCGTGGACCGGAGGACCGCGCACAGCGCCGGCAGCAGAAGGTGGCGCGAGCGGGAGCGCGCCGGGAGCGCGGTTTGAGCAGCGAGGCGGATTCAGGAAGCCTGGAGGATTTTCAAAACCGGGTGGATTTGCGAAGCCAGGCGGCAAGGGCGGCCCTTATCGTGGCAAGCCGGGCGGAGGAAATCGCGGGGGCTCCTATCGGCCCGGTGGGCGGCCGAGCGGCGGAAAGCGCGGTTGAAAGTTGATTCGGCAGCACTGCCGAAAATCGACCTGGAATCACATGGCCATGCGGGCGATTGGCGGGTCTGAAGCGAAGGAGGAATTCCTATGGCGAATGCATTCGGCACAGACATTCTGATTCAGGCGCCGGACTCGAAGAGCGCTGCGGAGTTCTATGTAAAGCAGCTTGGTTTTACGATTACAGGCGAACACGACAGGTGGATCGACCTCCACGGCAACCACATCAATTTGTTCATCGAGAAGGGACCTGCGCTTGGGCCGGTTCTTGAAGTAACGGTGGGCGACGTCGAGGAAACGAAGCGGCGGCTCGTGGCGAATGGGTGCGTGGTGGTCAAGGATGAGCCTGATTTTCCGCGATGCTACGTGAAAGATCCGTTCGGGTTGACTTACAACCTGACAATCTAGGATCCTGGCCGAGCGGGTTGTGAGCTAATGCAACCACGCGGCGACGATGCGGTGGCCGACGGTGTAGGCGGCTTCGAGCGCAGGCAGGTAAGCGGTGTAGCCGCCATGGCGCTCGACGGCGAGATTGTCGGCCGCGGTGATGCCAGCAGGCGGCATGTCAAAGTTGCTGGCAGTGCGCAAGAGCAGCGCGCGATTCCAGTCGGCTTTGCCCTCAAGCGTGAGCGCGTGGAGCGCGAGTAGAGCGCCGGTATCGTTCATTGCGGTTGTGCCCAGGTGCGCAACGCCGTCCGTTTCAAATTGCACCCAGCGATGCGCCCATGCATCCATGAGCGCGCCATGCCAGAAGGTCTCAGTGGCGAGGTTGGCGCCGATCATGACGCGCGGACCGCTCGCCGTTCCTCGAAATCCGGCATAGCGAAGGCGCAACGCACGCTCGGGCTCGCTTTCCGGGAGTGAGATGTCTTTGGTCATTCCATAAGCCCACTGGAGGAGATCGGCGTTGAGGCGGATGACGTTGCCCCGACGATTGGCGCGCGCGTCGGTATCGCTCCATTGGCGCACGTCGTCTTCCCAAGTGGGGCTCACGGGATCAGCGGGCGCGACTCCGTCGAGGGAGAGGAATCCGTCGGGCCACGCGGATGGTTTTTCTCTGGGGTCGATTTCCTTGGCGAGATCGCCGTCGATGACGTAGTCGGCAAAGACCGCGGAGCCTATTGTTCCATCGCTCGGCGAAATGCCGGCGATGCCGGTGATGAGCCAGTGGCTCTGACGCAGGTCGAAGCGGGGATCGGCGCCGAGCGCCATGAGATTAACCGCTGGAGTTATATTGCCGGGACCAATGGTGACAGCAATCTCGGTGCCGTCGGAGTTGGCGCGGACGGGGCGCGACATGCCGGGCACCTGGATGGTGCGATCGAGATGATCGCGCTCAACCCAGAACTGCAACTCACCAGGCTGGTCGCCGGTGTCGGCGCCAACTTCAAAATAAGCAACGATGACGACGCGGGTTTGCAGGGCGCCTGTTTGCGCCGAGCAGAACATTGAAGACGCGAGGCAAGCGAGGGCGAAGGCGCGGCAAGGGCGGCGAAGCATTGAACCATTGGAACATGGAGAACAGCGCAGTCGGAGGAGTTCTTTCCCGTGCAAGCAGAAAAACAAAGACGCAGCAATGGTCTGGCGCCATTCCGAGTTGCGAGAAGGCAAGAAGCAACCGCAGGTCCTTCGACTCCCTCCGTTCCCTTTCGCGAGCTGCGGTCGCTCAGGATGACAAATCGTTAGGAAGCTGGAGAGCTACGCGAATTTTTGCTCGCGGAAGCGGCGCATGCGGCCAATGAGCGAAGCTGGGCCGCTGACGGTGAGATGGACGAGGTTGCCCTCATATTCGCGCGTATGGACGACCATGCCCGCTTCGATGGCGGCGAGAACTGCTCCCTCATGCTGCGGGACGCGGAGATCGGCATCGACAATGGGATCGGAGTGGAGCGCGTTGTCGATGGCCTGGAGCAGGGCTGGGATGCCTTCGCCAGTAAACGCTGAAAGCGGGACGACCGCGCTTTCACCTTTGGGACCGTCTGTTGCGCGAGATAGAAGAGCCGAGCGCTCGTCTTCGGGGAGCAGGTCGATCTTGTTAAGGACTTCAATGCGCGGTTTGCTGAGACAATCGAGTTCGCCGAGAACTTTTTCGACCTGGGCCTTTTGCTCTTCGCCATAGGTGGAAGCGGCGTCGCGGATGTGGAGCAGCACCTCAGCCTGCGCGACCTCTTCAAGCGTGGCGCGAAAACTGGTAACGAGAGTGTGTGGCAGGTTGCGAATGAATCCGACTGTGTCAGAGAGCAGAACGCGGCGGCGGCTGGGCAACTCAACGGCGCGCAATTTGGGATCGAGTGTAGCGAACATGCGCGACGACGACAGCACATGCGCATCCGTGACCGCGTTGAAGAGCGTGCTTTTGCCGGCGTTGGTGTAGCCCACGAGGGCCACGGTGGGGACGGGGACGGCTTCACGGCGCTGACGCTGCTGCTTGCGTACGCGGCGCACTGCATCGAGATCGAGTTTGAGCTGATCGATGCGGCGCTGGATGCGACGGCGATCGGTTTCGAGCTTCGTTTCGCCGGGCCCGCGAGTGCCGATGCCGCCGCCTAACTGCGACATGGCCTTGCCGCGGCCGGTAAGGCGCGGCAGCATGTACTCGAGCTGCGCCAGCTCGACCTGAAGCTGGCCCTCGCGCGTACGGGCGTGGCGGGCGAAGATGTCGAGGATGAGCTGCGTGCGGTCGAGTACGCGGCAGGGCAATGCGGCCTCGAGGTTGCGAAGTTGCGTTGGCGACAGATCGTGATCGAAGAGAACGAGATCGGCTTCGGTGGAGGCAGCGACGCCGGCGATCTCTTCGACTTTTCCGGAGCCAATCAGCGTCGCCGGATCAGGCTTTGGGCGGCGCTGCAAAACCTGGGCGACGACCTGGCCGCCGGCGCTCAAGAGCAGTTCGCGAAATTCGGCGAGAGATTCGTCGGCGTCGAGGCCGGGGAGATCGCGCGCACTATTGGACGCGACCTGCGAGCGGGCTGGATTGGTGGATGGGGAGAAGTCGGCGCCTGGCTGGGCGGGAATCGCGTCATCGGGACGCAAGACCGGCGCACGATTGCCGATGACGCCCGCGCGGATACCGGTTGTGCGAACGCCGAAGTCCACACCGACAAGGATGGCGCGTTCTGCCTGACCACCTGAGCGACCTGAATCGGCCGGAGAGGTGTTGCCAGACCTGGACGCCCCGCGCGTCACTTGAGGACGCTCCAACGCTTATCTTTGTTCAGCAGTTGCCGGGGACACGGACGGCAGGGGAACGGGAGCCGGACCGATACCCGATGTGACAGCAGCCGGGCGGTGCTCGCTGTGCATGACGCTGCGGTTGCTGACCACGGTTGAAATAGCGTGTTTAAAAATCAACTGTTCCTGGCTGTTGTTTTCCAGCAGCACGGAATATTTGTCAAAGGACCGGATTTTGCCGGTCAGCTTGACGCCGCTAACCAGATAAATCGTGATGGGGGTTTTATCTTTCCGAACCGTGTTCAGAAAGGTGTCCTGAATATTTTGTGCCGGCTTGTTCTCCATGTGCCGATCTCCTGCTTTCTTATTGAAGTTGTGTCGAACGGTCTAACTTTGTACCTCAGAGCAGCGGGCTAGGTGCTGGAAATCCCGGCACCGGCAGAACCCCGCAATGTACCAACATTATAAGGGTTTGAGGCGTTTTTCAACTCCACCAAGGGGTCAAAACCCAATAAAGACTGGATTTAGGCCACTTAGAGGAGCCGATTTTGGCCGCCTGACAAGTGAGATGCGGCCAGACGAGCGACTGATAGCATCGATAGAGTGAATCAGCAAAGTAGCACGGTAAACCGGGACAAGGCAGGGAGCACGGCCGTGCCGATGCCCGTGCCAATGCTTGACCTTAAGCGCCAGTATGGCCCGATCAAGGGGGAGCTTCTAGAGGCTCTGGGGCAGGTTCTCGAGACGCAGCAGTTCATACTCGGCGAGCAAGTGGTGTCATTTGAGCGGGCTGCGGCCGTGCAGTTGGGCATCGCCCATGCGATCGGATGCTCCTCAGGGACGGACGCGCTTTGGTTGGCGCTGGCCGCGGCGGGGATTGGGCCGGGGATGGCCGTGGTGACCACGCCGTTCAGCTTTTTCGCTTCGGTTAGTTCGATTCTCAGGGCCAGCGCCACGGCGGTGCTGGCAGATATCGACCCGGTTACGTTCAATCTGTCGGCAAGCGCCGTGGAGAAGGTTCTGGACGGAGCACGGGGGCGGAGCGTGAAAGCGATTCTGCCGGTCGACTTGTATGGGCAGTGCGCGGACTGGACGGAGTTTGTGCGTATAAGACGGGGGCGCGGGCTGACGCTGATTGAAGACGCGGCGCAGGCCTGGGGCGCCGAATGGGACGGTGTCAAAGCCGGCGGGCTGGGCGACGTGGCGGCGTTCAGTTTTTATCCCACCAAGAACTTGAGCGCGGCGGGCGACGCCGGCATGGTGACAACCAACCGCGATGAGCTGGCCGAGCGGGCGAAGATGCTGCG
>Ga0181537_10004098_pt1 | contig 12196 bp, 12 predicted proteins | sample PEATcosm2014_Bin_39_FD_119765 | JGI IMG/M metagenome (GOLD analysis project Ga0181537, IMG submission 119765) | Peatland microbial communities from MTU Mesocosm Facility, Houghton, MI, USA - PEATcosm2014_Bin23_10_metaG | ecosystem: Environmental > Terrestrial > Soil > Wetlands > Peat | place...
CAAGGGCACGGCTGGGTAGCGAAGTTCGGTTGTGATAACCGCTGAATGCATATAAGCGGGAAGCACGCTCCAAGATGAGATCTCCCTGAAGGGCCCAGAAAGACCATCTGGTTGATAGGCTGGAGGTAGAAGTGCAGCAATGCATGTAGCTTACCAGTACTAATCGCCCGTTCGGCTTGTCCATAGAATTAACTCCGCGCAGTATTTCGCGGATGCTCTTCTAACAAGCCTTGTAAGTCCCCAATCAATTTCGTTGCAACACAAGATTTCGGCACAAGCTTTTTGGCGCCAGATTGCAGTCCGCGTTCCTGTACGGCCCGGGAGAAACCATCCGGGACAAACCCAGACGTCGCGGCAGGCTGCGGGCAACCACCCGCCAAGCGCCATTCAGAGTTAAAGGCGAACCGCAGACCCTTCGAGAAAAATGCTCAGGGTTGCGGATTGAAAACGCCTCAATTTGCCGGTGACCATACTGCGAGGGATCACCCGTTCCCATCCCGAACACGGAAGTTAAGCCTCGCTGGGCCGATGGTACTGCACGGGTAACTGTGTGGGAGATTAGGTGATCGCCGGCATTAATTCAGCAAAGAAAGGCCATGCCCTCGGGGCATGGCCTTTTTGCGTTTGGAACAGATTTGCCGAGCTCTCAGCCGGTGGCTTCGACGCCGACGGGCAGCGAAGGCATGCCGCCCTGGGATTTGGCTTCAGCGACTACGGCGTCCAGATGAGATAGAACTTCGGGCACACTCATGGTGTAAATTTCGCGGCGTGAGTCGTAGCCTTCCTCAACGATCTGCTTGAGATAGCGGCCGGCAACCTGCGCGGCAAGTTGATCGGTGATGACTTTGCCGGTGCGCTTCTTCTGCTCGACCCAGGCCTCGCAAGGCAGCGCAATCCACATGGGACGGTCGTTCACATCAAAGCGAACGTCGACGGCATCGGCGTGGCGGGTGGCGATTGCCACGATATTTGCCTTCCATCTGCAGTGCAGATCTTCGCCGCTCCAGCGGTCGGTTACATGGAATTCTTCGTACATAGTTCCAGCGTATCGCTCCCGGCAGGCCAGAGCAAGCGGCGGCGCGCACATCTTGGCGCTGTGCATCGATATTCAAAAGTGGCGCGAGTCTCGAATATGAACGGCGCTGCTCATTTCGTCGCGGCAGCCGATGAATTCTGCGGAGGGTTTGCCGATCCATGCAGGTATCGATTGATGTGACCAACGAAATGCGCCGTGAGGCTGAATCGCGCGGCCTGCCGATTATCGATTATGTTGAGTTGCTGATTGAAAAGGGCCGTCAGGCGATGCCGGCCGATGCTTCGGTATCAAGCGCAATCGAACGAATTCGTGCGCTGCGTGGCGACCGTTTTCCGACGGGCAAATGAGGGCCTGGGCTACAGCATAGCTAGTAAATTCAATCGATGCCGTATGTCGCCGGCGCGGGTGGACGCTCGTTCAAGCGCGCTGTTAGACTGGTAGGGCTGCAGTCGCTGTGCTCCCTCCTGTCTGGACCCCGCCTGCAAGTCGATCGATGAAGGACAAAGAGATCAAGTGGATACACAAACTCGTCATGCCCTGAAGGGCGACAAATTTGCCCAGGCCACCAAGACCAGCGTGAACTGGGTCAGTGAAAACCGTTCGGGCGTGGTTCGCTGGGCAATCAGTGTTGCAGTGGTCGTGGTTATATGCTTAGGCGCCGGTATTTTTTATGTGATGCGTTCGTCTGCGGCCGACACAGCGTTGGGTGCGGCAATGGATACGTATGCCGCGCCGTTGGCCGAGCCCGGAGCTCCTGCTCAAAAGGGCATTTACGCCACGGCGGGGGAACGCTCGAAGGCGGCCAACCAGCAGTTTGTGGCCGTTGCGCAGCAGTTTGGATGGCTGCCGGATGGAGCCAAGGCCCACTATTTTGCGGGTGTGACTTATGCCGATCTCGGGCAGAACGGTCAGGCTGAGACGGAACTGAACAAGGCAGCCGGCTCGTGGAATCACGGAGTGGCCAACCTCGCGAAGATTGCATTGGCCGGCCTGTACCACCAGACCGGACGCGACCCGCAGGCGATCGATCTCTACAACGCGGTGATCGCGAAGCCCTCGGTCACGGTGCCCGGAACCTCGGCGCAGCTCAGCCTGGCGGAGTTGTATGTTGAGGAAGGCAAGCAGGACCAGGCGCGAGCGATTTGGGCCAAAGTCGAAGATTCTGACAAGACCGGGGCCGCCGGCGAAATTGCCACGCAAAAGCTGACCGCGGGCAAGCAATAGGGAGCGGAGTTTAGCTCTTTTCGTGCGCGCCGCCGGGCCGTTCGCGAGCATTTATCAGGGTGGCTGCGTCTTGTGGTGGTATGAGCGCGAGCCAGTCAGTTCTCGCAGGTTGGATGGAGATCGCCCCAGGCGCCGTGCGCGACGAAACCCGCCAGCACGATGAAGAAGCGGCGCTTACCGCCCTGGTGAGCGAATACGCGACGACCCTTTACCGGGTCGCTTTCTCCGTTCTGCGCAATGCCTCCGACGCCGAAGATGCAGTGCAGGAAGCTTTTGTGCGCGTGCTGCGGCACCGGGACACGTTGGGCGAAGTGCGCGACCATCGCGTGTGGCTCATCCGCATCGTCTGGAATATTGTTCTCGATCGCAAACGCCGCGCCAAGACACGCCCCGAAACCGATGACATCGCAGAGCTGGCGCGCGTGCTGCCGGCCAATGGATTGAGCGCGGAACAGCGCGCCTCGGCAGCGCAGCATCACGCGCATGTGCTGGGCTGCGTGGAGCAGCTTCCCGCGAAGGAGCGGGAGGTGCTGATGCTGTCGGCCTTTGAGGAACTGACGAGCGTAGAGATCGCGGAGGTGCTGGGCATCACGGAGTCGAGCGTGCGGTCACGGTTGTTTCGCGCACGCAACCTGATGGCTGAACTGTTGAACCATAAGAGGAGTCACCCATGACACTGCCGACACATGACAATCTCGAAACCGGTCCGGGAGAGGCTGAGGCAACGCTTCGCATTATCGCGAGCTTGCCGGCTCCCAAGGGCCTTGAAGATCGGGTCAACGCGGCGCTGAAGAACGGCGCGCGCACGGGCAAGGTGCTGGCATGGCCAACTGCGCTTGGTCAGCGGCAGGGTTGGATGCACAGCGCGGTGGCGCGCGGGGCCGCGGCGGCGGCGATTGTGTTCATCGTGGCGGGCGGCGGATGGAGTGTGTACTCGCGAGTGCAGCCCGCCGCGCAGCCCAAAGTGATTGCAATGCCTCGGATCGCTGCTCCCGGCGGATTCTCGAGCGCGGGTACGATGCGCGTGCCGCAGACGCTGAATGGACCAGTGCTGGCGCATCCAGCAGTCTCGATTGCAAGCGTGAAGAAGGCGCAATCGAAAAAGAAGGCCGAGCCGACAGCGAAAGAACCGGGAACTGCGAAGAGCGTTCAGTAGCACGACGGTGGCGCGGTCGCGATACGATCTAATCCTTCATGACGAAACGGATGAGCATGCTGAGGATTGAGAGTACGACCGCTCCCCAGAGCGCAGGCGTCCATCCTGCGACGTAGAAGCCGCCCACGAGCCGCGAAGCGAAGAGGATCATAGCCGCGTTGATCGCCAGCAGGAAGATGCCGAAGGTGAGGATGGCGATGGGGAAAGTGATGACTTTGAGCGCAAAGCCCAGAGTGGCGTTGAGAAAGCCGATCGCCACGGCCGCGATCATCGCGGACTGCAAACCGGTGATGTAAAAGCCGGGCACAACGCGCGACACGATCATCAGCGCGACCGCGCTCAACAACCAGTGAATCAGCAAACGAAACATGCGTTCGAGCTCCTTCTTGCGGATGAGCTGTGGCCCTGTGAAACTGTTGTGAATACCATATAGCATTGCGGCAGAAATGGAGCATTTTCTTGGTTCCATTTGGCCGAAACCTTGGGTCAGGATTGCGTCCAATAAAAGTACCGCGGATTGAGGCGTTCGCGATTCCCCAAGTTACATCAGAAAGTTGTAGATATGCAGGCCAGAAAGATGTTGGGATTGGTCGCGCTGGGAGGATTGCTGCTGGGGCCGGCGGGGCTGCGCGCGCAACAACAGGCCAATGCGCCGATGCCCGACATCAGGCAATTGATGCGCGAAGTGCAGGACCACCAACGGCAGTTGGATGCGATTCGCGAGGCGTATACCTACACTTCTTTCCAGACGGTGCAGGACATGGACAGCGATGACCATGTGACGAAGACGGAGACGTCGGAGAACGAAGACTTCTTTGTGAATGGGCACGTGATCGAGCGCAAGGTGAAGAAGGACGGCAAACCGCTGGACGACCACGACGCGCAAAAAGAGACGGAGCGGGTGACCAAGCTGGTGGAGAAAGCTGAGAAGACGCCGCGCGGCGAGCCGCTGGAAGGGCAGACGGTGAGCATCAGCCGGCTGCTCGAGATCATGGACGTGAGCAACGAGCGGCGCAAAGATTATCGCGGGCGGCCGATGATCGTGTTTGATTTTGTGGGCCGCAAAGATGCCAAGACGCACGGCATGATTGAAGACGCGTCGAAGAAGCTGCAGGGCACGATCTGGATCGACGAGGCGGACCGGCAGGTGGCGCATCTCGACGTGAGCTTTATCGACAACTTTCACGTGGCGGGCGGATTGTTTGCGAATGTCGAGAAGGGCTCGAATTTTCATTTTGATCAGAACCTCGTTAACGGCGAGTTGTGGCTGCCCACGGGCGGCGAAGGCGCAATGTATGCGCGGGTGCTGCTGCTGAAAAACTACCGGCAACATTTCATCGAGCGCGACTACGACTACAAGCGGTTCAAGGTGGAAACGGAGCAGACCAAGGACGCGAAGGCAGTTCCCGCCGCCAAGCCGTGAGCGCGTTGTAGAGTGAGAGCATGTTTGCCAGGCGACTCTCAGTGATCCGGGTTGATGCCGGCGGCGCGCGCCACGCGTGCCCTGTGAAATGGATCGACAACTTCGCCATGCGCAACTTCACCAACGACGCGATCTTTGACGACACGCTGCCTGTGGGCGACGGACTGCTCGAGGCCGGGTACCGGGTTCCTTTGGACCGGCTGCAGACGGCGATGGACGACTGGTTTCGGCGCAAAGGCTATTTGAAAGCGGACGAGCGGCTGGAAGTGGAAGAGCAGTGAAGAAGTGAAAACAGTGAAGAAGTGAAAAGTGAAACAGTGAATAAGTGAAAAAGTGAAGCAGATACGACGCCTGGTCGCGGCGCGCGAGCAGACTGCGTTAAGAGGCAAGACATTTCCGGTATCGGACTAAATTAGTCGGAGTTTGACCGAGCCAAAAACAACAATTTGCCTGTGGAAAACTGCAAATATTCAGGGGGGGGTGGGGTACCCCTGCTCCCGAGAAGTTATGCGGCCTCCTTTTGGAGGGCGACGGCGCCGGTCCAGAGCTGGTATTCGGCTTCGCGGCGGATCTTGAGGGCGGCGATTTCCTGGGAACCCGAGTGATCCCAGCGGAGGAGCTCGGTGCCGGCGGCATCGTATTTGCCGGTGTTGAGAAGCTGCAGCAGGGTAGAGGCGGCGAGGCGGCCGGAGCCGAGGTTGAAAGTGAAGTCGACGAGAGCATCGTATTGGCCCTGCCTGAGAGCGACCTTGACGAGGCGCTCGACAGATTGCTGGGCGTCCTGGAGATCCCACTGGAGGATGACTTCGGCCTGAGGTTCGGTGATTCCCGCGGGATAACACTCGGGGTGAACGAGGCGGTGGCCGTAACCGATGGTGGGAATGCCGGCGACGTCGAGGTAGGTTTGAGCGCGAAATCCTTCGGATTGTTTGAGAAGTTGCAGTCCTGCGGGGCTGAGTTGCATGGTCTTGCTCCTGTCGGTGGTGCGGGATTTGTTGGGCGCAAAAAGAAATGCCACCCGGATTGGGTGGCATCTGGCGGCTCGCTAAAAACCGCACCACTAATATGGTAGCAAATTCGTCGAGTTAACCTACAAAGCTTTGAACTTTATTTTTGAGGGATTCTGGCGCGTTTTGGAGAACGCAGAATCGGCTGTAAATATTTATTCAGCAATGGCTTAGAGAAAACGAGGAGAGACCGATCGGCGGAGACGGACAGCGCGGAAAGAGGCCTGTGGGGCTTGACAAGCATTTTGCGAGGTCGGAGCCGGGCGGGTTTTGCACAAGAATTGTTTCTTGTTGACGGGTGGGGACGGATGATAGCCTCCTCGAAGTTCAGTGGCCGGGAATGCGCTGAGTTGCCGGCCCTGAAGCATCGGCGGACGCGCTTTTTATCCCGCTTGCCCTCGTTTTTGCGCGGCCGCAATCTCACAGTCCGGAACGCCGTTTTTGCACAAGTTTTGGTGCAGCGCGGCAAGTTGCTGTTGACTAGGGAGTTATTGGCTCAACTTGACACAGAGCGCCTTGGTGTGCGCGGGGCAACCTCTTTATCTCTTGCAAATTCTTGGGGATAGGGGTTGCCAACTAGTAAAATGGACGGATGGTTATGAGACAAAACGCGAACAACGTGAACGCGAAAGATCCTGTGCAGTTCTGGCTGCTGGTGATCGCTTCGTGTCTTGCGCTGGTGGCATTGTTCCTGACGTTTCCGTTGGGGACAGTGCAGGCCGATGCGCTTCTGTCCCGGCCGACAGCGGTGATTTCCCCAGCCGCGAGTCCGGTGACGAGTCCCACGCCCAAGCTGATCGAAGATGTGCAGGCAGAACGCCGTACTCCGGCGAATGTGCTGCACGGAGTGGCGTCGTGGTATGGGTCAGTCTTCAATGGAAGGCTGACGGCAAGCGGTGAGAAGTTTGATATGTACGCGATGACGGCATGCCATCCAACACTGCCGTTTGGAACCAAGATCAAGGTTGTGAACCTGCGGAACCGGAAGTCGGTGGTGGTGCGGGTGACGGACCGAGGCTACCTGATGGACGGACGGGTGCTTGACCTGAGCTACGGCGCAGCGAAGCAACTGGGGATGGTCGATGCCGGCCTGGCGCGGGTGAAGATCGAGATCCTGAAGATGGGAACGCCGCAGTCGAATTAACGGATTGCAAGAGTTTAAGCAGACGGCCAGTCCTCAGGGACTGGCCGTTTTGCGTTAGGGGACGGCCGGGCGCGAGGGAGCGGGGGAGAAACTTTTAGAGAACGGTGACGGGGTAGTCCTGATTGAAGGGGAAGATCACCTCGGCCTGGGCGGGGACCGGTTTGCCATCAACTGTGGCTGGATGAAAGCGCCAGGTCTTGACGACGTCGAGCGCCAACTGGTCGAGGCGGTTGCCGAGGCCTTTGACGAGGCTTTCGCTGACGACGGCGCCCTGGACGTCGACATCGACGTCGACCACGATTTTTTGTTCGGTGGCAGGCAGCAGCGAGCGGTCGGTTACGGGCGGATGCGGCGCGAAGACGGGGAAGGCGGGGCGGACGTCCTGATTATCGCTACCGTTGCCGGAGAGAGCCTTGGCCGACCCATCGCCGGTGTGAGGCGTGGGGGGCGCGCCGCCACCGGACCACTTGCGCGGCGGTTCGGGGACGGGAAGGATCGTGTTCTGGGTCGCGTCGGCCTCTCGATTGGGCTGGCGCGTGTGGGCCGCAAAGGGCATGGGCGGCAACGGGATGGGGATGCGGTGGGATCCGCCGGAGATGTCGATGCGGGCGATCTGGTCGAAGTGGTCGGTGTGGATCGAGTGCGTTCGAGAGTAGATGCCCAGCAAAACCACCGACGCGAGGACGGCAGCATGGAAGAGCGACGAGGAGATCAGCGCGCGGAGCCGGCTTTTTGGCGGATCGAGGGTTGCGGGCATGGCGACCTCTGCTGGGGAAGGAAGGTCTCGATGTGCCTATTTTCGCACGGTTGTGGAGTTAGACGTTTTCTGGGCTCAATCGGCGATGCGGAAGTTACTGCTTGTATAACTCGTGACGTTGGCAACTTGGCGGACCTGCTATTGTTGCTGCAACGCGACCCACGAACATTTTATTGGGATCCCGGCCTGGGGGAAATGCTACGGCACGCTCCGGCTTTCCAGTGCATTCACCTTAACCCGAATTATCTGGATGTGCCATGGCAACGATGCTGGCGAATCGATGGAAGACGCTGGTCGGAGCGGCGCTGATTGTGCTGGCGGCGGCGGTTGCGGTGGGTCCGTCGGTGGCGCATGGCCCGTCGTATGGCGGATCGGATTTCGATTTTCACTTCACGTCGTGGATCGATGCGGAGCAGAGCTTTGCGCACGGAGTGGTCTATCCGCGCTGGGCCAATTTTGCGAACCACGGCGCAGGCGAACCTCGATTTATTTTTTATCCTCCACTGAGCTGGATGCTGGGCGGGTTCCTGGGACTGGTGTTGCCGTGGAGCCTGACGCCGACGGTTTTCATTTTTCTCATGCTGGCGGCGACGGGGCTGGCCATTTGGGCATTGGCGCGCGAGGGGCTGGAAGACGGACCGGCGGTGCTGGCCGGCTGCATTGCGATCTATTTTGGATATGCACTCTTCACGATTTACAGGAGGAGCGCGTACGCGGAGCTCTCGGGTGGATTCTGGATTCCGATGCTGCTCTTGTTTGCGTTGCGCAACCGCAAGCCGGAAGGGCGATTTTGGGAGCGAGTATTGGACGGGTCGGCGACGCCGCTGGCGCTGATTGTCGCGGGCGCGTGGCTCAGCAATGGGCCGGTGGGCCTGATGGCGAGTTTTTTGCTGATGGCAATCGCAGCGACCTCGTCGTGGATGCAGAGGAGCGTTGCGCCGCTGGTGCGAGCCGCGTTGAGCGCGACAGTGGGAATCGGGCTGACTGCGATCTATCTGCTTCCCGCGGAGTGGGAACGGGGCTGGGCCTCAATCAACCAAGCGGTGACGTTTGACGGCCAGCGCGTGGAGAATAGCTGGCTGTTTGCACACCACGTATTCAATCCTTATTTGTATGCGCACGATTTGATGCTGGAGAAGGCGTCGTCGGTCGCCGTGCTGATGTTTGTGGCGACGCTGGCGGGCGGGCTGATTGCGTGGATTCGCGAGACGCTGCCGGGCGAAAAGCGCTGGTGGGTTCCGCTGGCGCTGATTCCGGTAGCAGTGTTGCCGCTGCAGTTTCCGTTTTCGCTGCCGGTGTGGAACACGGTGCCGATGATGCGCTACATCCAGTTTCCGTGGCGATGGCTGCTGGTGCTGGAGTCGCCGATGGCGATCTTTTTGGCGGCGGGAGTGTGGAATGCGCCAATGCGTAGGCGGATTGCGGTCATTGCAACGAGCGCGGTGGTTTTTGCGGCGATCCTGCTGTTTGCGGAGCGGAACTGGTTTATTGACGCGCGCGAGTCGATGGCGGAGATGGTGCAGTCGATCCACGATGGCGACGGATCGTCGGGGAAGTCGGAGTATGCGCCTCCCGGTGTGCGGCACCCTTATCTGGTAGAGGATCTGCCGAAGACGTGCCTGATCGGCAACATCTACAACGTGACCGCGGACGGAATGCTGGTGACGCCGAAGTGGTTTCAAACGCCGGACGCGTGCGGCGGGAAATTTGAGATGACCGAGAACGAGCCGGGGAGCAGGCGATTCACGGGTTACGCGGATCATGATGCATTTTTGATTTTGCCGCTGCGTGCCTATCCGGCGTGGCATGCAGAAGTGAATGGAACTCCGGTGACCGCCTATCACGAAAGCCAGTATGGGCTGATGACGGTGTCTGTGCCGCAGGGGAAAGTGGATGTGAGCTTCAAATGGACCACGACGAAGGATATGGTTGTGGGCCACATTTTGAGCGGCGCGTTTGTGCTGTTGCTGGGGGCGCTGGCGTGGTGGGAGCGGAGGCTGGCGCGCAGGCCGGTGGTGGAGAAAGTTGTGGTGGAGCCGGCGGCGGGGTGAGATGGGCCGGTTTATTCAAGTCCTCCTGTGGCAGGCCCCATCGGCGATCACAGGGCGGAGATGAGAATCGTGGTATCCTTCAGCCGTTCATGCGCAGCTTAGGCAACTCTCCGAGAAAGATTTTGTGGCCGTTGCTGTTGATCGCCGCCGCGGATCTGTGCGGTCTGGCTCAAAGCAAGCCGGCCGCACCTGCCGCTGCTGCGCCCGCCGCACCGGCGCCGGCCGTTTCCTATGCATCAGAAGGCCTGATCGTGGAGCAATCGGACACGATCTGTCGATATCAAGCGGACGGAACCGGCGAGAAGGACGTGTACACGCGGATCAAGGTGCAGAGCGAGGCGGGAGCACGGCGATTCAGCGTTCTCTCGCTGGCTTACGCCGCCGCAAACGACACGCCTCACATCGAGAGCGTAGTGGTTCGCCATCCGGACGGGACATCGACGGAGACGCCCCCCTCTGACGCGATGGATATGCCAATGCCGGTGACGCAGCAGGCACCGCTCTACTCTGACCTGAAGCAACTGCAAATTCCAGTGCGCGGTCTTCGCGCCGGCGATGTGCTTGAGTATCGTCTTCACCTGGAACGTAAGAATCCCGAGTCGCCTTCGCAGTTCTGGCAGAATTACGTGTTTGAGAAGAGCGCCGTAGTGCTGAGCGAGACGCTGACGCTCGATGTGCCGGCGGGCAAATATGTGAAAGTCTGGAGCCCGGACTACAAGCCCACCGAGGCGGACAAGGGAGGACGCCATACTTACACATGGACCGGCAACCAACTCAAGCCCACTTCTGGGGACTCCAAGAAGAATGAGGCGGTAACCAAGGAGTCTGACTTGAAGCCGGACGTGGCGTGGACGACCTTCCACTCCTGGGCGGAAGTGGGTGCATGGTATCGTTCGCTGGCCGCGCCGCGCACCGTGCCAACGGACGCATTGCGCGCGCAGGCTGCTGAGATCACGCGCGACGCGAAAACGCCGCTCGATCAGGTGCAGGCACTCTACGCATTTGTCTCCACGCACATACGTTACGTGGGAATTGACTTTGGTATCGGCCGCTTTCAGCCGCACATGCCCGCGGAGGTGCTGGCGAACCAATATGGCGACTGCAAGGACAAAGACACGCTGCTGGAGTCGCTGCTGCTGGCGAAGGGTCTGACGCCCGCGCCGGCATTGATCGGCGTGAATATAGCTATGGTTGCCGATCTTCCGTCGCCGGCCTTCTTTAATCATGTGATCACCACCGTGAGCCTGCCGGATGGACGCATCTGGATGGACTCGACACCGGGCGTAGCGCCGTTCCAGTTGCTGGTGGCGCCAGTGCGAGACAAGCAGGCGTTGCTGATCCCCGCGACGGGCGATGCGGGCCTGGACCGCACACCGGCGCAACCGCCGTACCCGTTTGTCGATACATTTGAGGCCACAGCGACCCTCACCAAAGAGGGCGAACTGAATGGGAAGGTGAGGGCAAGTTTTCGTTCAGATGGTGAATTGCTGATGCGATTGGTGGCCGAGAATCTGGCGCCGGCGCAGTGGGATCAAGGCACACAGGAATTGGCGAATATGTGGGGGTTCAGCGGCACGACGAGCAACTCGAGCTTTGGTCGCGCCGACGACACCACGCAGCCCATGGAAGTGAGCTACGACTACAATCGCAAGACTTTTGGCGACTGGGACAATCTGCGCATTGTGTCGATGTTTCCGGTGATCGCATTGCCCGAGGGTCCGGAAAAGCTGCCCACGGCAGAGATCGATCTCGGCTCACTCAGAACAGAAAGAGTGCTTAGCAAGATCGAACTGCCAGCCGGCTTTAATGCCGAATTGCCCAATGCGATTCATGTGAAAACGCCCTTTGCCACATTTGACCTGACCTACCAATTTGAGAAAGGAGTGGTTACATCGGAACGAAAGCTGACCATCCTGGAGTCGAAATTGCCCGAGGCTTCATGGGAGCAGTACAAGAAATTTACCAAGGATATTTCGCTGGGCGATCTGGCCTGGATCCAGCTAAGTGCGCCGCCGGCCGCGGGGAGCGCGGCAAAGAACCCGACGCCCCAGAGTGAGACAAGTGCCAGCGGGACCTTGTTGTTGAGTGAGGCGGCGCCGTTTGAACGCAACGAAAACTGGGACGCTGCGCTCGCCAAGCTCGACGAATTGAAGAAGCTGAGCCCGGAGGAGCCCTACCTGTGGAGCAACTATGGGTACGTTGCCATGCACCAGAAGCACATCACGGAAGCCATTGAGGACTATAAGCACGAGTTCGATCACCATCCGGATGAAGCATTTGTGGTGCAGCTCTATGCCGGGTCACTTATGGCGAACGGACGGCAGGATGAGGCGATCCAGGTGCTGAAGAGCTACCTGGATCACAACGTCAATGACGTCGGCGCCGGTCTTATGCTGGC
>Ga0181537_10004099_pt1 | contig 12195 bp, 5 predicted proteins | sample PEATcosm2014_Bin_39_FD_119765 | JGI IMG/M metagenome (GOLD analysis project Ga0181537, IMG submission 119765) | Peatland microbial communities from MTU Mesocosm Facility, Houghton, MI, USA - PEATcosm2014_Bin23_10_metaG | ecosystem: Environmental > Terrestrial > Soil > Wetlands > Peat | place...
AGAGATTTGTCGCGCGATTCTTACAGACTATCTAATCCAAAGACACTAGCATGCGCAGCAATGGGGTGACATCCGTGCAAATTGCCACGCGCAAAAATGAAATTTATTCGAAGCTCGCTGCCATTTTCCTGGTGCGGAAGTCGGCGCGAAGGAGCTCTATGAGATTCAAGCTGGTGTGTTTCCTCGCGGTTTGCTTGGCCACGATTGCCCCTTGGGCGGCAGCCCAGACTGGCACTGGGGCCATCGATGGGCGGGTGTTTGATTCGTCGGGAGCCGTGGTACCGTCAGCCAAAGTCGAAGTGATCAACATCGCGACCGGAGTGCGCTTGCCCTTCGTCACCAATGGCGTCGGCTTTTTTGAGGCGCTGTCCCTGAATCCTGGTGAGTATCGTATTGAAGTTCAGGCCGCAGGTTTCAAGACGGAGGTGCGAGACAAGATTCTCGTAGAGGCTGAAGACCGCATCGGGCTCGAATTTAAGCTTACGGTTGGCGACGTAGCGGAAAAGATGGTCGTCACCGGAGAGAGTACGCAATTGAGGACCGAAGACGCCGAACTGGGCGAGGTGGTCACCAACAGCATGATTCAAACTTTGCCGTCCAACAATGCAGGCGGGATCTATCGTGATCCGCTCCTTCTATTAACGCTATCGGGCGACGTTCAGGGCAGTGGTGCGAGGGCGGGAACGGGACTCGGCATTGGTGGTAACGGACCAAATTCCGGCCAAGCCGATACCAGGATCAACGGCGGCCGCACAGGAAGTATTGAATATTACGTCGACGGTGTTCCGGCGACGACGAACACGGGCCACAATGTGAGCGTGGCGACGCCCGCTTACGACGACGTTGCTGAGTTTAAGGTGGTCACGGATGGCGTTTCCGCAGAGTATGGCCGTCTTTCGGGAGGGGCCGTCTCGGTGACTACCAAAAGCGGCACCGACGGCTTACACGGTCAATTGTTTGAGTACAATCAGCAGCCTTTTTATAACGCAAATACCTGGGGCAACAATGCGAGCAACTCACGGAAATCGAACTTCAAAACTAACGATTTTGGGTTTGCGGTGGGCGGACCGGTACTCTTACCACATCTCTACGACGGCAGAAAAAAGACATTTTGGTATGCAAACTACGAAGGAGTGCGAAATTCCTCGAACGGCAACGCAGGCATTATAAGCATTCCCACCATGTCGGAGCGAATGGGGAACCTTAGTGATTACGGCGTGGCTGGTAGCGCTACTAACCCTACTGCTGACGTCTGGGATCCTTTCCTCGGTAGTTCGTATCCGAATCTTGTAGCGACACCGTCGGGCAGCCAAGGCTACCAGCGCACCACTGAACTCGGGAATATTATCCCCACGGCCGACTTGGATCCGACGGTCCAGGCCTATATGGCGCTGCTTCCGGCGCCCAACAATACACCCATAGCTGGATCCCCAGGGGGCAACAACTATAAATATTTTCAAGCCAACGCCCAACACATAAACCTTTGGGGAATCCGCGTAGATCAGGTCATTACCGACAACCAGCGGCTCTTTTTCCATCTTTCTCGGGCGAGCTGGTATAACGAGAGTGGGTTCGTGATTCCCAGCGTTCCTACGACCGGCTTAACCGATACACCCGGGGGCTTCGCGCCCACCTTGGGCTACCAGTGGAACATCAACCCCACTACTTTTCTCGAATTGCGGGCGGGTGGAAACTTTTCCCCATTTTCGACAGGAAGTCAGCTACCCGGAAACTTCAGCAACGCGAAATTTGATTATTCTTCACAGATTCTATCTTTGCTCGGCACGCACAACATCATAGGTCTCAACGGGATCGACGATCAAAATCAGAATGTCCCGGGAGCCAATGCCGGGGGCAGTTACGGATTTAATAGCGCCGGTAGTCAAACATTTAATTCGACCACCGCTCAGTATTCCGCGACGCTGACGAAAATTCTTGGACGGCACTCCATTAAGTTTGGTTATGAAGGGCGTCGGTATTACGACAACTTCTATAACAGCTCCAGCACCACCATGTTTGTTGACGCGGAGGCCGTCGGTCCGTATTCAAACTTCGATCAGTCCTGGAGTCCGCAGGGAAATGCGAATGGTTTGGGACAGTTCCTGTTGGGTGTCGACAGTTGGCTGCAAATCACTTCGCCTTATAGCCGGAACTTCCGTTTGAATTATTACGCGTCGTTTGTGCAAGACGATTTTAAGGTCAGCAGGAAGCTAACCCTAAATCTGGGCGTGCGGTGGGAGACGGAATCGCCGATTAGGGACAAAAACGATCAGTTGACGATTTGGGATCCGAAAGCCAATCCCGGTTTTGTGGTTAATCCCGGCTACAGTTTCAGCACCGCTCTCACCAACGCGGGACTAAATCCCAGCCAGGTCGCTACACCGTACTGGGTAGCGAACGGCACCTTCGCCCCCGGAGCGATCAGGATACCAGGAACTTCCGAACATCCATCCGGCGACGCCAACGATTGGCATCCTTGGAATTTTGCACCTCGCTTAGGTGCGGCATATCAACTTACTCCTACTACGGTGTTGCGCGGTTCATACTCCATTCTCTATCTACCAACTTCCGGCAGCTTGGCAGCTTTCGCGGAAAGCCCAGGCATAAACTACACCGCGCAGGCGAACAGCAATCCCGAGCAGGCGCTCGGAGAAACGGTGTCCGTTCCGCAGACTGGTTTGCAGAATCTGCAGATGCCTTTCGTGAATCCCGCGCTGGAGATCACGCAACCCACGAGGGATAACCTGACCGCTAATTATCTGGCGTCCAATTTGGGACAGACGTCGAGCGGCGCGATTAGTCGGTACTTGCATATGCCCATGGAATCCGATTGGAGTTTTGGATTTCAAGAGCAACTGCCTTGGAAAGTTTTGTTCGAGGCGGACTATGTGGGCAACCACAGCAGTTCCTTACTCGCGAAGGATACTCCGAGCCGATTTCCCGCATCCCTCTATACCGGTGGACCTACCGGCCAGAATTCGCAGATTTATCAAACGCAGGTGGCCAACCCGTTCGCTGGCCAAGGTCCTAACAATGGTCCAACGGTGGCCTTGGGTGCTCTGGAGAGTCTGTGGCCTTACTTTGGGCTGTTTCAGGTGCAGGGCGTAAATGCCGGCACCTCGAATTACAATGGGCTCAACGTTCGAGTGCAAAAGCGTTTCTCAGACGGCTTCCAATTGCTTTTCAACTATACTTTTTCACATCTGATCGACGACGTTGGGGGCTCGGACTCTGGATTGGGTTCCGGTCCGGCGGCCGGCTACGGAGCTTCAGGTGTCATTCCCCAAAGCGTTTACACTTTCCGCAGTACTTACGGAACGGATCCTTCCGACGAGACCCATCGCATCTCCACGTTCTATGATTACCAATTGCCCGTGGGGCGGGGAAGGGCCTATCTCGGTTCGCCGTCTAGTCTCGGAGCGAAGGTGCTGGACGGGTTCATAGGCGGGTGGGAAGCCTCGGGGTTCACTGTTTGGCACTCCGGTCAGCCGATCGTCTGGGGATTCCCCACTACCAATCAGGGCGCATATGGGGTCTTCGAGCAATACCCCTCACTTGCCGCGGGAGCGACATTGAAGGATCTTATTAACCCAGCCTTCACAAATGCATCCCAAGCGCGAATCGGGTCGAGCGGAGTATCCGCAAGCAACGTAAGTGCATTCTCCGCCGCCGATGTGGTTCTGGAACCTGCGCCTTCAAGCAAAACTCCCATATTCACTATCGGGAATATTCCGCCAGTGCTTGGTGTGATGCGCAATCCAGGCTCCTGGAACAGCAACCTGTCTATTCTGAAGAATTTTCCTGTCTTCAGCTCCGATGGGAGCCGCTATCTGCAGTTCCGAATGGAAGGTTTAAACATCTTTAATCATCCCGGGCTCGGGAATTACGATTCCACATTTAGCGATGCCAATTTCGGGTACATCCTAGGCACCGCCAATCAGGAACGGCACATCCAGCTCGCGTTGAAATTCGTCTTTTGACCCGCCGCCGCCGTTTCAAGATTTGGATAAACGGCCATATACTGTGACTTGGCCTACTTTCATGATTCGCGGACGACGGAAGGTGTTCGTTGACGTTGCGATGATAATTCTGTTGGTTGGCTGCCTCGGGGCGTCCGCGGGGGCGCAGACCAACGGGGCTAGGACTCTAGCGGGCTCAACGCGTTCAACCAAGCAACTCGAACTCGGGCGCGTCTACGGGGAACGAGGCGACTGGCGCAAAGCGGAGCGCGAATTACGTGACTACAGAAACGCTCATCCGGATTCGGTGGACGGGATCGTATTGCACGCTGAGTCTTTAATTCAAATTGGACAACCGTTTGACGCGGCCCTGGAACTCCAAAAATTTCTACAGTCGCATCCGGACGCTGTTCGGCCCCTCGAACTCCACGCGTCCTTGAGCTCGGAATTCCTGCGGGACGTGCCGCTAGCCCAGCTGGAGTTGAAAAAAGTCACTCGACTAGCTCCCCGGGATGCGCGTGCCTGGAAAGAGCTGGCCCAAATGTACATCGATCAGGAAGATATGAAATCTGCGTGCGAGGCTTTGCAGAGCGCAGAAAACGTCACGCCCCAGGACCCGGTCGTGGTCGCATCCCTAGGCTACGTGGACGGAGAAACCGGTAAGAGTGAGAAGGCCGCTGCACAATTTGAGAAAGCACTGCGCTTGGCGAAGACCTCCCCGAGAGATAGTGCCTTGGTCCACATGCTTTACGGGCGATTTCTTCTAGAGAACGGAAAACCGGAAACCAGTATCGAAGCGTTTGACGCCGTGCTGAAAGTGGATGAGCACTACGCGCAGGCGTACTATTGGCGCGCGCGGGCCTATCAGCAACTGGCGAATGTCGCGGCCGCCGAAGCGGATGCACTGCAATCTATTCGCCTTGACCCAACAGCCAAGGAAGCTCCGCTGCTTCTGGTCGGGCTTTACCGCCGCGAGGGGAAGGCCGAAAAGGCACAGGAATACGCGGACATGGTCACACGCCTGAGCGATGAGAAGGAAGCGCAGCAAGTAAAGGGTCGGAAATTGCGGGATGACCTAGGTGAAGCGGAGCGCCTTCTGCTGACGGGTAACTTTGCTGAGGCCACTACCCGCTACGAATCGATTGCGGCGGCCCTGCCGACTTACTACGAGGCGTACTTCGATCTAGGGATGTGTTACGCGCAAACGGGGCGTGGCGCGGAAGCGGAAGCGGCTTTCCGAAAATACCTGGGGTTCCAGCCGGTATCTTCGGATGGGCGCGCGGCGCTGGGCATACTTCTTCTGTCGGAAGGCAAGGGAACTGAGGCGGTGCCGGAGTTAGAACAGGCCATCCAAATCGACCCTACCTTGATTGAGGCTCGCAAGGCACTAGCCATGGAATATCTCCGAGAGTCTCAGCCGAAATCGGCTATCGCGATCCTGCAATCGCAAAGTAAGGTGCCGGATAAGGATTTGCAACTGATAGCGGCACAAGCTTATCTGCAAAACGGGCAATTTCCAGCGGCGCTGCGGTCGGTCGAGCGCGCACTAGTCATCGCACCTGGAGATCCCCAGAGTCTGGAGATGAAGGAGCAAATCCTGGTGCAGCAACGGGAAGGTTTGCCGAAAGCGCACAGCCAGATTTGGACATACGGGCTTGAGCCCCTTCGCCTTAAGGTCTAAAGCATTGGCAATTACTCCAGGCCATCCCAGGAACTGCAAATTGAGTGGCTTGCCACCAAAGGTGTTTGGGGCCGGCATTTTGCGTTGGGCTTGGGTGATGGCTGCTTTCGTGACTGCGGCGACGTATTACGTGCCCGGAAGCTTGGCGCAAATGAAGAGCGGCCGAGACATGCCGGGATTTCAAGAGACATTCGGTCTTCCGCAAAGCGAGACGGTGACGGACTTCTCGGTTCAGGAAATTCAGGTGCGAGCGGGGCAAGCCACCATGGCCAACATACTATGGCCAGGCGAAACCCTCGAAATCACCCTGCGATTTTCCAATAAACGCGCCGAACCCTGGAAAGCAAAAGGAAAAATCGATGTCATCCGTTATGGCACAAGCGTTCCTGCCGGGGATGTCTGGGTGCCGCACGTGTTCCGCATAGCGGAGGAGCCCTCGATTCCTATCGCGGTGGATGTACCCGCAAATTCTTCGGTCGATGTCGTCGTACAGCCGCAAATCCCGGAACTATTTGGTGGCTACGCGTTGGTTGCCGATCTCCCCGGCCACGGGCGTGCTTTCGCGGCAGCGGTGTCGCGCGTGTTGAAACCCGATGTTGGCCGTGTGCAATTTCCAACCTATGCCCTGGATATCACTTGGGACGAGTTCATGAACGAAGGGGTTTTCGTACTCTTTGAAAAACTAGGGATCAAAGGTATGCGCATGGGCGCCTCGTTCGATCTGGAGAACACGCCGGAATCTGCCAAAGACCGTGCCCTGCTAGAGCGTTATCTGAATTGGGGCCGTAAACACGATGTCACCGTCATGCTCACACTCGGTGCCGGTGAAGGCTTTAATGCGCAACCGCTTGGTCGCCCTCGTCCGTGGCTTTCTGCGCAGAACGAGATGTTGGATACCAAGGATGATCGCGCTTGGCTTCCACAATATGACCAGGATTTCCGGCGCTGGGTAGCGGATGTCGCAGCGAAATATGGCTGGCCCAGGGGTAATGTAAACGCCATGGAATTGTGGAACGAACCTTGGGAAGCCTCATCGATTTCGGGATGGCAGGCTGACATCCCGAGGTATCGGGACATGTTCACGAGTATGGCCTTGGGTATCGAGGACGCGCGAAGGGGCGCAGGAGTGCAGGTGCTGATCGGTGGAACTTGTTCCTCTTCCAACGCCCGCGACAAACTTTTCGCGGACGGCTCAGACTATTTTTTAAAATGGTTGGACTTTATCAGCATTCACTACCAAGGGTTGGCTGCCGATCCGTCGTTGGTTCCCGAGTGGATGAATCGCCGCAGCCCCTATGGGCCCGTTCGAGTTTGGGACACGGAAAGCTGGATCGCGAATTCGGAGGATCGGGTCGCCGGCGTGATCGCGTCCATGCGTGCCCAAGGCCAGGGACGAACTGCCGGGATTTACGAAGGTAATGTTTACGAGAGCCGAAACATAAAACAGGGGGGAGAAGTCTTCCCAGTGGTGCAAGCGTGGTCGCCATCCGCGGCCGTGGCGGCCAGCCAAAAGTTCATTGGGCAACGGGCATTCGATAAATTGCTATTCGAAAACGGTCTGCCATGGGTATTCGTTTTTGCGGGTCTGCCGGACACGCAAACCGGCAACCCTCGGACTGACGACGGAACCCTGGTGATCGTCGGCGACCTCCGTAAGATTTACGAGCCAGAGCGCACGCTGTTTCGCTCCGTGAGCCTCGCGGACGACGCCTCGCTGACCCTCGGCGACGATGCGGGTCACATACGGCTTTACGATTTCTACGGCAATCCGGTGGCAAGTGACAAGGGCAAGATCCGTGTCCCGCTCAATGGACTGGGCTACTTCCTTCGCACCGACGGCAGCGCTGGATCCTTCGCCCACCTGGTGCGGGGTGCGCGGGAAGCAAAGATTCGCGGATATGCGCCGGTGGAATTAGTGGCTCACGATTTCACTGCTCCAATACGCAGCAAACCGTCGCTGCGCCTAAGAATTACAAATGTGATGAACCGTCCGGTTACTGGCGATCTAAGGGTGGGCATACCTGGCTTACAAGTTCTTCCCGAAAGCCAGACCATCACTCTTCGCCCGGGAGAAACACAAAGCGTCATTTTCTTGATCGCCGACGGGGTGGCCGCGGAGAGCAACATTTATCCGCTTAAGGCGACTTTTGACGCGGGTGGCGGGGATCGGGCCACGCTCGAGGAGGATTTACGGGTAAATTTTCTAAGTCGCAGAAGCATTCAGGTTGATGGCGAGCTGCGCGATTGGGATGGGGTGCTACCCATCCTCGTGCCTGGCGCAGATGTGGGTAAAAACATAACCGAACAGGCGTGGCTGCCTTTCAAGAACTTCGATAAGACAGTGCCCAACGGTCTGTCCTCGATTTACGTGGCATATGACGAAAACAATTTCTATTTTGCAGCTAAGATTGCCGACTCGACTGCCGATCCGGGCATGGTGCGTTTCGCCACGCGGGACGATGATGGGTATTTCTATCCAGACCAAAGTGTCGACAAGGAAAAAGCCGTCTTGCGCTGGCCCGCGGGGGTGCGCCATTACTCATACCGCAAGAATTTTGATATCCCATCGGGGAGCGGAGAACACGATAACGTCCAACTTGCATTTAACGTACTGGATGCAAAGCCTTGGAGGGCCCACCCTCCAGGTGTGATGGACCGTTTTATCACGTACTGGGATACCGATTACGAATTTGCGCTGAATCCAGTGGCGGAAGAGTATGGCGGTGGAACGGAAATATGGCGGTTAGCGGCCCCCGGGATTCCGCGGAAGCATTTTTTCCCGCGACAGCCCAAATCTCCCAAGGATGGTGGCCCGGTGGCCGGCGGCCAATTGATCATGAGGCGAGAAGGCAACACTCGGATCGTCGAGGCGTCTATCCCTTGGACAGAAATGCCCGAAGTGTACCAAAAGATACAAGCAGGGGAGACCATTAAATTCTCTTGCCGAGTGAATGACAACAAAGGCCCGGAGCATGAGTTGGCCGCCGGCCGCAGCGTTTCCAAGATAAATTCGATTACCTTCCATGATGACTGGCAGACGCATTGGGCTAACGAGCTGGAATTTGGCGCCGAGAAGTAAATGCGGCAGGCCAGACCTTGCGGTTTTCCGGGCGTTTGCGTCAGCTTAGGGCCGTAGTTGTGGAGCGCGGATTTGATCGGCGACAGCAAAGTGACGCGAGATGCCCTGGCGCACGGGATTCGATGGTTTTGTATAGCCAGTTTGCTAATGCTTGGCGTGTTCGCGGTATTGGTCGAGAGGTTAGATGTTCGTGCCCAAAGCAACCCAGAAGCGCAAGGCGAATCTCGCAGTTCACAGCCGACGACCGCTAACCAAAGTACCTTCCTCGCGCGCGCGGCGTTCGTCGGCGACGCAATTTGCGCCCAATGCCACCGCGATATAGCCAACAGTTATGCTCAGACTTCCCATCATCAAACCTCGCGCGTAGCCGACGGGAATGCCATTCTGGGCGATTTTCGCGACGGTTCGAATGGACTATGGTCACGTAACTTAAACGTACGGTTTGCAATGAACGCGCGAGGCGGGCGCTTCTACCAGACGGCTAGCTGGGGAACAGAAGGCAAGACTTCCTTCACCAATGACGGCTCGGCCCATCCCGGCCGGGTGGATCCATCGGGATCGCTGCACAGCAGAACAGAGCCTTTCGACCTTGTCATTGGTTCTGGTGTGCGGGGACAGAACTATCTGTACTGGCAGGAAGAGGAATTATTCGAATTGCCGGTGGCCTATTCCGCGCAAGTGCGCCGGTGGATTGTCAGTCCTGGTTATACAAATCGCGCGGCGATCTTCGACAGGCCGATACTCCCGCGTTGCCTGGAGTGCCACGCCAGCTACTTTCAATCCCCTTATCCCGGGCTGGAGCTAAATATGTACAAGAGTCAAGATGTAGTGCTCGGAATCTCGTGCGAGGTTTGCCATGGCCCGGGCCGAGTTCATGCAGAATCCGGCGGTGTTGCAGCCTTGCACGGCGCCGCCATCGGGATTGTAAATCCCGCGAAACTTCCAGCAGCGCGGCAGGATGATTTATGCGCATTTTGTCACGCCGGTGCAGGGGTGGAGCTACGTCCGGCGTTTAGTTACGTACCCGGAGAGGTTCTCAGCGAATCGCTCGATTTAGGTGAATCGGAATCACCTTCCGACAGCGATGTGCATGGGAGACAGTCACTGCTTATGAGGAAGAGTCGCTGTTTCAAAATGTCCGCCACCCTGCGTTGCACCACCTGCCACGACGTCCATCGTCCGGAAATGGATCTTGCAAGGATGTCGCAGCACTGCTTGGCCTGCCACGAGGTTAAACCTACCGCCGCGCACACCCGGGCGGGGAAGCAGATCCAGAGCAATTGCATCGACTGCCACATGCCTATTTTGGAGTCTAAAATAATTGAGTTGGATGTAGACGGAACGAAAGTCCGGCCACGGCTACGTTCCCATTGGATTAAAATATATCCTGCCAGTCCCTAGTAGTGCCAAAGCGCGAGGGGTTCGATAATCCCCCTTTTACTTGACGGGCTCCACCACACTTAAAATCCGATCTGGGAGAACGTGGGTCAACCTCTGGCGGATGCCGCTGGGCCACCGGATTTCGATAGAATCAATAGTTTGGTTCGACCCGATTCCGAAGTGCACTCGCTTATCGCTGGACGATGCGTAACCGACACTGGTGGTAGCCTGGTTGTATTGCACGAGACTTCCCGCTGTGATGATAATCAAGGCTCCAAGACCGTCGCGATTGCTTTTCGTGCCCACCAAACTCAATGTTATCCAGTGATTCGTATTGCTGGTGCGGTTAAGGAGTATCTCCGGCGCGCCATTGATGCTGGTCGTAACGATATCGATGCGCCCGTCGTTATTTAGATCTCCGAAGGCCGCCCCCCGATGTGCCTCGGGCGCGGTAAAGTCTTTCCCAGCTTGCGGGCCAGCGTCGGAAAACGTTCCGTCATGATTATTGTGAAATAAAGCGTTTGGCAAACGGTAAGGCATGTCGCTTATCGCTTCCTGGTTGTCAAGAATTGCCGCATTAGAAGTAAATACGTCTTTCCATCCGTCGTTGTCGAAATCGCAGATTCCTGTGCCCCACCCGGTGAGCCGCGCGGTGAGTGGTTTCAGGTGCGAATTAATATCTATGTCCTCGAAGGTTCCGTTCCCGAGGTTGCGGTACAGCGGGAAGGCGTCGCCATACATAGCGGTCTCAAATACATCGGGTTTGCCGTCGTTGTCGACGTCGCGGAAGTCCACTCCCATTCCTGCAATGCTCTTGCCGTCCTCGTTGTAGGCAACGCCACCGAGGACGCCCACCTCCGTAAAGGTTCCATTTCCGTTATTCCTAAACAGGAAATTACGGAAAGTGTCGTTGGAAATAAACACGTCTGTGAAGCCGTCGCCGTCATAGTCGGCGAAGGCCACGCTCATGCCTTTGCCGATATGCGCCATAATGCCCGACGTTTCTGAAACGTCCGTGAAGGTTCCATCCCCGTTGTTGTGGAACAGTAGGTTGGGCAGACCGGCGTAGCTATCCGGTGAACAATAGGTTCGGATATTTTTGACCACACAGCTGACGTCGTTTTCCGGTGCCCATTGCAGATAGTTGATGACGATCAAGTCCAGAAAGCCATCATTGTCGTAATCAAACCAGCCGGCAGCCGCTGCGAACCCCTTGGTCAGCTGCGGATGCGTTTTGCGCAACCCCGCTTTTTCCGTGACATCCGTAAATGTTCCGTCTCCGTTATTGTGAAACAACTGGAACCCATTGGCTCCCGCCACGAACAGATCCTCAAAACCGTCGTTATCATAGTCTGCTGCGGCGGCACCGATGGAATAAAAGGAACCTTGTACCCCCGCTGACAGTGTTACGTCCGTGAAGGTTCCGTCGCCGTTGTTGCGGTAGAGGCGATTGTAAAACTTGGGATCAGTTTTCAACATGCTCGGCAGGCTCGCACCATTAGTGAAGTACAGGTCGAGAAGGCCATCGTTGTTGTAATCGAACATGGCCACGCCGCCGGCCATGGTTTCGACCTGGAATTTATGCGCCGAAGCGCTGTTGTCCAGTCGGAATAATATTCCCGATTGCGCGAGAGTATTCTCGAAACGGATGGGCGCCTGTGTTTCTGGATTTACGCGCTGATGTTCTTGCGCCGCACCGCATCGCACAAACATGGTGGCAGCGAAGAATACGCCAACCGGGAAGCGCCTCCACGCCCGGATCATCACCATTTTCCGTTCGGGAGTGATGTAGGCCCAGCAGAGGGTTTCGGTGGGGAGGGCTCATCCACTTTCAAAAGTTGGTCGGCTCTAACCTGCTCCAAGCGCTGCGCGATGCCACTGGGCCAAAAAATCTCTACGTGGGAAGCAAGGGCTTCCTTGCCTAGACCAAAGTGAACACGGCGATCACTGGAAGACATGAACCCCACGCTGCTGGTCGCATGATTGTAAAGTGTCCGTCCGGAAGCGGTAGTGATTTTTATTCGGGCTCCTATGCCATCCCGATTGCTGGTATGCCCGCGGAGATCGAATAGCAGCCAGTGATTCTGATTGAGCGC
>Ga0181537_10004100_pt1 | contig 12193 bp, 3 predicted proteins | sample PEATcosm2014_Bin_39_FD_119765 | JGI IMG/M metagenome (GOLD analysis project Ga0181537, IMG submission 119765) | Peatland microbial communities from MTU Mesocosm Facility, Houghton, MI, USA - PEATcosm2014_Bin23_10_metaG | ecosystem: Environmental > Terrestrial > Soil > Wetlands > Peat | place...
CGGCCATCTTTTGGGGCAGGGCGGGCAGATTTCTTCATGGCATGAATATATTCCGCTGGCGAAAGGCGCCGTGTTGCCCGCGATAGACACGGTGACTGGGACGAGGGCATACATAATGAGCCCGCCGCAGGTTTCAGAAACGCCGCCCGGCAACAGCGCCGGCATTTCCTACAACATCGTTGACATTGACCCGCTGACCGGACGCGCAACTTTGCAATTCCAAAAAATCCCATGAATTTTCGCGCGCAACATCTTTGCCGGAGATCGTCCGGCTTCACGCTGGTCGAGATCGCCATCAGCCTGGCCGTCATCGGCATCGCGCTCGTCGGCATCATCGGCGTGCTGCCGCTGGGCATGAGCGTGCAACGGGACAACCGCGAGCAGACCGTCATCAATCAGGACGCGACTGTTTTCATCGAGGCCATCCGCAACGGCTCGCGCGGGCTGGACGATCTGACGAATTATGTTTATGCCATCGTCAACACCGCCGGGAAGAATCCGGTCGGCTACATTAATCCAGTGCTGGCCAATGCGATGAATTTTTCCGAAGGGAATTTTTCTGTATCATCATGGTATTCAATTCTGACCAACGGCGCGAACATCGTCGGACTCTTGAGCACGCCGGAATTTACGGATTTGAATTTCAATCCCACTACCAATCTTTTCAGCGGCGGTTACAGCAATCACGTCGTCGTTTATGTCCGTTCCATCAGCGGCCCGGCGGTGGAAAAACCGCCGCAGGACAACCCGATCATTCAGGGGGACGCTTTTGGCTACCGCATTCTTTGCGTCAACGCGCCGGTGGCGCTGCCTTCTTCCGACCCCCAGCTTGCCGCGAACCTCCACGAACTGCGCCTGACATTTCTCTGGCCGCAACTGCCCAACGGCAATCTCGGCACGGGACGCCAGACTTACCGCGCGCTCGTCGCCGGACAGATTGTGGCCAACAGCGTCGCGGGAAATTATTTATATTTTTACCAGCCGCAATCGTTCACCAACGCGCCGTGAAAACAGGAATTAAAATGTCGAGAGCCGAGCGTCGAGAGACGAAAGTTGCCACCATGCCTTCGACCCTCGACCCTCGACCCTCGGCCAGCGCCTTCACGCTCATCGAAGTGATGATCGTGGTGGTGCTGCTCTCGCTCATCGTGTTCGCGCTGATGGCGGTGTTCAACAGCACGCAGAAGGCGTTCCGCGCGAGCATCACGCAATCCGACGTGCTGGAAGGTGGGCGCGCGGTGATGGATTTGATGGCCGGGGATTTGAAGGGAATGGCGGCGTCGGGCGGCAACAGCAACAATGCCGTCAATGGTTTTGGCCCGGTGAATTTCTGCGTCACCAATTACACTGGCTACCAGTCGTTGCATCAGTCACTGGTCGGAGTTGGTGATCCAAACACTCGACGGACGAACATTGCGGAAAATTTTTTCATCTTGAGTTCGGGAAACAACAATGGAGTGCCGACATGGTATGGCACGGGCTACGCGGTGTATGTGTCGCCGACCAACCTCTATTCGCTTTACCGTTTTTCCACCAATCGCGCGATGGCGTCCGCGAATGCGGCCTCCAATTTGTTCTACGCTGATTTTGGAAATTTTCTAAAATCTCCGAACAATTACAGCCACCTGATTGACGGCGTCGTCGGTTTGCGCGTCCATGCGTTTGACACGAACGGCGCGTTGATCATTTCCAACCTGAAAAATGTCGCGACCAATTCCATGTTTTTCTCCGGCGAATTCATTCCGAATGAAGTCGGCTGCGCTTTTTACAGCAACACGCTGCCCGCCGCCGTGGAGATCGAGATGTCAACGCTCGAAGACCGCACGTTGCAGCGCGCCGAATCCATCCCGATTCCAGTCACGCAGTCCAATTATCTTTCGCAACAGGCCGGCGCAGTCCATGTTTTCCGCCAGCGCATTTCCATCCCCAATGTTGACCCCGCCGCCTACCAATGAAACTGAACTTTAAGCAAGCAGTCGGGCGTCGGGCGTCGGGCGTCGAAGGCCGGAAGCAGTTTTGGCTCTCGACCCTCGGCTCTCGACCCTCGGCCAAATCCGGCATCGCGCTGGTCATCACGCTGATCCTGCTCTCCGTGACACTCGTCATGGCCATCGCGTTCCTCGCCATCAGCCGGCGCGAGCGCGGTTCCGTCACGACCTCGACCGACACGGCCACCGCGCGGCTCGCCGCCGATTCCGCGCTGGCCAACGCCGAGGCTCAGATCATCGCCAATGTGCTTTCCACGACGAACCCCTATAACTTCGGCCTGGTCGTCTCGACGAATTACATTTACGCGAATGGCTATAATGACACTGCCGACCCGACGAACGTCAGTTATTATGATTCGTCAGGGAACTTCCTTACTGGGAACAATTTTCTGCAAAACGTCGCCAATCTTTTTTATCTTCCGCGGCCGCCGGTGTTCGTCGTCACCAATGAACAGACTGGCGCGACTGAATTCCGTTTTTACCTCGACCTCAACCGCAACGGAATTTTTGACGCCAATGGCAGCGTGCCCAATGTGGACAATACGGGCACAACGAACGGCACGATTTCCGAAGTCGGTGATCCCGAATGGATCGGCGTTCTAGAACGGCCTGACGTGCCGCACGGGCCGAACAACCATTTCGTTTCGCGCTACGCCTTCGTCGCCGTGCCCGCCGACAGCGCGCTTGATTTGAACTACATTCACAATCAGTCAAAGCGGATTAATCCGGCGCAAGATGGCTTTTTGCGAAATCAAGGAGTAGGCACATGGGAATTAAATCTGGCGGCGTTTCTTACAGATTTGAACACGAACCAATGGGATCCAAATGCCGACCAGTATTTTTACAACACAAACACGGCGCAATCCAGCACGCTAGGCCCGGGATTTGATGACGCGCTTTCATTGTTGCGTTTTCGTTACAGCACAAACAATCCGCCAACATCCGCCACGGGAGATTATAATAATCTGGCAAGCCTCCTTGTTGATAATGGCAACATTGATGAATATGCGAACGGCAATGCAAGCGGGGCGTTGATGACGGGGACAAGCTGGAACAACGACTTCAACGATTCCGGGCTTGGTTTTCCCGGCGCGGATAATCCGGCGCATTTCTTCGATTTGTCTTCGGACTTGTTTGACCCGGACAAGAGTTCAACTTCATTCACCAACCGTTTGATTTTGGCCGGCAATGGCAACGGCGCTGCCAATCCTTCCACCTACGACCGCTACACGTTTTACCGTCTGCTCGCGCAGCTCGGCACGGATTCCTCGCCGGAATCGGGCAAGATGAATCTGAATTATGACAATCTGGTTTATAAAAATCCGGCGAGCGGCGTCATCAGCGAGACGAATTTTCAATCGTGGGACGCGCTGACATTTTTCACCAACGCCGCCGACCGGATGCTGCGGCTTTACACGACCAACTGGTTTCAGGCCAGCCCGTCCAATTATCTGGCGACTTATTATGGCCTGACGAATTTTAATTATTACTATACCAATTCCGACCTCTCTGTTTTGACGAATGACACGACTGGGCTTGGCCTGACGGAAACTTTGGGTGTTCCGAATGTTTTGAGCCTGACCAATGACACCATTCCCGCCTTTGGCATCACGAATATTCCAGTTAGGGTGATCGGCCAGTTTGTTTATTCGCCAGCAGTTAACCGCGTGCTTCAACTTGCCGCGAACATTTACGACGCGACGACCAATTATTTTTATCCGTCCGTTTTTCGTCCAACATTTTTGCGGGACACTTCGGGAAATATTTTTATCAATGGCTATCAACAGGTCGCTTCAGTTTCTGGAACTGGCGACCCTCAACTTAACCAGCCTATAGATGCGACTGGTTTGCTTCAGGGGACAAGTGCCGCCAATTATCCCAACGGAGTGAACGTCTACGGCGTGCCGTGGATTATTGGCGCGAAGAAATATATGCCGAACTTCAACGAGTTTTCGATGGAAGACATTGTTCAAGTCACACGCACATTGCAAATTTCGCGCAACACCACCAATAACACGCCGCCGGCGAGAATCTATACCAACAGCCAGATGTATACCTTCAGCATCAGCAATTCCATCGGTGTTGAATGTTGGAATTCTTACACCAATAATTATCCGGATCCGGTGACGATTGGCGTGCGCGAAAATTTGTCAATGGCGCTGACCAATGGTGCTGCTTCCGCTCAAGTCACAACGAATTATCCTACTGGTTTGATTACAACGAATATCACTGTATGGCCAGGCACAGCATCGAATCTGGCGAGTTCTTTTATCGTTCCGTTCCAGACGACGGTTCCATTGCTGCAGCAATCGGTTTATAGTTTCTTCAACGCGAATTGGATTCCTTGGAGTCAAAATGCGCAATTTGAACCGAATAATTTCTTCGTGCTTCCGCAATTTGGTTTGTTGACGACCAATCGGCTGCAAGTGTTCATGCTCGATAACGGCCATGTCATTGATTATGTGCATTTCGCAGGACCGGATAGTTACCGCAATCTTAATGCAGAGCTTGATAATCCCGATGTCAACGACTCACATGGTTTTTGGACAACCAATCTGCTTGGAGTGACGAATCAACTCTCGTTTTCAGAGGGGAGGTTCAACCCGAACCAACCGCCGTCTGAAGATGCTGTGGCATGGAACCCGCCGCCTGTGCTGGGCATAACAACGGGGCCTCAAAGTCAGGCCTATTTTGGCGGACTCTATCCGCCAAACAGTGTTTGGACCGTTCCCGGCACCAGTGTTATTGAAACAAATCATTCGTTTGGGACACAGGCACCTTATCAGGCCATTCGCACGATGGTTCAATATAACACATGGCAGGCAAATGATCCGCTGGTTCACTATTTGACGAGCGATTTGAGCTATTCAGGTTACGATCCGAATCCGGAATCAAATTTGAGAACCGGCATAACAGTCACCAATTGGAATAATCCATTACTAGCCATACCCATACTGCCTGGCTTTGGTCAACTTGACGCCCGTTATGAACCGTGGGGTGCTACGAGCCAGAGGGCGAACCAGGCAAATGTAGATCAAGACACCTTCAACTTTGCATACAAGGATTCGCTGGTAACGAATTCGGACAGTTGGGATTTTCCAACGTATAAATTCCCGACTGTGGGCTGGCTTGGCCGCGTGCATCGCGGCACGCCGTGGCAGACGGTTTTTCTAAAGGCGACAAATATTTTGGATTTGGCCGTCCCTGCCGCCAACGGTTTGACAACCTGGACGAATTGGACCGGAAATGTAAATCCGTTTGATGCTAACAACACCGCGCCAGTGCAGGACCATTTGTTGTTCGATGTTTTTTCCATTGCGCCCAATGACAATGCCACGCGCGGGCAGCTTTCGGTCAATCAAGATCATCTTGCGGCTTGGTCGGCGGTGTTCAGCGGCATGGTTGTGCTTACCAACACATCGCCATCGCCGCAACTTACAGGGCCGTCAAATAGTTGGTTGACGATTAGCCCGGCAGGTGTGAATGGCTTGAACTCGCCGTTGGGGGATTTGGTGACGAACATCAACAATATGCGCGCGAATACAAATCTGTTTCCGCTGCAGGCTTTCACCCATGCCGGTGATATTCTTACTGTGCCGCAATTGACGGAACAATCACCGTTCCTAAATTGGAACAATAGCGCGCAACAACAGTATGGCATCAGTGATGAAGTTTATGAATGGCTGCCGCAGCAGATGATGTCGCTGCTGCGCGACAGCAGCGCGCCGCGTTATGTCATTTACAGTTACGGCCAGACGCTCAAGCCCGCGCCCAACGGCATCGTGACGAGCGGCAGCCAGTTTTTCGGGATGGTCACGAATTATCAGATCGTTTCGGAGACCGCCACGCGCGCGGTCGTGCGCGTGGAAGATGCCAAGACCACGCACCCGCACATCGTGGTGGAGAGTTTTAACATTTTGCCGCCGGATTGATTCAACCACCAAGACGTGAAGATGAAAATAATCATTGTAGCAGCGAACGTGAGTTCGCTCATTCTGAAGATGTCAGAGCCGGCTCACGCCGGCTGCTACGATTCAAAACCATCATTTTCGCCGTTTTTAAGGCATTTTAGCCTTAAATTGGCGTTTTTTATGCACAGACTGAACCTAGTCCGTCGCGGATTGAACCCAGTCTGGCGTGAATTCAACCCAGTCCGTCACGGACTGAACCCAATTTGCCATGGATTGAACCCGGTCTGTTCCAGACTGAACCCAGTTCGCCTTAAATGAACCCGATCCGTCTTAAACTGAAGCCAGTCTGTCGCGGATTGAGGCCAATCCGGCATGGATTGAACCCAGTCTGTGACGGACTGGAGCCAGTCCATCGCAAACTGAAGTCAGTTCCCGGCGGACCGGGCTGCTTCCGTGGCGGACAAAAGCCGGTCGGTTCGTCAAATGCCACATTTGTTCATCAAAAGCGCAGTCCCGATGAATCATGCAGGGGATTGTTTCCCGGCGATAGTATGAGATAGTGTCTGACCGCCCTTTTATGCGTTCGCGCCCGACATTTTGGATTTTGCTGGCCCTGCTGCTCGCGGCAGGCGCGTGGCTTTTCTGGCCATCGGCTAATCGCGTGTCGGCGGGAAAAAATTCCGCGCTGAAACAAACGATCTCGGCGCATAAAAAAATCGTCACGCCAAATTCAGTCACGGTCAAATCCGCCTCGACCGCGCCCACACTTTTTGCCGCCGGAAAAATTTCCACCAACGCGGTGGCGAAGGTGAACCCGTTCGCCCATCGCTTGAGCAACACGACGAAGACGATCGGCGAACTGACGGACGACCGTCACGCGATCCTGCTGGCGAACGCGCTGATCGACACGGACGCGAAATTAAATTTCTCCATCCCGAAAAATTTGCAGTCGCAGGGCGACCCCGGCGCATACATCGTGCAGGCGGACGGGCCGATCGACAACGCGTTCCGCGCATTGCTCGCGGCGGCGGGCGCGCAAATTGTTTCTTACATCCCGAACAATGCGTATCTCGTGCGGATGTCGGCGTCCGGCGCGGCGGAGATGTCGGGCGAACCGACGACGGAAGCGGTGATTCCCTACGAGCCGTATTACAAAATCAGTTCGTCGCTGCTCGGCGCGGCGGTGGATGAAAAATCTTTGCCCGATGACGCGGTGCTGACGCTCGGCTTGTTCGAGGACAACGCATCGCAGACGATTGACCAGATCGAAAAACTCGGCGGCAAGGTCGTGGGAACGGACAGTTCGCCGTTTGGCCCGATTGTGCGCGTGCAGCCGGCGGCGGATTGGACTGCGCTGGCGGTTTTGCCCGGTGTGCAGATCGTCGAGATGTCGCATCAGCGCGCGGTGGCGAACGATCTGGCGCGCGTGACGCTGGGCATTTCATCGGACACGGTCACAACGAATAATTATCTTGGCTTGAGCGGCAAGAATGTGCTGGTGGAAGTCAATGACACGGGCATTGACACGAACCATCCTGATTTTAGCGTCACGGGAAGCGCTGAATCTCCCGGCACCGTGCCTCCGAGCCGTATTTTCGGCGACACCAATTTTTTTAGTTTAGTGGATACAAATGGTCACGGCACGCACGTCGCAGGCATCATCGCGGGCAACGGTTCCAAGTCATACACTGTCACCAACACGCCGCAAGGCTCGGTGACGAACGCGGATTTTCGCGGCAAGGCACCTGCGGCGGATTTATATTCCGTCGCATTTTTGGATGCGAACGGCGATGATTCACTGGGTGTTTCCGACAGTTACCTTCAGGAAGCCCCAGCGCGCAACAATGCGCTCATCTCGAACAACAGTTGGAATTACACGGACGACAGCGAGTATGATCTGGCGGCGGCAAGCTATGACGCGGCGGTGCGCGATGCGTTGCCGGGAACGACGGGTTCGCAGCCAGTGCTGTTCGTGTTCGCGGCGGGCAACAACGGCGGCGGGGCTGATGACGGCGGCGGTGCCAGTCCGGATACGATTTTATCTCCGGCGACGGCGAAGGATGTCATCACGGTCGGCGCGCTGGAACAGTTGCGCGACATCACAAACATTGTCAAGGATCTTAATGGCAACTCGAACGCCGTCTGGCAGGCGGGGACGGATTCGGGCACTCAAGTGGCCGGCTATTCGAGTCGTGGCAACGTGGGCATCGGCACGGAGGGAACGTTTGGACGTTTCAAGCCGGACGTAGTCGCGCCGGGATCGTTTGTGGTTTCCACGCGCTCGGAACAATGGGATCAAAATGCCTATTACAACCCGACCAATTATTCTTTTGGTGAACTCATTGATCAAATCGTGGATACCAATTCACCGATTTATTCCGGCCTTGCTATTCCTGACAATGCTGTCGGTGTGGACATTTTTGTTGTGCCGAACACAGCTTCGCCGGAGCCGTTCCCGGATTTGCCGATTTATGTGAGCCAGAATGAGAATGATTTCCCCGATCCGACCGATCCGAGCACCTATGATTTAGTGAAGTTCAATAATCAAGTCAACATTCCGCCTGACACTGGCGGCAATATTACAGGTATTCAGTCCATTCAAGGCGATAACATTAATTTCGCGGTGGCTGATGGCACGAATATTCCCGTGAGTTATGATGTTATAACCGAAATTGTCACGACTAACGACGACGGAAATTATTTCACGGTATTGAGCAATTTGAACAACACGATCGGGCCGTGGTATCGCTACGAATCCGGCACGAGCATGGCGACGCCGGCGGTGTCGGGCGTGCTGGCGCTGATGCAGGATTATTTCACGAACAAACTGCAGACGGTGCCGAGCCCGGCATTGCTCAAGGCGATGCTCATCAATGGTTCGCGGGCGGTGGGCAGTTATACATTTGCGGTGACGAATGGGGTCAACGATGAAGGCTGGGGACTTGCCAATCTGACAAACTCACTGCCGCTTGGAATCACGACAAACTTTAGTGCCGTCGCTTCAAGTTTCTTCCTTGATCAAAACCCGACCAACGCGCTGGCCACGGGCGACAGTCATACGTTCAATGTGACGGTGACAGCCAGCGCGCAAAGTCTGCCGTTGCGCGTGACGCTCGCATGGACAGACCCGCCCGGCAATCCCGCCGCCGCCATAAAGCTCGTGAACAATCTCGACCTTGTCGTCAGCAACAACACGACGCACGCGGTTTATTTCGGCAACGACATTGCGCCGGGCAACACGTTCAATCTGGCGTGGAACACGAATTCGCCTCCGAATCTGGATGCCATCAACAATGTGGAAAATGTTTTCCTCTCCTCGGCGTCGGGCACGAATTATTCCGTCACCGTCATCGGGCGCGATGTGAACGTGAACGCCGTCACCGCGCAGACGAACAACGTCGTGCAGGATTATGCGCTCGTGATTTCGTCCGGCAACGGCCAGGTCACCAATGCGCTGACGGTGTCACCTCCGGTGATTGTTTTGAATCCCACAACTGACCAGGACATCACAGTTGTCAGTGCCACGAACACGCCGCTGTTGGACCAGTTCGTCGGAGCCAGTTCGCCGCTGCTCGGCACGAACACGGTCGGGTTCACGACCAATTCAGCTTACGCAACGAATGCGTTGCTCACGATTGGTCAGACGAACCAGTGGCATTTTTACATCGTGACAAACAGTGCGTTGGACAACTCCGGGTCGAGCGGCGATGTCACCAACGCCGCGTTCGTCACGTTTTTGCCGAACACGCTTTCCATTCCGCGCGAAGGCGTGTTCGCGGATTCTGACGCCAACTCCACACGGCCTGAAGCGGACATTGACCTTTTTGTGACGACGGATTCCAATTTACTTACGCTTTCCCCAAATACCATTTCAAATTGTATCAACGGCGTGCAACAAGTCGGGGCATCAACCAACAGCACTTTCAACGGCGTGTCCTTGGGACGCGGCGGCACGGAGTTCGTGGTGGATACGAATTCACAGCACAACCAGGTTTATTACATCGCCGTGCAATCGGAAGATCAGCAGGCGTCGGAATATGGTTTCCTGCCGGTGTTCACTTCTATGCCGTTCAGCACTCTGAATAACGGCAATCAGACGGTCAATGGTTTGCTGCTGCCGGTCACCATTCCCGACGCCAGCAGCCCGTCACATCCGGGAGTGGGCTACGTTTTTGCATTGGCGATTTATCCGATGGACGTGGACGACGTGACCGTGAGCAATCAAATTGTTCACCAACGCTTTGGCGACCTTGTCGGAGCGTTGAATCATAACGACATTTCCGACGTGTTAAACAATCGCGATAAGCTCGGCAATCCGCCAGGGCCATACGATTTTATTTACGACGACAGCGGAGAAGGTTTATATCCCGGTTCGCAACCGTCCGACGGGCCGGGCAGCCTGCGGAATTTTACCGGCACGCAGGGGATTGGCCCGTGGATTTTGGCAGAATCGGACAACGCGTTGGGTGCAACCGGCGAGGTGACGGGATTGACGCTGGTGATAACACCGCATCAGGATTTGAAACAACCGGGCGTGACAGTCAATATTGGGGAGGGACAATGGTTTTATGGCTATATTGACGTGCCGGTGGGATACACAAATCTTACTATATCGGCCACCAACGTTTCGAAGGAGATATTAAATATTCAGCCCGCCTCGCCGCCGCTACAATTGTTCGTCGAACAAGGTTCGCTTCCGACGCTGGCGGATACCAACGGAGTGTCCCTGACCAAATGTCCGCTGGGTGATACTTATCCCGGCTCCGGCGCTGGCGATTATCCCGGCAATTTCATTTCCACCGGGCCGCCGTTGACGCCGGGACGTTATTTTGTCGGCATTTACAATCCAAGTTCCAGCGAACAAGAAGCGTTTGTCATCGCAACGCTGGGATTTTCCCCGTCGGCGAAAGAAACGCTGGATTTTGCTTCAAGCGGCTCGGTGACGATCCTTGACGACGCGGTGACGACGAGCTCCATCACGGTGCCGAACACGGACACCATCCAGGATTTCAACGTCGGCCTGCGCGTGGATCATCCGCGCATCTCGGATTTGGTGTTTCACCTCATCAGTCCCGACGGCACGCGCTACCTGCTGATGGAAAATCGCGGCGGCACGAGCGCCAACTGCGGCGCGACAGTGACGACGGCGTTTTCGACGAATTATGATTACCTCGCCTTCACTGAAGACACGAACCTGACCACGACGCCGATCAAATTCGCGCCGACGCCTTTTGTGCCGTTGAACCAAAGCAATCTTTACTACCTGCCGGAGCAGGACATCAGCGCGCTCGACGGCCAGAGCGCCGCAGGCACCTGGACGCTGGAAATCCAGGACGACCGCGCCGGCGCCGGTCTGACGAATTCACTCGTGAGCTGGGAACTGGGATTCACCTTTGCCAACATCATCACGCCGTTGACGAACACCGTGCCGGAAACAAATGTCGTTCCCGCGGACAGCATCACTTGGTTTTCCGTCAGCGTGCCGACGAACGCGGACTTTGCCACGAACATTTTGTTGTTCGCCACCGCGCCGGTGAATCTCTGGTTCAGCACCAATTCGCCGCCGACAACCGATGTCGAATTGTTAAATAATTCGACCGGCGGCATGAATGTCTTGAGTGCTTACGGCGGCTCGCCGTTGCTGGTTCCGGGCACCACTTATTATCTCGGCGTGCAGAACACGAACAGCGTTGCAGTGACAAATGCGCTTGAAGTTGATTTCCACTTTTTATCCGCGTCGTCGGGCATTTTTATCTCCAGCATCGTTTCCACGAACATCAGCGGCACGAACGGCTTCCTGCTGACGTGGTTCGCACCGAGCAATGACTTGTTCCAGGTGCAATGGACGGGCGATCTCACGCCGCCACAAATATGGGACACGTTCACCAACATCGTCAGCTACAACACCAACGTCCCTGTCGGCCCGACGAACGCGCAGTTCAATTTCTTCGACGACGGCTCGCAGACCGGCGGCTTCGACCCGAATCGTTTTTACCGGCTGATACTTTTGGGTTCGGTTTTCGAGCTCACCAGCACCAACAATTTGCCGCTGACGAACTCCCTCGCGGCGGACAGCACCGCCTACTTTTTGGTCAACGTGCCGACGAATGCGGACTTTGCGACCAACATCCTCGACTTCGCCAGCGCGCCGGTGACCATGCTGTTCGACCAGACCGCGCCGCCAACGGGAACGAACGCGGGTGATTTTATTCTGCTCACGAATTCAACGGGCGGCATTGGCATTCCGGTTCTGGCCACCAATTCCGCGCCACCGCTCGTTCCCGGCGAGACTTA
>Ga0181537_10004101_pt1 | contig 12192 bp, 9 predicted proteins | sample PEATcosm2014_Bin_39_FD_119765 | JGI IMG/M metagenome (GOLD analysis project Ga0181537, IMG submission 119765) | Peatland microbial communities from MTU Mesocosm Facility, Houghton, MI, USA - PEATcosm2014_Bin23_10_metaG | ecosystem: Environmental > Terrestrial > Soil > Wetlands > Peat | place...
CCGAGACGCTGCTGCTTCATCTCATCGGCAAAAATCGCGCCTGGCTCCTCGCCCATCCCGATGACGATTTCGGCGGCTGCACCGCAATCAACTATGCGAGCCTCATCGCCCGACGCCTCACCGGCGAGCCCATTCAATACATCACCGGCACGTGTGAGTTTTACGGCCTGCCCTTTCGCGTCACGCCCGACGTCCTCATCCCCCGCCCTGAAACCGAGCACCTCGTCGAAGCGGCTCTCGCATGCGCCGAACATCTTGCTGCACGCCACAAATCTCCAGCTCAAATTCTTGACGTCGGCACCGGCTCCGGCTCCATCGCAGTCGCCCTCGCGCACAAGCTGCCCCACGCCCACCTCACCGCAACCGACATCTCGAAAACTGCACTTTCCCTCGCGGAAGAAAACGCCGCGCGCAACGGAGTTGCTATCCGCTTCCTCCACGGCGATCTCCTCGCCCCCGTCGCCCCCAGCAGTTCGGAATCGGAGACCTTCGACCTCATCGTCTCCAACCCGCCCTATGTCTCCGACGCCGACCGCGACACCCTCTCCGTCGAGGTCCGCGACTTCGAACCATCCCTCGCCCTCTTCGCCGGCCCCGACGGCCTCGAAATCTATCGCCGCCTCATCCCCGCCGCATTCGCCGCACTTGCCGTCGGCGGTTTCCTCCTTCTCGAAATCGCCTACGACCAGTCCGACTCAATCCGCTCGCTTCTCGCAAGCGCCGGCTTCACTTCCATCGAATTCACCCCCGACCTGCAGGGCATTCCCCGCGTCGCCTCCGCCCAGCGCCCTTAACCGGCGTCTCATTTTCGTCTGCGTTCCAGCTTCAATCCTCCTCAAGACAATCCACAGCGAAATGCGCCAGCCAGCGCGCACCAAGCCACAATTCACTCCATCCCCGCGCTCCCACCCACCCCGTCTTGTAGACTTCTCTCCGAAAGGATTCCCATTCATGCCCGCATCAAAAGGCTTTGCTGCTCTCGATTCGCACACTCCGCTTGCCCCTTTTGCCTTCTCACGACGCGAACCCGGCCCCACTGAGATCGTCATCGACATTCTCTACTGCGGCGTCTGCCACTCCGATCTCCACATGGCCCGCAACGAATGGGGCAACGCCATCTACCCCCTGGTCCCCGGCCACGAAATCGTCGGCCGCGTCACCGCAGTCGGCAGCTCCTCCAAAAAGTTCAAGGTTGGAGACATCGCCGCCATCGGCGTCATCATTGATTCCTGCCGCCAATGCGCTCCCTGCAAACGCGGCGAAGAACACTTCTGCGTCCCTGGCTCCACCCTCACCTACGCCGCCAAAGATCGCGTCGATGGATCCATCACCATGGGCGGTTACTCCAGCAACTACGTCGTCGACGAGCGCTTCGCCCACACCGTTCCCGCCAATCTCGATCTCGCCGCTGTCGCCCCTCTGCTCTGCGCCGGCATCACCACTTACTCGCCGCTGCGCCACTGGAAGGTCGGCCCCGGCAAAAAAGTCGGCATCATCGGCCTCGGCGGCCTCGGCCACATGGCTCTCAAATTCGCCCATTCGTTCGGTGCCCACACCGTCCAGTTCACCACCAACGAGCGCAAGCGAGAAGACGCTCTCCGCCTCGGCGCCGACGAAGTCATCTACAGCAAAGATCCGGCCCAGATGAAATCCCACGCCTACTCCTTCGACTTCCTCCTCGATTGCGTCTCTGCTCCTCACGCTCTCGACGACTACCTTCCGCTCCTCGGCCAGGACGGCACCCTTGCCATCGTCGGCCTGCCCGAAAAGCCGCCCTCCTTCGCTTCCTTCAACCTCATCGTTGGCCGCAGGTCTATCTCCGGCTCCATGATCGGCGGCATGGTCGAGACCCAGCAGATGCTCGACTACTGCGGCCAGCACGACATCGTCTCCGACGTCGAGGTCATTCCCATCCAGAAAATCAACGAGGCCTTCGAGCGCATGCTCAAGCAGGATGTGAAGTACCGCTTCGTCATCGACATGAGCTCGCTCAAATAACCGCGCGCAGGGCCGTGTTCGGAAAAGGGGGAGCGAGATGAGGGTGTCAGTGGCCCGCGCCGCATGGCATCATAGTCTCTGTCCCCATCCCCCACCGCAGGCCGAGGATTCCGATGAGTGAATTCAATCCATGGCGCGACACTCCCCGCAAATCGATCTTCATTGTTCTGCTCTCGGCCTTCCTTCTATTCACCACCGTCGGATTCGCCAACGACATCATGGCGATGGGGCTGCAACAAACCACCGAATTGGCGCTCAGCGCCTTCTTCGCCGGGCTGTTCGCTATCTTCTATGCGGTCGGCAGCATCTCTCTGCGAAAAAAATGGTACATGGCAGTTATCCCGATATTCGCGGCGGAGTATCTGACCATGTATTTCCTGGCCAATCACTTTCCCAATCGGCCCATGCCGGATTCGATCACGGGTGCCGAACTAGGTCGCATTCACGGTCGTCTCATCTTCGACAGCATCGCCACCATGGCCGTCGTCAGCCTGGGCTACGCAGGTTTCTTCTGGGTTTCGGTCCATGAGGCGCTTCGCTTTGTAAAAACGCGCACGGCAAACGTTCTCTTCGAAAGCGAAATGGCTGCGGCGCGCCAGATACAGCAGGTCCTGATTCCCAACCCCCACCAGTCGTTTCCTGGGTTTGCCGTGGAGTCCGTCTACACGCCCGCGCGCGAGGTCGGCGGCGATTTCTTTCAGATCATGCCCGTGGCCGAGGGAGACCTGCTGATCGTTGTCGGCGACGTCGCCGGCAAAGGGCTGCCCGCAGCCATGCTGGTGTCGCTGCTCATCGGATCGATTCGCGCCACTGCCGAAGAAACGCACGATCCCGCCATCCTGCTCGGAAAACTGCACAACCAGATCATCGGGCAGACTGCCGATGGATTCGCCACCGCGCTCGCGGCCTTCATCGCAGACGACGGATCTGTCACCCTCGCCAATGCCGGGCACTTATCGCCCTACCTCGACGGAAATGAAATCGATCTCCCCGGTGCGCTGCCTCTTGGAATCGGCGGCAGCAGACACTACGAAACTACCAGTGCGCATCTTAGCCCCGGCAGCCGCCTGACATTCCTCTCCGACGGCGTTGTTGAGGCGCAAAACCCCAATGGCGAATTGTTCGGATTCGATCGCGCCAAGGCGATCTCGAGAGAGCCCGCCGCGTCCATCGCCGAGGCGGCCGTCCAGTTCGGACAATCCGACGACATCACTGTCGTCACCGTCGAGCGTCGTCCGGCAAATTGATTTCGCCCTACCGCAGGTGCTGCTTACAATCGCACTACGGAGATTCTTGCTATGCCTTCCACGAAGCGCCGCTGCGCCTGGTCTCAAAACGATCCCCTGATGCAGGCCTATCACGACACCGAGTGGGGCGTGCCCGACCACGACAGCCGCTCGCTTTGGGAAACTCTCATGCTCGAAGGCTTGCAGGCCGGCCTCGCCTGGATCATCGTTCTGCGCAAACGCGACGCCTTCCGCAAAGCCTTTCGCAACTTCGATCCTCAAAAAATTGCCCGCCTCGGCGAAAAAGACATTGCCAAAATGCTCCTCAACCCCGGCATCATTCGCGCCCGCGCCAAAATCGAGGCCACCATCGCCGGTGCGCGCGTTTATCTCGACATGCAATCCAGCGGCCTCGCGTTCTCTGATTTCGCCTGGCAGTTCGTCGACGGCAAACCGATACAAAACACCGGCCCCATCCCCGCCTCGACGCCCCTCTCGCTCACCATCTCCAAAGAACTCAAGCGCCGCGGCTTCAAATTCGTTGGCCCCACCATCGTCTATGCCTGGATGCAGGCCGTCGGCCTCGTCAACGATCACGCCGCCGATTGCTTCCGCCGCAAACCCTGTGCGACTCCAAAGCGCAGCTCACCCCGCGCATAATGCGCGTCATTGCACCCGCGAATCAAAGTGCCCCGCGTCGATTTCCTTGGCGATATCACCCGCGGTCTCCTTCGAAAAAAGGCAGCCGTGTGCCGTCAGCACCGATTCATGCGAACCTTCCACCGTGCGCAGCAACTCCTTATACCGTTCCCGATCCAGCTTTCTGATCCCAACCAGCGCATAGCTCTTCGCACCCGCATCGCCGCTCGCAAACACTTTTTCAAGTGCCGCAAGTGCCTCCTGCGGTGACTGCGCCATGATCGTCTTGAACGCAATTTCCCCTTGCGACCTCCGGCCGGCAAAACCCACTCCGCCAAAGGCGAAGACCCCCGGCGACGACAGCGCCTGAGTCGCCGCGGCCAGCGAGTCCGCCGCCCACCCTGCAGGCGCCAGCATCATCAACACGATCGCAATCCAGCGTTTCATCCCATCTATCTTGACGCGAAAACCATTCATTCGTTGTGACTGGCCCCGGCCCGAGTGATCCCCGGCATTGCCCACGCGCCGTCTGCCGCCGTACCATTCCTCTGCCATCTGAAATCGTTTCCATAAGGAACCCCATCATGCGTATCTCCGCCTCCCTCGCCGTTGCCTTCGTCGCTGCCACCCTCCTCCAAAGTTCCGCCGCACCGCAGGTGCTCGCCCAATCGCCCGCAACAGCAAAGCCAGGCACACACGCTCAGTCCGCACAAAAGTCTCAGGCGCCGAAGGCGCAGTTGGCCCCACCGCAGGTGGCCCAGCTGCCCCCCATGGGCTGGAATAGCTGGAACTTCTTCGCCGGCAAAGTGACTGACAAAGATATTCGCGACTCCGCCGACCAGATCGTCGCCACCGGCATGCGCGACGCGGGCTACATCTACGTCAACATCGACGACACATGGGAGGGCGAGCGCGACGCCAACGGCGTGCTCCACACCAACTCCAAGTTCCCTGACATGCGAGCACTCGCTGACTACGTCCACTCCAAGGGCCTCAAGATCGGCATCTACTCCTCTCCCGGCCCCAAAACCTGCGCCGGCTACGAGGGCTCGCTCGGCCACGAACAGCAGGATGCCGACCTCTATGCATCCTGGGGCATCGACTACCTCAAATACGATCTCTGCTCCTTCATCCCCGCCGTCATGCAAAAGCAGGCCCCCGACGACCACGCTGAACAGATGCGCATCATGATCGCCGCCTACGACAAGATGGCCAAAGCTCTCAAGGCCACTGGCCGCCCCATCGTTCTCTCACTCTGCCAATACGGGTGGGACGCGCCCTGGGAGTGGGCGCCCGCGCTTGGCGGCAATCTCTGGCGCACCACCGGCGACATCCAGCCCCACTGGGATCGCGTCTACACCATCCTCGAGCAGCAGGAGGGCCTCGAAAAATACGCCGGCCCCGGCCACTGGAACGATCCCGACATGCTCGAGGTCGGCAACGGCAAGCTCTCTCTCGATGAAAATCGCGCTCACTTTTCCATGTGGGCCATGCTCGCCGCGCCTCTGCTCGCCGGCAACGACCTGCCCCACATGAAGCCCGAGATTCAGGCCATCCTCACCAATCGCGACGTCATCGCCATCGATCAGGATCGCCTCGGCCGCCAGGCCTCCCGCGCCTACGCCGACGGTGAAGTAGAAGTCTGGACCCGCCATCTCTCCGGCGGCGCGCTCGCCATCGCCGTCCTCGACGCCGGCGACAATCGCTACTCCTCCCACCCCTTCCATTTGAATCTGGCTCTGCTCGGCCTGCACGGACCTCAGCACGCTAAAGATCTATGGAGCGGTAAAGAAGTGGAACTCACCAACAACATGCCCATCGAGATCAACGGCCACGACGTCCTGCTCTACCGCATCGCCGCGCCCAAGTAGCCGCGCGCCCCATTGATCAGAACGACAGTCGGCGCCCCATCCATTCGCCGACTCTCTGGCGAAAGGGTGGGAGACCGCCGCGCACCCTCGCGATTTCCCCCTTGCTGCCGACCCCTGCTCATCCCCGGCCCACCAAATCCCCGCGTACCGCAAATTCCAGATCGATGAGTGCATTTTCGGAAAGACTGTAGTCCGAAGCCGTCAGCGTAAAGTCAACGCGACCAACAGAGAGCGGTGACCCTTGCACAACTTCAAAACACCACACGATTGCAGAAAATGCCTTAGCATAAACCCGTGCTCCGCCGCTTCCCGCCGCTCTCCGCGACCCTCGCTCTTGTGTCGATGCTCCTGATCCTTCCCGCCCTCGGCTGCCATAAGAAGCCTTTCGCCGTCGAGGTCGCCCCCGGCTTCACCGGCTACGTCCACATCTTTTGCGGGCCGACCATCGGCCTCCCCTCCGAGCCGGTGCGCGTCAATTCCGTCGGCGGAGCAGACCCGTCCCCCTGCCCCGGCGAAGACGTCGACGTCACCGTCCTGCGCGACGGCCAAACCGTACCCGCCTCCGCCGTCACTTGGGAGCGCTCCGGCGATGGATCCCCCGTCGCCCTCTCCTTCACCGTCAAGTAGCCTAAAAGCTCGCTCTTCAAATTCTTGTCAATAGGTAAACCCCAAAAATAATTTCCAAAATTTTCTAACCGTCTTGTTCTTTGCCACTTACAGCCAAAGATTTTTTGATCGATTTTGCGTATTAACTATTCGAAAAAGCGCACAATAAAACACTGGTCAAAAAAGGGCGGCGACACCGGACCTCCGGCTCGCCGCTTTTCTGTTTTTCGCTGACTCGCCGACTTGCTGGCTTGCCGGCTTGATGGGGAGAGACCCCACCCCCCCTAAATATTTGCAGTTTTCCACAGACAAATTGTTGTTTTTAGCTCAGTCGAACTCCGACTGATTCGGTCCGTCTTGCCGATTTTCGCCGACTCGCCGACTTGCCTATCGGCTGTTTCGCCGTCTTTGCCAAATCTTCGCCAAAATGCAGCGCTCGCCAAGACATTTGCTGATTCTAAACAGGTTATCGGAGGAGGACATGCACCCCTCCCCTACCCCCTTACGCGCTGTCTTCGCCTGTTCTGGGCGCGTCGCTGTTTCACTTCTTCACTGTTCATTGCTTCACTCGCATCACTTCTGCACTCAATTCACTGCTTCATCGGTACACTTCTTCAATGCTTCACCGTACTATTGCGCCGTGAGCCAATCTCCTTTTCCGATCCTGCAGGGCTTCGCTCCGCTCGAACACGAGAGCTTTGCAGCGCATCGCGACTTGGAGGCGCGCCTCAAGTCCACTCTGCGCGGCGATGTGCTCTTCGATCTCGGCTCCCGCGCGCTCTATGCCGCTGACGCTTCCAACTACCGCCAGCTTCCCATCGGCGTGGTCTATCCGCGCGACACCGCCGACGTCGAGGCTGCGTTAGCCGCTTGCCGCGCCACCGGGGCAGCCATCCTCGCCCGCGGAGCAGGCACGTCGCTCTCCGGCCAGTGCGCCAACGTCGCCGTTGTTTTCGATTTCTCTCGTTTCATGAACGCGCTCGGCTCCATCGACCCTGCGCAGAAGAGCGCGACCGTCCAGCCGGGAATCGTACTCGACCGCCTCCGCGAAGCAGCCGAGCAGCACCACCTCACGTTTGCGCCCGACCCGGCCACCCACTCTCGCTGCTCTATCGGCGGCATGATCGGCAACAACAGTTGCGGAGTGCACGGGCTGCTCGGAGGCAAAACCGTCGACAACGTCGAATCGCTCGACATCGTTCTTTACGACGGCACGCGCATGACCGTTGGACCCACCAGCGACGAACAACTCGCCGGCCTCATGCGCAGCGGCGGGCGCATCGGCGAAATTTACTCCGGCCTCGCCCGCATCCGCGATCACTACGCTGGTCTTGTGCGCGAGAAGTTTCCGCGCATCCCGCGCCGCGTCTCCGGCTACAACCTCGACGAATTGCTGCCCGAGAATGGCTTCAACGTCGCGCGCGCCCTCGTCGGCAGCGAGGGCACCTGCGCCACCGTGCTCTCTGCCACGCTCAATCTCACCGCCAGCCCGCCCTTCCGCGTGCTCACGGTGCTTGGCTTCTCAGATGGATTTGTCGCCGCCGATGCTGTCCCGCTCGCCCTCGAGCATGGCCCCATCGGCCTCGAGGGATTCGATCATCTGCTCGTCCAGTTCATGCGCCGCAAGGGCCTCGCGCTTCGAGAACTCGATCAGCTTCCGCCCGGCGTCGGCTTCCTGCTCGTCGAGATGGGCGCATGGACCGCCGAAGAAGCTCGCGCCAAGGCCGAGTCCGTCGCCCACGCCAGCCAGTCGTGGCCAGCCCCGCCCGCTGCCCACATCTGCACGCCCGAAGAGGCGGCCAGCGTCTGGTACGTGCGCGAGTCCGCCCTGGGTGCTGTCGTCTTCGTGCCCGGCGAGCCAGACCGTCACGAGGGCTGGGAAGATGCCGCCGTGCCGCCCGATAAGCTCGGTGCCTACCTGCGTTCGATCACGGCGCTGATGGCCGAGTACGGCTACACCTCGCCGCTCTATGGACACTACGGCGAAGGCTGCGTTCACATGCGCATCAACTTCGACTTCCGCACCGAGCCGGGCTTGCGCAAGTTCCGCGAATTCCTCGATCGCGCCACAGATGTCGTTCTCCAGTTCGGCGGATCGCTCAGTGGCGAGCACGGTGATGGACAGGCGCGCGCCGCGCTCCTGCCCAAGATGTTCGGTCCTGAGTTGATGCAGGCGTTCCGCGAGTTCAAGACGCTGTGGGATCCCGACAACCGCATGAATCCCGGCAAGCTCATTGATGCCGTGCGCGTCTACGATCCAATCGAGAACCTGCGTCAGGTGCCCTCAACCAACGGCCACTCACACGCCGAACCGGAGAAGCACTTCGCCTTTACCCGCGATAACGGCTCGCTCGAACACGCGGCCGAGCGCTGCGTTGGCGTCGGCGCTTGCCGCAAGGCTTCAGGCGGCGTCATGTGTCCGAGCTACCGCGCCACCGGCGAGGAGCAGCATTCCACTCGTGGCCGAGCCCGCCTTCTCTGGGAGATGCTCGCCGGCGCTCTTCGCACCGAAGGCTTCCGTAGCCAGGCCGTCCACGAAGCCCTCGACCTCTGCCTGAGTTGCAAGGCCTGCAAGTCCGAGTGCCCGGTGCAGGTCGACATGGCAGCCTACAAGTCGGAGTTCCTCGCGCAGCATTACAAGGGGCGCCTCCACCCCCTGCATCATTACGTCTTCGGCTACGCCGACAAACTCGCTCGCTGGGGCTCGCTCACGCCCGCGCTGACCAACGCGATCCTCACCGGCCCGCTCACCAGCCCGTTTATTAAGCGCATTGTCGGCATCGCTCCGCAGCGCGATCTTCCGCGCCTGGCGCCCATGCCCTACACAAAATCCAGAGTCGCTCATCCTGCCGCGATTTCCGGGCGTGAAGCGCGCTCCCCTGGACGGCAAATCCTCCTGTGGCCAGACACGTGGAACAACTACTACCATCCGCGGACACTTCATGCCGCTAAGACCGTATTGGCACGCGCTGGTTTTGGGGTAAAGACGCCGGAGGCGCACATCTGCTGCGGCCGCCCGCTCTACGACTTCGGCCTGCTCGACGCCGCACGATCTTATCTCTCGGGAGTACTTGATCGCATGGCGCCGCAGATCGATGCAGGCTTGCCGTTCATCTTTCTCGAACCAAGCTGCGCCAGCGTCTTCAAAGACGAGCTACTCGAACTCTTTCCTAAGGATGCCCGCGCCAATAAACTCAGCGGCCTCGTCTTCCTTCTCGCCGACTTCCTCGCCGACCACGCGCCCGACTTCGGCGCAGGATCGCTCACTGGTGCGCGCATCGCGCTGCACGGCCACTGCCATCACAAGGCGGTCTTCGGCGGACCCGCCAGCGAACTCGCCGTCCTGCGACGCGCTGGAGCAACCGTCGACTTCATCGAGGCCGGTTGTTGTGGCATGGCCGGGCCCTTCGGTTTCGAAGCCGGCAAGTTTGAAGTGTCAAAGACAATCGCCAACGACACACTTCTCCCTGCAGTCGCCGCCACGGCACCCGAGACCCTCATCGTCGCCGACGGCTTCAGTTGCCGCGAACAAATCGCGCAGCTCGGCCACAAGCACGCACTCCACTTCGCCGAAGTTCTGGAGTTGCACTCCGCATCCGGCGATTAGGAATCACTCGGCAATTCCGTCGCAGGCCACGCGGTCCGTCGCTGCGCTACCATAGACTTTCACCACCGAGGCCGCGCATGTTTGTTGTTGTCTGGCAGTTTGAGATTGCCGAAGAGAAGATCGCCGCATTTGAGGCAGCCTATGGGCCCGAGGGATCGTGGGCGCAGCTCTTTCGCATCTCGCCTGACTACCGCGGCACTGAGTTGCTGCGCGATGCCTACATTACCGGCAGCTATCTCACCATCGATCGCTGGGTAAGCGAAGAGGCTTTTCGCGCCTTTCGCAAGAGCCACGACGCCGATTACGAGACCCTGGACCGCGCCTGCGATGCCCTCACAAGCCGCGAAACCCGCATCGGCGCTTACACGGTTTGACCCGGTCACGTTGCTTCTCAACCATTGCTTGTGATGGCGGCTACACCTCTTTACTACTTTCCCTTTTTCTTCGCTATTTTCTGTGTCCTTTGCTGTCTCATCCTGCTACAATCCCCTCGAATCAACAGTAGCCGCCGCGTGTTTTCTGTCTCAACCAATGGGCCGCGCAAGGCGAGCAATTCATTGAAGGAGCATCGCCATGGCCGTCCTGGATGACCGCGCAAAAGCCGTAGAATTAGCACTTTCGCAGATCGAGAAGCAGTTTGGCAAAGGGTCCATTGTCCGCCTCGGCTCAAAAGAAGCCCTGCTCCCGATTGCGGTGATCTCGACCGGTTCCATCAGTTTCGACGCCGCGCTTGGAGTGGGCGGCATTCCGCGCGGCCGCGTCACCGAGGTCTTCGGCCCGGAGTCTTCAGGCAAAACCACGATCACCCTGCAAATCATTGCCGAGGCGCAGAAAATGGGAGGCTTGGCGGCCTTTGTTGACGCTGAACACGCCCTTGACCCGGGCTACGCCAAAAAGCTGGGCGTCGATGTAGATAACTTGCTGGTTTCTCAACCAGATAGTGGCGAACAGGCTCTCGAAATCACCGAGGCCCTGGTTCGCTCCGGCGCCATAGACGTGCTGGTTGTCGACTCGGTCGCCGCCCTCGTGCCCAAGGCCGAGCTCGACGGAGAAATGGGCGAATCTCACATGGGCTTGCAGGCCCGCCTCATGTCGCAGGCCCTGCGCAAGCTCACCGGCACAGTCTCCAAGTCGCGGACTGCGCTGATCTTCATCAATCAGATTCGGGAGAAGATCGGTGTCATGTTCGGCAATCCCGAAACCACCACCGGAGGCCGCGCTCTCAAGTTCTACTCGTCTGTCCGCATCGATATCCGCCGCATTGCCGCCGTCAAGGAAGGCGATGTCGTCGTCGGTTCCCACACCAAGGTCAAAATCGTCAAAAACAAGGTCGCAGCGCCGTTCCGCGAAGCCGAGTTCGACATTCTCTACGGCGAAGGAATCAGTCGCGAGGGCGACGTGCTCGACCTAGCCGTCACCCACAACATCGTCGAGAAGTCGGGCGCATGGTACAGCTATTCAGGCGAGCGCATCGGACAGGGCCGCGAAAACACCCGCAACTTCCTCAAGGAAAACAAGGACATTTACGCCAGGATGGACGCTGAGGTGCGCAAGAAACTGGGCATTGGCGCCGCCAAGGCCGATGTGCCCGAGGTGCCGGCCGCCGGACCCGCTGAAGCTAAAGAAGCCGTTCGCCCGCGCCGGGGATAGGAACTCGAAGTCTGTTGCCCGCGTACTGGTCTCCGAGGCTGTTTTGAATCGGTCAACGAACCTGCATTTGCCGCGCATCGATTGCCTTCGTCCGTCCGCCCATTTCGGTGGTACGTTTGGAAGGCGCATGACGATCATCGGGCGAAACCTATTTCAGATTCATATAGGGCTGATCTTCGTTTGGGCTGCGTTCGTCTGCGCAACGGCTCATTCGCTCGCCGCCCAACCTGCCAGTGCGACATCGGGAGTTGCCCCCGCTACTGCGACCGCCTCACCGAATGCCGTTTCTGCAATCGTCCATGGTTCTGTCAAGCTCGATGGCCCATGGCGCTTTGAGATTGGCGACGACCCGCGCTTCGCCGATCCCGCGTTAGACGACTCTCAATGGCGCCCAGTCACGCTCAGTCAGCCCCTCTCCAGCCAATACATCGAGTCGTATTCGGGATACGCCTGGTATCGTCTCCGTTTGCAGCCGCAGCAGATTGCGCAACTCAAAGCGGTCTCGCCGATCGATTCGCCGATCCTGCTTGTCTCGGGCAATTCGGTGGGCCAGATCGCTGTCTTTGTCAACGGAATTCAGTCTGGACAGACCCGC
>Ga0181537_10004102_pt1 | contig 12191 bp, 10 predicted proteins | sample PEATcosm2014_Bin_39_FD_119765 | JGI IMG/M metagenome (GOLD analysis project Ga0181537, IMG submission 119765) | Peatland microbial communities from MTU Mesocosm Facility, Houghton, MI, USA - PEATcosm2014_Bin23_10_metaG | ecosystem: Environmental > Terrestrial > Soil > Wetlands > Peat | place...
AGCCTGACCGGCAGTGCTTCGGGGAACTACACCCTGTCTGCAACAGGCGGCCTCGCCACTAATATTACTTCAGCTACATTGACGGTGGCTGCGGGCAATTATAGCAGAACCTATGGGTTGCCAAATCCAACCTTTGCCGTCAGCTACAGCGGTTTTGTCAATGGTGAAGGGACTAACATCTTAACCGGCGCCCCCGGGCTGAGCACCGCCGCGACCAATAGCAGCCCGCCCGGAGCGTATCCCGTTACGGTGACTGCCGGTACGTTGAGCGCAACCAACTACAACTTTGATTTGGTCAACGGAACATTAACGGTGCTTGCCCTGCCTCAGTTAAGCACTCTCGCTTTGAGTGGCGGCCAGCTTGCTTTTACCTGGCCAACGGTTGCGAACCAGACCTATGAATTTGAGACCACCACTAATCTCGATGCTGCTTCCTGGACTCCAGTGGGCAATCCAGTTATGGGAACAGGAAATCCCATTACTGTGACCAACACATCAGGAAGCTCACCACAACAGTACTTCCGATTGTTCATCACGCCATAGCGCTGGCCTGGAATAAATTTGAGCAGTCTGGAAATCAGGCCAAATTTATGGCCATCGCTGCCTCATTTTTAATTTTTCCTTTTCCTTTTTTAATTTCACAATGAGCCCATGTCCGAAGGACTCCGCATCAAAGACCAGCCGGCCAGCGAGCGCCCGCGCGAACGTCTCGCCGCGCATGGCGCCGATGCCCTGAGCCATGCCGAATTGATCGCCATCCTGCTGCGGACCGGCCTCAAAGGCACCAACGCCGTGGATGTCGCCAGGCAGTTGCTGGCCAAACACCAGACGCTCCAGGCCCTGGCGCGCGCGTCCCTGGCTGATTTGCAGAAAATCAAAGGCATTGGCCGGGACAAGGCCGTAACCCTCGCTGCGGCCTTCGCCCTCGCTCGCAAGATGGCTAAGGAACTTCAGAACGAATCGCCCGTCCTCGACAACCCCGAAAATGTCGTCCAATTGTTGCGCGACCAGAATCTGGTTAAAAACAGTGAGACTCTCCAGGTGCTGCTGCTCAACACGCGTTATAAGTTGATCCGTGTCGAAGATATTTCCCACGGCACGCGCGATACCATCCTCGTGGACCCCGGCGCGGTTTTTAAAAAGGCCATCGAAGCCGCGGCGTCAGCCATTGTCCTGGTCCATAATCATCCCAGCGGCGATCCCGCGCCGAGCGATGCCGACATAAAAACGACCCGCGATTTAATCCGCGCTGGAAAACTTTTGAAGATCGAAGTCCTTGATCACGTTATCATCGGCCGCCCCACCGCCGACCGTCCCAAGGATTACGCCTCCCTTCGCGAACTGGGCCATTGCGCGGTGTGAACTGGCCTCAGCTCTTCTTTTTGGAAGGGCGCTTTTCGTGGTAAAGCAAAAACTCGGAGATATTGTGATGTTCCGCATGACGGGCCACACATTCCGCCGTCAGTTGCGCATAACCGCCCCGCAGGCTGGTATCGGCGCCCGCGGCAACGAGCGCCCGAACTATCGGAAAAAAGCCGCCGCGCGCCGCCAGCGTCAGCGGGATTTCATACGTCTCGTAATCGCCATGCACGTCCGGGTCAGCGCCGGCCTGCAAAAGGATTTGGGCTGATTTAGTGTGGCCATCCCGGACCGCATACATCAGCGCCGTATAACGCTGTGACGATTGCAGCTCCAGGTTTGCCTTGCGCTCGACCAGCAGCCGCACCACTTCATCCTGTCCTTTCATGGCGGCATACATCAGGGCCGTCGTGCCGTACTGGTCCTGGGCGTCAATGTCCGCCGGCGATTCCAGAAGCTGGGCGACGAAGTCTGAATCTCCATTATACGCCGCGGCCATCAATTCGGTCTGGCCGCTTTCTGAGTTAAAGGGATACGCCGGCATGGGTTTAATTTAATCGCTCCCACGCGGACAGCAACGAATTTTGTTCCGTTCCTTGCGAAAATTCCTTACAACGGTCGGGACACATGGCCACGCTCGTTTTTGACATCGAAACTTCCGCGTTGCCTCTCGATAATTTCGACGAGGCCCAGCAGGAATATCTCTTCCGCGAATGCGAAAAAATCGCCGATGAAACCGCACGCGAAGCGCGCCGCACCGAGTTGCGCCACATGTGCAACCTCTGGCCCTTCACGTCGCAAGTTGTCTGCATCGCCATGCTCAACGCCGAGACCAACCGCGGCCAATCCCTTTTTATCGCCGAAGATGACGAAGAACCGGATGAGTCTGCTCCAGTGAAATTCATTGCTTGTGCCGATGAAGCCGAGTTGCTCACGCAATTCTGGGACGCCGCGAAAAAGTTCGATAACGTCGTCACCTTCAACGGGCGCGGCTTCGATGTGCCCTTCATTTACCTCCGCTCGGCGATTTTGAACGTGCCCATTTCCAAAAAGAATTGGCTCGGCTATCGCTACGCGACCGAACCCCATTGCGACCTCGCCGAGCAATTGACCTTTTACAGCGTGAGCGGGCGCGATGGCGCGGCCCGGCGCTTCAACCTGGATTTTTACTGCAAATCCTTCGGCATCGAGTCTCCCAAAAGCCACGGCGTTACCGGCATGGACGTCAACACGCTCATGGCCGAGAAAAAGTTCCGCGAAATCGCCGAATACTGCCTGCGCGACGTAAAAGCCACCGTGGATCTCTACAAAATCTGGAAGGACCGGCTGGCGGGGATAAAATAAAGTCCCGCAGAATCACTTTACCGCCTGTCGCACAAAATAAAATACGAGGCAATAAATCGTAAAATCCGCCGCCACGTGCGCCAGCCAGCAGGCCGCCATGCCTTTGGATTTCCGCCGGATTGTCCCCAGCATCAATCCATAAACGAATACCATCAGGCAGCCGATTATTCCGTTGGGAAACCCGTTGCGGTAATGCGCCACGGCAAACGACGCCGCTTGTATCACAATTGATAAAACTCCGGGGCCAAATGTGCCATCCAGCGCCTGCATCATCACGCCGCGCCAGGTGATTTCCTCCAGCGCCGCGTTAAACGTGCAAAATAACAGCCCAAACACCAATATCATTGCCACAGGTTGATTCGGTATCAGGCTGGAATAGCGCGACAAGTCCGGACTTAATACTTTGACCCAAACGATCAGGGCAATGCTCGAAACGACAATAGTTGCCACAATCAAAAACCAAATCAGCCAACCGAACTTTCCTATGCGCACCCAGGCGGCGGATTGCCTCAGCGGCGCGATGACTATGACCGTGTAACCGTAGAGCAACAACAGCGTCAATTGACTGAACGGATAGTTCGGAAAATGCGGAAACCAATTGATCAGAAAATAAAAAACCAGGAAGATATTGAAATGGACGACATACAAGCTCCGGCTGGCAATCGCCAGGGGCAGGATTAAAAGAACCATTGGCAAGAGCAGCGATGTCCCATTGGCCAGGGCATGCGTTTCCGACAGTCCCAAAATAACCATCAGGCAGAGCAACAGGAAAGCGGCCGCGCCGGAAGATTTCGGCGGATCGGCGATCGACCCTCTCTGCGTACTCATGCAGTCAGTGTAGGTCCCGCCTTACCTATGACAAGACATTGAGGAAAAAGCTCCCTCGTCCCCATCGGGTGAGCGGGCTTCGCAACTGCATGGCCACTCTGGGCCAATGCGAATATTTCTCTTCTGGCAAATTTCAGAATTTCATTTAAGTTGGCCGGATAATTATGACTGATCCGCGTTATACGAAACTGGCCAAGCTTCTCGTCAATTATTCCTGCGAGATCAAAAAGGGCGACCGCGCCCTGCTGGACATGATTGACGTGCCCGATGAATTTTCCATTGAACTCGTCCGCGCCGTGCGGGCTGCCGGCGGTACGCCCTTCGTCGAGGCACGCCATACGCGTCTGTCCCGCGAAATTCTCAAGGACATCACCCAGCCGCAGGCCGAGCAAATCCGCGACATCGAGATGTTCCGCATGAAAAAAATGCAGGCGTACATCGCCATTCGCGGCAGCGCCAATGCCAGCGAAAATTCCGACGTGCCCAGCGACCAAATGCAGCTTTACTCCCGGATTATCCGACCGGTGCAGGATTATCGCGTCAACAAGACCCGCTGGGTCGTGTTGCGCTGGCCCACCCCCAGCATGGCCCAGGCTGCGAGCATGAGCACCGAGGCCTTTGAGAATCTATATTTCGACGTCTGCACGATGGATTACGCCAAAATGGGCCGCGCCATGGCGCCGCTGGAACGCCGCATGAAACGCGCGGACAAAGTTCACCTCAAAGCCCCCGGCACCGATTTAACCTTCAGCATCAAAGGCATCGGCGCCAAAATGTGCAAAGGCGACCGCAATATCCCTGACGGTGAGGTTTTTTCCTGCCCCGTCAAAAACTCCGTAAACGGCGTAATCCAATTCAACACGCCCACGCTTTATGCGGGGACCAAGTTTGAGAATGTCCGGCTTGAATTAAAGGACGGTAAAATTGTGGACGCCAGTGCCAACAACACCAAACGGCTCAACGAGATTCTCGACACCGATGCCGGGGCGCGTTACATCGGCGAATTTTCCCTCGGCTTCAATCCCTTCATCCTTAATCCCATGTGCGATATTTTGTTCGATGAAAAAATCGCCGGCTCACTGCACTTTACGCCCGGCCAGGCCTACGAGGATTGCGGCAACGGCAATCGCAGCGCCATCCATTGGGACATGGTGCTCATCCAGCGCAAGGAATGGGGCGGGGGAGAAGTGTGGTTCGACGGCGAACTCATCCGCAAAGACGGCATCTTCCTGCCCGCGGATTTGAAAGCCCTGAACCCGGCGAATTTGAAGTAACGCCTGACTTAAACGAAAATCGTCTGGTCACGGCTGGGGCCGACGGACGCGATAAAAAGCTTCGCATTGCTCAATTCCGCGATGGCTTTCAAATACGCCCGCGCTTTGGCCGCCAGTTGCTTCCAGGAATGCGCCTTGTCTGTTGGCGTATTCCAGCCCTCAAACTCCACATAGATCGGTTTGCACTCGCCGAGGACTTGCGCGTCATTCGGAACAAAATCATAACGCTCCTTGCCGTGCTGGTAAGCGACGCAAACTTTAATGGTTTCGAGCGTGTCGAGGCCGTCGAGGTTCGTCACCGCCAGGTCATCAATCCCATTAACCATCGCCGCATGGCGCGTGGCAACGGAATCGAACCAGCCGCAGCGGCGTGCGCGTCCGGTTGTGGCGCCAAATTCGCGTCCCATGCCGTGCAGCAAGTCGGAGATTTCATGGTTTTCACTTGGCAATGGTCCTTCGCCCACACGGGTTGTATAAGCCTTCATGACCCCCACGACGCGGTCCATGCGGTGCGGCGGTACGCCCGAACCGGTGCAGGCCCCGCCGGCGGTCGTATTGGAAGACGTAACAAATGGATAGGTGCCGTGGTCAATATCCAGGAACGTGCCCTGCGCGCCTTCGAACAAAATATCGGCGTTCTTCTGCATCGCGTGGTGCAAAAGAACCACCGTGTTTTGGACAAACGGCTTTAAATACTTTCCGGCGGTATTGTAATCCGCGTAAACCTTTTTGAAGGAAAGCGTCTTGGCGCCCAAAGAAGAAAGAACCGCATTGTTCTCTTTGATCCGCTGCGAAAGCTTTTCTTCGAGCCGGGCAGGATCAATCAAATCGTTCACCCGCAGGCCCACGCGCGCAGCCTTGTCGCCATAGGCAGGGCCGATGCCGCGCTTGGTGGTGCCGATCTTGTTTTTGCCCTTGAGGACTTCGCGCTGGGCGTCCAGTTCGCGGTGATAGGGCAGGACGAGGTGCGCCGTCTCGCTTAATACAAAATTGTCCGGGCTGACTTTGACTTTAATTTTCTTAAGGCCTTCCAGCTCGCTGACGAGGCCAATGGGGTCCACGACGACGCCGTTGCCGATGACACACAACTTGTTTTTGCGCAGGATGCCCGACGGCACGAGATGCAGGACGTATTTATCTTTCCCGATGAAAACGGTGTGCCCGGCGTTGTTGCCGCCGGCGTAGCGGACGACGATGTCCGCCTTTTCGGTAAGCACGTCAATGATTTTGCCTTTGCCTTCGTCGCCCCATTGGGCTCCGACCAGAATCGTGTTCATAATTTTTCGTTCGCAATATCCGCAACACAGTCGTTGGGACTCAAATTTCATGGTAGGGCCGCGCTGCTGCGCGGCCGCAGACGACCAGCAGGTCGTCCCTGCCACCACTCACGCCGTCCGACAATTCAGTATCGCGTGACGACAATAAAAATCCCCGAACCGTCGTTCGGGGTAAAGCGCGTGGTCTTTACCGGAAGAAAGTAGGAAGACAGTAAGGCAGTGTCAATGCTGCAAAAAAGATTTGTCTCAGCTTGGTTTGCGCCCTCGAAAATCGTCCATCAATTTCAGAATACCCTCGCGGATTTCAAATAATTCCTTGCGCGCACTGGAAATTGTTCTAACCGTCAAAAACTTTTTGGTAGCAACGGCCTCAAGCCCGGCCTGCGATTTATGCAGGTGATCCAGCGACCGTTTCAGGCACGCGACCATGAAGGCGCCATCAGAATAACCACAACCTCCGGCAAAGCCATTGAGGGCTCCAGCGAGTTTAGCTGCGGTGGTTTGAAACTCAAAAATGAATTGATTCAAAGCCTTCTCTGCCAGCTTTTCCATGCCAGCTTTCCTGGCCTGCTTCCAGAATTTACGCGCACCCTCGGAGCATCGATGTTGTAACGGGTGAGCAATACCGCCGTTCTTTGTGCGAATCCAATCAATACCTTCACGGTCTGGTTCGGGTTCTGGCGGCGGGCCGTTAAGAGCTTCCTCACATGCGTGGTTCATTTCTTCAACCTTTTCTCGCTGCGCCTCGGCTTCTTCCTCCGTCAACTCTTGCGTCCAACCCATTTCCTGTGCGATTTTTTCCTGGCCCTCGTCCGAGTCGCCGTATTTTTCAAGCAGCTCCATGTATTTGGTAGTACGGGCATCGGATTCCTTCAAAAACTTTTCATAATCATGCTCGTCCCATTTTTCTTCCGGGTCCTTTTGCCTCCGTTGATGCCGCTCGATTGCCTCGCCAAGTTTATGCAAGAATCTATTCATGCCGTCATCGGCCAGTTTCGCGCGTTGGCAATTTTCCTCCGGCGTCATCCGCCATTCTGGTTCGGAAATTTCCAAAAAATAATCTGTGCTTTCGATCACCACTCGACCGTTAAAGTCGCTAAACCATTCGATATACAGGCAATTGGCCATATGTTCCGGCGGTTTTTCGCCGCGTTTGCACATCATATAGGCCTTTTCAGTTGGGATGTCGAAGACGCGTACCTTGCGTGAGGCCGTAATGTCGCCAATCGTACCGCGCTGAATGGCACGGAGCGAATTCAGTTCCGGATGTGCCACACGTTCTTGCGGATTCGTGAAATTGAGCAAGCAACCCGCGAGATCGGGCCAGGCATTGCCTTCGAGTTCAAGTATCACCGGTTTGGCCTGGCCTTCCAGCCAGATTTTGCCGCGCACAGTTCCCTTGACGCGATTGTCAATCTCGCCGCGAACGACACTGTCATGGATGCGAAAAGCCATGGTAATGATTTACGAAAAAAAATATTCTGGTTAAATTCCCAATTTCTTCAAGCGGTTTTTGGCTTTTGTCCGCAAATCTTGCATTTCGTCCATAAATATTTATAGGTAGTGACGAACACTCGAGCCATTTGGGATTTGAGCGACTTGGGAAGTCGCGAAAAGGATTTACGAAGTAAAGGCCTTTAGGCCGACTGAGCGGGAGCGAAGGAGCCCAATGCGAGAGGAACAGGTTCCGCCCTGTCGGAACATGGGTCGCCTTGCGACCGAGCGAGCGGGCGCGAGCGAGTCAACAAAAGCTGACATCCTCAGCATGAACACTGTGTCTGTAGAGAAGATTGAACCATGCCAAACAAACGGTTCTAGCAGGAACTTCACATATTGCTTAACACGATAATCCCGCCAAGATAATTCCAAATACGTGTTGGCGCATCCGCGCGTGCTGTTCAGTATCGCGGTTGCGATGAAGGCGGCAGGAATTGTATCGATAGAATATTTGTAGGTTCACAATTATAAGTATTTATGTATAATGAAGGTCACATGGATTTTGATCTCAAGAATCTACTTGTGCCTCTCACGTCTTCCTCTTGGTGGGAGAAAGCATATGGAGCATATGCGCGTGGGCTAAACCTAAACAATAATGAATCAGTAATGGTTCTTTACAACGCCGATGTGGACGGATTTGCCGCGAGCTTTTTCGTTTATAGGTATTTGTTGGCATCAAATAAAATTCAGACCAATCAATTTCAGTCGCGGCCTGTCTGGAACTATGAATACGACTTTCAATGGATTCCACAATTCGTAGAGCAAACCAAACCAGATTTGGTCGTTTGTGTCGACATTCCAATCATTCAGGAACCAAATGTTCTTAATGCGGTGCAAAAAAAGTGCAGAATAGTTATTTATGATCATCATGTTGTTCCTCCAAATGCAGAAATCCCGCCCGATAAAACACTATTCTTGAATTCTCGCACATTGAGTGGTTCAAACGAAGATCATCCGGCCAGCGCCTTCAGCGCTGCTGCTGCAAATCAGATTGGCTCGCTGTCCATACGCGATTTGCCAATATTGGCCACAGGCTTAAGGGGTGATTGGGCATTAAAGAAATATCCAGAGTTTGCAGAACAACTTGAGAAGCTACTCCCCGGGTTCATAACCGCGTGTAATCAATATTTGTATTTTTGGAACGAGGCAAATTTTATCAACCTTGACGAAGGGACTGATATTCCAGGTCTCGTCGGCCTTCGTGGAAAGAATCTGGACTATGGCCTCGTCGCTTCTGAGCAAAATCATGTTCAGGGTTTTACTTAAAGCTATTTCTCCGCGAGCAGCAAAACTGAAAAAAAGGCATTTGACCAAATTGATAACGCGACATATGCCGACCATGCGCCTGAAGCAGTCAAGGCCGCTTTAAAAGTAAACTTTGCAAATAGAGGCAAGAGATACCACTTTGAAAGTTTAAACGACCGAATAACATTGGGCGACGAGATTATTGATTGGGTGTATCAAAATACTGTGCCACAGCCTCCGAATTAATAATTGAATAGTTTATCTGCAACAGACTATGCGTGTGATGGCTAATATGAAAAGTTTTGTCATAGCGGTTTGGACGGCGCTAGCGTTAGCGCTCGTTGAATTTGTTACCTGCATTATTGTTGGGGCAGGACTTTACCTAATCCAGTGCCAGCTTCTCCGCTTTCCAGGTTTTTTTGGTGATAACCCTTTCCAGACGATCTGGAGCGATAACATACAAATTTTGGTGATGAGAATCGGCTGTGGCTCTGTTCTTTCCACAGCGATTGTTTTATTTCTGATACATTTTTGGCCACGCTCATACCATTGGGCCGTCTTGGGCGTTATCAATGTGTCTGTGTTGTTGCTGATGGCTGCCGTATGTAATTTATTTTTTGTTGGTCTATTCAGAATGTTTTTTGATTTCGATTCTACGCTCTATCGAAACCCGCAGCAAATTCTTACGCTAGTATGTTTTTTTAGTCCTTTGTTGGTCTCGAAATTGAGATTGGGAACCATGTTGCCGAATCTTGTTTCGTACAAAGCAGTTCACGGCAAATAGAAAATGACCGAGTTGCTTGATTTGATACTAGGGGCTTTGCGCAAAAATGCCAGAAAGCGTCCATTAAAGGGTTCGTTTTGAGTGTAAGCGTCACGCCAAGTGCCTCTTGACAGTGCAAGTGTAACGGGTCATAAGCATCATACTTTTTAAGAGGCTGTCGGACTTAGACTGGAGTTTTGAATGTGAACGTGCTGGGTTGGCTGGGATTGCATGAGGGCAAGGACCCATTGTGGCGTTAAATTTCTTCGCCGCCACAGTGCTCACCACCGAAAACCAAAAGCCCTGGGCTCGTTACGCCGACATCAGCAGGTGCAACAGCCTTTTTAGATTGAATGCGGCACTTACCAAGGTCCATTCGTTCGCAACCGCCTCTTTCCCTCTCTGTAAAAATCTTCTGAACCCCATTGCGTGCTTGATTATGCCAAATACTGGCTCCACTGAACAACTCCGTGAGGCAATAAGTTCCCTGCCTCGCGATGATCCAAGTTCCTCCATCCGCTTGAGCTTGAGCGCTCGCGTTCGTTGCCGTTGTCGGCTTTGATAATGTTTTGTCGATACCCGATGCGGATCCTTAATGTGCGCACGCGTGCGCCACACGCGTGTGTGTTCTTTGACATACTTTCTGTAGGAGACGATGTAAGGAGTCTCTGACTTTGCCGGACTGCGGGTTATCTCAACCCGCAGCAGCATCGAACCCCGCGAGGTCTGGGAGTGGGGATCTTAGGAAAAAATTTCCAAACGAACCCATCCTGAAAATTCTTAAGTCTTTGTCCATTAACAACAAATACCAAAAAATGAATTCCCGCCTTGCAAATAGCAAACCCAGTCAGCCGTCACTGCACCAACAGGAATGTAGCGGATGTAGCTTTTCGTGTAGCCGAAATGTAGCGGGTTAAATCACTCAAGCTCAACGATGTAGCGGATGTTACCGGTTTTCCCACTTACTCATCTTTTGCTACATAGAGCCAGATGAAACGTTCTGGCGTTCGGTCTAACCAAGTCCAGCCTAGTCTAGCAGTTTTCAGGAAAAAATTATTTTCTTCTGAAAACTTGGTGCCTTGGTGGTTAAAAACAAGGCGTGACGCCCGTCCTACGAAATCCCCAACTTGTTAAACCGGTTCTTCACTTCCTTAAAATGAAAATCCAGCGAGCACAGTTTCTCCAATTCACCTTTGGCAAAGTGCCTGGAGACCTCCGGATCGGCCTTGAGGACTTCCACGAAGTTGGCGTCGTCGCGTCCCCCGTGCTTGACCTCCCACGTCTTCATCGCGGCGCGCTGGACCAGTTCATAGGCGGCCTCTCGCGTCAGGCCCTTCTTGATGAGAGCCAGCAGGACCGTCTGCGAGTTCCACATGCCCAGGCTCAGTCCCAGGTTGCGTTTCATGTTTTCGGGATACACCAGCAAACCGGTCATCAGGCGCGTCAAAAGCGAAAACATATAGTCCAGCAGCGTGCAGGAATCCGGGAAGATGATACGCTCGACGGAAGAATGCGAAATATCGCGCTCGTGCCACAAGGCAACATTTTCCAGCGCGGCGATGGCATTGCCCCGCAGGACGCGCGCAAGGCCCGTCAGGCGTTCCCAGGTGATGGGATTGCGCTTGTGCGGCATGGCGCTGGAACCTTTCTGGCCTTTCGTAAACGGTTCCTCGGCCTCGAGAACTTCCGTGCGCTGAAGATGGCGAAATTCCACCGCCCAGCGCTCAATACTCGCGCCAACGAGCGCCAGCACGAGTTGAAACTCCGCATGGATGTCGCGTTGCACAACCTGCGTCGCGATGGGGGCAGGGGACAGGCCCAGCTTTTTGCAAACAAATTCCTCCACGCTCGGCGAGAGGTGCGCACTGGTGCCCACAGCCCCGGAAACTTTCCCGACGGCGACAACCTCCCGCGCGCGTTCGAGTCGTTCCAGCGCGCGTTTAAATTCATCATACATGAGCGCAAGCTTGAGGCCAAAAGTCGTAGGCTCGGCATGGATGCCATGGCTGCGGCCAATCCCCGCCGTGAACTGATGTTCTTTGGCGCGCGCCGCAATGACGGGCAGCAGTTGTTTGACGTCGGCGATAAGGATTTCCGCGCTTTGCTTCATCTGCAAAGCCAGGGCGGTATCCCCAACGTCGCTGCTGGTCAGGCCAAAATGGAACCACCGAGAAGCGCTGTCGTTGATCTTTTCAGCGACCGCGGTGGTAAAGCCAATGACGTCGTGGTTGAGCGTCTTTTCGAGCTCCTTTTGGCGTTCGACGAGCCCCTTCAAATCGGCGAACCATTGGTCTGCGCCTGCTTTAATCTTCTGGAAATCCTTTTTTGGAACCACGCCTTCGGTGACCAGCGCCTCCGACGCGAGCAATTCGATTTGCAGCCAGATCTTGAGTTTGTTTTCGTCCGACCAAATCGCCCGCATCTCAGGGCGGGAATAGCGCGTAATCATGGATCAATTAAAAAGGAAATACGCCGAATTAAAAAGCAGAAATCCCAACTGGTGCTACGGCGGCTTTTTACTGCACTTAGTGCTTATTCATCCGCGAACGGGCTTTTTCGAGGATTTCCCTTTCATGCGCCGTCAGGCTTTGGATGCCATGCGCG
>Ga0181537_10004103_pt1 | contig 12186 bp, 7 predicted proteins | sample PEATcosm2014_Bin_39_FD_119765 | JGI IMG/M metagenome (GOLD analysis project Ga0181537, IMG submission 119765) | Peatland microbial communities from MTU Mesocosm Facility, Houghton, MI, USA - PEATcosm2014_Bin23_10_metaG | ecosystem: Environmental > Terrestrial > Soil > Wetlands > Peat | place...
CCTGGAGTTCCGTCATCCGGGCGATGCAGCGGAGGGTCTCCGGTTTATTGCCTACGCAGGCTGCGGCGTATGCGAGCGTGGACTCCGTGGCGGGCACATTGGGGTAGGTTCTTTCCAGCCAGTCGGCTTCGGTTCTGGCCGTGGCGCAGTCGCGCTCTTCGATGGACATGACAACGGTGAGGGCATGGGCGCCGAGGAAGTCAGGGCGAAGCTGCAGCATTCGCTGGAGAACCTGCTTCTGGCCGGATACATTGCGCTCGAAGTTGTAAGCGAAGAACTCATCGAACGGCGGTATAACCGCAAGCGGGTTCTGTTCCGCGGCGAGATGGAACTGACGATGGGCCTCGCTGAACTGGCCGCGCGTGGTCAGGGCCCAGGCATATCGAGCGCGAGCGTCGGAACCCGCACCCAGCTCGATCGCACGGCGAAACTCCGATTCGGCCTGGGGCCAGTTCCAATCCCAGATGTAGGCGACGTCCGCGAGCAGGGTGTGGGCCTCCCCCAGACTAGGGTCGAGTTCGAGGGCCTTCTGCGCAGTTTGCCGAATACGCGGGATGCTCTCCTGATGAGTTACCGCGGTTAGGGACGTTGCGACCAGTTCCGCTCTGCCGATGCCCAGCCACGCGAGGGCGAAGTTGGGATCGACGGCGACGGCCTGGTCGAACAAACTGATCGCCTTGATGACCGAGGCAGGCGTGTTGAGGTAGAGCTGGTACTCACCCTGCAGGTAGAGATCGTGAGCCTGCGGATTAGCGGTAGGCTCGCGGATGGCCGGAGTCGAGCCGCCGCGGACTTGCTGGATGGCAGCAGTAATGGAGTTGGCGACCTGTTCCTGAAGGGTGAGGAGGTTGTTGGACTCCGTTTCGAAGGAGTGTGACCACAGATGATAACCGTCGGTGGTGCGGTTCAACTGGGCGGTGATGCGGACCTGGTCGCCCTGACGAGTGAAGCTGCCTTCGAGCACGGCATCGACGCCGAGCTGGCGGCCGATGTCGCGGACGTCTTCGCCCTTGCCCTTGAAGGCGAAGGCGGAGGTGCGGGCAACCACGCGGAGATCGCGCCATTGGGCCAGGTCGTTGGTAAGCTCTTCGGTCATGCCGTCGGCGATGTATTCGTCCTTGTGGTCGGGAGAATAGTCTTCGAAGGGCAGGACGACAATGGCGTTGATGGGCTGCTTGAGCGTTGGCGGGGGCAAGTGCTTCCAAAAGATCAGACCGGCGGCGATGGCGACGAGGATAGGCACGGTGAGGATGAGCACGAAGCGGAGGCCGTGGCGCGGGGACGGCGGTGGAGTCACCAGTTGCGGCGAGTCCGAAGGTTCCGGAGCAATGACCTTGTCGCGAAACTCAAAGCTGGCGACGTAACTGCGCGGCGGGAAGTCGATGGCAATCGGGTCGCGCAGGCCTTCCTCGGAGTAATAGTCCTTCAGTCGCTTGCGTAGGCGGCTGAATTCGGTGCGAACGACGGATTCTATACGCGGGTCGAAGGACGAAGGTCTGCCGAAGACTTCGAGCCCGATGGCGTACTCGTTGATCTTGTCGGCATCGCCGGCAAGAGTGTGCTGGACGAGATACTGCAGAAGCTGGCCGCGCCGGCTGGCGGCCGCGAACTGAGGATTCGCCAGCAGCAGAGCCAGGTAAGCACGAATCTCCCCGGAGCGCGAATCGGGAGCGTGGGGGGATGTTTGGGTTTCGACAGGGCCCGGCATCGTGGCCTCTTCCGCGGGAGGTGATCGATTTTAACATGCGCGGAAGAGGGTGACGCCATTGCGTGTGACGGGAACCGGCGAGCGGCAGTTTAGGACGAGCTGCTCCGTAGATCGTCCATCGATGAGCGCCTATGGGTGCGCCTGCGGCGAACCGCGGTGGCCAGGCCAAGCATGCCGGTTCCAAGCAGCGCTAAAGAGCTTGGCTCCGGGACAGCGCTCGCAACCGTGGGCTGAGTCAGAAACACGCCCGAGTCGGAAGTGTATGTGACATCCGATGGGAGATCGAAGCTCACGGCGCCGGTGTTCGAGTAGTCGCAGGACGCTGCACCCGCGCATTCGGCGTGCAACTCCATTGCAATCGGAACGATGGAGCTGGCCCCTTCGAGTTGATAGACGCCCTGGAAGATGAGACTGTCCGGTGTGTCCGAGACGATGGTGCTGGAGACCCACCCGGAGTTGTTGATGTTGCTGATGGGCTGATCGGCGGTATCCAGGTCGTAGTCAATGATCGCTCCCCCCAGCAGCAACTCCTCGATGGTCTCGGCGCCTCCACCATCGGCGGTGTCATACGAAAGACTGCCGTCCACTGTAAAGGTGACGTCTATGTCGGTTAGCGTAGTACTGCTCGCCCCGGCCACGTTAAAGGTGAGATCGTCCCTCAGAATTGCAGTCGCCGCCGTGTTCGACCCCAGGTAGGCATTCACCTGCGTGGGAAATGCGGAGATACCCACCGAGCCGGTTGCCAGATTGCCTCTGGCCATTGCCGACCCGGTCACTACGCCGGCCATTGTGGTCTGCGTTGTCGAGACGTTGACCTGTGCCGCAGTCAGGCCGGGGGCGGTGGGATAGCTGTTCGTTGTACCGCTTCCCGCTTCGTCGTTTTCTGAACCGCCATTGATGGTGTCGTAGGTCGACGTCCCAACATAATTACCGGCGCTATTCGAGTATGCGGTCAGATTCAGGTAGTCGATCGCGCTGGCAAAGGTTGGACTTGCAGGGCAAATGGCGAGAATGACCGCCGCCAATACGGCGCGCGGAGGAAGGTCACGGGTCCTGCGGCCAACTGCGTGGGGTTGGTTCATTTCGATCTCCAGGACAGATTGAATTTCGGCGGCACTCAATCCGAGGGAGTTTTCTGAAAGCTGATCGGCCAGACCTGGCCGCCGTTGGAGGCGAGTGTCGCGCGAGTTCGGCCAGCGACGCTAGTCGCAACAGGTTACTGTAACGTCGCAAGTGAGCATTTTGTTTGGATTAGGGGCAATCGGGGGACTTGATACCTATTCGCTGCGGCGACTCCGCGCGTCCCCTCGTCATCCGGGACTCCGTCAAAAAGCTGTCAACCCCCCTCGGCTGTGCAAAAGCCGTCCACAATGCACAATCCAGGGAAGATCAAAGATCCCGCGCTATAGCAGATGAGTTACCCTCCATTTGCTATACTTAAGGTATTGGAAGTAAAGAGAGAAGACCCGGCCACCCGGGTCTTTCGCCGTTAAGGAGCCAGCCGACACTCAGGTCGCCATCTCCTCAACGTCGTCATTCCGGACAAAACCCAGAATCTCCGCCAGCGCTAGCGCCGTCATTCTGGACAAAGTCCAGAATCTCCGCCGGCACTAACGCCGTCATTCTGGAGCGAAGCTCCAGAATCTCCGTATTTGTCTTTGAGATTCACCGCCCTGTCCGGACTGCTCCGGACCTCGATCCGCATCTAACCCCTGTCGATCGGGTATTTTAGGCATGCAGGGGGGAGGGGGGTACCCCCCCCGTAGAGTAGTACAGTAGAAGCGGTTCAGCGTCTTTCTCGCCTAGGCCCCGGCGTAGTCCTCGCGCATCGGCGTAAAGATGTCGAGCACCTCGGAGTCCGCCAGCGCCGAAGCCTGATGTTCGACGCCGCCGGGAACGAGGAAGCAGTCACCGGATTTCGCCTCAAACACTCCGCCCGGATGCTCGAAACGGATGCCGCCGCTGACGATGTATACCATCTGCTCGTGAGGATGGCTGTGGCGCGTTCCCACCCAGCCCTTCTGCATCGTATGCCGCACCATCATCATGGCCGGGCTGTAGGACATCACCTGGCGGCGCAGTCCCGGCTCCGGCGTTGACATTGCTTCACTGCTCGAAGGGATAACCTGGATCGCTTTCAAAGTCACGCTTGTTCCTTTGATTTGAGTAGACGGTGCTCCAGCCGAGTCTAGTTCGCGCTGACGGTCAGCGTATACGTGGCCGAATGGACCAGAAAGCCGTCCGTCGCGGTCACCGTGACGGTGTAGGTGCCTGGCCCGGTGTACGCAGAATTCTTCGCCGGCAGTTTGCCCGAGCATCCCGTCATCGCCAGGCCGATCGCCGCCAGCAGCGCCACCGTCAGGCCCGATCGCAACATCGCACTCGCGCTCTTTCGTCTGCGCCACAGCATCCAGCCGCTGCCCACCGCTAGCAGCCACAGCATACCTCGCCCGCCAAAGCCACCATAGCCGATCACTGTGTACTGTGACGTCGTGCTCAGGCTCACCGTCAGCGCTTCTGGAGGAACTTCCGGGGTCGTCGTCGTCAGGTTGCAACTCGATGCGGTCGCCGCCGCGGCAACCACGCAGCTCACTGAAACTGGCGATGCAAAGCCTGCCAGCGGCGTCAGCGTCGCTGTGGTGCTGGTGCCGTCCCCCGCCACCACGTGTCCTGAGCTTGGGGTCAGCACCACCGTAAAGTCGACGCCATTGCCGGTCATCGTCCCGGTCAAGCCGCTATACAACAGGCTGGTTGAACTCACGCCCAGCGTTCCACTTTGCGGACCGGTCGTAGTTGGAAGAAACGTCACCGTCACCGTGCAACTCGCGCCCGCGGCAACGCTCGTGCCGCACGGTGAAGCGTTCACAGAATACTCGCCCGTAGTCACAAACGGAGGCACCGGCAGCGGTCCGGCAGCGGTGCTGGTCAGCGTAAATGTCTGCGCCGCGGAGTTGCCCACATCCAGGCTTCCGTAGCTGAACGTCGTCGGCGTCATGGTGAAGCCGGGCGTTCCCGTCCCCGTCAGTTGCGCGGTCAGTTGATTGCTCGACGATGATACGGTCAGCGTTCCGGTCCGCGCTCCCAGCGCCGTCGGGGTAAACGTCACCACAATCTGGCAGCTCGCCCCGCCGGCCACCGAACCGCAGTTGTTCGACACCACGCTGAAGTCTCCCGTGGCCTGCGCCCCGGAGATCTGGTAGGTAAAGCTCGAATTGTTCGTCCAGGTAAACGTCTGCTGCGGACTGGTAAATCCAATTGCCTCCGAGCCGAAGTCCTGGGTGGTCGGGTTCAGCGTTGGCTCCCCGCCTTCGCTGGTCAGCTCGAACAGCATGTACTCCAGCAACTTCTCCTGCGGCGTCATCGCAGCCGGAGGAGAGCAGCTACTGAGCTCATTGGCGAAGGACGAGAAACTCGAAGTCTCGACGTGGTATTCGTTGTACAGCACTCGGCCGCACTGGTTGATCACCTGGCCGGCCGGCGGGATCGGCGTATCCCAGACAAACTGCATCGCCACGCTCGGGTTGTCGAGAGTGAGCCACGTCTGCGTCGGCGGAATCACTCCGGTTTGGTCCTCTCTCAGCGTCTCGAGCGCCATCTGACCGGGGCTCGCGCTGGCGCCAACCTCCTGCAGCCATGTGCTCAGCGTCTGTCCTGCGGAGAAGCTGGTGTTCACCGCGGCGTCTCCGTTCGGCGGGTCAGTGATCGTGGTCCCTGCCCAATTGGCCACGCCGTTGAATGGCGGATTCTGCCACATCCATGAGTAGGAATAGTGGCTCGAATAGACGCGTCCGCCCGCGTTCGCGAAATTCACCAGGTTTGCCAACTCCTGGGCCGGCTTCACATAATCGCCACCTTCGCAGGGAAGCATCAGCAAGTCGTACGAGTTCAGGGTCGCCTGGTTCCCCATCAGCGAAGCCTGCGTCGGTGTGCCCGCGTCAATCGTCAGGCCGGATCCGGCCGCTCCGCCGCCGCCAAAGATGTTGATCCGTCCCGTGCCGCTGGGGTCCGTAAACTCCGACTGGCTCATGCCCATCTTCATCAGCACGCACTCCACCGAATCGGCAGAACCTGTGGCAATCGCGATCTTCGGGATGTCGCCTTGGCTCTGGTTCTGCGGCATCACCGCAAAATTCGCGGGCAATGCCGTATTCTGGCACGCTGTGGTCGCCGGAATCACCAGCTGCCGCCGCCACCGGCCGGACACAATGACCAGCGGAATATTCACCCCAACCGGCACATCGATGATGTTGAAGCTGCCGTCTACATTCGACTCGGTGCCCACCAGCGGCGACCCTGACGGCGGAGCTCCAACCACCGGGCAGCTTACCCCGGGTGTAAATGCAGCCACCGGCGCATTCGGAATGTAGACGGTCACATTCGGCAGCGGGTCGGTGCCGTTCGGCGCGTACACTACCCCGCTGACCGACGTCGTCGTATTGCCGGGACAGCTCTGCTGCTGGCACTGCAACCCGACGCAGGTCTGACCAGCAGCCGCCACCGGGGCGAGCCCGAGGCCCAACATCACCAACAGAACCGGAAAGGGCCGCATAATGTGCCTGCCAACAGATACACCAGACCTGATACCATGCGCAAGAGTTTACCGGGAATCGTTGGTAACCCTTTTCCCCCTGCAGGTCGCTCAGGTGAAATCGGTTACCGCCGGCAACAGCCGGGTCATTCAGAACCCCGGCCGAGAAGAAGAGCCTCGTGGGGCAATCCCTGATGATACTCTGGCGCACATCGCTGAAAGATAAGGTTCTGCCCCTTCAGCGAAGCAGAGAAGTAGGAGAGATGATGAACGGCTTGTCGCCCCGGGAAGAAGAAAAGAAAGTACAGCCTCATCGTAACTCTTCGGGCCCCAGCTCCGCCGGCCGCCGCCGATCGACCGCTGGGATCTGTAAGCTCTGCATGCTGCTGCTGGCCACCTGTGTCGTGCCGTCGGCGCGCGCGCAATCCCTGCCCACCGTTAGCCGTGCCGGCGACCTGCAGTTCGGGGGTGGATTCGTCCTCGCCCATTCCGGTTATAACTTCACCCCCATCCGCCTCATCGGCGAGGCCGCCTACACCGACTTCGCCATGAGCCCTCATTGGGGAGGCGAATTCGACTTCCATCGCGTCACTGCGTCCCAGGATTCCACCGTCCGCGAGACCACCTTTGAAGTCGGCCCGCGCATCTTCATCACCCGTTGGCGCTTCACCCCCTACGCCAAGGTCCTCTACGGCCGCGGCGTCTACAACTTCTCCAATAACACTGCCAACATCGCCTACAACATCTACACCTATGGTGGCGGGGCCGATATCCGCATCCTGCCCTGGCTCAATCTGCGCGGCGACTACGAATACCAGAACTGGGCCGGGTTCCCCCTCGGCACCCTGCACCCCAGCGTCATCACCATTGGCGCCGCCTACCACTTCCCCCCAGGCAATCTTCCCTGACCGGCCCGCGGGCGCCTTCCGATAGGCAGAAGCTCCTTCAACATTGTCATTCTGAGCGGAGCGAAGAATCCCCGCATTTGCCTTTTCTCGCCTGCAGATTCCCGGATGCCCCATCCTTCGCGCCCTCTGCGGAGGGTGGGATGTAAAGCAGATCAATCAAAACACCTGTTTGACAATATCAAACCCGTGTTTGATACTGATGTTTGAATATGAACAGCACCCGCCAGCAACTCAGACCCAGGCCGGCCCAACGCAGGCGCCGGCCCCCAACCTCCGAGCCCACTCGCGACAAACTGCTCGACGTTGCCGGACGGATCTTTGCCGACCGCGGCTATCGCGCAGCCACCATCCGCGAGATCTGCGTCGCAGCGCGCGCGAATGTCGCCGCGGTCAACTATCACTTCGGCGACAAGCTGGGCCTCTACACCATGGTCGTGCAGCAATCCATGCAGGCCGCCGAGTTGGAGGGCATCCGCTCCGCGCTCGACCAGCACGCCCCTCCGGAAGACATCCTGCGCGCGGTCATTCGCGCCCGCCTCAACAGCATCTGCCGGCGCAATCAGCCCGACTGGCACTTTCGCATCCTGGTCCACGAGCTCGCCCAGCCCACCCCGGCGCTGCGCCGCATCATCAGCAAGATTGGCCGCCCGCTCTTTCAGCGTCTGCTGGAACTGATTGGCGGAATGATCGGCTTGCCTCCCGAGGATGACAAGACAAGGCTTTGCGCGTTCAGCGTCATGGGGCAAATCCTGGTCTTCGTCCTGGCCAACCCTCTGCTGGAGGCTGTCTGGCCTGACCTGAAGATGACGCCGGACCAACTCGACCGCATCGCAGACCATATCGCAGACTTTTCGCTCTCCTATATCCGCCAGTTCCGCTCCAACCCATCCGCCCACAGCGCGAATGGGACGACCACCCCAGCAACTCCATCGAGGGCAAGCAAATGACAACATCCACGCCTCTCAGTCCGCCGCAGCCGGCCGGCCAGAGCACCCAGCCGGACTCCGGCGCCGGCGCCAGGCCGGAAACACCCGATCAAACGGCCACCGCCGATACCGGCCGCCGCCGAAAAGTGATCATCGCCGTGGCGGTGGTCGTCCTGATTGCGGTCGCCCTCATTGTATGGAAGGTCTTCTTCTCTACGCCCGCTCTGCCCGCCAACATCGTGGCCGTAAGCGGCCGCATCGAAGGCGACGATTCCGCGGTTGCCTCCAAGACCACCGGCCGCTTGTTGGAAGTTCGCGTGCGCGAGGGCGACATCGTCAATGCCGGAGACCCGATTGCCATCCTCGACGATGCGCAGATTCGCGCGCGCGAGGACCAGGCCCGGGCCGCGCTCGCGCAAGCTGAGGCCAAGGACAGCGCTGCGCGTGCGCAGATCGCAGTCCTGCAACAGCAACTGCTGCAGAATCGCCTCGAGGTGGGTCAGTCGAAGCTCGACACGCAGGGCCACGTCAAGCAGGCCGAAGCCGATCTGGCAGCCGCGCAGTCCGACCTTGCCCAGCAGCAGGCCGCATACAAAATCGCGGCGTTCAACAAGGAGGCGTACGAAAGGCTGGCCAAGTCTGGCGCGGTCTCGGAGCAGCAGGGCCTGCAGGCCGCGGCCACGGCCGATCAGCAGGCTGCGGCCGTTACCGCCGCCCAGCGCCGCGTCGAGGCTGCGCAGGCAGAACTCACCACCGCCCAGGGAACACTCTCCAACCCCGAGATTCGCGAGTCGCAGGTTTCCCTGGCACGAAGTCAGATCGCCCAGCAGCAGGCCGAGGTCGCCAGCGCGGCCGCCGAGACCCAGCAAGCCACCGCCGAGCTCGCGGAAGCGGAGGACAATCGCCAGGACCTTATCATCCGCGCGCCCTTCTCCGGAACCGTGACCACGCGCGCCGCAGAGCCAGGCGAGATGGCGACCGCCGGGACCGCCATCATCACGCTGTTGGACCTGACCAAGGTCTATCTGCGCGGCTTTGTTCCGGAGGGCCAGATCGGCGAGGTCAAGGTAGGCCAGCCCGCGCGCGTCTTCCTCGACTCGAACCCAAACCAGCCCCTCGACGCATACGTCTCCAGAATCGATCCCGAGGAGACCTTCACGCCGGAGAACACGTACTTTCAAAGCGACCGTGTCAAGCAGGTCATCGGCATCAAGCTGCAGTTGAAGGCGGGCTTCGGCTACGCCAAGCCTGGAATGCCCGCCGACGGCGAAGTCCTCGTCCAGGGAGATCAATGGCCAAAGGCCGCGCACAAATGATCTCCACCACTCCAGATCGCGATGCGGCTGCCGCGCAGGGCAGTTCCGAGCTGCAGGCCATTGCCGTGCGCGGCCTCACCCGGCACTATGGCGCGGTCGAGGCCGTTCGCGGAATCGACCTTTACGTGCACCAGCGCGAAATCTTCGGCCTGATCGGCCCGGATGGCGCGGGGAAGACCACCACCTTTCAGATTCTTGCGGGAGTCATGGAAGCAACCGCCGGGAGCGTCAACATCTTTGGCCGCCCCGCGCGGGAGATGCGCTCCCAGACCGGATATCTCACCCAGGCCTTCAGCCTCTATCCCGACCTGACCGTCGCGGAGAACATTCGTTACAGCGGCGACCTGCGCAACATTCCCGCCGCCGCAATCGCGGAGCGCAGCAACCAGTATCTGCATATGTTCGACATGGACCGGTTCTCCAACCGGCTCGCGGGCAAGCTCAGCGGAGGCATGCGGCAGAAGCTTTCGTTGATCTGCGCCCTCGTTCCCCAGCCTCGCGTCCTGCTGCTCGATGAGCCGACCACCGGCGTCGATCCCGTCTCCCGGCGCGAGTTCTGGGACGTCTTGGCCCACCTTGCCGCCGAGGGACTCACCATCCTGGTGGCCACTCCCTATCTGGACGAGGCGGAACGCTGCCATCGCATCGCCTTCATGCACCAGGGCCAGTTCCTTCGCATTGGAACGCCCCGCGAGCTGTGCGCCGAGCTGGGTACGCAACGCATCGAGCTGCGCACATCGGACCTGCCCAGGACGCAGACTGCCCTTTCCGCGCTGATCGCATCGCACATCGACATTCTGGACGTGCAGCGGTTCGGTGACCGTCTCGACCTGCTGGTGCACGATCCCGCACAGGTGGAACCGGCCATTCGCGAGGGATTGCAAGCCGCCGGAGTGGATGTCGACGAGATGCGAGTCGACAGCCCGACCCTCGAGAACGTCTTTGTCGCCAAGCTGCGAGCGCTGGGTGAAAGCTCGACCACAATTGAGTTCCCTGCAAGCGAGAACCACAGCAGCCTGCGCGGCAACATTGCCGTCGGCGCCACCAGCCTGGTCAAGCAATTCGGCGACTTCACCGCGGTCAACAACGTCAGCCTGCAGATTCGCAATGGCGAGGTCTACGGTCTGCTGGGCGCGAACGGCGCAGGCAAGACCACCACCATCCGCATGCTCTGCGGTCTGCTTGAGGCAACCAGCGGCGTTGTGGAACTGGCGGGCGCAACCAAAGACCTCAGGTCCGCGAAGGTGCTGAAGCGCATCGGCTACATGTCACAAAAATTCTCGCTGTACAACGACCTGACTATTCGCGAGAACCTCGATTTCTTTGCCGGCGTGTACGGTGTGCCCGAGCGGGAGCGCGAGGAAAAGATCCGCTGGGTGCTCGCCTTCTCCGGCCTTGAAGGAAAGCAGGGGCAGATTACCGGCAGCCTGCCGGGCGGCTGGAAGCAGCGCGTGGCCTTCGGCGCGGCCATCATGCACGAGCCCGACATCCTCTTTCTCGACGAGCCCACCTCCGGCGTCGATCCGCTGGCGCGGCGCGCTTTCTGGACCATGATCAATCGCCTCGCCGACTCCGGCGCCGCCATCCTCGTCACCACCCATTACCTCGAGGAGGCGGAGCAGTGTAACCGCCTTGGCATGATGGTCGCCGGCGAACTGGTCGCCGAGGGCACTCCCTCCGGGATCAAGGCCCGGCAGTCGGGTCACCTCATCGAGTTCGTCGTCGACCAGCCCCAGCGCGCCGCCGATCTGCTGAAGAGCGGCACCGATGGCTGGCGCGTCTCCCTCTTCGGCGAACATCTTCACCTCATCACCGAAGATGCGCCCGCCATCGCCATCCGCGAGACCACCCGGCGGCTGGAAGAGAACGGCATCCAGCTTATCAGCGCCCGCGAAGCCCGCTTCTCGCTCGAGGACGTGTTCATCGCCACCGTCGAGTCCGCGCGCCTGCAGGGAAAAATCGCCATCGAGGAGTAAGTGGAGCAAGAGGAGTGAGGAGTAAGGAGCAGCACGCATGAGACGAATCATCGCGCAGGCACGAAAGGAACTCACCCAGATCGTCCGCGACTGGCGCACCCTCGCGCTCGCGCTGGTGCTTCCCGTGGTGCTCCTCACCCTGTTGAGCGTTGCCCTGTCACTCACCGTCAATGAGTTGCCTATCGTCGTGCAGGATTTCGACGGCTCCTCGGCATCCAACAATTTCATTGACGCCTTCCGCGCCTCCATCACCTTCAACGTCGTTGCCTGGCCGGTGAACAAATCCGCCGACGACGCGCTGGCATCCAATGCGGCGCGGGCCGTTTTGATCATCCCACCCCACTTTGGCCGCGACCTAGCACGCGGCGTCAACTCACCAGTCCAGATCCTCTTGGACGCTTCGGACGCAAACACCGCCAAGCTCGTCTCCGGATACGCCACCCAGGTAACCAGCGCATACAACCAGCAGACCGCTACCGCCCAGGCAGCGCCGGTCCAGGCGGCCATTCGCCTCTGGTACAACCCCGGCCTTTCCTCGAAGAAGTTCTATGGCCCCGGAGTCTTTGTGCTTGGCCTCTCCATGTTCCCGCCCCTGCTCGCGGCCCTCGCCATGGCCAAGGAAGGCGAGCAGAAGACCATCCTCCAGGTGTACGTGTCCAACATCCCCGCGCGCGAATTCCTCATGGGCAAGATCCTCGCCTTCATGGCCGTGGCGCTGGCTGAGGTGGTGGTCATGTCCGCGGTCCTCTTCACCTACTTCGGCCTCGCCTTTGCCGGAGATCCCACGCCCTTTATCGTCGCCACGTTACTCTACGTCTTTTGCG